>Ga0098056_1000917_pt1 | contig 11848 bp, 6 predicted proteins | sample 17BtaG_FD_92583 | JGI IMG/M metagenome (GOLD analysis project Ga0098056, IMG submission 92583) | Marine viral communities from the Subarctic Pacific Ocean - 17B_ETSP_OMZ_AT15314_CsCl metaG | ecosystem: Environmental > Aquatic > Marine > Oceanic | place: Subarctic Pacific Ocean | collected 2015-01-18
AGAGAATAACCATTGTTGATTGACGATTGATATATCAGTGATACCCACTGTTGTAGTGCCAACCTGCGTAAATTCCACAGAGGAAGAAGTTAAATCTGATACCTCGTAATTTTGCTCGTACTTAAGGTTTTGGGCTATCATCCCGAGTGTTATACCAGTTGTGTTCGCAAACGTCACCCATTGACTACCACTAGCAGCCTGAACGGTACACGTGCGTCCCATTACAACACTAGAGTTAGAGTCTACTTGAGGCACGAGCGTTCTAGTATTAACATCACTATAGTCATCAACAGCTTTTGGTTTTGCTAAGGCGTTTGTTACTGAGTCTCCAGGTATTTTAACAAAAAACCTACCACTATATTCTGGCTTAAACCTGTTTTCTTCTTGGTAAATCAAAACGTGGTCGGATCCACCTAGATCTCCAACTTCTTCTTTGAACTCGCCCTCAATTTTATAAATATTATTAGAAGAACTATTTTCAGCACCTATGATGCTATAGTATGAAGTGTATGATTTTAAATTAGTATCAAAAAACCTAACAACTAAGTTTGTTGCTGTTTTAATTTTATCACTTGTTGCGGCTTGAATAGCAGACGCACCTACCTCAAAAAACGTATCAGTAACTAAGTCTGTACCTGAACTAACATTTATTAAGCTATTAACACTAACCCTTCCTAAAAGAGTTTTATATTTTAATATACTCTCTGGAACTTCTGATTTAATGTCTAGTATTTTATACTTTTTATCAGTGACACCTTGTAACCCACCGTCTCCTCCTTTGTTCTTTAAGACCAAAAAGGTGTCTTCATCTACTTTGTTTCTATCAGAAGAGTTAAAACTTAACCAAGTGCTACCGTCATCAGTTTGGTATATCTTGTTCAATGGTAAGTTGTAGTATGGCTTTGAATTATCTTTTATGTAAAATCTAAAGTTATCGGCAAATAAGGGTGGTTGAGTGTCTAGCGAGCTAACTAACATTGTTGTGTCAACTGCATTGGCGTAAGGAATGTTAACGCCACCAGAGTTAGAAGTTAGCACTGGGGTTTCTCTTAGGTAATTATCTGAAAACGCTATTCCAAGCTGAAGCTCTCTATCGCTTTTTATTGTTTTTTCACCAATAAGAGATCCTGTTCTTTGCTCTCTATTCTCTAAGGTTGTTGTAAACTCTGGTTTACAGTTTTCCCCACTAGCTGTTTTTAAATCAAAACCCTGAGTGTAGTTTGCAAAAACCAATCTATTGCCAACAACCTCTTGAGCTAAAGCGGTTAGAGGTACATTATCCCAAACTCTAATTGACTGGTTTGATGGCAATACCTTATATATAGTCTCACTAGTAATATCGTACACTCCCTTGTGAGAATTATCAGCGTCTGTATTCCAAGCGTTGTTAGTGAATCCAGATGGTGTTGGATCATCTTTCTTTATGCTATCTATAACATATAATGTTGGTGACTCTGTTGCTTTGTAAATTAAATCAACTTGAATAACGTCCTTAGGTATGTCGTTTGGTACAAAGTTTTTTAGTGTTATTTTTCTAACGCGGTTTTGCATACCTATGTTATAACCTTCTTTTGTAGTAAGTCTAAATCCACCAGCTTCAAAAACAGGGTCTGTAAAAGGCCCAACAATAGAATACTCTCCGTCTTCAAACTTATATCTATAAGCGAATCTAGGAAATTTCTTTTCAAACAAAGCCTCAACGGGTAGTAAGCTAATTGCGTATAATACTGAAGAAGCTGTAGTGCTACTTGCGATACTAGATATAGTACAAGTAACAGATGTGCTATTTATCGATGTAACTAACATTCGGACATCGTAATATCTTGTTATAGGGAATAACTCTAAAGCAGTAGTAACACTATCTGTTTCTTTTAAAAGTATAGTATCTCCAACGCTGTACGAAGCTGCAATAGCTGTTGTTATTGTTATGCTTGTTCCAGGCTCCATTAAGTCTCCACTCGAAGTAGCGAAGTTAATCGTAGCTGTTGTGTTCGGGAGTTCACCATACGTAAGCTCCGTGTCAACATCAGGGGCTTTAGCTGGGGATTTTTTAGCAACAGTAATATGTTCTTTTTTTAAAACGCCTGAGCTAACGCCATTTACTACTAATTGAGTTTGAGTTGTTATGTCAGTAGTACCCTGAATACATCTGGTTATATTTATTTTTCTTGGGTCAGAAATTGACGATGTCCAACATAGTAGGTCATCTATTATATTTATACCCGTTATTGGAGTGTCTTTATCAAACTCTAAAACTGGATCAACACCAGTACTAAATGTGTAATCAGTATAATCATTAGGCCCATCCGAAGAATCATAAAAAGCAAATGTCACACTATTACCACTCACGCTGAGTACGGTACCAACAGCAACTCGACCCACGTTAGGATACCAAACGCCATTCAAATAATATCCACTCCAAAAAGGAAATGCTCCATAAATAACTTGTCCCTGTAAAACGCCTGACGGTAAACTGTCAAACTTTACGGTGTTACCTGATATAGTGTCCACGTCACCACCAATAATCATTGATGCTAAATCAACCACAACTGGTGTCATTTGGTTGTTATTGTACTTGAGTATATAATCTCCATTATCAGCAGCAACAAACCAATACACGGTATCTGTTCTTTCGTCATTGACCATACCAACACACGTACCATTGTTAAATAGTGAAGAATCATGGGTTAACGTATTACCTGTTATACTATGAACAGCCCCAGCGTTACCACCATCTGAAGTAAGTACATCAACATTCAAAGCATCAATATATTGTCCCTTAGGTGTTAATCTCTCATCGAGATCAGTATTCATCTTACCTCCAATAAAGTTATTTTTTAATTCTGGCATTTATTAGCTTTTTAATTGTTTAGATTTACCTCTCATTAGTTGCGTTACTTCTTCCATTTTAAGGTTTGATAACCTTAATTTAGCTTTTCTTACAGCAGAATACTTGTCTCTTTTAAATCTATTAACAACATATTCTGGAGTGTTAGCTCTTGTACTAACCATCTCGCAAGCTATAGACTTATACATAGCTTCTTCAGCAAACTTGTGAACTAGCGTTTCAGCATCAGTACCTAAACCGTCACTAATATATTTTAACGTAACAGTTTTACCAGATAAGTTAGAGCTAAAACCTATAGTTCCATTTACTGTGTCTATATAAAAATCACCATTACTATTGAATTGAGACTCTACTTTTAATCTATTCCCATCACTTACGTCGTGAGGGTCTGCTGAAAAATTAGTTGAGGTTGTAGAGACAGCATCGACGATGTTACCATCAACATCATAGATATAGTTGTAATTATCATCCTGCAGGATTGCTTTGGGATTGCTTGTTTTTGATATTGGATATAGAGTTCGTTCTAATCCTTCGTCTGTTAAAACTGTAAGTTTTACATAGTTAACGTAGTCCTGAGGCATTAACATTGATAAGGATGGTGGTAAATCTATCTCTTGTGATTTTATGGATTTTAAAGTATCATAACTTAGCTCTTGAAAAGATCTGTAAGCGTGATAGCTAACGTCCATTCTATTGGCTCTAGGTATTATTCTATCTTCACCAACGTAAGAGAATAAAAAGTTATCTATTATTTGTTTTATTGATATAAACTGATAGTTACCGTGGTTATTACCACTGTAATATTCCTTTTCTGTTGTTCCGTCTAATAATCCCATTTATTTATTGTTTTTCTTGTGTTGTATTTTTGTTATCTTCGCTGGATGCTATTTGATATAAACCAGGATCCTGTAGTGAAACACCTGCTAAAGCTAGGATTTTAATAACTAAATCTGTTTCTTCTGAGGCGTGTAATTCAAAGTCAACGCTGTTAGTTGAATTGTATAAAGCGCTATCATTAACTACTTGGTATGCCCAGTTTACTTTAATAGGCTTATTTATATAGTTACACCAAATTCCAGAAGTTATAGTGTTTGGGTATACTGTAAATCCAGTGTTATCCACAGTGTACATGGGATTCGTTTCTGTTGGTTTAACTAGCGGTAAGTTTTGAATACTTATAATCTCTTTGTTACTAACTCTAGAAACCTCAATTGGATCGTGTATTTCTCTCACTGATATGTTATCAATGCTCCCCGCCCAATCAGCGTCACCCCATATACTTAATAATGTTGGCGTTGTTGGTCCCTGGATCCATATAAGTGTTTTTTGCGTTTCAGTACCATCGCTAGCTTCGTTAATGGTAAAATCCCCACTAGAAGCCGCTCCACTCGGGAAAGAATTAGCAACACCGCCTGTTGATAAATTTGTAAAAGTCTGTAAATTATTAACAAATCTTAACTCACCAGTGCTACTAGTTGGAGTTATAGTAAGTGTTAGTGCATATTTTTTTCCCTGCGTAAAGCCAGTGAAAAGTGTTTGAGCGGAATTACCACCAACCTCAGTTGAAGGTAAGACGTTTAAATAACCAACCGCGCCAGCTGATTTAGTTGCTTTACTACTACCTATGGTAAAATTACCACTAGTTGTGAAATAATCACCAACAGTGTTTGCACCAACATTTGCGTCGAAGCCACTACCCAAAAGCATATCATCGCCATATTTATTCCAAATAATAGACCCAAACCTATAGAGGTCAGGCTTTGAAAATAGTTTGAAGTAATATGGGTTTATTGACTTTGTGCCAACATTTAGTGTAGGAGTTAGCTCAGCGCTCTTTTCAAACAGGCTAATTTTTTCGTCTAAAATATTCAACATGTCAGAATATTCCGTTTCGTTACCTGGTCTTCTCTCAAACTGAGTTCTATCATAGAAATATTGCTCGAATATATCCATTTGAGCTTGGTTGGCAAATATATTAAATTCAAGGGGAGTTATTGTTCCTCTCTGTTCTTTATTGGCGATAGCCAACACTCTTTGATATACAGTATCTATATTTACTGCCATAAGCTTTATTTTTTTTTATTACATATTCCCCTAGTGATTTCGTATCACCAGGGGTTTATGATTGGTTTATTAGTTTAATCTTTTTTCAATATTTTTGTAAACCTCCATTCCTTCATCTGTTTTAAAGAATACTGCTAAAGCAGAGTAAGGGTGTTCTCCAAATGGAACTGTTAACAGCTTTCTATCTGTTCCGTTCCAAACGAAATTTCGTTGATCTTGAGTAAGAGTTATAATGTCCATTTCAGTTGCTCTAATACCAAAGTTTCTAAGAGGTACATTTTCATCTTTCGCTAATTCTAAGAACAGCTTTGGATTTTTCTTAGAGTATACAAGTAAATCTCTTTTAAGCTCAGAAGAAGTCATCTCTGTAACCGCAGATCCTACTTCAACACGCAATATAGCTTCAGCCATATCCACATCCATTGCTTTAGCCGCTAGCATTGCTGAGAGTTCTAATTCTATAGAATCAATATCTTCAATAGCATTAACCTCAGGTTTGTTTTCATAATACGCTTTATTCACTTGAGGGTGGTATAAAGATAAAAATTTCTGTAGTGTTTGTTTGTTTTTTGGCACGTTAAGTATACCATCAACAAAAGTAATGTGCTCTAATCTAGCTTCTCCCTTAAATTCATCAACAAAAGGAGTTTTTTGATTTGTCGTATATTTTAATTCTCTTTCGTGTCCTTTCGACTCGTCGAAGTAATATATGTTTGCAGATTTCAAAGTGTATGATAGCGGTGTTTTGTTACCTGTTAAGAAGTATGTTCTATCTTTGATTTCCCAATCGTTCGAGTTTTTCTTAATAGGTGCTTCCGCAACTTTGTTTGTATTTTGTTTTTCTTTTGTGTCTTGTTGTTGAGACGTAGTCTCGATTGTTTTTTTAGCCATAATTTTATAATATAATATTGTTTTAAAAAAAAGCCGCCTCCGATTTTAGAAGGCGGCTTTGTTATTGTGTTACACTAACTTCATGAAGTTGTTAGCACCTTGTACTACTAAACATCTCTCAGTAAGCATGTTCATTTCTAAAGCATCTAAGTCAGAAGAAGTATTCCCAGCAACTGATCCAGTTGTCCAAGTTTTCATCTTTCTGTTTTCAGTTTCAGAAGCTCTATAACGTACGTGTAAGAATGGACGCTTAAGATTTTTACCTAAACCTTGGTCATATACACTTGACATTCCAGCTGGAGCGATAACACCGCTTACAGCATCACCTTCTGCCATAGCACCGTAAAGAGCACCATCGTTTAAGTATTTCCAATCAGACTTGTAGAAGTCATAAGAACCTCTTCTAAATCCTGAGAAACCTAAGTTTAAAGCCATATCTTCTGAGTTGTTAAATACTCCGTAAGAAGTACCACTAGCTCCGTAACCGTTTTGAGCCGCTAACATAGTGTCAATAGAGATAGAAGCCTCTCTGTTTAAGAACATCATGTTCTCTTCAATTGCACCTTCAGCATCAAATCTCTTAAGGATTAATTTCAAAGAAGCTAAATCATCCGCTGCACTAGCATCGATAAAAGCTCCAGATAAAACATGTCCTCTATCTTCGATAGCTGCGAAAAGTCCTTCAGAACCATCAACACCTACAGTAGAACTGTTTTGTTTTTTCTCAGACTCAATACACATCATTTCAGCGTAGTCAGTAAAACGTACTCTTGCTTCAGAAGCAGCTTTTAAGTACCATAAGTAACCGTTAGTACCGTCTTCGCTAGAAACCTCAACCCATCCAATAGAACTAGCATCAGATCCTGAAACCGTATACTTTTCTTTTGCAATAAATGGTTTGTTAGATAATGAAGCGTGTTGTGGCTCTAAGTATTCAGTACGACCCGCAGTTCCTTTTGCGTATTCAGAACCAAATACAAAACCTGTTACAGCTCCGTTAGTAAATGTAATTGCTCCTGCTCCCGAAGTGTTTAAAGCTGCTTGAGTATAAGGTAATACAGTATACGTGTTTGCAGTAATAGCAGTTACGTGGCATCTAAGCGTACCAACACCTGTTCTGTTTAATACTACGTTGTCACCAACTCTTACACCGTGACCAGTTGAAGTTACAACTCCAGTAGAAGCAACTAATGTTCCAGCTGCTGATACGTGTAATCTTCCTTGCTCCGTCCAAATTACTTGGTCAGATGCCATAGCTTCTTCAGAACCTACTTGTCCTAAGAAACCTGAAATTGTTCTATTACCAAAAACCTCAGCTTCTCCTGCGATTAAATCTGGTAAATATTGTTGTGCCCATCCAGCTGTAGCTGTATCTGTAAAGTCGATATATGCTGATGAGACTGTTGCTTTTTTAGCCGATGGAGTTGCCGGGGCATTTCCAGTTGGGCTCATTGTTCCTGCTGCCATAATTTTTTATTTTTTTTATGTTTTGTTAATTTTAATTTATCGCCTTACGCGTAGACGTACTTTGTTATCATTAACCCCTCCAACAGCTCTTACTTTTACACCACCTTCAAATTTACCATGTTGCTTTCTACTACCCATGTCGATGTTTTTAGAATCAGCATTTCGCTTTTTAATAGCGTCGGCCTTACCCTGTTCATAGAAATGAGTTGCTAAAGCATCAGCATTCATTGCTGCGTAAATTGCCTTGTGGTAGCCTGCTGCGTCTTTAATAACGTTGTTTTTATCAAGGAACGTCCCGATAAAGCTACTTAAGTCAGCTTGGTTAGCTTTTGTTTTCTCAACATCTTTTAATTCTACCCTATAAGATTTATCACCAGCACTATATTCAAAACCTTTGAATTCGCTGTTAAATACCTTATCCGTCTCAGCTACAAACTTAGCGGATTGAATCTTAATTTGTTTTTCGTTGCTTTCGGAAGAAGCTCTATATTCACTATAGAAATTAACCGCTTCCTCTTGCTCTGTTGTTAGTTTTGAAGACCCTTTGATCTCCGCGTAATACTTGGACTTTAACCCGTCCATATGGGTTTTTGCTTTTGCTAACTCTTCTTTGAGAGCTATTTTAGTTTTTCTAATATCTTTTTCTTCGTCATACTCAGCGTCAAATGAGAAATCTTCTAATAATAAGTCAATGTCTTCTGTATCTAAGTGCGGCTTTGTAGATGCATAATAATCTTTAAGCCTCTGCATATCACTTAAAGTGCTATCGTCACTGTTTAGTTTAACGTAGTCAGTAAGACTCCCACCGGTTTCACTCATGAAATCCACTAGTTTTTGAAGATTTTCTGGAATCTCAGTTGCTGGAGGGATTTCTTCATCTAATTCCTCTATCACCTCTTCTTCTTCTTCTTGCTTATCTTCTTGCTTGTCTTCCTCGCGTACTTCTTCTTGTTCCTGCGTGGACCCAGCATCTTCAGCTTCAGCAGCACTTGCTCCGTCATCGTCAACGCTACTCTCTTCAGCTTCATTTTCTTCTGTTACTGGTTTGCTAAGATCAATCTTCGCTACAGAATCATCTCCCGCTGATTCAAATACTGTCTCTGTGTTTTGCGTAGCGTCTTCAGCTACGTTTTCTTCTTCTGTCATAATATAATATAATAATAATTAATAATTGTTTATTCTTTATTTAGGGTCAAATGCTCCTAAGTTAAAACCACCACCTAGTATATCATTACCCGCGGACTCAAACGATTTAGGTGGCTTACCTGTTTTTCTTTGGTCTATTAGCTCTGATTGTTGTGATGCTTGGATTTTTGTTCTTTCGTCTTTACGATCTTCTTTTGACGCGTCTCTTTGTTTTTTAGCTTCTACCTCAATCCCCCTTAGCTTCATGCCGTATTGGAATTCAAGTTCCATTAACTCTTTTTTACTCTCAACTTCTTGACGCATTTTTTGTGAATCTAATTGAGCTTTTAACTGTATCACTTGAGACTCGCTAGCTGATTCAGCTTGTTTCTTTTGTACTTCTAGGTTAGCTGCAGCTTGTTGTGCTTGTATGTTGGCTTGAGACTGCGCTTGTATATTTTGCTGCTGTATTGCTTGGTCACGTTTTTGTTTTTTGATTTTCTTTACTTTAAGTAATCTATTTGCCCATCTTATACTGCGTACCTCTCTAATATCAATAGCATCGTCAAGTTCAATTAATTTTTGCGATAAAGCAATTTGAATATTATTTTCAAGCATTTGCTTTTCTTCTGCATCTGGTAGCAACTCTAAAGAGATACCCATATCATATAAATAAAGCTCTTTAATTTCTTCAAGAGTAGCTGTATTAAACCTACCAATTTGATCCGCTAAAGCCTCAGCGGTTTCAGAGTACTCAAGAACATCTGATATTCTAAGCGAAAGTAGTTTAGCTAAACCTAAAGTTATAAAACTACTACCTGTTAAGATATGTCTTGTCGCTACGTTTGAGTTAGCTGCAGCGAGTTTTTGCAAGCCAACTAGCGCATTAGAATCTGGAGTACTTCCGTCTCTAGCCTCATTAAGCCCAGTCACATCTCTAATCATACTTAAGTAGTAGTTGTATGTGTTTATAAGCGATTGCACTTTGTTTGCACCACTACCACTGCGTAGTTCTTGAATAGGTAGGCCAGGTTTCCCCATTCCAGGTTCGCTACCTTGTGATCTACCAATAACAGATCCAGTCTGGAAGAACATGTTTAAAGCTTCACTAGCATTATAGTTTGTGCCGTTACCAAGATCTATATCAGCCAAACTATCTACATCTAAGAATATTCCATCTGGAACAACCTTAGCTAAAACTTGTTGAATTTTTAAATGAGTTAGCTGAATCATATCAGCAAACCCAATTATTCTACTTACTAAAGACTCTATACTACCATTATACATGCTTGGCGCTGTAATACAGTAATCCATTTGAACAAGATTGAAATCACTTTTAGTCCTTAACATATTTTTGGAAAGCTCCCACTTTAATATCTTGTTTGTACCAAGTATACTAACTCCTTCATACTTAACCTCTATACCTCTAGACAACTTACTAAAATTAGCATCTTTATCTTTAGGCGGGTTAAAAGAATCTTCTTTTTCTAATACTTTCTCAGCTCCAGTTGCAGTTTTCTTTAATTTATAAACCTCTTGACTAAACGTCTTGTAATTAAAATAAAGTACGGTAACCTTATTAGGGTCGTGATTAGTTATGTTACCTGTTACTTTAGAATTGTCTCCAGTCTTAATAATTTCATCAAGCTCCTCCATACTTAATTCTGGAAACTCACTAACCAGCTCGTTTATTGGTATTTGCTTTACTTCACCAACATAGTATATGTCTTTAAAATGCGGGTCTTCAGTGTAGGACCAAACTAAGTTAGCTGGGTCTACGTATTCAACTGTAGCACCTTTACTTTTTGAAAAACAAGCTTTAGCAGCTCCAATACCTATCTCAGTTATATCTCTAGTGAATCTAGGTTTTAGTAAATCTATATCACTACCATTTAACAATAGGTTAATCCCTGATATTTGAGCAAGCTCAACACTTAATTTAAAGTCAAGCTCAACGTGTAAGTCTAATTCTTCATCATTTTCCGGAAGTGTGTCTTCGTTATTCTCAAACATATCGATATTAAAGTTTTCTTTAACATCTTTTAACATATCTTTAGAAACCATATCCATTTGGAGTCCCTTAATATATTCCGTTCTTTTAGCAGTACCAATAGAATCTTGAGAGAAAGCGTTTATCTCGTAACCTCTATTCCCCATTCCATTTACTACTATATCAACGAACTTAGGTATAATTGGAATAGGTGTCCAATCAAGGTTTAAGTAAGATAAATCACCATTAACCGCTAATTCTTTTTTATATTTCTCTACGCTTTGTTCTCCCCTCGCATATAACCTACGCTTATGAAATAAGCTAGAGTTAGAAGCAAATCTAGAATTTGTACCGTTTGCAAACCACTCTTCCTCGATAGCTCGAGCTACTTTTAAACCATAAGCTAGAGAGTTTTTTTCTTCATCAAGTACTACTTGACTTGGGAAAGTGTTATTTCTAAGTGTGTCTGTCATGTTTTTCTAATTTTTGAAATTCCGCCACTATTGCTATAGGTAGCGATATTAATCTTAATTTTAGTTTTCTTTTTTAATTTCGTCGGTTTGTATCTGTGTTTGTTACATGCCATAATCGCCAATCCACTGCTTATAGCTGCATCAAACTTGGTTCTATTGTTAATATCAAATTTTGCCCAATCGTACAAAACGGAGTTAAAAAATAAGCTACCATAACTACCGTCTTCTCTAGTACCTAAGTTAGTATCAATATAAGACTCTATCGCAGCTGCGTGAGCCTGCTTCATATCTTCGCTTGAGTTTGGAACTCCTCCAATCTCTTTTTCTGTTATTGATAAGGAGTGCCAGTGTTTATCTGGTCTATTTATTGAGTAACCCCTATACCCTCTTCTTTTTAAATAGTAAAGCAATCTAGGCTTGTTATTCTCCGCAAGCATTGGCATACCATAAAATATCAAAGCCATTAGTACGTCTTCAAAAAATATCTCAGCAGTCGGTGGCCTGCATACATAGTCTAAGAAGAAATGGTTAGTTGGAACTATTAAATTATAAGTGGTTAAACCATGTAACGCTCCATTAGAACCGCTACCATCAACAGTTCCAGATATATCGTAACTATCACAACCAAAAGCTCCTAAGAGTTCGTTACCTGGATATTTCTCTCCATTTTTTACAACTACATTGTTTTGCAGTGATACCTCAGGAATCCAAGACACGTTAAATCTACCATTCTTGTTCGGAACCCACGTAACTTTAGTATCTTTTATACCATGCTCCCACTCGAAATTACCTCTTGTAACCGTGGAGGTATTCGTATGGCCGGCGTTGTAATCTATTTGTTCATAGATTTTAGTTAAATTAAAAAGCGAGCCTTTAGTTTCATCTCTAAAAGCGTGATCAACAGTACGTGGAAATTGTCTATAATATTCGTTTAAACCATCTTGATCATCTTTTAAACCATCCACTTCGTTTTCCCAATAAGATATAACA
>Ga0098056_1000918_pt1 | contig 11844 bp, 9 predicted proteins | sample 17BtaG_FD_92583 | JGI IMG/M metagenome (GOLD analysis project Ga0098056, IMG submission 92583) | Marine viral communities from the Subarctic Pacific Ocean - 17B_ETSP_OMZ_AT15314_CsCl metaG | ecosystem: Environmental > Aquatic > Marine > Oceanic | place: Subarctic Pacific Ocean | collected 2015-01-18
AGTCAAGTTTTTTAGTCGCATCCAGATAAGGTTTTTTAAAGTCTTGCCAGCCATTACCTTTCGAGCCGGCTTTGAACCAGCTAATCAGATTTTCCAATTCAGGTCCAGCCACTTGTTTTACTTTAGCTGTCAATTTTTCAGTAGCTTCGGGATTATTTTCAAACGGATTACGCCTCATTGACGAAGCAGGACTAAAGGCCTCTTTTTTTACCACAGTATAAATTTCTTCTTTGATAATCTGCTTAAGTTGCGACTTGGTAATTTTCATGTTGTAATCTCCTACTGATTTACTCTTGCGTATCCATCTTTCTTTTCGATTACGATTTGCATGTCAACACAATCTTTGAGCGAATCAAGGTGAGAGATCAACAAAACGTTCTTAAAATACACTTTAATTAGTTCCAAGATCCGAATAAAACCCGACATATTGTCTTCGTCCAAAGCAGTTCCCGGCTCGTCAAGGATAAAAATGTCGCCTGTTGGTAATGATGACACTCCGAGGAGTGCTAGTCGAATGGCCATGGCTGACAACGATTTCTCTGCACCTGATGCCATTTCAATGGGGCGCTCTTCATACTTAGGATGTTTGATAAAAATGTCAAATTTATTTCCGGTGGCTTCAAAGAAAACTTCAAAATCTACAATGTTCGCCAAAACCTTTGCTATCTCTTCATTGATGACTGGTATCTTTCTTTTAATAATGTCATACGCGATGCCGTTCGGGTGCACACACTGCATGTACAAATCATAGGCAGCAAATTCGCGTTGAAGGTCTTGATATTCTTGTTTTTGTTCTCGCAAGTTTTCGACTTTCTGCTCATATGTTCCGACAAACTTGATCGACTCAAGAACACTCTCTTCACAAGATTCTATTTGTCTCTCTTTAACAGTTATATTTCTTGTAATAGATTTCTGTTCAGCAATTAATTTTTCAAGGTTCTCAATTACCTCTTTGTTGTCTTCATACTCATTAATTTGCACCGTCACGGTCTTTAGTGCAAATTGTGTTTTTGCTTTTAATGTATTGTTTCTTTCTCTTGATAACTTAAGGCTTGAAATATTTTGTTCGTGCGTCTGTATACTATCTCTCATCACCTTGAAGTGTTCAATTTGTTGTGTCACATCTTCCGAATTAAGCGCTGTTAGTGAGAGCGTTGCTTGACTAAGTTCATTCTGACTTTGCTCCTTGGTGGCCGCGGCAATATTTGCGTCACTGATAAACTTACATCTTGGAAATTGATCGCCGCAAGGAATTCCGTCAAGGAGTTTTTGTTTTTTATTAATGTTTGTAAGTCTCTGTTGGACCTCATCTATTTGCGCTGTAAGCGTGTTGATCTCGTGCTGATCCTCAAGGAGTCTCTTGTGATCAATCAGCAATAAGGCTTCTTTTAACTCTTTAACAGCGTGACTCTTATTAGTTATGTTCTCAGTTTGATTTTTTATCTTGCCAGCTAACTCTACAACTTGTTGGGCCTTGTCTTGTTGTTCATTCAATAGTTTATGAATATCGACAAATTCAGCAGGTATATTTTCGATTTGATTTTTAATAGTATTCTGCTTGTCTGATAAGTTGCTTAGTTCTTTTTTTAGTAGTGTGCAGGCCGCTTTATTTTGCTCTGCAGAAACACGGTAATCAGATAAACTTATGAGGGCTCCTTCAATTTCTTCTTCAAAGCTTCTTTCCCCAAGGCGCTTAAGGGCGCCCTTTAAATCAACGGAGTCTTCTTTGGCTAGTCTGAATTTGCGTTCAAATTGTTCCAAGTCCAAAAATTTGGCGATAATTTCTTTACGTCGGGTAGAACCCTCATCAATGAACGCTAATGCGCCATGTTGAGAAGATAGAGAGGATACAGAAAAATCTTCAAGGGTACCAAGCTGGCGCCTAATATTTGCATCGGTCAAAGTACGTGTGAGGCCGTTTAGTGACTCAACCGTATCCATTACGGGGTTATAGACTTCGAAATTTAATTCTGTCTTTGCTTCGAGTGTTTCTTCACCCTTAAGTCGCTTAGTATATTTTTTGGCCCTTCTTTCTATACTGTAGATTTTATCGCCAATTTGTATTCTTACTAAGCCCCTGCAGTCTTCTCTATTTTGATTAATAACATTCAGATTCTTGCGTTCATTCTTGGATGTAGAGTTGAATAACGTCCACAGGACACCGTCGACGATAGAAGATTTACCAGAAAAGTTCTTACCGAAGATCCCTATAATCCCGCCTAATTCTTCAAAATTAACTTTGTTGCTGTCGCCATAATTAAACAAATTATCAAACTCAAAATCAACAAGCTTCCAATTAATATTTCGTGATACATCTTCGTTGTCTTCTACTACCTTATTATATTTCTTATTAAGTTCATAAACTTTTTCTAAAGTTTTTGCCTCAACTTGATACCCTACAAGGTATTCATCTATTAGCTCTTCTTGTACATCAATGTCTCTCAAGTTTTCTGTGCGCAGTCCGTCGGCTATAGCATCGACCGAGCCGCGCTCGCCTGACGCTCTATTGAGAAAAGAAATGGTTTCTGGCTTGAATCGGTGCTTAGCAATGTCTACAGCACGCTTCATAATGTCGAGTGGCAGATTGTTGTTGCTGACTAACCGTAATCGGGCTCCATTTGGTATACAAATGTTTTTAGGCATTCTGCCTTTCTTCGTAAGCTCAATTGTAATAAAAGGTTTTGGATTAGTAAGACTAACATGTCTTGTTTCCCACACATTCTTATCTTGAATATCCCAAATTAAGTAACCCTTATCATTGCTCTCGCCGTGGTTCTGTTGTACTAACGAGCCCGGGTAGCGCGCTCGACCCGACTTGTCGACTTTTTGATCTGTCTTGTGGATGTCTCCGAGTAATGCATAATCATATTTTTCAAGTTCATCAAGTGAAATATCTCCATGGGTCATCATCCACCCACTATCAGTGACAGAACCCACAACAGATCCGTGATATAATGCAATGTTTGTGCGATCTTGTGGCAGACTATCTTGCCAGTTTTCTGGGTCTACGATCGATAACACGTGCAGATCGATATCTTTTGCCACCTCCACGACTGACGAATATTTGTGAAAGTAGATATTAGGATGATTCAAATAATCAACAATTGGCGATATAGCGTCTAAGCGGCCGCTGTTCTTTAGGTTCATATCATGGTTACCTAAAATCATATGATATGGTGCAATATCCGCCAATCCAACAAACAGTTCACTCATCATCTTGATTGCTTCAGGTGACATATCCAATTTAGTGTGGAAAGTGTCACCAGTATTAACAATAATGTCTGGTTTTTCTTCTCTTAGTTTCTCATATAGTTCGTTAAATACTACTTTATATTCTTTGTGATATCGTAATTTTCGAATATGAATATCCGATACGTGTGCGATTTTAATACTCACTTGGCCTCCAATAAAAAATGCCCTTATACAATAGTATACTACTATTGATAAGGGCTGTCAAGTGTTTTTTAATATCTACTTAAGAAGTTCTTGAACCTTACGGAGAGGCTCAGCGAGATCATCACGATCTTGTTGCACCAGGTATTCAATCACATCTTCTAATCTTGCAATACCTCGGGCTTCCTTGGAGGCGTCACCATCTGGGCCGGTAATGACTTTTTCACCATCACCCATATCGATAACACCTTCATTAGCAATTTCTTCCATAATAATTTTTCTAAGCTGCTCATTTGTAATTTTCATAACGGTCTCCTATACTGCCGACAATAAATCTAACAATAAATAGTCATCATTGTCGATAAATACAGCATTGTTTTTTCTTTCTTGAAATACACTCTTTGGCATCGATCCTACATCTTCATAGCCTGAAACATCAATTTTATAAAGTTCAATGTCATATTCCAGTAGCGTCTTAATAATCTTTCTTTCTTTAGCTGCTGCGTCTGGATCGAGTGCAATGTAGATGGGGGTATCGTTTTTGACGATCTGTCGTAAGAGATCTGTTCCCTTACGTAAAGTTGAGCCAAGTATCGGTACGGCATTCCCGGCAACCATTGCATCGAATACTCCTTCGACCATTATAAGGTCCTTGTTCCAGTTAATATATAATTCATTAAATGTTATATCTTTCGAGGCTCGGGGGTTCTTATATTTATATGAGTCCCCATTGTATGAGCGTGCGATGAAATAACTTACATCACCATTATCATTGAATGAAGGCACAATTATTCTATTACGGTATTCTCCGCTAAAACAAAATCCCACCTTCCATCTGATAATATCTTCACGAGTGAGGCCTCGCTTCCGAAGATAATTCATTGCATACATTCCAGTTGCGGGCACCTTATCTGAACTAAGAGATACAAATTCTTCAGGCAACTCTACTTTTTGTTTTTCTCGTACATTCTCTTTTTCAAGGAATAAGTCAGAAAATCTCTCAAGATCTGACCTGTTTGTAATTTGGTCCCATTTCTGTAGTTGTGTAAACGAACCAAAACGTCTAACAGGGCGCCTAATATTACGACCGCGATAATCGCAAACCCAACACTTATAAGCATTTTTATCCAAGTTAATTGAGAATTTACGCTTGTGATGACCGCATGATGGGCACGCAAAAAGTAATTCGTGACCCTTATCCGAATAGTGCCCAAAAGCCTCATATAATATTTTCTTTGCTTCTTTCTTGTTCATCTATTCTATATTACAATAACAAGAAATGTTTGTCAAGTAAAAAATAAAAGCCCCGCCGAAGCGGGGCTTAATACTTTTATCGCTGTGTGATATGCGATACCACTTCCACTTCAAAATTCAACTCTTGGCCAGCCAAGGGATGATTTAGATCTAGCGTCACAGTATCGTCATCAAGTTGTTGGATCTTGGCCACGAACGGGCCGCGGGGACCGTTTCCTTGTACCATACCGCCAACCTCAAATTCAAAATCATCTCCGAAGGCCGTGCGCGGAACTGCCTGCACTGCTTCATCGACTCTGTGGCCATACGCCAATTCTGGTGTGAGTGAGAAGTTTTTCTTTTCTCCCTCGGTCATACCAATAATCGCATCATTAAAACCCACAATCATTTGACCAGAACCAATTGTAAACTCCAATGGCTCGCCTCGTGTGTGTGAATTGTCGAATTCAGTACCGTCAGGCAATGTCCCGCGATAGTGAACCTTAACGTTGTCTCCGGTTGCAACTTTCATTTTTTTCTCCTAGGTATTGATGAAAAGTCATCTTGTGTATATTAACATTGTTCAAATAAATAGTCAAGCTTTTTCTTTGTTGTTTTGCTCTATATTGTATCCCGCTTTTGCTACAATGATCGCATCCGCCCTGTCATAAGATTCGGGCTTGGGGTTTCCGTGCTTAGTATATTCTATCTTGAATGCTGGTTCAGTTTTTAATAAGTGTTCTAAAACTACTTGTTTTGCTTTCTGCCCTCTCGGAACTTTAATGCCAGCTTGTTTCCGCGCAGTGGAAGCACCAATAAACTCCGGGCGAATTTCAAATAACTCAAAAGCTAACCAAGATACTATTCCGTTAAATCTCGTAAGAGTTGAAAGTGTCTTGGCTGATGATTTACCCCCCATAAACATATGAAGTGATTGTTCTATATAAATATGTTCAATTGGGTAGTCTGAATTTCCAAAGGCCATTTTATCTTCGTTATTACATTGATACATCTCGAATAAGTCAAGTAACTTTTCTTTCATTGCAATTGTCTTATCGAAAATATTTTTATATTTTCGTAAATCAATAGAACTATAAAATACAAGCTCCCCATCAGCTATAACAGCAAAACCAGTAATACTGGTGCTTATGTCAATACCTAAAATCATATCTATATTGTACTACACATCGAGCTTTAATTTAAACGAAATGTCTTGGCCATCTTCTTTGAGGATCGGATTTGATAAAGTAGCAACACCAATTAAGTTTTTATTCTCATCATATATTCCAATTTTTGAAATATATACTTGCCTTTTGAAAGCAGCTTTATAATCACCATAACTTGAAGAGGTGGTATTTTTAATTTTAATGCTACTCGTTTGTTCGTAAACATTCGAAGAAGTGAAAAACGTTTTCGTTTGGCCGTGCTCAATATACGTTGGATTGTTAGAATAATTAGCTTCGCCGCGGCGGGCATGAGCGAACATGGTTAATACCTGCGTTTCAGTCAGTCCCTTGAAGGTCATACCAAATGAAGCAGAAACAAAATCAGACTCATTTGAACCTAGACCCGAAGTGCTGTTTTGAGTCACATTGTCGTTGGATCCTGCAGAATAGTATAACCAACTGGGCCTTGAGGTTGATGTAGAACCTGATGTCATTGGAATTGCTGTGTTAATGAGTGACCACGAGCCGGTTAGTAACAAAAAACCTTCGTCGTATAATGCAACACCGGCAACGCTTCCAGAGCCCGGGGAGCCTTTTGGGCCGACTTGGACTAAGGCGCCGTTTTGATTAATATCTTGCAACTCACCAATTAGCGAACCAGTGAAGTACCACTTTAGCGAAACTGTGCCTGGTTGGATTCTAGTGCCATAAAATATAGAAGGTATCGATATTAAGTTAATTGGATTGGCATCTTTGTTTCCGAAGGTGCCTGAAACCTTATAGTACTCACTCCTTAATTCATATAAGTTAAGTTTATTTCTCAAAGATACATATTTTGCGTTAAAAGATGTGGGAGAAGTATATGGGCTCGAAATGTATTCTCGTGTGATAGATGCTGTTTGTGGATAACTAGACGTGACAACAGCGCCGTATTCAAACTCATCGTCAAACTCGCTTGTTGTAACTGTTTTCCAACCAATGCGTGTGCTAGCTTTTGTAATATATGAATAGATCCTTCCGTTATCAGGCAGGTTTCTATCGCTCATAAACCGACCAGTTGATACGATTGGTCGATCGACATTCATTTCATGAAGATTGACGTGACCAGGACCAGCAACCATCAAAGGGTCCGTTAAAGCACCTGATTGTTCCGGGATATTATTATAATAGATTTTGCTATCAAAAACTACAAAATCAACCTGCGGGTGGGCCCGCATTGTATTTATAAAAATATCGCTCTCACCGAACTTACGGTACGGCATTTTAGTAGTCCAGTCTTACTCTTAATACCAAATTGACTGTTGGATCTTTTCTAATTGGTTCTGACAATTTCGCGACTGCCACACAAGTACCCGCGGGGTCATAAAGGCCGACTGTGGTGATGTAAGTTATCGGTTGGTCAGTAGCTTCGTTTTTGACCCTAATCTTGCTGCCTGATGTGTACGTGGGATTAGAACTGTGATTGAACTTGTTAGATTTAATATTGCAGAAATAAATTTGAGAATTAACTTCGGTTGTATTGTTGAATGAAACGTTTTTAAGTCTGTGCCTTAAAGCGTCACAAGAGGCACTAATGCCGAGGGTTTTTAAACTAGTGTCAATTGTCTCAAGACCATCAGCGCTGCTACTATAAAAATCAAGCGTGTCATTTGCAAAAAGTGATGCTGTAAGGACAACGATCCCAGATTGATAGAAGATCAATCCCCTTGCTGGTGTCGTCAAAGATGCAGTTGTGTCGTACAACAATCCATACTGACCTCCGATACCTTGACCAACATTGGCGTCCGAGGCACAAGAGGCGGACTTATCTGATAATATAACTGTCTTGGAGAAAGGGGCAGTCCAAGAACCGGTTCCCAGTGTGAGACTGAATGTTTGTCTTTTAATTTCATCTTTAGCAACCAGCCTAGAGAACGACATGAATACGCACTCTTTCATTAAAGTACCTGATTGATCAAGCTTCAGATCATTTTCAAACTTCATTAGATTGTCTGTATTCGAGCCAGTGTACCCTAAAAGAACCTGGCTGAACTGGTTATACATATTCATTTTTTTCGTGCCCATTACGTTAGCAGAGGCACTTAAACCGGATGCTGAGTCGTAGCCAACGGTTAAATCATATATATGGTTTGCAGACGAACTTAAATAAGGATAATCATAGACAGATTGAAACATTCCATGAGTAAAGTTTTTTACATTTGGCTCAAGTCCCAACACTGTGCTTGTACCGTATGTGCCACTGGCTAACGTTCCTGTGAGTGGTATAACTTCGTGAAGCTGTGTGGTGACTGTGGTAATGTCAGAGGCCGGGTTGATTGGCTCTATATTAATTCTTGTGGGCATTTATAATCTCCAAATTTATGCTTTTCTAACTAATCTTACAGTAAACTGTGTGCTGGCGCCAGTGTTCGCTCCGGTAACATAGACAAACGTATCAATAAAATAAAAGGTATTTGATGCAAATGTGCTTGTGGCGCCCGGCATTAATTGTGCGCCAGTCACCAATTTTCCTAGATCGGTCCACAGTCTATTAACAGTAGAGGTGCCCAAAACACTAACATTTGGGAGCGGTACGAAACCGCATATATCAGCTGTGGGGCCGGCAAACATTGAATAAGTAGATACTGCAGGCGCAGTGACAGTAGAATCTGCTTCAAACAACTCAAGATTGGCAGCACTATTTACAGTTGGGACGCCTGTCCTGATATAATTAAATAATTCGCCTTTTGAGGTACCCTCTGGCACTCGGCCGAGCACTCCATTCATAAGATCCGCCTCAAAGATGAATTTTCCGTCAGATGATGAGTATCTGCAGCGCAGCATAGGGCCATAGCCGGCCATTTTAGGTATCGCCATTGAGCTGAAAAGGCGTCGGTCGACATCAACAAGATATTGTTGGTTTCTAAGCCCATTAGATACTACAAAATCATTTCGTGAAGTAATGTCTTTTGTTACCTCTGTCGTATTAAGGCCAGATTCCAACAAGATGGTTGTGGACACAGGTCCGACCGTCGGTGCGTTATACGAATGATCTCTTAATTTAAAGTCAGCGGGTACTTCACTGGCGGCTGCGGCGCGGTCAAACTCAACAAAAGTATCTGGTGTTACAAAGATATAAAAAGCGCCACGATATGGGCGGAAATTGTTGTCTACCGGGGCGGCTGGGGTGATGCCGAATGCTGTCAGATTTTTAGTGTTAACCATCAGCTCTGGCAAATACAATAAATTACTTCTGTCTGGCATTTTTAAAAGTCCGTGATTAATACCAGCGGCGCGCCCAGTTATTGATTCTAGTACCGGTGTTTGCAACAACTCTAAATCATAGTATGCATCGCCGCTTGGGTGATCAATATTATAGGTACCGTAATTTATTTCATCGTCACCTAACGCAAACGCGTTGATCTCTAACGCTTGCCCTCTCGACAGTTTTCGTCGTCCTGCCTCAGTTAATACGGCATCCAATATAATGTCGCCAGAGTTATCTAAAAAAGCCATTTATTGTCCTCTCATCATTTAAATAGTTTGTTTTTTTGTTTGTAGTATAAATTATTAATCATTTTACTAACCGCTGCGGTATCGTATAATTCTAATTGGAATTTTAATTTCCGATTTTGTCACTGTACCTTCTACCATAACAATGGTATCAATATAATCATACTTAGTGTTTGTGGGAAAAGGTGACGCGTTTGTTGTACCAAAGCGCACAAATCTGCTATCTGGAGAGCTTGACGCGTCGGTAATCAATTTTTGGTCACAAGAAAAATTGAGAGCCAGCAGGCTACTACGCGGGCCATTGATAGATGTATAAAGAAGTTCATTCATTCTTTCATGGAATCGATATATCTGATTATCAACCGCCGGGGCTCTGAACACAGAATAATTCTCAACATAGCTGTTTAAATTTACCTGCTTAGTTGCGACTAGGGGTTGTATTGTGTTGATTAATTTATTGCTTTTAGTGTTTTTGAATTCACCGTTAGGATCCGATATTAAGATATCGTCGATAAATCTTCTATCGCAGTGAACATAATAATACTTATCATACAAGCCGTAATTAAGGATATATGATTTTTTTGCTCTAAAGTTTTTAGGTATCACCGCAGTAGATGGAAAATCCATCCCAGACTCAAGCAAAACATATTTATATATTGATTTATCATTTTGTAAAATATAATCAACGCCTATGTCGCTTTTTATTTTATACACAGTTTCTTCGTTGATTGCCAAATAATATCGACCATTATATTTTTTAACTGCTGAAGTTATTAGTTGGTTTGTGTGAATCTTTGGGATATACAGAAAATCATCGCGTGGTAAACTTATCAACCCATATTGAATATTAACAGGACCGTTGCCATAAGCCTCTAATGTGGGTGTATCGGTAATATTAGTAAAGTCATCAGTGCAAGAAACTCTGTTATAAGTTGAATAATCTATTTCATCATCGCCCAGCGCAAATGCGGTGATTTCCAAATCACCTCTAATTAATTTTTTTCTTCCCATATCTGTTAGTACGGCATCAATAATTAAATCGCCGCAATCTATTTGGTGAGCCATACTATCTCCTTAACTTATAAGTAACGTTTAAGTCTATTTTTTTGCCTGTCTTTTTTGATGTCAATCTAAGTTTGAATTTTTTATCCCATATAGAGTCAGTTGTATTACCTACTTGTATGTTTTCGATCTGGTCTTCTGACGGTGCGCTAAAATCTATTCCATCAGTATTGATCAATGTTTGACTTGGGGCGGGTATCATTTGAAGTAGTTTCTTTATTTTTTTGCTAGACTGATTGTAAACTTTCTTAGGATTAAGATTATTAAGTTCTATCCTGTTAAATTTAGCATATTTGTAGTTTCCATCATCAATTAATTCCGCTTCAAAAATAGGTGCAAAAGAACCTTTTATATTTCCAGAAGTTACTATTCTAAAAGTATAGTACAATTTTGTATTAGTTTTAATCTTTTCTTCATAAAAACAATCTGAACATACCGAGATGTCTTGCTTTTTGGTGTCCAATATTAAATCTTTTGTAGCCACTAAGGCGTTATTAAAATCTCTTAGTGAGTTGGGCTTTTTATCGATCCTATAAACTTCTATATATCTTGTTTTTGATTTTGCCTCGCTTTGTATCTGTTCACCGTCAACTAAGTTTTGTGAATTAAGATATTTTTGTATATCTATGTCTTCCTCTTCACTTAATCCGACTGGGAAATCGTGAGTTGAAAAGTTCTCTTTTAATAAGTGAAATCCGATAATTTGTGAATTATCTTTTCTTTGATATGGTGATACTTCCAGCGGGTGTGGTGGGTGATCAGTGTTTGTCACTGATTTGGATAACATAGGGATTTCATAAATTCGGTATACTGGTTCTATTTGTAATCTTACTTGTGCTAAATACTTATAGGGAGATATTATCTGCGCGTCGGTAAAGAACGGGGCTTCTTCATCCACTAGATCAGGTGTTGTACTAAACCTGGAGTCTGCTGCTTCCAGTGTGGATGGATCATAAAACTCTAAACAATAAGCAACTCCTTCTGGTAATGTGTATGCCTTGTCAAGTGATCTGGTTGTTATAGGGTCTATAATCTTATACCGGTATCCCATTACTATTTTATACTCATAAATATTATACGAATATGTGGAACCTTTTTTAATTTGTGTATCGATATATTCATAGTTATCACGTACGTACTGGGTTCCAGGCTTCGGATCATTTTTCATAATTAAAATGTTCTGGATAGGTGATGATCTGTTGTTACTATCAAGATTGTTAATTTCAATTTTTTCAATTCGATGGCCTATTGTTTCAGAGTATCTATTTTTGCCAGCATTATCTAAAAAATCTTTAACAAAGTATTCGTTAATCTGGTCTGAGCCACCTAGGGGGAATGGGCTAATTTTTTCTTTCCACATTGATGTGTTGGCTAGTGAAACTAAATTGTTTAACAGTTTTAGAGTAGGAATGCTCTTATGCATTCTATAATTTTTATCATTTGAGTTCACCGCTAAACAATCATAATAATACTTTGGTTCATTAGTTGGAAGTGTTGA
>Ga0098056_1000921_pt1 | contig 11828 bp, 10 predicted proteins | sample 17BtaG_FD_92583 | JGI IMG/M metagenome (GOLD analysis project Ga0098056, IMG submission 92583) | Marine viral communities from the Subarctic Pacific Ocean - 17B_ETSP_OMZ_AT15314_CsCl metaG | ecosystem: Environmental > Aquatic > Marine > Oceanic | place: Subarctic Pacific Ocean | collected...
AGTCTGTTTGAGTAGCAGAATCAAAGTTACCTATAACATTTAATGCACCTGCAACAACTACAGTACCAGTGTTGTTACCATCAGCAGAAGGGTCGAGAGTAATAGTTGTTCCGTTGCCGTCAATAGCCGAAATTACTGGTGAAGTTAATGTTTTGCTTGTTAGTGTTTGAGAGCCTGTTAGTGTTGCAACTGTACTATCAATTGCAATAGTACCACCACTGTAAGTAATACCTGTACCACCACTTAATTCTGCATCTACTCTTGCACCAACGGCACTATTAAAATCTGTTATTTGTGAACTTGGTATTGCAATGTTTACATCAGCCGCCGCTGTTAATTGACCTTTACTGTTTACAGTATAAGTAGGTATTGCTGTAGCACTACCGTAACTTGCGCCTGTAACTGCTGTATCTGAAATACTAAATGCGCCACCACTAAATGTCATGCCTGTTCCAGCACTTAAATGTGCCCGGACTTCTGTTGCATTTGGACCAGTGTATGTAATTACACCACTAGTACTATTGTATGTTAAACTTCCATCACCACCTGAATCAACATGACTTATAAGTGCTCTTACTTCTGTGTTAAAGTCTGTGACTTGCGTATGCGGTATTGCTATGTTTACATCTGCCGCTGTTGTTAATTGTCCTTGTGCGTTTACAGTAAATGTTGGTATTGCTGTAGCACTACCATAACTTGCGGCTGTAACTCCTGTGTCATCTAAAGATATAACACCATTTGTTTCTGTTATTCCTGTTCCGCCACTAAACAATCCTCTTATTTCTGCATCAGTTGGGCCTTGATAAGTTATAACGCCGTTTGACGCATTGTATGAGAGACTACCACCGCCTCCTGAATCAGTTACTGAAACTAATGCTCTTACTTCTGCATTAAAGTCTGTAACTTGCGTATGTGGTATTGCTATTAATTGATTTGTTACCGCAGTTGTTAAACCTTTTGCATTAACTGTAAAAGTAGGTATAGTTGTAGCACTACCAAAACTGCCTACATTACTGTTTACAGTATCTAGTGTTGCATTTAATACAACATCTGTGCTACCGTCAAAACTAATTGACGGTGATGATAAATCGCCTGTAATACTAAAGTTTCTACCAGTTGCCAATCTTGTTGCTGTAGTAGCCGAAGTTGCATTACCTGAAAAAGAAGGTGCTGTAAGCACACCAGTTGCTGTAATGTCTGTTGCTGAAATATCACCATCTACTGTGAGTGTAGTTGATATTGCTGGGCTGGCTGAAACTGTTAATGTTCCTGCTACTGAGGTAAATAATATAGATGCGTTTGAATCGCCTGATCTTAATTTTAGTTCACTGTTTGTTGCAGTAGTGCCGTCTGTTGCAAAACCGTCTGCATTAACAACAAGTACATCACCATTGAAATTAGTTTGTGTAAAAGAACTTGTCTCAACAAATTCCCTCTGTTCCAGTTGTCCCTCAATCGTGAGTTTACCCTGAACTACCAGTTCCTCATCTGCGTTGATGTAAGTGCGTTTAAAATTAGCCATTTATTATCTCTCAAACAAAATTGTTATTAACAACTATTTATCATAATGAAGAGAAATGAAAATCCAGTCAAAAAAAAGCACACCTAAGTGTGCTTTTTAATGTTTCTATTGAAACTGTTCTAATAAGTCTATTAAGGCTTACTGGAATGCAACGTTGGACATAGTAATATGATCAACGTAGTCTGCCGCGTTACCAAGAGATGACGCAGTATTTGTAAGTTCTTTGTAACCATATCTGGTCATGAAACTTACTACTGGTTCAAAACTTGAAGGATCCATTACAGGTCCTGTGCTCATTAATGGAACGTAAGGACAGTAGAACGCTGGAGCATCAGTTTCTGATGAACCTTTGTAACCTACTAAAATGTCTGTTCCGTCAGCCGCGTAGTTATCTACAAAAACTTTAACAGTACCATTCAATGTACCAACAAACTTAGTGTTTGTAGGTGCTTCGAATGAACCTTCAGTTGTTCTTGCAAAAGTTGAAGTTGACGCACTTTGTAAGATTGTCAATGCTTCTGGAGATACAACAACATAGTTACCAGCGCCACGTCTTGTTCTAGCCGCGATTCTGTTAGCCGCTCTGTTGATCTCAATAGCCAATGCCGCATGTCTGTCACCAACAAATACACTTGTTCCACTTAAAGAACTAAAGTCTAATGTGTTTGTTCCAGTACCTGCAAGAGTTCTTAATGAACCGATAATTTCTTGGTCGATTTCAACAACAATCTCTTGTGCTAAGGCTTGCATAATTTCTGCTTCAACGTCAACGCCGTGCATACTTTCTGCATCTTGAGCCGCCTCAAAAGTCCATCTAGCACTTAGACGTCTAGTCTTTGCTTCAACAGTTTCTTTTAAGATTTGAATGCTCATTTTCTTACCTGGAGTTCCCTCAGCAGATGCTGTTGCATCTGGAGATCCAGCGTATGAATTAGCAAGTTTGAAAGGACTTAATGCCTCGTCACCTGCTGTTGCTCCACCACCAGTTTCCGCATAACGGACCCTTAATGTGTGAATTTGCCCTACTGGGCCAGTCATAGGCTGTACGCCTACTAGTTCATTTGCGATCACGGAAGGCATAACCCTTCTGATCAAAGGTAACATTACCTTGTTTAGTGTTGCTACGGATCCTGCACCTGTGGCTCCTGCGGTTGCGGCCTCTGACAATTGACGCTTTGCGTTTTCGAGTACCACGTCCATAGTTTGCTTACGTTGACCGTTTAGGCCTTCTGTAAGTGCTTCTTTGGTTGCGGACCAGTTGCTTTCAAATAAATTTGCCATTTTAAATTACTCCTGTTATTTTGAAAGTCCGGCTAGTTTACGGATAGTATCAATTTCTACAATACCGTCCGTGCTGTCATTGGCTTCTGCGTTAGCAGTCACCTTCTTATCACCAGTGTGTTCTTTTGTTACTGATTCTGTGATAGTCTTTTTCACTCTTGGTGTGTCGCCATCTAAAACTGATGGAAGATACTTATCGAATTGCTTCGCTAAGTTCTCTGTCTTAACACTTTCAAGTAAATCAGACATTATTTCTTTCTTCTCTTTGCCTAATGGTGACATAAGTTCATTTAATGTTTCTTTACGATTCATTAAATCTTGTGCCACTTTCAACTTGCTTTCTGTTAAAGCAACTGCTTCGTCTTTCGATTCTGCTTTTGCTTCTGCTTCTGCAAGTTTAGTTTTCATTTCGGCTAATGTTTTCTGAACTGCATTAATTTCTTTTGCTTCGTTCAAGTATGATGTTCCATACTCGTTAGCGAATGCTTCAAAAATTCTACGTCCAAAGTCGTTCTCACGAGCTGATGTGATATCATCACGGAAAGATTTAACTTCATTTGTAATTGTTTTATTAACTACACCTTCCACCTTTTGAGCGGCTTTCTTAATGAAATCTTTTTTGGCTTCTGCTAATTGCTTTTTGCCTTCTCTTACCATTTTGACTTTTTGTTCCACAAGTCCTTTTTTGTCTTCGTGGAATTCGGATAGTTCACTAGCAAGTTGCTCTGCTACAAAATTATCTAATTTTGTTACATGCTCACTTGTTCTTGTTCTATCTGCCCTTAATTCTTTAACTTCTTTTGCAACCATTTCAGTTACAAATTTGTCAAGTACCTTGGCATGCTCACTAATTGCTTTCGTGTATTTTACTCGATCGTTTGCAAGGGCTTCTTTTTCTGTTACAATTTCAGAAATTTCTGCTTCTACTTTTTCAGATATAAAGTTGTCAACTGCTTCTACGATTTGACCTTTGTCATGTTCGTATCGCTGTGCAAACTCTTCTCTAAGTTCCGCAGTAAGTTCTTCTCTTGCTTCAGAAATTTTACCTTCCCATGCTTCTTGAAGAGCAGATTTAACATCTTCTGTTAATTCCGCGTTCTCAAGTAGTTCTGTAAAATTCACTGCCATAGTAGTCTCCTACTTATAATTTTAAATCGTTGATGAAACCAGTGATTGCTTTCATCAAGTGTTTCTCTGCACTTTTATCATGTGTTAATGCAGAAGCAGTCTCAAACATTTGAGCGCCGCCTCGCATATTAAATAAACTCTCATATATAGTTTTTGGATAGGCATCAGGTGCACTTGGTTGTGCCACAATGTCCACTGTTACAATATCAAAGTCGCTGACCTGTCCACTTCCGCCGACATTTCCGCTACCTCTACTGCTTACACCAAGATTTGCTCCTGCAGTTAATAATGCTCTTGCTATATTACCCATCGGTGTATCTATAATTTTAAGTTTTCCAAGACCGTTTGCATCTTCACAATACATGTCAGTAATTATATGACTAACACGGTCTAAATTTATTTGTAATTCTTCAGGGTGATCTAACTCACCCATCACAGTCTCGCCTTTTGACAAACGAGTCTTTACACTATCAACAGCCTTTTGTATCTCATCCTTGGGATATACTCTACCATTTTGGTTTTTTACATCACCTTGAATGAATAAACCAGCCATAAATAAGTCTTTACCATCTTTGGATTCCATTACCTGGACTCCAGATTGCTCAGGACTTAAATATTCGTATAGTTTATTGGCCATTGTTTACTCCTATCAGTAAAAAGACTTACGCCTTTTTAGGTTCAACGTTAATGTTGTCTGATGGTGTGTGATCTTTAGCAGATTCGCCTTTTACGCCATCGCTACCGTCATTTATAACTGGTGCTTTAACGTCGTTACCAACTTTAGTAGGTGCTGGCATTTTCATACCATCTTTAGAATCTTCGTCTCCGCCTTTTGGATCTGCAACTTTATCTGAAAGTTTAGTTGCTTCTTCAACAACTTCTTCAGAATCAGCAATTTCTTCGTCTAGATCATATTCAACTGATTCTAGATCAAGTTCGTCGCCCATTTCGTCTGCGTCCATTTCTGCTTCTTCGCCGTCTTCCATGTCGCCTTCTTCGTCTGCTAACAATTTTTCGAATTCTGCTTTTAATTCTTCAAGTTCGTCCTCAAGATCGTCGACTTTATCTTCTAAGTCGCCTTCTTCTTTTGGCTCGTCTTCTTCTTCGTCTGCTTCAAAAGTATCTGCTTCGATTTCTTCTTCATCAGCTCTAATTTCATCTTCTAAAGATGCAGTTTGATCGATTTCTTCTTCTACTGCTTCTTCTTCAGTTTCAGCAGTTTCTTCTACTGCTTCTTCTTCTGATTCTTCTGATTCCTCAACTGCTTCTTCTTCTGACTCAGTTGCTTCTTCAACTTCTTCTGCATCTGCTGATGAATCTTCATCTAAAATGTTTTCATATTCAGCTCTTGCTTTTGCAACAACATACTCATGAAGCATTTCTTCTGCTTTTTCATTCTCTTCAGCAAGGAGAAGTTCAAGAATTTCTTCTAATTTGTTTCTTGATTCTGACATTGTGGTCTCCATTTGAAAATTATTTTACAGGTCACAGATATAGTCATCCGTGATACTGCTTGTTTAGTACTTAGTGGTATGTTGTGTTTTTATGTTAAAAACGGTGTGAATCTGATCATTTTGATCAAAATTGATGTATTTTACTATTATATTTATTTAATCCTTAAAAAGGATAAACTAGTATAAAACTTTAAATACCTGCCTGTGTAGGGTTAGCATACATTACTTTTTGGAACTTTGCATGTTCCAAATCTTCTGCACGTTTAATTTCTTTTGCTTTTCTTAATTTACCTAATGCTTCTAATGTAAGTTTAGGAGACCTAGAATCCTCTTCGTTTCTTTTAACGAATTCGTCAAATTCAGGATTGTAAAATTCTACTAGTCTCATTATATCTCCGTAGTACCAGGTGGAACTTCTGCTCCAGTACCAGGTACATCAGTATTTATGCCTAAGTCACCTTCTGGAGCATCTTCTATTCCAGGAACTGCCGCAGGGTCTAACTCAGTATCTAAATTTACCGCCGCATCTGAATCAGGTCTTACTCCGATATTTCTTAAATCCATATTCTTAGAATCGTCAACAAATTTTCTATAGTCGTTCTCTTTACGCCATAGTGCTTCATTATCTTTCATTTCATCTTCTGATAAACCGAGATATTTCTTCATTTTAAATTGATTTGCTAAGTGTGGACTAGCGGCCAATGTGTTATACAAATTCGCTCTTTCTGTATCTAATTGTAAATCTCTATAAGAACTAAAGTTCATTGGTTTATTAAATGTAATAAAGAACTCTGAGGAATCTATCTCAATACCTCTGTGTTTTAAAAACATTTTAAACTCTGTATCCATATCTTCTTGTATTTGCTTTTGCAGTCTTTCAACATATCTAGCAAATCTATATTCTTGAATATATGCAATACCAACTTTACCGTCATTATAAACACTACTTCCGTCTTCTGGTCCAGTTGGTAAGTAAGAACTTGGAACTCTTAGTCCTCTTAATAGTTTATTATTAAAGTATCTTAAATCGTCTATTTGTCCTAGGTTTTCACCGCCTGGTAAAGTATCAACTTTAGAACCTCTACCGTCTGCCGTTTGTGCAAAGAAGTAGTCTTCTAACATACTCATAGGGTTATAGGCCGAATCTGCAACACTAGTGCCGTCTGACTTCTTATTAGGCACACGTTTTTGTTGTACTTCATATTTGACTTGTTCTAAATACTGTCTTGCTTTGTGAGGTGGCATATTACCAACATCAATCATAAACACACGTCTTTCAGGTGCTCTATGTACCCTATATATAATAATAGAGTCTTCTAATAATTCTTTTTGTTTAAATACTTTAAATATAGGCTCTAGAATACTAATTCCAAAAGGCCAACTATGGTCCATGCCCTCTGTTAAACTTACATGTACAACATGTTCTGCATCTACAGGAACACCTTGATCAACACCATCTATTGCTCCAGTCATATAATTACCTGCTTGACTGTTTACAGAGCTCATTGCCGCATTTAATCCTTGTCCGCCTCCATAAGGTCTACTATGTAGAGCCGCTGGATTAGTTGCTATAAGTTCTTCAAAGTTAGGTGCTAATTGTTTAACAAAATATGTTTCAATTTTTTTACCATCAGATTCGTTTACTACAACTTTCTCTATATTTGCAGGATCTGTCCAGTATAATTTAAATGTTTCAGGGTCTCTAATAAAGAATTGATCACCGTATTTTATAGTACTACGGAATATTCTAAATGCTCTTTTATGTAATTCGTTGAGTCTACACCATTGAGTTAATGTTTTACTTAATATCTTTTGTTCTGTATCAGTTGGATCAGTTGTATAGTTTAATTCAAATGGTAATCCACCATAATCATCTTCCTGTGTACCAAATTCTGCAATAGTATCAAGAGCGGCATTAATCTCTAAATCGTTATCCATTTGATCGTACTGGATATATCGCATAAGTCTATTAGGACTTCCTGCATATACTTCAGGTAGCCAACTGGCATATCTGCTGGTTGCGGCGCCGACACCACGTTCAGAATTGTTGCTTTGAACATTAAGTGGTAGTCCACTGTTATCAACAGATGTAAAGTATTTTTTCCAACTCATTTATTAATTTCCTTAATAGTATATTACACTATTTATCAGGAGTTGTCAACTATTTTGTGGGATATTGAATTAGACAACTGTCTTAGTCTTAAGACCTGAAGTAATTATTTCTGTTATTTGTCTATTAAGTCTTTTATTTTCTGCTAAGATAAGAGTTAATGCTTTAGTTTCTGTAGATTCTTGGTCTAGTTTATTGATTTCAGATACACTTAGTGGACCACTACCACTACCATTAGGATTGGTCATTTGTTCTAAGTATCGTACATTTAAAGTACTTGTTGTTGGACCTGCTAAATTAGGTGATGTAATATTGGAAACCCTTTGTGAGTTCTTGGTTTTTTCTTTTTCGTCCCTATTTCTTCCTATTGAACCACCAATTAAATTACCAATTCCAGCACCTATAGATGCACCAATGACCGTGCCTAATCCAGGAATTACTGAGCCTATGATACCACCTATTAATGCTCCTGTACCGCCTCCAGCAAGTCCGCCAATGTTCTCGCCGGTTGCTCCACCATCTGAACCAGAAACTATATCATATCCATCTTTTAAAACGTAGGCTCCTGCAAGATATGGTGTAGCACGAGATGCCATACCACCCATTCTTTTAAGGAATCCTTTTCCTTTTCCGCCACCAGGCATTGGACCAACAAATCCTCCTCCGGCACTCATGGCCGCCGCCGCAACAAATGCCTGACCTGCGGCAAAGGCCGCCGCCTGAAAGAATCCTGTTATTGCGGCTGTCACACCTACAAAAAGTAAAAGAATACCCGCTATTGGTAATAACGTACCCCAAGGAAGATTGGTCAATGCAATCTTCATACCTTCCATGAATAAGCCTATGAATTCTCCTATAAACGTGCTTATTGCTCCACCTATATCTAATTCTCCATCTTTACTTAAAGCACTGATTATTCTTTGAACTTTTTCTATAATGTAGGTAGTAAGTTTAACTAAGCCTTCAACTATATTAGTAATAAGTTTACCATAATCTCCGTCTGGGGCAAGTTCTTTAAGTGTATTTGCTAATGCGGCTCCTATATCTTTTCCTGCCTTACCCAAGGCACTATTAAGAACACTAACTCCGCCTTCTTTGCCAACAAATACATCGAATAAAGCATCAAAACTACTTCCCATTTCTTTTGACATTTCTACAGGAATCGAATTTAATAATCCACTATAACCACCACGAACACTTTTTATAATATTATCAAATCCAGTTGTTATTTTTTGTACTTCTGAAATTTGCATTCCTGTACTACTTGCAAGTTTTTGCAATCTTTCTCTGGCCACACTTGCTTCTTGTTGCATTGTAATAATTATACTTGCAGTTTCCTGCATAGGGTGGCCTTGCAATCCTGCTATAACACTTAGTTGTTCTAACTGATCCTTATTGAGGTCAGCGGCATCAACTAAATCTTGTATTGCATTTGGAACATCTTCTACGCCTAAACTACCTGATCTTAAATCACTTGCTAAATTTTGGAATGCACTATTTAAATTACCACCTAAAGGTATTAGCATGTTAGCAAAATCACTAATTGCACTAACACCTGTACCAGAAACAGTTAGTAATGCATCACCTAATGCTTCACCACTCTCAGGGAACACCGCAACAAGTCCTGCAACTAAATCTTTTGCTACTGTATTTAATGTTGTAGCATTAGGAGTATTTAAGGAATTCGTAAAACCTATAAAGGACTTATTAGATTCCATCACACTTGCCGCTGTTTGCCTTAATGCATCTGTACTTTGTCCAAGTATGGCAGAGAATCCCCTTAAATTTTGTATACTTTGTTGAGTAAGTTGAGCTGTAATGCTTGTATCTATTTTGTCTTTGTTTAATGTACGAGCTCTAAATTCTTGATCTTGTAAGAATAGTTCAGTTGCTTCTTCTAATGTTACACCTAAATCGGTACCACCTCGTGTAAGTTCTAAAAAACTTCTGCTTAGATTTGCAAGGTTTGTTTGTCCCAACGTACTCATTGCTCTTGAATATGTTTCCAGTGATGCAACTGCTTGTTCTGTTGTTAGACCCATTCTATTTAATAATATAATATTTTGTTCTGTAGCATTATTTCCTGTACCTAATTGGTCTCCAAATGCCTGACCGGTATCAGTAAGTGTTCTTAAACTATTACCTAGATTAGAAAATGCACTTCCCACTATACCAACTGATGTACCAAATACTACTGCAATTCCTTTAATTGCACTAACAATTAAATCTCCAGCAAATCGTCCGCCCTTTGTGGCCCCTTTAGCAAATGCTTGGCCAATCTCCTCTTCGTACTTTTCTCTATCTGCCTTTTGTTGGTTTAAAGATTTGATTAATTCATCTTGTCTTTGTTTTGCGAGCCTTTCCGCCTCAGACATCGTTTTGTTTAAATCTTCTGCATTTTTTTCATTGGTCTCATTACCTTTCTTTTGAGTGTCCAGTGATTCTTTATACAGTTTGGCTAATTCTTTTAAACCTTTTTTATTTTCAGTATCAGATTCAGATATTGCTGTTACAAGACCCTCCATAACATCTCTAACTGTTTTATCTAACACATAGGGAGGCAAATTGGCAGAATACGAACCCCCTGCCCCATCAAGAGAATTAATCGATGCTGTAAAGTTCTGTCCTGATGTTTTGTCTGCCATAAATTACCAACTTATATTATATGCGTATTTAACTGTGATAAATACTTGTAGTACAATACTACTCTAGTATATTTATCAGAGTAATTAACAGGAGTTTTAACTATGGCAAAACAAACAAGTAATCCGTTAGCAGGACACTTTAGAACGCCAAAATTATATACAGGATTACCAAGTGGGGGAGATTATTATTCAAATGATGTTTTAGATACATCTATTGAAGAACATGCAGTCCTTCCAATGACGGCAAAAGACGAATTGATTATGAAAAATCCAGACGCACTTTTAAACGGTGATGCTGTGATACAAGTAATAGAAAGTTGTGTACCAAGCATTAAAAATGCAATGGCACTTTTTAGCAACGATGTAGATGCTTTATTGGTTGCAATACAAGGCGCAACCTTTGGAGATGATATTGAGGTACAGGCAGTATGTGATAAATGTGAAGAACAAATTACAAGTGTATTGAGTGTTGAAGGTGTTTTAACCACAATGACTAATTTAAAAGAATCTTATCAGTTCACAACTGCATCAGGATTATTAATTAGTGTACAACCTTTTAGTTATAAATCTGCTGTAAAGGCAGGTATTGCTAATTTTAGAACTACTAGAAGTTTACAATCAATTGCAGATATCCCAGACGAAGTAGATAGAATTCGTGCTTTTAACGAAAACTTTGTAGAATTAGCAAGTTTAAACTTTGAGCTTATGGTTGATAGTGTTAAAGATGTAACTATTAAAGAAGGCGAAGATACTATTGTTGTTTCAGATAAAAAACAAATTAAAGAATTTTTAGAAAACTGTGATAGAGCAGTTGGAAGTGAAATACAAACATTTATAGAAGAGATTTCTAATGTTGGTATTAATAAAAAAATGGAAGTAGGATGTGAGAAAGAAGAATGTGGAGGCTCACCAGAAGAACCATACATATTTGAATCTGAGGTGAACTTTAATCCTGTAAATTTTTTCACCGCTTCCTAGCTCAATCAGAGCCAGAAGAGATTGTGGCATATCTTGGGAGGCTGAAAAAAGAAACAGACGCCCTAGAAAAAAATATTTGTGAACTTGTGATTTATAGCGGAGGCTCAATTGCATGGAACGATGTTTGGTATATGTCAACTCCTCAAAGAACTTTATTAGGTAAAACACTAGAAAATATGCTTAAACAAAAAGCAGGCAAAACTGTAACAGATGAACTCTAATGTCTTGGTTATATAATAACAAAGAAATTACCGAACTTCCAGAAGAATGCGAAGCCTTCGTATATATTATCACTAACCTAACAAACAACAGAAAGTATGTTGGTAAAAAGTTAGCAAAATTTAAAACTACTAAACCGCCATTAAAAGGCAGAAAAAATAAACGTCGTGGTACGAAAGAAAGCGACTGGAAAACATATTGGGGTAGTAACGATCATTTAAAAGCAGATGTGATAGAACTAGGAGAAGACTCTTTTACAAGAGAAATATTGCACTTTTGTCCTAGTAGAGGTGTTGCAAGTTACTTAGAAGCACAAGAACAGTTTGAAAGAAAGGTATTACTCACTGACGATTATTATAACGGAATAATCAATGTAAGGGTAGGCGGCTCAGAAATCCTTAAAGAAGCATTAACAAGTTGATAACTATTTGCTGATAAGAACACATCATGGCACATCACAGACGTTAAGTCAAAACAAGGCACACATAGGA
>Ga0098056_1000924_pt1 | contig 11823 bp, 2 predicted proteins | sample 17BtaG_FD_92583 | JGI IMG/M metagenome (GOLD analysis project Ga0098056, IMG submission 92583) | Marine viral communities from the Subarctic Pacific Ocean - 17B_ETSP_OMZ_AT15314_CsCl metaG | ecosystem: Environmental > Aquatic > Marine > Oceanic | place: Subarctic Pacific Ocean | collected 2015-01-18
CCCTCATCAAACACCGTGGTTAGCTCGGCATAACCGGCGGAGCCTGCGAGGGCGGCGCTCAAGGTGCCAAGCCCTCCAAAGCGGGTCGGGCCCCTCTGCTTTATGACGTCAGCTGAGTCGATGGCGAAGCCACCGTGGTAGCCGTGGTTGTTGACCTGGGCCCCGCTCTCAGACTCGGGGATGTTGCAAAGCTCGATCATCGCCGTCGAGGCGTCCGGGCCGGACGTCGCATACGTCAGCTTCATCCGCTGATCGAGGATCACAGAGTCGGTCGGGCGCTGAATCATCTGCATCAGCGTTGCGCCGTCCGATGAGTCCGCCCCACCATGGACCGCGTCGATCACGATGGTCGAGGTGAGGCCAAGGGATGAAGAAGCTGCCTTCAGGACCGCAGTCGTTCCAGCCAGGGTGCAGTCGTCCAGGTCCTGGTAGATGTACCCGTCCTCGTCACCGACCCGGACAAGGTGCTTGACTTCGACGGTTCCATCCGTGCATGCCGCAACCCATGTGCCTGCACACCAATCCGCCCCGTTGATATCCGTGGGAGTCCAAGTGACTGACGCAGTGTTCGTGGCGCTCAGAAGAGCTGTCCTGCTTACACCGTTTGGGTCCTTGAGGGTCCAGGTGTAGGTGCCCTCACCGTCCGCAGCGGTACTGGTGACCTGGGCAAGGTTGTCCTGTGTGCTGTCCGACGTTGTCAGGTTGAGATCGGACCCGCTTGCTGCCGCAGCCGCTCGCCGCCTGAAAAATCCTTTGCTAAAAAAGGCCACGCTCAGTCCACGTTCCAGTAGAGCCTTGCCACATCAATCTGGACTGTCCCGGTATTTGTCTTTGCAAACAGGTAGACCTGTCCGGGGGTGGTCGCTGTTGCCGGAAATGTCGAAAACACATCCAGATCAATGGCCAGGCCACCATCGGTGGCAGTCGAAAGACCGGTAACAATGGTGGTTGCGCCGCTCGTGGAAGTGGCGGGAAGATCGCCCTCATCGTCCCAGGTCAAGTAGACATCCAGTGATGTAGCACTGGATGCAATCGAGGACACATGGATTTCAAGATGACTCCAGTGACACGCGCTTGGCATGGCCCTGGAGTTGGCATCAACGGCGGAGTCTTCTTTGAGCAAAATGGCCTTGCCAAGGGCAAAGCTATTCCCAACTGCAGACATTACGCCATCACTGCAGATAAAGCCCTGATCAGCCATGACTTAGGCCTCCTGGTTTTGGTGGAGGATCAGCGGACCTGGACGACCTTGACGTAGTCGATCTCGATCTTCTGGGTGGTCGTTCCGTCACCGTTCCGGACCATGAAAAGGGGTGCCATCTCAGCCTGTGTCGCGTAGGTCACCGAGGTGACGGTCGTGTCCTTCACGCCGTCGATGTAGGGAGTGAGGATCCCAGAACCGGTCGCACCGCCGTTGAAGTGGAACCCAAGCCGGATCCAGGTGTTGTTGACCAAGGTGTGGATGGCCGCTGACTGGAGGTTGGTCCCGTTGTCGCTGGAACTGAAGTCGATGTTGGTGTCGCCATCATCCTTGTGGAACCCGATGCCGTTGGCAGGCATGTTGTCAGCCACACCTGTCAGGTCCTCCGCCTCTGCCAGTCCAACGAAGAAGTCCAGGTTGGTGGCATCTCCCCCAGCGAGTCGGACCCGCGCCTCGAACCAGACTTCCTTGCCCTCGATCAACTGGAAGGTCTCTTGCGCGAGTGTGATCTGCTGGCCGTTGTCGTCAGTGCTCGCCTTGTTCGTCAGGAGCGCGACACCAAAGTTAGCGTCACTTACCGCCTGCGTGCAGTCACCGTGATCCTCGGTGACAGTCCAGGCAGGCTGGAGAGTTTCAAAGTCGTCAAAGAACTCGTATGCGATGGAGTTGTAGGCTGGGTCTGCCGGCGACGGGGCACCGGCCCAGATGGCCTGGGCACCGATGGTCTGGGCCTCCAGGAAAGTACCATCCCACTGGAGCGTGAAGTCATCAGCCTTGCCCAAGGCAATGCCGCTGTTGTCAGCAAAGGGGATATCCTGGGTGAGCCGAGCACCATCAGAAAAAGCGGGAACGCGAGCCATGTTTCTCTCCTGCGGGGAGTTGATTCAATCCTCGACGCGACCTTAGCACGGACGCATCAGTTTGGCTGCTGCTGATCAGTGTTCTTCTACTCGCCAACCTTTTCCTCAGCGGCTCGGACCAAATCCTGTTGAGCCTGTTGAGCAGCGTATTCTACAGACCGAGTGCGGGTTGGTTTGACGCCTGCGAGGGCCAAGGCCTCCATCCAAGGACTAAGCCACGGTCGGTGGGCTTCCGTATCGTAGATGGCGTTGCCATCCTCGTCTTCTCCGACCCTTGTGAAGGGCAGCCTGTGGGTCTCAATAGTGGATTGCCACCCTTCCGGATCACCACCGCCAGCGTAGAGCCTTGCGGCCTTGACGACATGGTCTGTGATGCCGACTCGGTCTCCAGCTTGCACGGTGTCCAGCATGCGGGTTCCAGGAGGATGCACATCAGCCCCAAGTCTCCACTCTCCCTTCTCGTCCAGAAGGCTTGGGCTGATTGGATACGGCCAGAGGGACTTGAACGCCCACCACTTCAGTTGGCCTTCTTTGCTTGTGATCTTCCACTCAAACCCCTGGTGCGGGCTCGCGGCCCTGTCGCGTTCCCGGTAGTCAATCGGAACAGGCCGTGCTCCAAAGAACCGACGCATAGAGCCGTTGTTCATGGACTCATCAATCGCAATGAAGCTGTTCGGGACGGTCACGTCCTGAAGCTGCCTGCCCTTAAACGGCTCAAACCCCGTCAGGGCAACCAGTGGGTATTGGACCCACGGGGTAAGTCTTGCCGACAGCTTTGAGATCGCAGCATCCCTGGCCCTGGTGGTGCCGGTTCCGACGAAGGACTCCGCAAGCTGGGTCGCGGTATCGTAGAGTTCAAACAACAACCCAAATGAGTCTTGGTACGGCAGCGGAGGCGGGGTGAACATTATGCCGCTATACCGCCAGTCATTCATTGCCATGTTGGCGAAGTAGACGGGCAGCTTCATCTGCGTCCACTCGTTGTCTACAATCTCAGGCTCATCCTTGAAGAACTCCTTCTTCAGGCCCCGAACCACGCGAACCTGACCCAGAATCCGCGATGGGTTCTTGAGCATCGTGTCCCAGGTAAGGTCGATGTTCTTGCGAATGTAGCTGTAGAACATCACGACGTTCCGAGCGACCGCCTTCTCGGCATCAGTGAGGTCGTTGTAGTCGAGCATCGCCTTGCGGGCGACTTCTGCTGCTTGATTGGGAGCCTTTCCGGACTTGAGTTGATCAATGAAGACGCCAACCCGGAAGTAGTTGTCGAGTGCAGTCGCAGACTCAACAAGCAACTTATTGCTGAACCACCAAGCCCTCAGTGGGTTGGCAGCATGTGCGGTCATCTTGTTGATGTCTTGAGCCAAAGATGTCGCTGTTTCAGTCTTTAGCGCAGAGGTGTTGAGGCCTTCAGCCGTAGAAAGCCGAATAAGCTCACCAGCTGTGTAGATGCGCCCAAAGCGGTCAACAATAGGCTTTGAGTACGGGACCCTAACTCCATCGCCAAACAGGCCTGCTACCACAGACGCCGTCATCATCGGTTCGCCAAAAGTAGACGCCATCGACCTTATTCCGCCAACAGCTTGGTACATCTGGAGAGCAGCACCAATACTTGAGGAAACGTAGTACGCCGCATTGACTGTCCAGAAGAATCCAGTCGTGATCCCCATGCGAATGTGGTGAGGCATGTTTGGAATCAGCCTCATCATGGAGTCAACAGCTTTGCCAGTAAGCAAGCGTGCCTTGACTTTATGAGTCCTCACATCACTACTCGAATCGCCAGGAACAAGACCCTTGTCGTATGCGGTCCCGAGCGGCCCGGTGGCTCGGTCCAAGGCCTTATCAAGCTCATTCTTCATGATTTCAGGCATAAGTGCCGTAGACCCATCAGGGAGCGACGCCTCAACCCAATCCATCTGAGATGTCTTGAAGCCGGTCTGCTGGTAGAGGTCCATCGCGACCTCCCTGGCTGCAACATCTATCGCGGTGTAGCCAATAACCTTGGTGTCCTCTTTCAAATGGGGAACGCGCTCAATGTCTCCGCGCTTTGTCAGGATTCTCTCCTGCTCTTTGCGCGTTCCAACATCCTCAGCTTCTACGCCACCACGTCTCGGCCCAGCAATAACCTCCGGGGCTCCAGGGACTTCCTCTGCATAGACAACCCAGTCTTGCCACTCAGAGATTTCCTTGAGGTGTTCGAGAACCCGCTCTTTGAACAGCGCGATGTCAGCCCCATAGGGAGCATCTTTTCCAGACGGCAGCCACTCGGAGAACTTGAGGTTGACGCCAACCTCCGCAAGCTCCTTCCACATGTCATCAAGGATTTGCATTGCTCTCATACGAACAATGGCCTGGGTCAGTGCGGCATCTCTGCTGAACTTAGGAATCTCGTCGACCTTGGTGCCCGTCGCCAAGCCACGCTTGACCATAATATCGGTGATCTCATCCCAATCACCATCATGGAACGCCCTATAGAGGGCCCTGACCTGATCAGGCTCAAGGGCGACGTCTTTCTTGATTCCACTAAAGCATTTGAAGATTACATCAGCCCGTTGTTCGGCTGCGTTGATCCGCTGCCTGACTGCATCTTCAAGAACACTGGCAGCATCTTGAAGCATTTCCATTTCGGTGTCGGTCAGCTTGAACTCTGGCGGTGCATCCAGATCGTCAACCCAAGACAGCTGCTCTTGGTCAGCCCGGCGACCAATGGTCTCAATGTACTCCATCATGAGTAGTTCAATGGGAGGCTGAGAGTGCCTGCGCCGATAAGACAGCGCCCTGCTGATCTCTCCAAGGTTCTCCCTCAGGACTTCAAATCCAGCTCCACCCCTGAACACATCGTTTTGCAGCTTGTACAAGAACTCAAGGAAATCCGGCTCATACGGCAACGCGAGCTGTTCGTGCAGGTCATGGTGCAGCATATCCATGATGTCTGTCCGGCTGCGCCAGCCAAAGCGCGTCCTTCGGGCTTGCTTGCCGATTCTCCTGAACCACCCCGGAATGTCCCCCAGCGCCCTGGAGGCTCTATCCATGGCCTCCTGAACAGGGGGGTTTACAAGAGCGCCTTCTTCCGTCTCAAGGGACCGACGAGTCTTTACCAGGTCTCGGACTGAGTTGACGAGCGAGCCAGGCTCTTTGGCTCCTGCAAACATCGCCTTGTACCCATTCTTGAAAGCATTATGTGCGGCCTCGATTGCCCCAACGGGAATGTCTTGCGCATAGCGCGTTCTCGCAGTTCCAAACCCAGCCTCCGAGTCAATGACGCCTTCAACCAACGAGTTGAAGTCTCGAATGCTGATAGTGGAAACATCCTCCTCAGGCTTCAGCCAGTCTGGGTTCAGCTTCTGCCGAATCACAGGGTCATGGACCAACTGGTTTGCGAGCGCCCTAAGCCTGTCCTGAGCGGCCTGGGTCAGCTTGATCTTGTCTCCATCAAGCTCCGCACCCGCCTCTTCCATCCTCTTGCGCCAACGCCGTGACCCGAAGGGGCCACCAACCGATTGCTCTGCAGAGTCAAACAAGGGAGCCAGCTTTTCCTTGACGGCCCGCTCAACAGCCTTGAGGCGGGTGACTGGGACAACGCTGTTCCTTGTCAGGACAATGGTCTTCTCGCTTGCGATGCGCTTGGATGTTTCGGCAGCAACATACCGGACAGCATCCATGTACAGCTCGTGTGGGTTGACCTCGGTGACCTCATCGGTCAACCTCAACTTTGAAAGAACGCGGTCTTTGTCCAAGTCGATTCGAGTGGCTTCCTTGGCTTGCGCTTTCGCCTTCTTAGTCTCGGCCTCCCTACGCTCACGCTTTGTAGGCTCAACCGTCAGCCTGTTGTGCTCGTGACGGAAGCGCAGGTCCCGAGCCACAGACCTGGCTTGGTGCTCTACGGACCGTGTGTACCCGAGGTACTGGTCGAACATCGCCGTGATCTCTGGGTTCTGGCCCTTTCGTCTAATCCCACGAAGTCGGTCCCAGAACTCCATAAGAGCGTTCTTGAGCTGCTCAAACAGAACCAAGACATAGCCATTGGGAGCTGAATCAGTCCCGAGGTAGGCCTCAAACGCCCTGGCCGCCTGCTCTTCACCTTCCCTGGTGAGAACCCGGACGCCATCAGCACCAACCTCCGAATCAAACGCCTTGGTAAAGGCCTTCATCGCTGATGGGCCCTGATCCTCCAACAAGAACCTGGCCAGGTGGCCGTTCTCGTGCCACAAGGTGGTGAAGTCGGCGTCCTCAAACAGTGTGATGATGTACCGACCAGTCTTGCGGTCAACCTGGAACTGGCCCTTGATGGTGCCTTCATCGCGCTGATAGGCCGGGCGACCCCTGTCCGTCAGGTAGTCGTGCAGCGTCTTGTTGAATCCCTCGGTTCGGAGGTCCGCCTTCGTGACGTCGTATCCGTCGGCCTCGGCACGCTCCAGCAGCATGTGGGCGAGGCCCTTTCCGCGCAGCTCCGGCGACAGCGCCAGGTGCTCAACCCCGGACTTCCCAACGACAAGCCGCCCAACACGCTTGCCGCCGAACCCACTTCCGTACTCGGCAGGACCCCAGTCCTCGTAGATGGTGTACGTCCCTGGGTGACCGGACATCATGACTCGGCCATCCCCCAAGTCCTCGGGCTGCCCCTCCTTGATGAGGCCTGGGTCGAACGAATCCATCTGCGTGGTCTTGCCGGAGGAAACCTGCCTGCTGACATAGGACTCAACACCAGCACCCTCCCCAGCCATCACCAAGGCGTCCGGATCCCAGTTCGTGTACTTCTCCACGAACTCGTCTCGGGTCAGGCCCTCTCCGCGCTGGTAGAGAGGCTCGTCGTCTACTCCTGGTCCGCCCTCTTCGGGGCCGCCACCGTCACGACGCTGCGGCCTACCCTCTCCGGTGTCACCTGCTCCGGCGTCACCTGCTCCAGCGGGGTCGTCAGCGAGTCTGGTGCCACGGGCGGCGTCATCGCGAACAGCCTCTTCAAAAGAGACTTCTCTTCCGTACTTGGCAACAAGCGCGTCGAACTCGCTTGCGTCAACTTCTTTGTGTTTGTGCCAAGGTCTTTCTTTGTTGTTCGAGATCGAGACATCAATACCATCCTTTAGAGCAGCGTTTACCACTGGAGTTAGTTGACCACGAAACGGCGTATACTCCTCCGCCGTCATACGGTAAACAGAACCCTTGCTGTTCTCTACATAGTAGACGCTGTCGCCTTGTCCGTCAAGCATCCAGCTTGCGCCGTAGTCCGCGCGATTGTACTTCCCAACCCTGACAGGCACGCCCCGTGCTGGGTTAGCAAGCCCTTTTTCGACGTTTATGAGAGCCTGCAGGGAGGGGTGGCCAACCTCCTGAGCGCTGTCAATGACCCAGGTCTCCCAGTGGAAAGTGCCGACGTTCCCATCCTCCGCGCGACCTACCATCCGATAGGCCTCCCCGATGGCTGGAATCATGGCATCCTCGATGGCCTCGTACAAAGCCAAGGCCCGAGTTCCGGTCAGCGCACCAGCCAGTCCCGAAGACGTTGACCAAGCACGCTCCTGGCCCTCCCGGAAACTTTTAGGGTCGCTGCCGGGCTTTGTGGTGCCGTCGTAGAGAGATGATGTCTTGTACTCGTCCCTACGGCCAACAGCATCCCATAGATGAGCAACCTGGAGCCGGTCAAGAATAAGAACATCCATCCGGCCGGCGGTAAGCAACATGAAGCTGAAAATCTTGATGTCAACTTGAGCGCCGGTTCCAACCGTAGTGAAGAACCTCCGTCGGATTTCAGTGCCTGAGAGAGACGGATCCAGCAGCCACTCATGAACCAAGGCCAACGTAGACTTGCCAGCGTATGGTCCGTCCTTGACCACCTCAGACATCACCTCAAAGAATCGAACCGCAGCATTACCCATGTTCTGGCGGGCCCCGCCAATCTGGCGGGCGCGGGCGTCCATGTCAGCCTCATCCCAAGAGGCAAGAACCTCGGGGTCTGTGACCTCGTGCTTCTTCGGTACGAACTCCTTCGGTACGAACTCATTCCGCTCAAAGGGCTTGATGGTCGGAGGCTTTCTTGGCCGGTAGTCCCGAGGACGAAACTCCTTCGGGCGATATGTCTTTCCAGCCTGCTGTGCAGCGCTCTTCCGAGTCTTTTCTTTTTCGCGGTGTAGGGCCTTCCGGGCCTTTCCTTTTTCGCGGTGTAGCGCCTTCCGACTCTTCTCGTCAGCTCGGTACTTGGCCTTCTTAGCTTTGACAGAGTCTCGGTACTTTTCCGCCCTGGCCTTTTCTTTCAGCCTGTGTTCAGCCTTGCGCTTGCGCTCTTTTTCAGGAAACTCCGCGCGAGCCTTTGCGTTGGCCTTATCCAGGTCAGCCTGGCTCCGAGGCTTTACCTCATCGACCAGCCACTGCTGGTACTCAGCCGACAGCTCTGGTGTCCACTTACCCTCTGCAGCGGCATGTATGTACTTTTCCAGCCCAGCGTCAAGCAAGAACAAATAGGCAGACTCCTGAAGCACCGTCTCCGTTCCGCGAGACAACATGCTCCAGAACAAAAGTGAAGCCGTGGTCGTAACCGACGCCTCTCCGCTGGCGTAGCGACTGCCGAACTCCTCAACAAGGCGGATTCCATCCTTTGCTGCCTCGATCTGTTCCTCAGTCGCCGACCCGATTTTAGCGGCCAGAACGCCAGGGTCCAGCATGTACTCCCGGACCTTTGGAGGCATCTTCATGACGTCCTCCTGGCCGGTCATGTGTGCCATGAACGTGCCCCAGGCCTCGTCACTCTCGAACGGATTTGGAACCAGATCACGCAAGGCGTCGATGCGGTCGATCTCGTCGGCGGCTTCGGCCGGTTCTCGTTTAGCCGGAATATACAAGTCTTCATCGAAGTCGGTAATGCCGGTCTTGACCGTCAGGGTCTCCGGCAATCCCGTCCCTTCGACTGCCGGAATAAACCGGTCCTGCCACGCCTTTGAAATCTTTTCCCACACCGAAGGGGGCTTGCTACGGTCACCCTTCTGGTACAAGACGTCCGGAGCGCCACCCACATCTTCAACGTCCTCAACCAAGCCCATCGCCTTGTAGATGGGAGGGGGAGGCATCATGCCCCTCACACTTGGATCGGGAGCCGGAGGCTCGTACCTGTACTCAATGCCCTTGAAGAAGTCATCGACATTGGTAGCCACACCCTGCGATGCGTCTGCTGCCCACTTCCTTGCTGCCTGAATCTCCAGGTGGGCCATAGTCACATCGGCTTGGCGGACCTTGCGGTTGAACGCAGCGTCAAGAACTCGGCCCAAGGCAGACTTGTTGACCAAGGCCCTTGGCATTTGCTCGTCAACATCTGGAGCTTGACGAATGGCCTCTTCAACTTGCTGGCGAACTCGCTTGTATTCCTGGCCTTGACGCATCTGGAGCGGGTCGTTTGCCCCTTCCAGTCGTTCCAAGACGGTTGATGCATAGCCAAGGGAGGACTCAAGAGAAGCGCGGTCGAGCGATGCCTTCATCTCCTCGGGGCTTACCCCGGCAGTCCTAATGACATCATCAACCTGATCTGCCATCGTTCGAGACAAACCCTTGGTGGGGTCCAAAGAGCCATCAGCTTTTCTTGCGCCAACGTCCAGGTTCCGCTCAACAACCTGAGTTGCAATGTCAGACACAATGGTCTGCACATCCAAGAACGGAATGTCGCGGCCTTGAAGGCGCTGAGAGAGACCAAATGCTTTTGGCGAGATGCCAAACCCAACCTTCGTTGACAGCGGTGCGCCCGGAACCGCCCTATGCAAGGCGCTTCCTCGACTCACCGCTCTAAATGGAGCCGCTAACCGAGCAGCAGCAAACTCCTCAAATGGGAGAACAAAGTCTCCCATCAAGCCGAGGGTTCTAAGGGCGTAGTACTCGTCGTCGTCCGCGTTACCGCCCCCTGCAAGGTACATGTCGCCAAGAGCAAAGAACAAGCCAGGGCGAGCATTTGGATGCGCCGAGGAGTGAGCAAGGGTTCTCGTCCACCACTCACCAAAGACCTGCCCCGTCAGCTCAAACGGGGAGTCGGCCCACTCAACATGCCGACGCGCGGTCTCATACGAGTTGTCAGTGGCCCACTGCAGACCGGCCTCAACACCAAGAACACCCGCCTCAATAAGACCCTGAGAGACAAAGCCTGCGCCACGCATGAATACGCCAGCGGTGTTTTCTACTGCGATCGGTGATCCATAGTTGTCAAGGACCTTGTCTGTTGTGGCCGACTGAACCAGTTTGCCAACCTTTTCAACCATTCCTCCGTAAGTGTCGTCTCGCTTCTGCTTCCAAGACAACAGAACAGGAGCAGCCGCGTAATCAGGAAAGTTTGCAGCCCGCCAAGACTCCGTCACCTCGGGCGGAAGCTGACTAAGCGGAGTGTTGTTTAGGATCTTCTGAAGCTCCTCGTCTGAGGCCCCGTCCTCCATCTGACGGATGAACTCTCCCGTTCCATAGCCATCGGTTGCCCCTTCCTTTGCAAGAGCAAGATCAGGCTGTGAAATGCCCAGACCATTCCAGGGCATCTCGTTCAGTGGAAGGCCAATAAGCTCGGGATAAAGAGTGTCAGCCTCTCCGGCCTTTGCAGCCGCCTCGGCCTGCGCCGCAAGCGCGTTCCAGGCCTCACTTCCAGCAATGTCCTGAAAGGACTTAGTTCCCTCAAACAGACGTTTGAGATCGGGGTCTTCTGGGTCAGCACCAAGCGCCTTTGCGCCCCCTGCTTTTAGATTGAAAACCATCGAGCCGGCAAGATTGACCCAGTCCGGAGCGTCCGGAAGGATGAAGTCCTCGTCGCCAAGAAGCCTGTCCCAATATTCATCAGCAAAAGTTCCCTCTTTCCCAAAATCAAGCGTGTCGCGAGCCGCCTCTACAAGCGGAGACTTCTTGCTCCACTCTGCAAGGTTGTCTTCAAGCGTGCGCCCAGGGCTCGAGTACTCCAGCGCTGTTGCAAGGCCAATCGTTGGCGACTCAGAAACCGGCATGCGGTCCAAGGCCAGGATTGCACCATCGACATCACCCTCCTTGAGCATCCTTGCCGCGTTCTGAAACTCAGAATGGTAGGTCTGCAGAGACTTTTCTGGGATTGCTTCAACGTCCTGACGGAGAACCTCCTCGACACTAAGCTCTCCGTTGTCGATCTTTTCAAGCCGATCTTCGCCATGAAGCTCGCCTTCCAGGGCAATCAGAGGAGATTCTCGGATAAGACCCTCTTCGTAGGCCTTGGCCGCAAACACAAGCGGAGCAACGGCTCCACGAATATAATCCTGAGAGGCCTGGACAAAACCCTCTTCGTAGGCCTTGGCCGCAAACACAAGCGGAGCAACGGCTCCACCCAGATCGGGCAGAAGAATCTCGCCTAAAGACGGGGTAAGCTCTGCAGCCCTCTTCAGCTGATCTTCAATCCTCCAATCACCACGCAGCAGCCGATCGGCTACGATGACTGGTATAGGCCCCTGAGTCGATCCCGTGCCAGCATGAAGGGTGCGACCTGTTATCTGGAGAAGGTCATCAACAGCCCTCATCAAATACGTTGGTGCTGCAGTAAGGTCTGCTGCAAGAACTTCAGCCTCGTCGATTGTTCCAGCAACTGTTTGCTTCAGCTGCTTCCACCAGTCTGGCGCAAAGCCGTCATCGTCTGCTATAGCCTCAATCGACTTGTAGACGTCCTCTTCACGGCGCTCTCTAATCGTCGAGAGATCCATCTCCGTAGATTGCCGGGCCATAGTTGCGCCAAAAGCAAAGCCCTCTTCAGCTGCCCACGGGGCAATGATCGGTGACGACGCCGTACCG
>Ga0098056_1000925_pt1 | contig 11822 bp, 13 predicted proteins | sample 17BtaG_FD_92583 | JGI IMG/M metagenome (GOLD analysis project Ga0098056, IMG submission 92583) | Marine viral communities from the Subarctic Pacific Ocean - 17B_ETSP_OMZ_AT15314_CsCl metaG | ecosystem: Environmental > Aquatic > Marine > Oceanic | place: Subarctic Pacific Ocean | collected...
AACGTGGCTTTTGAGGCAACTATTAAGGACATGGCTAAATACGGGGATTTACAGTATGCCTATCGTCAACAGGCTATTCCCACAATGCAAGAAAGAATAGCTCAGAAAAATGCGTTGAGCGATATTCTTGGCGTAGACAGCCCTACTTACAGACTTACTCAAATTTTAGAAAGCAAAGATCCAAAAACTAGATTAAACGCTTATATAAGACAAGTTAACAGAATGAAAACTTCAGACATACCGGTAGTTTACAAAGGTAAAAAAATTCCGGCAAAAGAAGCATTTGAACCCGCAGCTAACGGTTTATTAAAGTCTGTCATACAGGTTGCTCGAGAAAGAAGCTACGTGCCAAGAAAAGAAATTTATGGTGGAGAGGGTTTGGACCCCATTAGTTTTTACGATGCAAAGATATATCGTCAAGTATTTTTTGATACAGGCAAAGTTTTTCCTGCAATGGAAGGCCAAACTTCAATTGCAGATACTTTACTAAAACAAGGGATTATTAATAAAGCTAAATACGATCAAATTAACGACGTAACGTTAGGTATGGAACGTATACAAAACCAACAAATGTTTATGGAACGTTTGCCAGAAATGAGCGACCAACCACCGAATATCCTTAAACGTTTTGCTGCAAGGTTTTTTGGTGCGCAGGTAGGTGCTCGTTTAGGAACTATGGCAGGCGGTAGAGGCACGATACAGATTCCGGGGTTTGCTGCCGGTGTTGCTGACGACTTTTTCTCAAAAGCGCCTAATACGGCTTTTATATCTTTTATGAGTGAGTTGTTTGAACCAGGCGGCTACAAAAAGTTTTTGGAAATGCTTGAAGATGCTGCAGAACAAGCAGGAAAAAGACAACGTGGTCAAGCGTTTGAGACCCCATTGTTAGTGCCACCACTAAAAGATTCTCCGTTAGCCGTAGCTGCTCCGGTAGAAGCAATTACTCGAGACAGGGAAGAAGAAAGAGAGATCACGCCTCCACCACCACAGCTATCTCAGGCTTCACCTTCGGTAAATCCAATGCAGACCGCTAACCAGAGAGCACGCTACGCGGCTATGTTCCCGTTTGATCCGGCTTCCGCGGTAGTGCGAGAAAGACAAGCACAAGGCATAGGCAGTTTACCTAGACCTTAGATTAACCAATTTCGGCTTTGTTCTCCTAATACCTCTTGGGCAATATCAATTTTACCTTTTAAAGCAGTAAGTATTTTTTCGTCAACGGTACCGGGACTTACTAAATCTACATAAGTAACGTGATTTTTTTGTCCTATACGGTGAGCCCGGTCTTCTGACTGTATACGTGTTTCTAAGTCATAACCGTTATTCCAATAGATTACGTTGGTTGCCGCAGTCAAAGTTAAACCATAGCCCCCGGTTTTGGGATTACCAACAAAAAAACGTAACGGGTTATCTTTTTCTTGAAAATTCCTAACAATCTCCTGACGTTTATCTTGCGGGGTGGCACCATAAAATGCTTCAGCACTATCTTCACCATATTTTTCTTTTAGTTTCTTGACAATACGTTCTAGGTCATACACCCACGTAGCCCATATAATAACTTTACCCGACATTTCTTCAATAGTGCTTAACAGTTCGTCTAAACGTTTGTTAGGTATTTCCTGTATCTCACCATCATCTGTTTTTAGATGTCCACAACATATCTCTTGCAGTCGCATTATCTGTGTTAATACGCTAGTTGTAGTCGCTAAGTCGCCTTTTTCTAAACGAGCTAACGCTAATTTTTTCATTTGCACATAAGCAGATAGCTGTTCTTTACTTAAAGGAACGCGCCTGGAAGTATATATTTTATCGGGTAAATCTAAACAGTCTTCCTTGAGCACACGTGCGCTAAACTTCTCTAATTTACCGTGTAATTCGTCTAAACGTTGATACCCGGTAATCTCTTGAAAGCTGCGCATACCCATTGCTCTTTTCCTAACAATGGCATAACGTGCTTGATATGCAAAAAAGCTTTTAAAACCAAGCAGTTGTGGACTCAAAAAAGCACATTGACTAAATAGGTCCATAGGGTTCTTTGTAATTGGGGATCCTGTTAGTATGCGTTTGTACTTAGCTAAACTAGCTGCTTTTAGGGCATTTTTCGTGCGCAAAGCTTTACGATTCTTAATGGCGGTGCTTTCGTCCATGATAAATAGATTTTTTTTGTTCATTTTTAAAAACTTAAACGCACTGGCCGCGCCTTTAACGGTAGATAAAGCCTCTACGTTCATTGCCAATATATGTAGATCAGTATGTCCCGGATCGGCTAACTCGGTTAACGCTTCGCGGAACTTTTTAGTAATGTTAGGTTGCCATTGAACTATTTTATGATTTATACGATCAGGTAGGTGCTGTGGTATTTCTTTTTCTACCCAGTTCGCATAAACACCTTTTGGCGCAACAATCAATACCGTATCGATACTTCTGGCCTCATATAACGCCGCTAGTGAGTCGATCGCTATCTTAGTCTTACCCGTACCCATCTCTAAAAAAAGAGCGTACTGTCGAGCTTTCCAAGAGCTTTCAAAAATTTCTTTCTGATGCTCGTACGGTTTAGTTTTATAGTCGTACATTTTTTTTACCTATTCCTATTGACGTATATAATGATATGCGATATAAATGTATTTGTCTAGGGATGCAAAACATCTCTCAATTCACGAACCACGGAGAAGTAAAAATGGAAAATGACTTTTTGTCGCAGTTAGAATCAGATGCAACCGCAATTGATTCCACACCAAAAGACGAGGAACTTAGCAAAGTTGCAGATATTGCTAAGAAAATCCAAGAAAAAGAAGATTTTCTTGCTGATTTAGAAAAAAAGCAAAAAACAGCAAAAGCAGAACTTTTAAAACTCACTGACGAAGACTTACCCGCTATTTTACAAGAGTTGGGTTTATCTGGCTTTACGTTAGACGACGGTTCATCTATTACAATCAAACCGACTTACGGCGCTCACATTAAGGTTAGCAATCGTGAGGAAGCTTTTGAATGGCTTCGTAAGCATGACTTCGGTGATTTAATTAAGAATATAGTGAGTTGTACTTTTGGACGGGGCGAAGATAACACCGCAGTAGATTTTATGACTTTTGCTGAAAAGAGCGGTTTCAATCCACAACAAAAAACTGATGTTCATTCACAGACACTTAAAGCATGGGTTAGAGAGCGTGTAGAAAACGGTGATAGTTTTCCTATGGAGCTTTTTGGCGCATATATTGGACAACGTGCAACAATTAAGAGGAAATAAGCATGGCAAATAACGTAGCTAAGAAACAAGAAAGCAAAGTGGCTAAATTTGACGCATCTATTTTTGAAGCAGATGCAGGAAAAGGCTTGGAGAATGTAGGCCAGGAAGATTTAGCGTTACCTTTTATTAAGATACTAAGCGGTTTAGACCCGATATTAGATGACTTAGAGGAAGCTAGAAAAGGCGATATTTATAATACCGTCACAAATCAAGTTTATAAGGGCAAAGAGGGCATACAAGTAGTCCCTTGTTCCTACCAACGTCGTTTTATTCAGTGGGCCCCCAGAGGTAGCGGAACCGGCGCACCTTTAAATATCTTTTCACCACACGACGATAGACCAAAAACCGAACGATCTCCCGAAGACAATAGAGAATACGTTGTTGACGGCGACGGCAGTTACATCGAAGAAACGCACCAACATTTTGTTGTTATACTAGAAGAAGACGGCTCGTCGAGCACGGCTCTAATTGCAATGAAATCGACGCAGTTAAAGAAAAGCCGTAAATGGAACTCTATGATTGCTTCGCGTAGTATTGTCGGTTCAAACGGTCCGTTTACTCCACCTAGATACTCACACGTTTATTTACTCAAAACTGTAAGTGAAGAAAACTCAAAAGGCAGTTGGCACGGTTGGGACATTTCTTTAGAAAGTCAAGTACAAGATATGACTTTGTATGGTTCCGCAAAAGCCTTTGCAGAGAATATATCGAGTGGTGACGTTGAGGTTAAACACTCCCAGGAAAATAGCAGCGGCGCAGATAACGCTCCTTTTTAAATAACTAAGGAAGACGGTAGCAATACCGTCTTTAGGGAGCCTTATGTCTTACCACAAACAATTTGCGTCTATTTTCGAGGGACTACGTACTGCTTACGGCACGTACAAAATCGATAAGAAACAATTAAATGGAAAAAGTACAGGAAAAGCGGGTGTAGTACGAGAAGCACGCACCGCGGAACTGTGGGAAGGCCATTTATCCGGTAAAGGACAATCTGTTGGTATTATTCCAATTAACGAAGAAAATGAGTGTAAGTGGGGTTGTGTTGACATCGATCAATACAACTTCGATCATAAAAAATTAATTGAGAAGATACGTAAACTGAAATTACCTTTAGTGGTGTGTCGTTCAAAGTCTGGTGGGGCGCACGTATTTGTCTTTACTTCGGAATGGGTTAGTGCAGCAAATATCCAGGAAGTATTAAGACACGTTGCGTCCCTACTGGGTTACGGTGAATCAGAGATATTTCCAAAACAAGTAAAACTAAATTTAGAACGTGGCGACGTTGGCAATTTCTTAAATATGCCATATTACGATCACGAAGACGGCTTACGTTACGCAATAAAGGACGACGGTTCGGCAGCGACCTTAGAAGAATTTTTTGATCTTTATAAAGAATATGTTTGTACGTCCGAGCAGCTATCTGCCATATTGATAGAAGAAGATACGTCACAACCCATAGAAAACGGCCCACCTTGTTTGCAAGTATTGTGTCGGGAAAAAGTTTCAGAGGGTGGACGTAATAATGGACTATTTAACATTGGCGTTTATCTTAGAAAAGCTTACCCGGATTCTTGGGAAACAGAAATACTAAACTACAATATGCAGTATTTAGACCCACCCCTACCTTTAAACGAAGTAAACATTGTAGCCAAACAGTTACAGAAAAAAGATTATGCGTATAAATGTAAAGATGCACCTATAAATTCATACTGCAACGCAGAGTTATGTAAAACCCGTAAGTTTGGAATTGATGCGGCAATATCAGGAATAATGGTTGCCAACCTAAGAAAATATAATTCGCAACCGCCGGTATGGTTTGTAGATGTCAATGGGCAACCGGTTGAATTAGATACCGAAGGGTTAATGAATCAAATTACTTTCCAACGCTCTTGTGTAGAACAATTGAACTTTATGCCTCGCAGCGTCACCAAACCGCTTTGGGAAGGCCGTATAAACACATTATTAGATGAAATGACTCAGAATGAGGGCAGTATTGTAGAAGTAAGTGCTGATGCTAGTGTTAACGGGCGTTTCTATGCGTTTTTAGAGGAATTTTGCACTTCTTTACAACAAGCACAGGATAGAGAAGAAATACTGCTTAGACGTCCTTATACGGATGAACAAGAAGACCAAACATTTTTTAGGCTTATCGATTTAGAGAATCATTTAACCAAAGCCAACTTTAAGAATTATAAAACACATCAAATAGCACAAAGATTACGTGATATTAATGGTGAAGCGACACAGATAAACATAAAAGGTAAAACCGTTCGTGTTTGGGTGATCCCCGCGTTTGCTCGCAGTAATCCAGATATTGCACCGCCTGATTTTGGGGATCAAGAGAAGGTTCCATTCTAAATGTTTCGTATTTTTGGTCCCCCGGGGACAGGTAAAACCACAACATTACTAAATCTAGTGGATAAAGAGCTAGATAGGGGCACTCCTTCCTCTGAAATTGCTTTCCTAGCATTTACCCGTAAAGCAGCGAGAGAAGCAAAAGAACGTGCCTGTAAAAGATTTGGTTTAGATGCTAAACAAGATCTCCCTTATTTTCGTACCTTACATTCCCTGGCTTTTCGTTTGGTGGGTTTAACCACAGATCAATTAATGGGTGCGGAGCACTATCGAGAAATTGAAAATAGAATTGGTTTTGATTTAACCGGTGGAACAGCGGTAGAGGAAGACTATACAACGTCAATTAAGCGTGAGTCTGAAATACTGCGTTTAATTACGCTATCGCGGTTGAGAAGAACATCACTACATTCTGAATATAACCGAAGTAATCTTAAATACAGTTGGACCGAGGTTAATTACGTAGCCGGAGCAGTAGCACAATACAAGAAATCTAACGGTTTGCACGATTACACGGATATGCTTGAGTTATTTGTGATAAAAGGCCATAAGATATGTCCGCCGTTACGGCTTTGTTTATTAGACGAAGCACAGGATTTATCACCGTTACAGTGGGAGATCGCACATCTACTGGATACCAAGTCCGATAAAATGTATTGTGCGGGCGACGACGATCAAGCTATTTATGATTTTGCCGGTGCTGACGTAGACCACTTTATCAATTTACCCGGCGGTGCTGAGATATTAGAAACAAGCTATCGCGTCCCGGCTTCCGTACATCAACTGGCAACGGGACTGTCTTCCAGAATAAAGCGTCGTTTTCCAAAGAATTATTTACCTAAAAAAGAAAAAGGGTCCGTGCAAAGAATTTACTCACCGGAACATTTGGATTTTAGTCAAGGCGATTGGCTTGTGCTAAGTCAAGCTAACTATCAAATTAACCCTGTGTCGGCTATTTTAAAGCAAAGCGGTTACTATTTTGAGCGTTCTGGCTACCCTTCGGTTGCGCCAAAGGTTAGTTCGGCCTTACTGTCTTGGAAAAGACTGCAAAACGATGAAGTAATTGACGTTGCCTCGGCAAGAGTGGTGTATTCATTCATGCGGGGCAATGGCGTGCGTGTAGAACGCGGTTTTAAAACGATTAAAGCAGATGAAAGTGCCTTTTTAAGTTTAGACCAATTACAAAAAGATCATGGCTTATTGGCTACGGCCGATATGGATTGGCAAACAGCGTTAGACCGTTTACCTGATATGGACCGAGCCTACATCAACGCATTGTTGCGTAGAGGCGAAGATTTAGAGCAAATCCCTCGTATTAAACTTTCCACGATTCACGGAGCAAAAGGCGGAGAAGCGTCAAACGTAGTAGTGTTTAGCGATTTAACTGCCGCGGCTGACGAATCATTACAAATTAGTCCGGACACATTGCACCGTGTTTTTTATGTTGCCGTGACTCGAACTAAACAGAATCTCTACATTGTAGAACCCGAAATTTATCAGAGGAGTTATAACTTATAATGAAAAAAGAAACGCGACTACAATTTCCCATGTTTGGGACAAGCACCGATTGGACTCCGCCGATAGATTTACCGGATCTAAGCGACGCTAAAGAAATAGCCATAGACCTCGAAACACGCGACCCGAACCTTAAAACCAAAGGACCAGGGTGGCCTACGGGCGACGGCGAAGTAGTAGGCGTTGCTGTTGCTACATCGGATTGGAAAGGGTATTTACCTTTTAGTCATTTGGGCGGCGGAAATTTAGATCGACGCATTATTTCTCGGTGGTTAACTAAAATTCTTGCCGGTGATGGCGATAAAATTATGCACAATGCCCAATATGACGCCGGTTGGTTACGTCACATGGAAGTGCCTATCAATGGACGCATAGTAGATACCATGATTACCGCGTCGTTATTGGACGAAAACAGGTTTAGTTACTCATTGAACGCGCTCTCGTTTGATTATCTCGGCAAAACTAAGTCCGAAAAGCTGTTAGTAGAAGCCGCTAGGGACTTCGGCGTTGATCCCAAAGCTGAAATGTGGAAGTTACCGGCGCCGTATGTTGGTCCTTATGCAGAAATGGACGCCGAACTAACGTTAGAATTATGGCAATTGTTTAAAGCACAGGTGGCTAGAGAGGATTTAAGCTCAGTTTGGGAATTAGAAACAAGCTTACTGCCGTGTTTAATAGACATGACATGGCGTGGCGTCCGGGTAGACATAGACAGAGCAGAACGAACTAAACAAGCTATATTAAAAAGAGAAAAAGAAGCATTATCCCAAATTAAAAAAATGGCGGGATTTGATGTCGAAGTATGGGCCGCCGCCTCATTAAAGAAAGCGTTTGACACAATCGGCATAAAATACCCTAGAACTGAAAAGGGCGCCCCGAGTTTTACTAAAGCCTTTTTAAGCGAGCATAGACATGAATTTCCACGTTTGGTGGTAAAAGCACGTGAGCTAAATAAAATACAGGGCACATTTATTAATGCAATCCTAAAGCACGTTGGAAAAGACGGACGTATTCATAGTCATATCAATCAGTTACGTTCGGATAACGGCGGAACGGTATCGGGACGCATATCAATGAATAATCCAAATCTTCAACAAATCCCGGCCCGCGATCCAGAATTAGGCCCCATGATACGCAGTTTGTTTTTGCCAGAAGAAGGCGAGAAATGGGCGGCAATAGACTTCTCGCAACAAGAACCACGGATCTTGGTGCATTATGCTTCCGTTTTGTCTGATTGGAAGGGCGGTAGTTTGGAAGGCGTAGATGAATTTGTCGATGGATATAAAAACAATCCGGATATGGACTTTCACACAATGGTAGCGGAAATGGCTGATATTCCTAGAAAAAGTGCCAAGACAATCAACCTGGCTATGATGTATGGCATGGGTGTTACCAAGCTCTCACATCAGCTAGATATTAGTTTAGACGAGGCCAAAGACTTAACCAAGCAATACCACAATCGCGTGCCGTTTGTTAAACAATTAATGCAAGGCGTATCAAGAAGATTAGAAGATGCGCGATCTAACGGCAGCGTGCGCTCTTTAAAAGGAAGAAAATGCCGTTTCGATTTATGGGAACCTAGAGGGTTTGAAATGAAAAAAGCGTTGCCAAAAGAAGAAGCGTTAGCCACATACGGTCAAACCACACAACTAAAACGTGCCTTTACTTACAAAGCACTAAACCGATTAATTCAAGCAAGTGCAGCAGATATGACTAAACAAGCTATGGTTAACCTTTATAATCAAGGGTTTACGCCACTTTTGCAGATTCACGATGAACTTGACTGTTCGGTAAAAGATATAAAAGAAGCACAAAAAATTGCCGGAATTATGGAAACAGCGTTGGAATTAAAAGTACCGAGTAAATGCGACATTGATCTTGGGCCAAGTTGGGGCGAAGCGAAGGAAGTTAAATATGATTGAATATTTAAGATTTGTCCTATATAATCTCAGATATGGCAGATACTTGGTTAAAAGCTGATGGGTTTGACGAAGCAATTTTAGGCGTCACCTGTCGTTGCGGCAAACCGGATATTCTTGCCTACGATGTTGCTAAAATCCTGGATATTCTAGTAACGCGCGACGGTATGACGAGAGAGGAAGCTGTTGAATACTTTGAGTTTAACATCGAAGGGGCCTGGGTAGGCGAAAACACTCCCTGTTACGTTTATACGCATGAACTAGAAGATTTAAAAGACGAATTAAACTGGAATCAAGAATCTAATTAGAGGTCTTTATGGACACAGACAAATGGAAAAGTATTTTAGTACCCCGTGAAACTTACGAGGAAATAAGAGAAGTGGCTAAAATGGAAGGTAGAACAATTTCTGGACAATTACGCTTGTCTTGGCAACAATGGAAAGATGACCGAATCAGAGAAGGAAAACAATTGGATTGAGGAGCAGTTTTCACGGCTCGCGTTTCAGCTATCTAAAAGGCTAGAGCGTGGTGGAAAAATCCACAGCGACGAAATGGAGAAACTGAAACTCCTGACTAAGCTACAACTTGCTAAAAAAAAGAAAAATTAAAGGTTCTCCCGTCCTTATTCTTTTTGCCGACTAGGTAACTCCATTCCTGGTCGGTTTTTTTTAACCCCCTGTTTTTTAAGCACTTTTATTTGCGCAAATTTAATGAAAACAAGCAAAAATCAATAACTTACGTACAAAAATCTATTAAAAAATAAAAACCTATATCGCTGAAACCCTTATGTTTACTGGCCTCTGAAAGATATAAGATATTATGTTATAATACTTATACGTGGTTTTTATGAATCGCGGTTGTTCTTTAACAATTTGTTTAATCCTTTTAACTAATGTGCGAAAGCACGGGAGACATTAGCTATGGCTAAATTAAAAGTTGGGGTGGACATCACCTCTGATGGATACACCTTTCTCGCAGTTACTTTGGGTTCTTATGGATCATGGCAGATTGGCCTTGATCTCCAGAACGTTATCCAAATCGTTAACGCGAAGCGCCTTAACATTGTTCAGGTTTTTTATGGCAAGCATGAGGCCATGAACGTTAATCAATTCGGCAGCATCTTATTCGACAAAGGAGAGAAACCGATTCCCATCGGCCTTTTCTTAGCAAATAAGAATACGGTCAAGTTTCTTAAACCAGGTGAAGTGTATAAATACTTCGACGCACCTAAAGACAGTTACCATGACGGGTTGCATCACGAAGGGTGGCTTGACGAGAAAGTTAAAATGTTCGAGAAGCACAAGGAGTAAAACGAAAGGGGCCTTCGGGCCCTTTTTTTGTGTTTGCAATCTATGTTAAATTATTATATTCTCGTATATAGCCACTGGGGTTTCCTATTATATTTTCCCCTCATAGCAACTTCGGAGTGCGGTTGTGTGGTGAAAAGCACTTCAACGAATTAATAATCGGGAGAAAACGTATGAGCAGATACACCCAAGATGACGCCGAGTTTTTAGCTGAATGGTTTAACATTAATCGCATGATGCGGTCCAGCTACGGCATTGTTTCCAAAGAAATAAAAGAAGCGTTTGAAAAGAATGACAACCTGAGAGCAAAGATGACTAAAGGTATGTATGAAAACTCGAAATGGAGATTTAAGTTTATCGGGAAAAACAGAAAAGCAAAGGTGTTCTATGCAGAATAAGAAGAAGCTAGAAAAAGAGAAGAAGGACCTAGATAGAAAGATCAAGATAATAACGTGGTTGTTGCCAAGATTTCATAAGGGAATATCAAATCCGAGCGATTATCCTGAATTGGTGGGCGAAACCTATGATTATGAAAATACTAAAAAAGAAACCAGTTAAGCACAGATACTTTGAAAAAGCTGTGGAAAAGTTTTTGCAAGACCAGGCTAAAACAGAATGGCCTAAAAATTCTGATAATAAACGAGAGAAAGGTAAAGACAAATGTATAGATATAAAACACATAACGAAAAAATAATAGTTACTTATAAGAAAGACAGAACCGTTATTGATTTTGATAACGATGAGTTAGATAAATTTAGATCCAAATGCAATAAATCAATAAACGCCTTAGATGGCGCGGCAGAATTTAATGGTGATATGTATATGCGAGAGTTTTTTGCACTAAAAGATTTTGTTGATGACATTAAATGGAATTTTAATTTCAGACGACCTAAAGATAATCAGTATCACGGAGCCTTGATCGCGGGTAATAATCCAAAAGCATACTACCACGATGACTCTGACCGGCCGAAGAAAGTAAAAGTTGGTCGTCCTAAGAAGGTGGCTGCTAATGACTAAACAAACATTTGAAGAATTTAAAGACGAATGGGCAGAGGATTGGGCAAAAGATGATGTTAATAATATATGGGAAGCTAGAGAGTTTGTTATTAGTGTCTTAAAAGATTATTACTTAAAAGGTTTACCCAATAATAAAGAGGATTTCTTTAACTATCTTGTAAATGAAAAAGGATATGACGAAGAAGATGCCGAAGATTTTTTAAGCGGGGTGGCTGATAATGAGTAAACAAACATTTGAAGAAGATTCTCCTCAATTATGGGAATTGGTTAATAGCTTAGACAACCAGGAAATTATTGATTTGTTACGCATTATTTTTGCTAACAGGCCTACGGAAGTTTTTATTGGTATGTACCCAAAAAATATTTTAAGAACATTTGAGTTATCTGAGGAAAACCCAGTATGTCTGAACGGCACTCTTATTCAAATCAACACCGAAGAAGCCTTCACCGAGAAAGCAATCGAGTGGG
>Ga0098056_1000926_pt1 | contig 11822 bp, 21 predicted proteins | sample 17BtaG_FD_92583 | JGI IMG/M metagenome (GOLD analysis project Ga0098056, IMG submission 92583) | Marine viral communities from the Subarctic Pacific Ocean - 17B_ETSP_OMZ_AT15314_CsCl metaG | ecosystem: Environmental > Aquatic > Marine > Oceanic | place: Subarctic Pacific Ocean | collected...
ATGCTTCTGAGAACGCAACATTAGTATCTGGAATAACGCCATAACCTAGCACGTTGTCTGTGCTACTACTATCGCCTGAGGCTGCTCTAGCGTCTGGATCAATAAAGCGTCCAAAGCTAAGTGCGGTAGCATCACTACCTGCTGTAATCTGTGTGCCGATTTCGATATGTTCTGCTGTAGCACCTAAACTATATGTGTTTTCTATTTCCCAACCACTATGCGCTGAATTTGTACCAGTCCAAGTTAATGTACCATCACCGTTAGTTAGTCCATCACTATCTGTCCAAGCTGCTGTATTTCCGTTGTTGTTGTTTGTGCTGTTTGTGCCATCTATCTTGATAGAAAAACCGTCAAACGGTGATCCTGGTGTTAGATAGTCATAACTTGTATTAAATGTTCCACTGCCTGTTGAATCATACAATAGTCCTGGTGAAGTGTTTCCACCTGAACCTAATGTTCCACTTGTGCCGTTAACGCCGGCTTTTACGTAATTGTTTTCTAGTACACCCATGCCTGTGGCTGTTGTACTAATACTACTTGTATCTGCTAATGCTGTTGTACTTAATAGTGCAGCCAATAGGCTACTAATTACCAATTTTTTCATGTTGGGTTTACTCCTCTGTATCAAGATCTCACTCTTAAAAGTATTTATTTAGTTTTGTATAATAGTAGTTGTACCACAACCATTTGCATTTACACAATTTTGCATTATGGAGTAAGTTTGATCTGTTGAACTGTCCTGTGTAAGATCAAGTCCTGATGTGTAACCTGACATCGAAACACTAGCATTATGATTGCCGCTTCCGTCTTGTGTTATGTCAACTGTTTGATCACTGCCTACTGATATTTCTGAATAGTGCGATCCTGTGCCTTGTTGATATAAGTCTATATTATTGTCGTCACCCTGTACACTTATAAATGCTTTCTTATCTCCGTCATTAAGTTGACTTGTTAGTACATTGTTGGTGTCTCCATCAAGGTCTAATCCAACATAGTGTCCATTTGTTCCAACACCATTATTATGATTTTGTGTAATACTTGTTGTATTAAAGTCACCATTGATATCAAACTCAACTCTATTATCATCTGCACCTGTAGTACCACCTTGGTCAACAGTTGTAGTATTATAATTGCCTGTGATATCAAACAGCATAACATTGTTGGTACCGTTTTGATCAAGTGTAGTAATATTATTATCTCCAACTATATCTGCATCTACCAAACTGTTTGTTGTACTGCCAGCACCTGCGATAAGATTATTATCTCCGGCTTGTACAATAGTTAACTCGTTACTGTCGCCTATTTGCTGGATATATATACCGTTACCACTGTTTGTTACTGCTCTTGATGTTGAGATCTGTGTAGTTTGTGCATTGCTTATACTTGAAGTGTATGTGGTAGTTGTAGCAACTAATCCTTCTTGTTGCATTGTTCGAAACAACATATCATTCATATTACTTGCATACGTGTGAGTTGAAAGAAACTGTCCATAACCAAACGTTACATAAACTGCTCCGCCATTTGTACCATAGTCCCATTTGTGTATAGTTGAAAAATTATTATTAGTGGCCGACATAGAGGCTACTGTTGTACCACCAGTTACACCATACATATATTTGTCTGGACCTGGCAAAACATTTTCACTTGCTGTACTACTTGCATAGTCGCCTTTTGCATTTGAAGCGTAACAAGTATTACATCCACCACCTTGAGTAAAACTACCCACACCCATCTTGTTTTCAATCAGTGCTTCTATACTAGTATTTCTGTTAGTTGCTCCGTTTTTTCCTACTATTATTAATTTGCCACCACCACTTACATAACTGTCATACACTGACTTACAGGTACTACCACAGTTTGAAGTTCCTGTGATATCAATAACTAAATCTTGGCCTGATACATCACTTGAACTAACTGTGCCACTAGTACTTCCTGTCACAGTAAATCCTGCATCTTCAAGTTCGCTTTTTAAGTTGTTGTATTGGCTTGTAGTAGTATAACCGCCACTATTTTTATAATATATGAATGCATCATTTGCCCAACTAGTAGTTGTTTTGGTTAATAATAATACTGTTAGCAGCGCCAACGCCCACTTTGTACCCATAACTGTAAAACCCTCCTTGTACCATATCTACTGTATAGCTGTGACTTTGACTTAAATTTAATCGAAAGAAATGCTGATCACCTTCTCGTCTACTTAGAATAAAATAAGGATATTCCTCATCGTAAAATATATTTGTATCTGGATCTAATCCAAAAAACTTATCTTGGAAAAACTCTACATTTTGTGTTCCTAGACTATCAAACCATTGTGATAGTATTTCAGCAAGTTGTTTTTCCAATTGATCTATAAACTCTGAATTTAGGTAAGTTGTATTATCTAAATCAGTTACCCAGATATTTTTAATACCGTCAACTAATGGATCACTATCCAGTTCGTCAAACTCTAAAAAGTCAATATCTAATAAATCAGTAGGCGGAATTTGTTTTATCGCCTCTTCTGTATAAGGACTTACTTTGCGTATAATCAACATCGCTGTAAGCATGTTTTCTGGTAAGTCTAATACAACTGCTGGCTTTGGTACAGCACCGCCGTGAGCAACCATAGTAGTTTGGAATGCTTGATTCATAATAACCATTCCTGCATCACTTTCTACTCTAATCTCACCAGTTACACACAATCCACTTTGATCACAACTGGGCAATAGTGTTATCATACTGCCGCCTATTTCATCTACAATCATCATAAAGTCTGTGCCACGCACGGTAACTTTAGCACTTGGTGTTCTTATGTTTACTCGTTGTCTTGAGTTCTTGGCTATTTGTCCACTAGCATAACGTACTGCACCTAGTGTTGCTTTCATACTAAGAGCACCTTTACCACTAGCAGGATCATATATAAATTCGTCTATAACCATACGACTATTTTCAGTAACATCTACTCTGGTATCATCTACAAAGTCTAAACGTAAACTACCTTTACCAGTAACTACATTGTCGTTCATTTGTAAGCCAAGGCCTACTTCGCCTGTGTATGCTTCGTTGTCACGTTTGATTGTACTTGTGCCTTTGGACTCGGCAACTTGTCCAATAGGAGTTGCCCTAGCTATACTTACATATGCTAGAGCAACAAATATTATACATAAAAATTTAATCGGATTGTGTAATATCAACTGTGTTACCGTCCCCAGTTGAAGTTATATCTACTAGGTTGTCGTAGATACCACTTTGTGTAATAGTATATATACTACCACCACCTGTTATATCTAATGTTACAGTGTGTCCGTTAGTATCACCATTGCCATCAATATTTAAATCAATGATGTTACCTGGCGAGTCAGTACTTAAACTATTATCAGTAGCACTTGTAATTGTTGATCCAGTTGCTGTTGATGAACTGTTATCAATTTCTACAGTAATATTAGCATCTGTTCCATCCAAATCCATTTGTATTAAGTTGCTATCACCATCAATTGTAAAGTTAACAGTAGCATCGCCACCATCGGCACTTTCGCCAATCTTAAAGTCAAATGTGTTTTCATCACCCGTTGTTGTAACATTCAATACTACAGTATCACAATTGCCGCCGCCGGCTGTTGCTGTGCTATCGCATAGTAAGTCAACGTTGTTACTGTCGCCAGTAAACACCCATGTACCAGTGTAGTTGTCACCAGCAATAATCGCATCAATAGTGTTAGTGTCGCCAGTTTGCGTTATACTAAACACCATGTTGTCGCCATAAAGGCCGGCGTCAGTAGTACTGTCGCCAAATTCGTTATCTTTTCCATCTTGCGTGATATCTAAATCTAAACTATCACCAATCTGCGTAATATATATTTCGTTAGCTGATAGTAATGTACTAGATCCTAGTACTATTAATCCTATCAAGGCTTTCATTTTTAAAAATTTTGTTATTTCCATATAGATCTCACTCTCATCGTATGTATTTAGTGAAATCACGAGAAAATAGTGCTTATCTTAAGGATATTTACTCGTCTTGGATATACTTGTTTGGATTTAACGCCTTGTCTGTATTAGGTCCAACTTGTTCCCAAAATATTTGACTACGTGGTTCTAATATATTATATACTGTACCACCTATTACAACTGTTAATAATAATAAAACCCATTTCATTTTAAGTTAATGCTCACTTTCTAGGTGAGATTCACCTTCTTGCCATTGCCACAGACCTAATTCAACACCCTGACATATAAGTTCTATTACTGCCGCTTCGATTGCTTCTCTTACAGCATAGTTTACTGGTTCGTTTACACTGTAACCGCTCTCAACTTCCAATGCTTTGGTACCAAGGTCTAAAAACTTAAACACATCGCCTGCTGTGCGATAACTTGCTATAGACTTTTCTGCGGCTACACTAACTAATACACGGCCACTGCTTACGCTAACTAATCGCATACTAACTGTTACTGTATCAACACGATACTCTGCCGCTGATCCGATACCAAAGTATCTAGCACCAGTACCGCCTGTGGTTATATTTGAATCATAACCAACAATGCCGCCTTCTACTAAAATGCCTGCAAACTTCATTGGTGCAAGTGGTGTAGCATCTTCTGCTTCATAGTTTTGTCTAGTGTTACGTATTAGTTGACGTTCTTTAATAACATTATCCATACCAACACGTTCAACAACTTCAAACCAAGTACCTTCGCCTGCTTGTAGTAGCGCATCTATTACCCAAACTTCAGCACCTTGTGTTACTGCGCTAGATAAGTTGGCAATATTATCTGCTGGCTTGCGCTGTCCAGTTTTGTCTGTAAAACTATACACACCCACTGTCATAACAGGGCCGTTTAGTGGCTTCAACTGGTTAAGTTCTGTTACTAGTGGATTTTCTTGTAAGTTAGCTGGACGGATTAGTGGTTTAGGCAATGATGGGTTATAATTACTACACCCAGCCAGAAACACACTAAACATTATTACTAATATTAGCTTCAAAAGTTAAACTCCCCTGATCCTGGAATAGTTATTTGTGTATAGCCATCCTCACCGTCAATTGTAAGTGTAATACTACCATCAGTTTCATCTTTAACCCAAGTAATAGTAGCACCTTCAACTTCGGATGTGCCACTATTAGCACATACTGGTTGGCTTTCTCCACCGCACTCTGCAAACATGTTATCAACCATTTGTTTACTAAGTGTGGCATATATACGTGACTCTAAGTTTTTAATAAACTTGTTAAGAGTAGTGTTTTCCAATTCTCTTTCAATTCTATCAGCTTCACGTTGTGCTTCTTCGTCAATATCTTTCTGTCTATTGAATCCTAATTGCTCAATACTCAGTACATGGGCACTATACCCATTACCACTAAAACTAGGACTTTTAAAACTGTGTGTTAAATCGGCACCTGCTGTACCTGGTAATGCTATTGCTAGCCAAGCAAGCGACAACATGCCAATTACGTGTTTTGTTTTCATGTAATATTGTCTCCAACTATATTTAGTACATTAACTCAATACCAACAACAGCACCTGATCTAACGTTGCCATTTGTTTTTTCAATAGCGTTGCCAGCAAACAACCGTATATTGTCGTGTACATCATATGTGCCACGTACTTGGGGAACTATTAAACTAAGATATCCAGTTGTAGCTGTAAGCTCAAATCCAAAGTCATTGTGTTCAAATCGTCTACCAACATATAATGATACGTTATCTATACTGTTTAAAAATGCGCCAGCAATTAGTTGATTATTATCATAACGTATATGTGGGTGTATTTCATTATACTCACCAGCAAGACCCAAATGTGCGGTCATTGCCAAACCAAATATTATATTTTCCATTAATAGTATGTCCTTCTCTCACTCACCAATATTTATTGGTTGTAAGAAAAATGCCCTAGTGTTTCCACTAGAGCATTTTAATAATAAATTTTGTGTTTTACTTCTTATCTATCAATTCTTGTCATTAGGTATTACATTTTGAACTTACTAATTTTAGGACCTGCTACTACTTCATCATTTTCATTAACGGCAAGAACACCCATTTTAAATAATGCTTCTACAGCGTTGTGCAAACCGGTTTGATTTCCCTTCCAGTAACCCATTCCAAAGAGTACAATTCCGATACCCGCTGCAATTAGTCCTTGTGTTGTTCCTATGTCCATAACATTAGTCCTTTCTATTGGTTACACTATTATATATAGTACTTATCATAGTAAATGTCAATAAAAAAAGGCCGCACAAGGCGACCTTTTAGTTCGGACGGCGTATAGCCTATCCAGGTTTATTTAAAATGCAAATGTTGCTGATACACTTGGTGTGAATGATTCATCGTTCAAGTTGTATGATACATCAGCACCTAATTCAAGACCGTTTGAAATAGCTAAGTCATAGCCACCACCTACGTTTTGAAATGCTTCAACATTGTCGCCGTTTAGATATGCTGTTAAGCCACCAGTTGCTAATACACCTTCGTATCCCCATGCTTCTGAGTCTAGTCCGTATGTAAATGCACCACTAGCTGTTGCAACTCCTAAGTCAACTCCACCTAAACTAGCACCAAGGATAGTTGTTTCAGTATCCATGTTGTAGTCAACTGCGCCTGTTAATGCATAGTCCATTACGCCCATTGTGTACGTTGCTTGTACATTTGATACGTCAGTAATGTCAGCTGATGTATCTGTAAAGCCTAGTGCTACTGATGCATCGCCAAGTGCTACTTTTAAACTATCGCCCATTGTTGGGTCTGAAATAGTTTGTTCGCCTTCAGCACCAATCCAGTTGTTGCCTTGATCACCGTATGATACAGTTGCTAAACCTAAGTTAGCACCAATGTGCCATTCGTCTAATGCTAGTTTGTCGTCTGAACCGACAGCAAATTCTAGTCCACCAAATGCAACACCTGTTACACCAACATCTAAACCAAATGTTGTTGTTGCGCCGTATTTGTCACTGTCTGCAGCTGTTTCTGCAATTACAGTTTTAATTTCACCAGTCATTGAAACTGGGTCAATTGGTGCAATCGCTTCTGCGTCTGCATATGCCATTGTAGCGGTACTAAATACCGTTACAATTGTAAAGATTGTATTTTTCATAATTATATTCTCTTTCGTAACTCAGGGCACCTTAGTGGTGCCCTTTTTTTTAGTTATATATTTTTTGGGTACATATTACTTATCTCAATATAACGTAAAGATAAGTTTTGTCAATCATTCAGTTTGAAAGTATTGCATAAATGCAACACTTATTTATCCACTGACGAAAGAACCTTTTGGCCGGTAGAAGACTTTCTGATCATGAATACGTCCCATTAGGTCTTGTATTTCATTACATTCTTCTTTTAGCTGTTCACTAGTCTCACCTTGTGCAATAGCAAGTCCTCTACGACCTGCTTTTGCTCTTAGTGCTTGTTCAATAATTTCTATATCCCTAACAGTTAATTTAAAGTTATTGTTGGGTTTCATATTTGTTTCCATTCCACTGTTGCATAGTTTGCATCCAGTATATCTCTATAATCTATTGCATCTAAAACACATTTAAAAACACGGGTAACTGTGTAATCTCTAAATGTTCCTGTAATCTGTATCATAGTCCTAAACTCCACATCCATATTGGTATTACTATTAAGTGTAATGCAACGCAAACGGCAAGCATCAATATAACTATCTTGGGATTGCCTCTATCACCATGCATTAGTCTGTACTCAATCCTGATGGACTATATTGTTCTCCATTATAACCTGGGTACTGACCTTTTTCAACACCACTGTTGCATCCAAATACAACAATGCATAAAAATATACAACTCCAAAGAGTAACACGTTTACTCCACAAGATGAAACCGTCAAATGCGACTTCAGCTTGCGCCTGTGCGTCTTTTGTTACCTTACTCATGTTCTATTTCCTCTGAGGGCAAAATACATTCCACCTACCCATAGTAGAACATGGAAGTGATCATATAGTATTACATCAGTAAAACTTTCAGGCTCGCCAGTCCATATAACACCTGTCATAATACTAGCAATAGTAATGCCCGAGAAGCGTGTAATCATATCACCTAACTCTTTAAAATATTTTTGTAGTCCAATAATACCGCCAACTAATAGTCCGACAGCGGCACCTAATTCTCCTAGTACGACAACTGACCACACCAGTAGCGTTAATTCTACTGGTGAGTCGTTTACATTAATTGGCCACTTATCCATGCCTTGCTGTAAGAATACAACAATTAATGGAATGCGTAGCAACCAATGAGTCATACAAAACTCTGGGATCTTGTTTACAAAGTTTTTAAACATAACTTACAGCTCTGCTAACAATGCCTTTAGTTTTTTCTTTGACTTGCCTTTTACTTTGGCTTTTGAAATATCATTGTCTCCGTCACCTACAACCACAATGGCAATCATACCCATTGACTTGTGTGGTGAACACTGATATAGATATACGCCTGGTGTGTCAAATGTAATCTCAACTTCTTTATTAAGTTTTGATTTCTTTGGTGCTTTCCAACCATCTGGGCCAGCAATAAATTCTACATTGTGACCTTTTGATGTTGGTACCCAAGTAATTGTGTCGCCTACATCAATACGTGTGATATCTTCACTATACACCATCTTGGCACCATCATCACGCTTGTTCAACATTTCTACTGTTGTATCTGCCGCAAAAGCTGGAGCAGTAAGAGCAGCCAATACGGCTACTGTTGATAGTAATTTTTTCATCTTCATTCCTTAAAGTCCTAGTATACCAAATAGGTTAAACCAACCCATTGATGTACCGATAATAATAGGTAGTCCTATCATAGTGAAAGCAATAATGAGAAATGCCAAACCAACACCTTTATTGTGATACGGCTCGGTTGAATTACTCATGCTCGCCACCATTTGCTCGGCCACTATATGCACCAAAAACATTTGGCTTACGCTTTGCCGTTTCAAATGTTGCTACTGTAATAGCAATCGCACCCAACAATAATGTATGTAACACCATGCTGAATACTCCAGCCCACATGCTTCCTACAATAATTGCGAATACAATACACCACATCCATGCCAATATTTGCATAATCATATGTCGTGTACTAAAGTCTGGTATGTTACTTAGGGGATTCAAGTTATGATCCATTACTACATTCCAACAGTCTACAATCCATTTATTCATAATATTCTCCGTTTGTTTGTGTATATAATATATATAGCACACCAAAACCCAAAAAGCAATGGTTCTGGTATGCGTTAAATTGTGGCAGTTATATTATATTATCGTTTGCCGTTTACAAAGTTGTAAAACTTGTCTGCCGCTTCGAGTACAGCGTCAGCACCTGGTACTTCTGGCATTGTAACTGTTGTTACAACTTCTCCAGTTTCTTTATCACGCTTTACTGTTTGTTCGAAGGCTCCCCATTTGGCGTGGTAGTCTTGCCATACATTGTTTTGTGCCATTTCCAGTACTTTAGTACGAATCTCATAACCATTTTTGTTTGGCTTGATTGTTGGCATAGTTGGGGGTGTCATTTTACTGAATGCTTCAGTAAATTTTGCTGGATCTAGTCCAGTGTTCTTATAAATCTCGCTGAATTTTTCAGCCATTTCTGTCATTTGTTTTGTATCAAACATTTTATTTTCCTTTTCTGTGTGTGTGTATGCTATATTATAGCGTATTATTTAGTCTTTGTCAAGTGGAGAAGGCATAGTAAACAATGCATTTACTCCGTCAGTTGTGGGTTTACGTGCAAATGCACACCACTTAATTACTGGCTTGTCTTTGTGGAATGTTTCAATATACTCTCTAAAACTTGTACCAGTTGTATATACATCGTCTGCAATCAGAACTGGATCTTCTGGATTGCCACTAGCATACTCATTTAGTGCATCTCCCAATGGACACCCGCCACGTGGAATACCTTCTGCTTTATAGAATGGTTCAGTTTGATAATCCATAATCATACGTGCTAATCCTTTCCACCATTCAGGGCGGATTGCATCGCACTCAATCTTCCAAGCTAGTGGAAGTCCTGCATGACTTGTAAAGTCACCTACTTCAAATAAGTCTGCACCTGTTCTAAATACCATTAGTTCTTTCTCCAATTCTATAATATATTCTGCGGCTTTCCAAGCATAGTGATCTGTACATTTTGTTTTCCATTCCTCACCTGCTTGATTTTTTAATTTTACTACCCATTCGGTTTGTTCTACTCTTGCTTTAATTTCTGGATAGTCTTTATCAACAACATCGTGTTCGTTTTCTTCTATTTCAAATCCGTGTGTATTGTGTTGCATTAGTATTCAACACCTGCGTAAAATGGTATACCACGGGATCTTACTTTATCTGCTCCACCTAGTTTAGGCAGATCAATAATAGTTGCTACTGCTACTGTAAACGCATTTAATTCTTGTACTAAGTCCAATACTGCGCACATTGTACCACCAGTTGCCATTAAGTCATCAATAATAAGACAACGGTCTCCTGCTTCAATACTATCTGCTTGTATTTGTAACTTATTTGTTCCATACTCTAAATCGTATTCTTTTTCAGCTATTTTACCCGGAAGTTTACCAGGTTTACGTGCTAGTACTAATGGTCCTCTTGTACGATGAGCAAGCACACTAGCAAATATAAATCCACGAGCATCAATACCAATTATTTTATCTACAGGACAATACTTTAGTAGGTTACTGTATATAAAGTTATTTGCCGCTGCATATCCGTCTTGTGATGCGCATAAACTTGCTACATCCTTGTAATCAATTCCATCAATTGGAAAGTTTTGGTAACTTGTTATATATTGTTTCATTTTAATAACTCTGTGCTAGTCGCCACATCAAATATTCTTTTGACTCAATAGGCGGGTATTTTGGTGCTTCATGGGAACGCAAGTTATCCACAATAGTACCTGGTGTTGGATCAACAAAATGTGGCATACTGTATCTCTGTTGATGTATATGGCTGTTAACTACACGATGTTTAGTACTTTTAAAATAATCGTTAGTCCAACGCTGTAGTAGATCGCCAATATTACAAACAACGCCATCGTCCGCATAGGGTACCGGATGCCAAGTGCCATTAAGGTCTTGAACTTCGAGTCCTGGTACATCGTTAATTTGCCAAAGTAAAGTAATAGTACCGTAGTCACTATGTTCTCCTATACGCATTTGTTTATCTTGTACTGGTCCATCATATGCTGGATAATGAATGACCCTTGTTGTATTAAAAGGTTGTAAATGTGAATCTACTAGTGTAGTTCCACTATCTAGGATAGTATCAAACTTTTCTAATATCTTTAGTGTAAGTTTATCAGCAATATCTATACTCTGTAATGCTGTTGATTTAAATCCATTTAGTTCAGTAGGCCAAAGATCATCTGGCATACGTGTATTGTTATAATTAAAACTTTCTTTAATATCCTTGGGTGCTGTAGGGTCTACATTTTCGTCACCTACCATACTGTAACCTAAGTTAGTATCTGCGTTGTAAGGATAGCTTTGTTTTGTATCCATTGGCAATTCAAAGAATGCTTTCATTTGTTCTTGCCAAGTCTTAATATCTCGTTGTTGTATATCATTTAACGCATTTGTAAACACTGCGAAGCCTACTGTTGTGTAGGCTTCGTCAATGCGATCTAAAGCGTCTGATGCTTGTAAATCAATTACTGGAATCATTAACCAGGTACCTTAGATGTGATGCCTTCGACATAGAACATCATAGTGTCTAGTTGCTCTCTAGTTGCTACTTCGCCTTCTTTCAGGAACACTGTTCCGTCTTGCTTGTTAATTGGACCTGTAAATCCAAACAACTCGCCTGCGCTAATAGCATCTTTTACACGTTGTGCTTCTGCTTGTACATCAGCTGGCATATTA
>Ga0098056_1000933_pt1 | contig 11777 bp, 17 predicted proteins | sample 17BtaG_FD_92583 | JGI IMG/M metagenome (GOLD analysis project Ga0098056, IMG submission 92583) | Marine viral communities from the Subarctic Pacific Ocean - 17B_ETSP_OMZ_AT15314_CsCl metaG | ecosystem: Environmental > Aquatic > Marine > Oceanic | place: Subarctic Pacific Ocean | collected...
GCTTTATATTCCTTGCCCCATATTCTACAGAGTATGCATTATCTACTATATGAGAGACTAGTTTTTTTGTAATTTTTATAGGTAAATTACGTAAATTCAATTTTGCTATATCTTCTGCGTTTTTTCTAGTTAATTGATTGAAAAAAATGATTTCATCTATACGATTAATGAATTCTGGAGCAAATTCTCTCTTAAATGCATCCATCACTTGTTCTTTAGCTCCTTCATAAGTGCTAGGCTTACCATTAAATCCAACAGTTTTAATTCCTACATTATCGTGAATACCCACATTACTAGTGAAAAGAAAAATTGAATTTGTAAAATCTAAGCTATTGCCTTTATTATCAGTAATCCTACCTTCATCTAGGAACCCAAGCAATAGATTATGTAATTTTGTATCAGCTTTCTCAATCTCATCAAATAATATTACCCATTCCGAAGATTCTTCTGCTTTTCCAGCAAGTATTCCTGGCTCATTAGAACCTACGTATCCCGGAGGGCTTCCAATCAACTTTGCATATTCGTGAGCTCCTGCGTATTCTGAGCAGTTAATTTTTAAAATCTTTTGAGGACTTCCCATATAATGTTCTGCTATAAGATTTGCTATATGAGTTTTACCTACCCCCGTAGGTCCTATAAAAAATGCGGAGCCAAAGCTCTCAAATCCAGAGTTTACAAGTTTAAACATATTAAACATTTTCTCTACAGCAGCTTCTTGCCCAATTAAATCTTTCTCTAAATTAGCACGGATTTGTTGCAATTCAGCCATATTATAGTTAGACACACTTGCTTTTTTAATTATATCTTTAACAGCTTGAGAAGTTCCTTCCTCTGTTAAATAATTAAAATGCATACATGCGGATTCTATAGTTAATATAGGATAAACTTCTACAACACATGAATATAGAGATTCATATAGTAAATTGGAATTACCATGAGTTTTAACAAGAGTCCTATAATCGTGGACTAAAGATTCGCAAATATAAGAGGTAAACTCTTCAATACTATAATTACTATCTGAAAGTTTATCATCTAGAACAGAGAATATCTTATCAATTTCTCCTTTTTCTATCTTACGTACTTTAACAAAACAGTCTAATGCTTGACTGTAGGTAATGAAGTATTTTTGTTCGCTCATATTATATTATAGGAGAAACGGCACTTAAAATACTATTGATATTTCTTTTGTTTTAGATCATCAAAGGAAAGCATTTCTAGATTCTCTGCTTTGTTATCAGGAGCAGGAGTCTTATCTAAATGAACTCTAATCTTAACTAAAGAGTCCAAAGCTTTCATTTTTGTATTTTGCGTATTAGTGTAAATCTCTAAACACTTTACCATTTCAGTTTTGGCTTTCATGTCATCAGGATTAGCTTCTACGAGATCTTTAAAGTATTCGTATGCTTCCCATGCCTTTTCTCTATCCCCTTCAATATCCTTAAGAATTGTTTTAAATTCCTTCTGGATACGAGGTGCGTTGTAAAGGTCGGTTTTAGGATTATATGGACGAGCCATTATCCTTGTGCTTTCAAAATTGCTTTAACAAGAGAAGCTTTTGTTTTACGCTTATCAAGTTCAATATTAAAAGAATCTCGAGCTAATTGCTCTAATTCATCTTTACTCATTTTACCTAAGGAGGCTTTTGTAAGCTTTACATCCTCTACAGGCTGGGCTTGTTGAGCTTCTAATGCGGCAGCTCTAGCTGCTCTTCTACGTTGGTGTATATTCATAGTATTATTTTTTCTTCTTAAACTTATTAAGGTTTACGTTTTTACCTTTACCTTTTAACATTGTGGGAGTAACTTCATCTTTACTTAAAATATTCACAGCAGACCCACCATGCTTTACTTTAGTACGTTTAGCATACTTCTTAATTTTATCCATGTCAGTTGCTAATGTAAATCCTTTAACTACTTTATTATCAGATTTTTCACCCCAAGTTCCTTTAGTAATTACGTAAATTCTATCAGATTGAGGAGTTGTAAAAATAGTACCATAGTCCTGAGATTTTAAGGCTGTGTGGATAGATTCAAAAGAAGGGATTTTAGATTTCTTAGACTCGGTCTCACCTTTTTTATTAGGAGCCGCGTGTTTATACATAGAAAATTCCTCGCGGAGAAGTTCAATAATCTTAGATTCTGAGTATCCTGTGTATTTATCACAAGATCCGTCAGCCATTTTTGACTCAGCAAATAGTTTAAACTCCCTATCAGCTTCTATTGCTTTAGTAGTGTTATTATAGTTAATGATGGTGTTATTTCCGAAAAGACTCATAAGTTTATCCTATGTTATATACCCTACTACTTCCCCTTCTTTGATTTTTTACAAGATTTACAAATATATTGATGTTTCTTGTTAAATTGGGAGGATTTCCATAAAGTTCCTAATTTTATCTTAATTTCGGACTTTTCTTTACACCCTGCGCATTGTACTCCATGCCACTCCCAAGTAGAATCTTCTTTAAGTACAGGCATTAATCGTCAAACTGTAGGGGGTCTTTTATTTCGTATTTAGAATCAAAATCTTTCTTCCAAATTGATTGTTTGACCAAATATTCAGTATTATCATTAGCTGATTCAAATCCCCAAAATTCGGCGATTGCGCAAATAATCATACATACAGCTATTATACTGGAGCAGAGCCAGATAAAAATTTCATATATTATCATTTATTTTCAGGTTTCCACCAATCTTCACCTACAAATTCCGCGTAACCAGCTCTTTCTTCATCCGGGTCAGCGGGGTTATATTTACATGTAACAAAATATAGGAGTCCGCAAGGCTCATTACCTATAGCGGTTAGTCCGTGCCATTCTCCTGCCTCAATCCTCACTACGCAGGGATTATGCTCCCCGATAAAGATTTTTTCAGCTTTACCGGTTTTTTCATCATACACTCCTACCTGAGCCATACCTTTAATAATACAAAAGTAGTCGTCTTGGCATTTGTGTCTGTGCCATGCTTTAATCACTCCTGGATTTATTACTGAGTAATTAACTTGAAAGCTGTTATCGTTTTTACAGCTAGTTCCTAGTTGTACACTGGTACCCATTACATAATCGGCTTTTGCATAAATATCATTTAAGCTCCAACCTCTTGAATCTGCAAATTTATCTAATTTAAATATCTTCATTCTTTAAATCCTCTGCTATTTTAGAGTCTAAGTCTCCTTTACGGTGTTTAGTAGCACCGTCGTCTAAGGAAAACCATCCAGGAGAAGGTTTTGAAGCCTTTCCATCTTTATAATACTGCTCTGTTAAACCATACTCTGATGCAATACCTTTATCATATAAGAGCTTAAACTCACAAGTTTGAAAAGGCTTAGTAATTTTATTTTTAACGGCTTTAATAGTACCTGTAATTCCTAATGGGTTTTTACGCTCATCAAACATTTGGTCACTTTTACCTGATGTAGTCTCTAATGAAGTTCCACAGTAGTAAAGAAGTGCTTTTCCACCCCCAGCTCTAGTGCGAGGGTCTCCAAACATTACCCCAACCTTACTTCTAACTTGGTTAATAATAATTAATCCCGCCTTGTACTTACGTAGTAGGGGGTTAATTCTTCGTAAACATTGACCTGCAACCTTAGCTCTAAGGGCTCCACCCATTTCTGAGTTTTTACCAAAATCATCATCCATTTCCTTTTTCGTAGGAGATGTTCCAATAGAATCGTATCCAATCATAATAGGAGTATCTTTATCTTTCTTCCGAATAGCTAGAATAACCTTTTCAATAGTCTCAAAACAATCTTCTAAAGATTCTGGACTGGTATAGATTAGCTTTTTGGAGTCGAGTCCGAGTTTTTCGGCGAAGGAAGGGCTATAAGCATGTTCGTTGTCCACCATGACGGTGTAGAATCCTTTCTTTTGCGCGCCAATGAACGCATGAGTGAGAAACACCGTCTTTGCGCTCGAGCTCTCGCCGTAGATCTCTGTAATCGAGCCGATGGGGAAACCGCCATTATAATCTCCTGAAATAACTTTGTTAAGGGCGTGAGAGCCCGAGTCTACGTATCCGTAGATTTTGCTTTCATCAGATAAGATGGCAGCGTTGTCGAGTTGTTTACATATATCGTCTAAGAATGATGTCATAATATATTAAAGAATTTCGGTCCAGTGATCGACCATTTCAGAAACCATTTCTTTAAAAGTATAAGTAGGTTCCCAGTTTAATTTTGTTCTAATTTCGGATGAGTCACCCCTTAGAAAATCTAGTTCATGTGGTCTAAAATATCGAGGGTCTACCGTAACGTGGTCTTTATAATCTAAATCTAGTAGTGAGAATGTAATATCACACATTTCTCGAATAGTTCTACTTTCTCCAGTAGCGACCACCCAATCATCTGCTTCTGAATGGGTTAAAATAGAGTGCATAGCTCGTACATAATCTTTTGAGTGACCCCAATCTCTAGAAGCATCCAAATTTCCTAAAGCTAGTGTATCCCTAAGACCTTTTTTAATTTCAATTGCACCTTTTACAATTTTATTAGTTACAAAATTTGACCCTCGTCGGGGAGACTCATGATTAAATAAAATTCCATTACACACATGCATACCATACGCGGTTCTATAGTGTCTAGTAAGATTATACCCCATTACTTTAGCGCATCCGTAAGGGGACGTAGGATTCATTGGTGTAGTCTTTCTTTGATATCCATCCTCATCTACAGTATTACCAAACATTTCGGACGAACTTGCTTGATATATTTTAATCTCTGGATTAAATTGACGACAAGCTTCTAGTAAATTTAAAACTCCTAATGCATTAGTTTGTATTGTAAACGAAGGAACGTCAAAACTGACTCTAACATGACTTTGAGCACCTAAGTTATAAACCTCATCAGGGTTGACCTCACTTATAATTCTAGATAATGAGAAAGGGTCCATAAGATCCCCATAATGAGTAGTAATATCTAAATCTTTGATTCTACTATCTTGATTCTCAGGAACAGAATTTCGTCTAATTATACCATGAACTTTATATCCTTTAGATAAAAGAAGTTCCGCTAAATAGCTTCCATCTTGTCCTGCAATTCCCGTGATAAGTGCAGTTTTAGTCATCACCTTATTATAGTAAAATTAAGATGTTTTTGGTGAAAAGATTTGCATGTTTCTTAAATCCGGCCAATCTTGATATTTCCAATCTCTGGGGGGAGTTATAACTGCTTCTGTAAACTTATCTAATCCAAGTTGTGCAATCTCTGGAGTCATATAATAATGGTAACCTATTGAAGAAATATTTTGATTTCTCCAGGGGGTATTAGGGTTCCTACCGTCATAGGACATCTTTTTTAACTCTTCAGCAGCTTTCTTATTGTCAGTTAAAATCATACCTCCTCTTCCCAAGCTTAGATGTTTCTGGTATTGAAAACTTAAGCACATAAATGTATCTGGGATGTATCCTCCGGCTTTCCAATATACGGCGGCATCTATAATATTAGTTCCTCCTATAGGGTAATAGTCTTTCCATTCAGTAATATCCCACTCCCAATCAAGATTTAGTTTATTTCCTAGAAAGGGTACTGATATGTATGTTCTAGTTGGAAATGTAACTTTACTAGGTTTCTGGTATCTTAAACATAGTTCAATTGCATGTGTACAACAATCTACCGCAACTGCATAAGGAGCTCCGTAGAACTCTGCTATAGTATTCTCAAATTCTTTTACTGTATTAAAATTCATTTTATATTATTTTTTCTTTTATACAAAAACTCTGCGAACTCAAAATCTAAGGGAGTGTCTATATCTATTGATTCAAATTCATTTAATTCTAAAAAACTACATTTTCCGCAAATGTAATTTTTATATTCTAACATCTTTTCTTTCTTGCATAATATAATTCCAAATGTAGGCACTTGATAAGGTTCTAAATCTTGGGAGTTAGGCATATTATCTAAAGTATAGTTTATCGGATTACCATCTTTAAGTAAGAAGTTTTGAAATTTCTGAACGGACATTACCGAATCATTGCTCAATTCAAAAAACTGTTGTATTGCGTTTAAATAACTTTGAGTTTCGATTAATGGTGATGTGACTTGCGCTATTAGTAGGTTTTCTGCGTCAGTTACTTTAGCGAGATACTCGTGATATTCACTATTACTACATTCAGAACTTGCGTAATAAGGATCTCTTTCAAAAAATTCTATGTTATGTTTTTTAGCTATTTCTATCGCTTCAGGGCTATTCGTATTTACTATAATCCTATCTACAGGTAACTGTTTAATTTGGTTAATTTTTATTTCAAGTAGGTTAGAGTCTGCAAAAGATTTAAAATTTTTATCTTTTACTCTTTGGGATCCAGCTCTTACAGGTATAACTGCGGTCAGATTATTCACTTTTACCTCTTATATTGTTATAAAATTCTGCTACACCTTGGGATAAATTTAATGAGGGAGACCATCCTGTACCTTTTAATTTTGTATTATCCCCTGTAATGAATGTCTGGTCTCCGAGATATCCTTTGTTTTCTATAATCTTAATTTTTTCTCCCATAGATTTTGAAATAGTGTCGGCAATACTTTCAGGAGTACATATCTCTTCATTTAACACATTATAAGTATTATTATCTGTTTGAGGGTTAAGTATAGACAGCTCTAAAGCCGAGCAGACATCATTCACATGTACTAAACATCTTACTCTATCCATTTTCCCAGTAATAGGTATTTCTCTATTTTTCATAGCATAGCTTAAATAAATACTTACAATTCCTTGATGTAGATTATTCAGATCTTGGTCTGATCCGTATGTTGCAAATAATCTATAGATACTATAGGTGATATCTGAATGCTCCTTTAAAAGTTTTATATAATTTTCGGAGGCTAGCTTGCTTACCCCATAAAAACTTATTGGATTCGTAGGGGAGTCTTCTGTTGCATTACTGGCGTTCCCATACACAGCCATTGAAGAGGTAAATACTACTTTTCTAGGTTTAATACTTAAACAAAATTCAACTAAGTTAACCGTTGCCTTACAATTCCAGTCGCAATCATCTTGAGGGTTTATTAAAGAATAATAGCCTCCTGACTGTGCTGCTAGATGAAATACTATATCGTAGTCTTTATCTAAACTATCGAATAAATGTTTTTCCGACATGTCAAAATAAAATGTTTTAAATTCCCGTGTTAAATCAGCGTCTGGATTTTTATCGAGAATATGTACTTCATGATGTACATCTTTTAACAGGTTAGCTAATTTTTTACCTATAAAACCTGTACCTCCTGTAATTAATATTTTCACTATAGTAGCTCCAGATCTTTTAAATCCTTTAAACATTTTTCCCAGGTAGAAAATCGAAGAGCTTTATCATCTATGTATGCAATAGCATTAGGCTTTCCAAACTGGATTGAATGTATAAATTTCATAAGATCATTTTCCGTTAACCACTCTGCTACAAGTTCTTTGCCTGTTTTATTATTTATAAGGGGACGTTTTGGGTTAAATTTACATGAATATATTATAATATCATATTTCTTAGATATTATTTCTAAGGCTAACCCGCAGTCTGGGATGGGATTACCATATACAGTTCCATCATGAAACCCTTTACTCATGGCATGTATTACATTATCAAAATCAATTGCTACAGCATTTTTTTCTGATTTTTCTACTGTATTTGCAAAAGAGGTTCTACAGTCTATACTTCTGTATCTAGTTTTCCATGGGTAGATTTCGCGTTCTAACCTATCTATCCTTTTTTGTAATACTAATTTTTCTAATTCTATTGCATTGTCTATAAAGGAGTTAAAATTATCTTTTAATTCTTTTAGCGAGCAAACCGCTAAACGGGTTTCAACTTTATCCAGCAAACCGTCATTAAACAATTTCATTATAAAAGATTCACTTTTAGATGTTAAATTTCCCCCTAGAGCTGTTATAAGATTATTTTCTTTTGCTAGTATTAATGCAGGCTGTATAAGATTAAATACTTCGTCACTATTTACTGAATCTTTAGGTAAATTAAGGCTCCCTACAATATCAGATCTACCAAAAACTAGTCCTTTTAAAAACCCATTATCTAGCATTAGAATCTTATCTAAATTTTTAATAGCTGTTTCGGTTTCAATGTTTACATAGAAGTCATATAAATGTAGTTTATCTTTAAATACCTCTTCGCACATAGTTTTAAATTTTTTAAATGCGTAAGGAGTTTCTACCATAGGAGCTACTATAGCGTTAACATCTAAATCCATACATGATATACTATCTGATTTAGCCTCGCATCCACCTATTTTTATAGTGGAGGATAATGCTTTTTTATTGCAAATAGTTAAAATATCATTTACATCCTTATGTGATACTCCTTCATCCTCAAATGAAGTCTTTAAGCCTATGAGACCATTATATTTTATCATTTTATCTACGTGATTCATATTGTATATCCTTAATTTCTTGGTATTGTATCCCAGTTATCGTAATTACTATCTTTAATTATTTTAGTTAAAAATGGATCTAACAATATTCTAGTATCATTATTAACTATTTCTTTAAAGTAAGCGTACTGCCTATCTGGATTGTGGTGATTTGCGTCGGTATATTGTTTAAACTCTAATTCTTCCTCAATTGCTTTAACTGTTACAGATCTATTTCTTTCACTGCAGTAATTTTTATGGTAAAAACTTCTATAGAAATCGATTCCGGTAATAAATAGCTGTTGTACATTATACTGTAATAAATCTACTATTGCGCCAAAACCTGAATTAATCCTACTTTGTGTATCTAATTTTAGTTTATTGTATACCTCTGTATCTATAAATCTTATATTAAATTTATCAAATACAGATGTAATAAAAGTATCATTATAAGTATGTTCTTCTATAGAATATGGGCAACAGATAAATTTAACTTGGTCGTTCACTCCTTCTAAAGTACCTCCACTTATAATATTAAAGTCTAAAGAATTATAAAGTATATCTGTTTTACTGCCTATAAAAGATTCTTTACCCTGTACTAACTCTATACCTCTGTTAATTCTAACAACTATATCAAAACTATCTATATATTTACCATTTTCGTTAAAAAAGGCGGATTCAGAAGGACCCACTATTGCCACTCTTTTATTTTCTAAAAAGTTTTTATACTTCTCATCGTGCTTGTCTAGGTTTTTCATTTATAAAACTCTCCAAGTAGGAGGTATTAGATCTTTAGCATCTAATTTATTTGCTGGTCCAAACCAATTTTTAGGAGCAATAACTCTCTTGTTTGGATTTTTATTTAACCAAGCTCCCCACCATGAAAATGTTGAGTTTGCAATTATAACAGCTTTACATAGCGACATTAAATATAATTCTAAATAATCATCCTCCCTTGCTACAACTGAATTAGGAAACTTCTTCCTAGCCCAATCAGGGTCATCACTAAATATTAAAAACTCTTCTCCTGGGAACTCAGCCATAGCCTCTTGATAGTAAGATGTTTTTGCTAAATTAGTGTGGAAATTTTCTACCTTTAAATAATCACCACGTCTTATATGTACACCTACTAATAGGGAAGGATTATACCTAGTAATAAGATATAACCTTTCAGAGCTAGACATTTTAAATGTATTTAAAATTAACTCTCTATTATGTTCAAAATACTTATAACTTTGCAAATAGCTAGAATTAATACATATTGATTTCTTTTTAGGTATTTCACTAAACCCAAAAGTAGGTTCCGTATATTGATACTCCGCTTCTCCCATGTCTTGGGAATTAACGTTTTTTAATATATTGGTGTTATAGCCTCCATACGAAGGATCTTCTATACCTGGAAATGTAGCAACTATATCATGATCTTTAGCGTAACTTATAGCCGCAGCTATCTGAAATAGTTGATTTCCTAATCCATTATTTTCGACACTAGGTCCTATTAATTTACATGTTATCATATAAAAGTTTTATCGTTTTGTTGTCCTGTGTAAGGACCAGTTTTATATTCATATACTAAAGTATCATCTTCAAGTATAAGATAAGTATGACCTCCTTCTAATGTAAAAGAAGAATCTCCTGAATTTAGTACATGTTTTTCTAGAAAACCTCCGTCTGTATCAAAAAATGAAACTTCTACACTTCCTTTTATAACTACCCAGCTTTCTTGAGCAATCATTTGAGTAAACGAAGGTGGCTTCCAAATATGTTGATGTGGTTTAAAGGTTGTCCCTTTCTCCATCTTTAAATAGGAACATTGTATGAAATTATCAGACTCCACTAACTCGGTACGTTGAGATGTGAAGTCTTCAGCTCTATAAACTAAGTGTAATAGTTTCTTATTATTTTTTGATTTAATTTTTAACATAATGTTCTAGAGGTTCGTATGGTTTCTTACTTCTTATTTGATTAGCATGGTTGGATACCATTTCTAAATCGAGCTTATGTTCATTAATAGGGTTTTCTCCATTATAGACATAATTTATTTCTGACATGAATCTATAGTGTTCTTTACCTGCCATTTCTAGCATTGGATACATAAAACATAAATCTCCGCTCCATTGCCAATAATTACCTTCTTCATCTTTTAAATCTTCTTCTTTAATAGCTCTCCATAGAAAAGCTCTCCAAGTTCTTAAATGAGTTCCAGTCCATCTTACATTTCGTAGATTATCAAAACCTTCTTGCTGTTGTGAAAATCCAACTGTGCCGTTAGAGTACATAAAACTTCCATTGGTAATCCATACATCATTGTCTTCATACAGTTTAGCAACTCTCTCAAATACTTTATCGTCTGGAAGGAAATCGTCTCCATCCACTTCTATTAAAACATCGTTATCTTCTATATCAGGATTATTTCTTATAGTTTTATCAAAATTACCTGTCTGGTATAGCTTTTTATCATGGTCTTCCATTAGAACAAACCTGTCATCACCTTTTATAAACTCTTCTACTATTTTTTTGGAGTTATCAGTTGATAAATCATGAGTAATATAGCATATAAAATCTTTATAGCTTTGATACTTTATCGTGGTTAGACATCTTTCAATATATGTCTCTGCGTTATAAAATCCTGTTAATATTTTTAGTTTCATTCTTTAATGTATTTTGTTATTAGATTTCTAGTGTATCCTTTAGATTTAATACCTAAAATATCTAAAGCATTATTCACAAGTATATCATTCTTATTAGCCCATTCTGAATCCTCATTTTTGCACTGTACAGATAACTTAAGAGGTTTCTTCAAAACTTCAGATAAAATTTCACAAATATTATAAACACTAATAATCTCAATTCCTGGAATATTTACAATTCCTCGTGATACCTTACGATTAACTAGATTTACTATCTTTACTAAATCTTCTATATCTAAAAGAGATCTTTTTACCCCTCGGTATACGATTACTTCTTCATTATTTGTGATTTTATATTTTAGATGATTAAGTAAATTGTTAGAATTTCCTATACGGCTTACTAGTTGAGGCACTCTAAAGATAGCGTATTCTGTAATATTATTCGCTATTAATTTTTCCATATCCCTCTTATGGTTATAGTAGGGAGTATCCAGAGAATCAATAAGAACAGTACTAAAGTAAATAAATTTCTTATTAGGGTATTTTGCAATAGACTCTAATATTACCTTTCGCTCTTTGTCGAATTCGGATATATCAGTCTCTAACGAGTTCGACACTCCAGATGCTAAAATAACAATATTGGAGTGGTTAAACTTTTTAAATCCTTTAGCAATTAGCCCATTACCAATTATCATAATCTAATACTTTTTTCCATTTCTCTAGTATATCAGAATTAGAAACCAAAGTGGTAACTTCTTCTATATTCTCATTACCTTTAAACTCCAAACCTAAAGATTTACA
>Ga0098056_1000946_pt1 | contig 11695 bp, 9 predicted proteins | sample 17BtaG_FD_92583 | JGI IMG/M metagenome (GOLD analysis project Ga0098056, IMG submission 92583) | Marine viral communities from the Subarctic Pacific Ocean - 17B_ETSP_OMZ_AT15314_CsCl metaG | ecosystem: Environmental > Aquatic > Marine > Oceanic | place: Subarctic Pacific Ocean | collected 2015-01-18
CTGTAGCCCGACGAAGGGGTGATACTGCGGCCAAAGTGTTTTCTACATGGCTCTAGGATTGCCATACATAGGCTTTTTAGAGCCTTTTGATGTGTCGGGGTAGGTGTGTTGTCAATTTTAAGACGCACTGCTGTGTGGCTCTTTACCATCTCCTCCAGGGAAAAGTGTGGAGATAGGTAGCCATCAGGAATAACTACTTCTTCAGTTGAGTAATCGACTTGATGCCAAAGCTGGCGGCAATACTCGCCAAGATTCCGTACTGTAACCATTCGGGTGCAGTCCTCAAGAAGTTAAACCCAGCTTCCATATATGGCTGGAGAGGGGGTATAAATGAACACAAGATAAGTGAGATAAAGCATATTGTCCAAGCCTCGTCTTTCCATGATCCGTTCGAAGATGACATTGCAGTCTCTTCCCAGTTCGCATCGCTCTTAACACGTTTAACTGTTGCTTCGATCTTAGCTACTTCAAGTTTAGCTTTGACCTCTGCTTTCTTTTGTCTACCCTGAAGCCATGTTCCTGCAATACTACTGACAGCACCAATTACATTTAACATGACTAGCCTTTATATTTTTTTATTAACGCTTTCACAGTCTCAGTTTCGTAAATGCGTAACAGCACCCAAAGCAATGAGGCAACCGCAGTAAACTCAGGTATCCAGCTAAAGTAAGCACCTAGAGTTACGCCGCCTGCGGCCATATCAATAGTTGTTTTCGTCTCTTCAGTGGGCATAACAAATCCTATCTTTTAGTTTCCAAGCCACGTTATATTTCTACACCCCTATTGCAATCCAGTGATATGTCCCTGCCGCTGATGGATTAATGTTTGTCCAACCCGTTGCGCTTGGCGATCCACCAGATATGTTAGCATTAGCGTCTGCGTTACTAACTTCAACACCAAATGAAATAAATGGCGTAGAGTTAAACGCCTTAGGCCAAGTAATACTTTGACTATTGTTAGATGTAAGACTTTCCCTGCCCCACTGAATAACTAAACCATTGCTAAGTTCAACGTAACCAGTGTTTTGTAGGCTCTCCGCTACGACAGCAAGAACGCTATTACCTAACACTGTAAGATTGCCAGTCACATCCATATTGCCCTGATTATCAACTTCTAGTCGCTTCTGGGCTAATGATTGATTTGGACTACCCGTTTTAATTTGGAACAAACCAGACGCAGTGTTAATCATGTGCGTCCCAGTATCGCTTGGAGAAGAAGATGAACCAAAACTAAACTGAGCGTAACCATCATCATCGCCTCCAGTAATCCGCATAAACTCAGGATTAGCTGCCGCCATAGTTGCAGTACCAGTAATGTTAGCCGTCGCCATAGTTGCAGTACCAATAATGTTAGCCGTGCTAACAACAACGCTAGTGCCAATATATTGATCAGCAACTATATTGCCATCAACCGTAACACCTTGAAGGATTTTAGAAATATCTCTAGTTTTAGTCATACCTTAAACCTCTGGTTTTGTGGGCCACACTACTGAAAATGGGAAGCCTTCTTGCTGTGGAATATCACGAAGGGCTTGGCGATACACAACCATATCCGCCGACATAACTACATCCGACAGAGCCATCCAATCGGTTGCATAGAGCATCTCAAATCGAGCATTTCGGACTACTTCCTTTGCATCTTCTTCTGGAAGATTGAGGGCGGTGTAATCAACTTGCCATTGACCATTGCGCAAGACAGGTGTGCCAGCAGATAGCGTCTGAACATACGGGTCGCACTCAGGTCTATTTTCTACTACTGCAAAGACACCATATTCCTCCAGCATCTCAGTGCTTATTTCTTTTGGAAAGGATGTATTTGGATTGTCAGCGCGCAGTTTGCGCAGATCGTAAGGAAAGACACTCGCCTCGCCATTAATTACTTTTACATAAATCATATTGTGATACTCCATTTTGCGGATAGAAAACTTTCAACCTGACTAATTTCGCTTGATGATAGTCGCCTATCGTAAGCAATAATTTCACCTATGTTTCCGTAGAATGGTGTGTGACCAGTGGGTGCTAAACCTCGACGGCCAACGTATGTACCGATGAGAGAACTGTTTCCCGTTTGGTAATTATAGGGATTGTTGATCGCATATTGCACGGCGTTCTGACGTATAAAATTAACCATATCGCATGAATAAATAACATCTTGGAGGTTTAAGCGACTAAAAGTGTTAACAATCGTTCTGTAATTAGGAGCAGATGTGTAGACACCAGCGCCGTTACTAGCATTGAAATAGTGAGCATACGCATTTGTACTTGTACCTATACCAAAGCTGGTTCCATTACCGCTACTAGTTGGAAATCGCACAACCTGAAATACTGTTATGGTATTTGTGCAAGTGGAGTTTTCTAACCACTGGCCATAATTTGAATTTAAAGTTTTATCAAAACTAAGGCTATTAAGGCTCATTGTGCCTGTGTCTAAGTAAGGTCTGTAAGCGTTTGTGCTTTGGTCTTGGTCAAATCCATTGCCAGACTTGTCAGCCCAGCAACCGATCGGGTCGTTGTTTGCTGACGCGCTAGTAGTCTTAGATGTGTCCTGGAACAACGTCGAAGTGTCAGTAGCGTCGAGCCATAGCTGTAGGTCGGCGATGTCGGCAGGACTAAATTCAGCCTCACCCACGCCAGCCGCCGCCATCTGAAGTTTCTGAGCAGTAGTCATGCCATTGCGTCTCCAGCGCGGAAGCCATACCAAGTCGTTCCACCGTCATGTGTGGTAAACACAAGCACATCGGTTTCACCAGAGGCAGGAGCATCAGGGGCAGAGCCGCCAGCCCAGTCAACAGCGGCTGGGTATGTGATCGTGTGCGTTCCACCCGCAGTTAATTCAAGACTAAAGCCAAATGCTGTGCCCGAGGCTGGTGGATTACTGAATGTGAACGTGGTGTTGGTGGATGTTGTTAAGCTGAAGCAGTTACCTAAGTGACAATCAATGGTAACAGCAGAGCCAGCAAGCAAAGCGTAATAGGTTTCATTGAAACTTGTTGCTATAAACTCTCCAGTAACATTACCTGACTGGGACTCTACTTCCCCAGTAACAAAAACGCCAGAGTTTGTGGTGATAAGTCTTTCAAGACTATTTCCATAGTATAATCTTGCACCAATACCCTTGCCTGCCCGCATGATAATTTGATCGCTATCATCCTTTAGGTATATGTTGTTAGCACCTTTAATAATAAGGTCGCCTGTGCCAGTGTCGGAAATAATACTATCATTGCTATCGTGAAAAATTTCTAAATCAGACCCAGCACCGAAGATGGCTTTGTTGCTGTCGCCAAAAGTTACATCACCAGTAAATGCACCGCCATCAGCCGTGACCGTGCCAGTGACATCAATGCCTGTGGCGGTGGTGGCTAGTTTGGCGTCACCGCTATGGTAAATTGTAAGTGCGCCGCCAGACACTGCCTGTAAATAATTGTCAGTAATTGTTGAATCGGTAAGCTGTAAGTTTGTACCAGCAATATAAAGATTGCCTGTACCTGTATCTTGAATCCGACTTGCTGCCCCAGTATGATAAATCTCCAAGTCAGACCCAGCACCGAAGACGGCCTTGTCGTCGTCGCCAAATGACAGGTCGCCAGTCAACGTGCCGCCAGTGAGTGCCAGCGCACCTACATCAGCCGCATCCAGTACGACTGTGCCAGTCTGGGTGTTTACACTATCTACAGCACCGCCTGCAGAAACCGTGGCAAAAGAAATGTTCCCAGAGCCATCGGTTTTAAGAACTTGGTCAGTGGTTCCGTCTGACGTTGGGTAAGATAAACCGCCAGCAGTAAGGTTAGTAACAGTTAAGGTGGCAACAGTTTCGCCGCTAATTGCAGAAGCAATCTCTGCTCCAGTTTGGTCAGCTGTTGCGCTCGCCTCAATACCAGCTAGTTTGGATTGCTCTGCATCTGAGAACTCGTTTGTATCCGCATTGCTTTCGTAAGCTGTTTTAATTTCAGCCGCAGTTTGATCTGCTGTAGCGTTTGCTTCGATGCCAGCCAGCTTTGAAATGTCTCCAGCGGTGGTGTATTTGTTGGTTGTTGCTGTGTCTGAAATGTCATCGGCGTCAAGAACAACAGCACCCGTTTGAGTGTTTACACTATCTACAGCATTAACTTCTGCACCAGTCGCAATCCCAGCGAGCTTTGAAATATCGCCAGCAGTGGTGTATTTGTTGGTTGTTGACGCATCAGAAATATCGTCAGCATCAAGAACAACGACACCGTTCTGACCATTAACGCTATTTACACTTACCTCACCCACTGAAAAGGAGGTAAATGCAATAATGTTTAACTCGTCATTTACTGAAGCGGCTACAGTTAGAACAATACTAGTCCCGTCAGTAGCTGTGTAGTCTGTACCATTTTCCAAAACAAGACCATTAAGAGTAACGATCAAGTTATTAACTGAGTAGGACAGGCTTGAGCCGCTATCGTCAGAACCGCCAAATGCTTGTTGCAAGGCAACAGCGGTATACTTGTAGGTGTTCATAGTCGCCGCGCCAGACGAAGTGGCGGCAATCCAGTTGGCACCATCGTAGACGCGCATTTCATTTGCAGGGCTGTTGAAGTACAGGGCACCCTCTACAAGCGGATTGCCGTCATTGTCCGTTGTTGGATCAGACGTAAAGCTACCCAGATATGTATCATCAAAACTATCGAAAGCCGCCGCCGCCGCCGCCGCACTGTTTGCCGCAGACACCGCAGAAGAAGCCGCCGCAGTAGCAGAAGAAGCCGCCGCAGTAGCATTAGCCGACGAACCAGAGACATCAACAATAGTTGGGCCAACCTCTGCGTCACCAGTTGTTGCGTTAAATGCAAGTACAGTTCCCTTGCGATCATCAGGAGATGCAAGAGTTAGGCTTGCTGTAAGATCTGAGTCAGAAAGACGAAGGCTACGATTTGCCAAGTCTTTCAAGTCAGCAACCATAGCAACCAGTTTATCTAACTCTACGTTCAGGGATGCAACCTGGAACGGGCCAGAAGTAGGGAAGTCAGTAACACGCTCAAGTGTTACATCACGGGTAATAACAACAGCATCACCAACAGTAGCACCAGTAACCAGCGTCACTGTTCCTGTTGATCCATCCCCACCAGTTACAGTGTAATCGGTAGTAATAGTCTTGAGTGCATCGTTAATATACACATTCAAGTCTGAGTTATCAAAGAACTCAAACGGAACTGTAAATACAGTTTGCCCTGCTGTGGCTGTATACGAGATACGAGGGCTGTTATCACTAATTAAAATCGTCATGTCTGCATCCTAACATAAAGTTTATTTCATATAAAGTTCTTTGAAGTCTTGATCCATTCCCATAACCTTGAGTAATGGAAGGCTTGGCGTTGAATAGTAAAGTCTACTTTTACCATCCTCTGTATTTCCATCCAAAAGGTCTTGTGTAGCTAAAACCCAGTCACGCATCATGCCAGGCCCAGCACCAAATGGCTCAAATAAAGCATCACCAGGGGTGGGTTTATATTTGCCTTGAAGATACTCATTGTCTTCATCAATAGCCCCCATGCTCACAGCACCATGAAGCCCCATATAAAATAAATCAGAGTAAACTCCAAAAACGCCAGAGTGATCTGCAACACGCATCATTACTTCAGTATTGCTTTTGCTTTCAAACCACCAATCTGGCTTCTTAAGTTGCAACGAAAGATATGACATGGCAAACAAAGCCATTGCGCCCTGTAATCTATACTGGCGAGATGGATCAAACACCTGCGCTGTAATGCGGTTTGTTGCGGCAAGAGTAAAGTTCATAAACTGGAATGGAAATGACAACATTCCACTTTCCAGTCTTGCGTAGGGAACTGTAGCTGTACTTGCTCTAGGATCAGGAGTTAGCTTGCCAAATGTTAGCTTCTCCATCCACGGATACCACTTCACATAGGTCAAACCATCTACAATAAGCGGCTTGTCAAAGGAAGTAGCGTGCATAATAGTGTTGGCAACACCACTATTCATGGCGGTATCCCAGGTAAGAATTAAGTCCCTATCTGCCTGAGTTTCTTTGGGCCATTTATCTTTATTAGCATAGAAGAAGCGACCAGTAGCATCTGGCTCCCACGCCCCCTCTAGGTTTGCAATTTGACGTGCGGTCTGTTCATCAATGCCATACCTTGCAAGATATTCAACCTCTGTTGCCTTAGCACTATTATTTGCCACATTACGAGACATCCTAATTAGTTCAGACTGACGAAATGTTCCATCTACAATTTTACCATATCGAGTAACGCCACCAAGGTTGTTACCTACCAACGGAATATTATAAAAAGCATTGGTGATTGGATTAAAGATTCGCTCAACAGCGTTTGGCTGTATACCTCGAATAGAGTCACCAATGTACCTGTCTTGCATTAATCCCTGTAGCAAGCCAGTCTGATCTACAGTTGCATCAATATCTTTTGCATTTGTCATAAATACAGCACGGGCATCTTTGTCGATTAGTGGTAGCAAAGTATTCTTAAAGCCGCGCTCAAAAACAAGCATAGCCGTATCGGTAATGCTAGAAAGCCCAGCAGAATGTAGGTAGGTAAGACCTGCGGTTTCCTTAATGGCACGAGCAAGCTGGTTATCAAGGCGATCTGGGTCACGGATATGTTGGCCCATTACTCGCTCATAGTCACCCAAGAAAGCTGTCCGAACTTTACCAATCTTCTTTTCATCTAAGCCCTTGGCTCGCATGTCAGACTCAAGACGGTTAAGTATTGAATCAATCTTTTCATCACCAAAGTTCCGTTGCCATTCAATTCTACGACCCATTTTTTGAGCATAGGTATAAAACACAGCTTCATTTTTAATGATAAAGTCTTTGACTTCATACTCTGGAATATCAAGAACACGGTGACGCAAGTGTTTGCCACCAGTAGGAGAGGCAGAAGTGGTCATTAAGTCATCTGGGTTTTCTTCCAAGATGTTTGCCATCATTTGTTCAGCGCGTTCCCTGGCATTAAAGTCTGGGCCTTTGGCTGTCCAAACGTCATTATTAGCATCCCAAATAAAAGACTCACCCAGCAAATGTTTTTCAAAAATATCCGTTAGCTTTTCTCTTGCGCCAACATCAGTTGATAAAAGCTGTTTGTCATAATAGATTGGAAATACATAATCACTACGAGAACCAGCGTAATACTTTTTATAGCCCTGGTAGTATTTAATGTCTCGCTCTAGCTCATCTGCTTGCCTACCAAGAGCCTCAGATAATTTTACGCCATTAGAATCTGTTGTGTCCTTTACAGTTCCCAAGTCCACTTCTTGTTGGCGCATACGCAAAGCCTCTAAATCCAACTCAGCTTTTGCAAGAAACTTATCAATGTTTTTAACATTGCGAAGCAAACCAACATCTTGACTGCTTTGCAGAAAGTCATCATACCAAGTACGCACAAACTCAAATGCTTTTTTCTCAGCATCAGTAGCTGTGGCATAAAGTTTTTCACGCTTGCGCGGATCACTAGCCTCGATAAACCTTTCCAGGGTTCTTTCAAACCACTTATCAAAGTCGCCCTTCATCCCAATAATTGTTTTCTTATCATCAAGATTTAGACCAGAAAATTGTTGTGTAGCTTCTCGCCCCTTAAATTCCTTGTTGTACTCACGGCGAACAGACTCAACTAAAGATCGCGCCCTTACTGTATAAACAGGAATACGTTGACGAATGGACTGTGTTCCTTTGCCAGCAATGTTTCTTTCCATTGCCATAGCACCATTGCCTTCCATAAGTTGATAAGAACGCTTTACCCAATTAGGAACATCTGGGTCTAAAAGGATTGTTTTACCTGGGCTTGGAATTAATCTAAACCAGATGCTATCAACAAACGGAGTGCTTTTTAATCCGTAACCATCGTACGTTCTATCAAGAGCCTCTTGATTGATTCTGTTAATATAAACTGACTGCGCCTCTCCTGGTTCTCTTTTGGAAGTTTTACGCAAGACCTCTACATGAACAAGAAAGTCTCCATATTCCTTTGATGAGTTAAAAGCATTTTCAGGAATAGGCACTACACCCTTGGGAGTTCCAGCAGTGTTTGTCCAAGCCTTTCGGTTAAAATCTACATCTAATTTTTTTTCATTTATTACAATGCCAGATTTAGTAGATACAACAGTTGCGTCTGAGTCACTGCTAACTCTTTTAACAGAAACTCCATCTAACTCATCGCCTATCTCACCACGAGTTAAATCACGAAGCCTTCCAGCAGACTTTGTATAACTTCCAGAAACACTGCGAGCCGCGCTAGGAACAGTACCTAAAAGTGTACTAAACGCTGTAGTCGTAAGAAGATTAAGGGCCGTTTCGCCCTGAGTGCTAATTGGATCAAATGGAGCGCGAAGACCCTCTGATACAAGTCCAGCCGCCAAACCACCCTTTGCACTTGCAAGAGCCGCTTGACCAACGCCCATGCCACCCTTTGCAATTAAACCAAGTTGACCAGCAACAGGAAGTGCAAATGCTAAATTTAAGGGATCGACAAAACCAGCAACAAGCGCACCAGAGAAGAAATCAGATTCAGATAGAACTTGCCTATATTGCCGATTTACATCAAGTCCTTGTTTTATAAAATCCAAATGGCCTTGGTTCTTGGCTCGGCCCAACTCTTCCTCAAACCCTTCGTATCCAGAAATATCTTGAAGAGGATTAAACCCTGGAATGGCTTCAGCATTGCCAAAAATCATTTGCTCCTGGCTTGCTTGAATAAGTGGCGAGTACTGATAACCAAAAGCAGCCTTAAAACTTTCCCCAAAAGTGGGGTCTTTTTTTAAGCTAAAGGCATTTGGCCCCATAGATTTTATGTAATTGTCTCTCACAAATTACTCCTGATAATAAGGATTATCTGGGTTGTCAAAGAACTCTGCTACTTGTTCTTTCAGATATGCTGATGATCCAAGTGCAGGTTTTCTAAACAGCCCACGCTCTCTATCTATTTGACCGAATGTTGAGTAAAGAAAACCTTGAATAACATCAACAGGAATACCTGCGGTTCCAGCCATTCCTCTAGCAAGAACCTCAAGTTCATCGGTTAAGCCAACATATCTTTCTTCGTACTTGCTATCTTGCAAAGCCTCTACCCTAGATAAGTTTTTAAGGTGATTACTATCAAAGATAACTTGAGTTCCATCAGACCTCATAATTGGATTGTTAGTTTTTCTTTCGCGAAATGTGTAAACAACTCTTTTGTGATCAGTTTTAGCATGGTCTACATCGAGCCACACATCCTCAACAGTTAAGTCTGAAGCAGTAGAAAGAGACAAAAGTTTATTTACATGTGACTTAAATGGATTTCGAGGGGCAAGTTCTTGTGCCTCCTGTCTAGACGTAGGAATGGTTCCAGCCTTTCTACGATCTCCCTTAAAGGACTCAATAGCATAAGTCCAGAAGTTGTAACGATGATCCTTATCCATTGATAGTTCTGGAAATCTTGCTTCTGGTGCATCGCGCGTTGCAAATTCAGAATACTCAGACTCTGTATAATACTTGTCGTAAGCCTCTCTAGTGGCATCCACGGCAGTATCAAAGTTGCGATTCAAGACAAGCGAATCTAACAGCACATTCCGCATATCTCTTTTGGCGGCTGGGGATAGATCGGAAAAACTAGGGTGATCAAATACCTTGGAGGAAACATCAAATAAAGTTTTACCCTGGTATTCATCTGGGACAATCGCATTGACCACCTCATAGGTAGTGTCTAGAGTTGCGATTGTTGTTAGGGCAGATGCAAAACGATCTGGCCCTTGATCGAAGGCGCTTGCCAAATAATCAATTTTGTTTACCTCAGAAGCATTCAGCCCCATTTGTGTATTAAAGGATGGAACGCCTTGAAAGGTTCTATCATTTTGCAGGGCTGAAAAAACAGTCTGCAAGACAAGTGCGTCTGTGCCAGGATTTTGGTTATCATAACTACGACCAGATAAAATTTCCTGAGTTATTTTAATTATCTCCTTATCAAGAGAGCCAGCCGCCTTCATAATCTCAACAGCCTGCTCTCTTGTTTTTTCAGTTCGGAGCATGTTAAAACCAGATAATTGGGCTTGTTCCAGAACAGTTGTCACATCATCAGCGGTAGCCAGTCCTGCGTTAACATTCCTTAAACTTTGCATAGCCTCTTTTGTTGCTTTATTTTGCGCCTCAACATTTTGCCTAACTTTAGCCATGTGACCTTCAGCCTGAGTTCTTGTTTGCTGTGGCATTTCTTCAAAGATCTTGAAAAGCTCTGGCTGCTCTTTGGCAATAGCACTATCTTTGTCAACAGCCATAAGGCCACCAATAGCGGCGTTTATTTCTGATGTAGACATTTTAGGAAAGGTAGCACTGACAACTCGCTCAAAAGAAGCAAGTGAAAATCTACGCCTAAAATCTCCAGCGTACTCTGAAGTTACGTTAAAAAATACCTGGGCATTTTTAGATTCTTGATCTATTAATGCCTTTGCATCGCTAAAAGACGCATCGCCGTTGGCAACTCTTAATGCAAAGTCATTAACCATTGCATCATGCTTTTGCCTTACATTGTCAGCAAGAAGTTGGCCTTCAATCCCAGCTTTATTTTGCTCTAGTTTTAACGCATACTCACCAGCAATGGGATAGCCCAACTCGCCTATTTTATTGGCAAGCCCTTCATCTCCCTGCTCTTTTAACATAGCCTGAGTTTGGGTAAACAAACCTGTAGCAAGGATGTTTAAGCCATCTGGATCATTTGGGCTATTTTTTGCAAAGTTTTGAAGTTGTTCTCTTGTATCAAGTTCCCATTGCGCCAAGTAGCGTTGGTCTAGGATTTGCTTTGCATCAGCGCGACCAGCACGACCAAACCAAATGTCATCAGGAAGCTCTGCTGGCAAAAGGTTTCCGTTCTCATCACGAGCCTCAAGAGGTGCGCCCATGGCATATTCTTTGGCCTCTGCTCGACCTAGTGTGGACGCAAGGCGCATACCACTTTGGCTGAGTTGGAAGAAGGCATTAGCTTGCGCCCTATATACATCCTCCTTGCCAGTTTGTTTGTTTACCACCCCAATCCTGCGATTGAGAATAGATTGACCTGCGGGTGTTTTTTTAATCTCTACCATAATTCACCTACATTACCTTATGCTATAGCCGCCGCAGTTATGGCAGTGTTAAGAAGACTTCCGTAAGTTTGCGCCTTGATTGCACTTGCCTGTGATTTTGCTCTATCAATAGTGCCCTCAGCGTCAGCATAAAGTTTTGCGACATCTGCTTCTTCTTGCGTTCTAATGCGCTCAACATCACGCCCATAAAGAGTTGCTTCACGGCGACGAAGCGCGGCAATACTGCGATCACTGCGTCCCATGTAAGCCGCCGCCGCCCTGTTGTATGACGCAGTTTGCGCGTACTGATCAGACCTGTTTAGGTGTTGCTGGGTAGCAATCTCTCGAACAAGAAAGCGTTGCTTTATAATCTCAGCCGCCTGGCGTTGCCCTGCCCTGCGAGCCTCTGCCGCGGCCTTACGACCTGCACTTAAACCAAAGCCAGCCGATACTGCTGATAAACCAAATACTAATGCCGACATTAAAATGTTACCTCAATTATCATACCGTTAATTTGCAAGTCGAATGGAACAGACTGCGTTACAATAACAGTAGGGTCACGCCCAATTCCAATCAACCTAAATTCTTTTCTACCTGTAAACTTATTCCTATCAAGGGAGAAGTCATCGGTAGTGTTTCTAATAATCATATCCTTGCCATTAACTGCGGCA
>Ga0098056_1000950_pt1 | contig 11674 bp, 10 predicted proteins | sample 17BtaG_FD_92583 | JGI IMG/M metagenome (GOLD analysis project Ga0098056, IMG submission 92583) | Marine viral communities from the Subarctic Pacific Ocean - 17B_ETSP_OMZ_AT15314_CsCl metaG | ecosystem: Environmental > Aquatic > Marine > Oceanic | place: Subarctic Pacific Ocean | collected...
ATTAACGCCGTAGTTGTCGTTAGACATTGGCGTTAAAAAGGTAACCCTATATGTTCCTGTACTTACTTCGGTGCTTGTGCTGTTAAGTCCACCCTCAAGCGTTCCATTAGCAGCAACACTTCCCCAAGCACTAGCGCCTTGATAGTTGACACCGCCAGGGCCGCCGGTTGAATTAACAGTGACGACACCTTTGCCATCAGCAGGTGTCAGCGTGATGTTATTGCCAGCGATTAATTGTTCAACACCGCCGCCGCCTGAGCCATCACCGCCGACGTTGCTGGTTTGTACCCATTGGCCGTCGTAATAGAGATATAGTCTGCCGCCATTGCTATCAGCGCCGTCGCTTGAATCCCACCACATGTCACCTTCGGACGCACCAGCGGGTGGGTCCTCTGATGTGGTCACACTTGCGCCGCCACCTTCGCCTCCGCTGTTTGGTGTGGCTGGCACCCACTGGCTTGAGTCGTTATCGGTGTACCAGATGTAGAGTGCTGATGTATCGCCAGAGTCCCACCACAGGTCGCCTTCGTTTGCTCCTGTTGGAGCGGTGTCGCTGATTTCTACGCTCGCTCCAGCGCTGCCGGAGGATTCAAACCATACGGTGCCATCGTAGAAATAGCGTCCAGCAGGTACTTCGGGGTTTGTGTCTGGGTTGCCGGTGGCTACTACCTGGACTTGGTCGCTGACGAGGAGCGTTCCAACGCCACCGATTTGGCTGCTGGCTGCGAGGGCAGTGTTGATTGCTGTGGTTGTGTCGCCACCAACGAGGTTGGGGTCGTTGTTGTCTAGCGAGAATTTGCGGTTAGGTGGTGCGTTGAGTTTTCGTATCGCTCCAGCGGAATCGAGGATGTAGAGCGCTGGGTCTGTATTGACGTAGTTAAGCCCAAGTTCTCCTGTTTCCAGGTCGGTGCTGACGGGGGGAGTCGCAACACCGCTGACCGCAGCCTGCGAATGCTTGAGGATGATCTTGAGAGTCATGCCTTCATTCTACGGAGCGTGTGCCTAGTCTATTTTGGGCGGCGCTGGCGATTATGCCAAGGAGCGCACCACCATTATTGCTTACTTCGTTCCTAAAGCTTTCGACTGCTGCGCCGGCTTCTCGGGCTTGTTGGGTGTTGTCTACTAAAAGGGTGGGGAGCCAGGCTACGGCACAGCCGTACTCATCTATTTCTTTGCCTGTGTTGGGGTTTACTCCACGCACTTGGGTGAACCAGAGGCATTCCAGTTTTTTGCAGGGGCCTTGCACTAGAGGGCAGAAAGTTCCGTTTTCTAGTTGCATTAATCCCTGGCAGCAAATATCACGTCAACATACTGGACACGCATGTCGAGGCTGTTGACGGTCAGGCCGTGGTTGTGTACCCCGTTCCCGCCGTTGTTTTGGATTGAGATTCCAATTGTGGTGGCGTTAACGCCAACACCAATGCCGGTTTTTGCACCGCTGGTGACTTGGTTCCGGTTGAAGCAGTCGTTGTCACCGTTGCCACTCTCTGAACTGCCGTCAGCTCTACCTGCGTTAAAGGCGTGAGCGTGGCCGGGGTCGCTTACGGTTGTGCTGTGGCTGTGGGGGTTTTGAGAAACACCGTGGGAGTGGGGCGGTATTTGAGCCAAGGTCAGCCTGTGGTTACTGACTGAACCGCTTTGGGATCGGCTGGAGAATGCAGATGTGAACGTTAGGTTGCCACCTTCAGTGACTGAGCCGCTAACGACACGGAGAGCGCGGTTGTCCCAGGTAGTTATTTTTGTCCATCCAGTTGGTGCGGCTGTTTGGCGGAACAACATTGTGGTTCCACTCTCGAAACCACTCAGTAAATCCCATTGACTGTTGACGTCATCCCAGACTTTTAGCTGGAGCGGTTGCACACCGTTGTCCACCCACATCATTCCTTCGGGAGGGAGATCGGGAGGATTCGCACCAACGTATCTGCCGTACTCTTTTACCCAGCTGGTGCTGGGGAGTCGCTGTGTTCGGTTGTCGCTAGGGGGTACGGTGTCTAGATCGAGGGTGGGCGTTCCAGAGAGGGTGACGTCTTCGGGGTTGACGACTTGGGTTGTATAGGTTCCGCTGACGTTGCCGAGTGCTTGTGATATGTACTCTAGTAGTACTCCGATTTCGTAGCGGAACTCTGAGCGAGTGACAGATATGTTGTCGAGATTGCCGCTTTGTTCTGACTGGGGGAGATTTGTTGTCATCAGTAACCGACAGCCGTTGCGTCAATAAAGGCGGGGATGATTGCCCCTGCTGAGTCTAAAGCCCGTATTTCGAAGAATCTAGGATCTTTGCCCATCAGCAATGCGGCGCTAGGTGTTGGGCCTCCACGCGGGTCTTGGAATGTGACGTTGACAGCCTTGCATTTGTTTGGGAAGGGCTTATCGAAATAGACGCGTTGCGTTCCAGCGTTGACGGTGATGTCTTCAAATGTTTTGATGACGTCTGGGTAGTCCAGCTCTACTTCGACGATGGCAAGACCAGTTTTTTGTACGCCATCTACGGAACGGATGCGGCAGGCCAGTTCGTAGGGACCGGGTTCTAGTTTTTCGAAGGGGACGTATGGGTGGAAGTCGACGCCAATTTCGTTTTGTGTGTCTAGGTACATGTAGTCAGTTTGTGGCTCGGGGTACATCGGATCACCCTGAGGGTCTGGGTACATCGGGTCGTTGACATCTGTACCGATGCGTCTTACGAACCATTGGTAGGTGCCGTTGCTAGTGGTGTGGATTAGTAGGCCCGCTCCAGTGGATGCAACGTCGATGGCAAAGAAGTATTCGCCGTCTTTTGTGGGGTCTATTTGCTGGAGAGCAGTGGGTTTTGTGTTGATGTTGCCTCGGGGTTGGAGGTCTGCGTTGTTGTATGGAGCAGTTCCTTGTTGGAATTCAGGGCTGTTGTAGTTGGGGCCGTCGGTACAGATGCTTACGTCTGCGTCGTTGATGACGTCACTTGGTGTGTAGGTGCCTGGCTGTGGGCCGCAAAGTACATAGCTGTTGCCCCAGTCGTAGCCTGTGCCGATGATTTCTAGGTTTTCTTTTTGGCCGTTCCAGGTGGGTTGGGCGGTGAAAGTTTCGACAACGTTGGTGGGGATTGCGTCACCGAAACCGGTGATGATTGATGCTTGGTTGTCTGAAGTCCAGCCGGTTTTGTCGACGGAGCGGATCATTACGGTCCACGTTCCACCGTCGAAGAGGTTTGTTTCGAAGTAGCGTTGGTCGCCTGGGACGCCGTCAGCAAATAGGGGTACGCCTAAGTCCCAGATGTTTTGGAAGCCTGCTTTGTAGCGCACCAGGAAGCGGTCGATGTCTGTGACTTTGCCCAGGGGCCAGTTGGGGGTGACGATTACTTCGCCGTCGGGTGCGACGTTATCGATTTCTGATGTGGGGAGGCTCCAGCTGAAACGGCGGCTGGGGGCTACAGATTCTTTGTCGGTGTCGGTGACAACTACAAAGCGGTTGGGCCATGGGGGTACAAGGTCGTTGCGGTCTACCAGGCTGCTGGCATAGGTTTGGCCTCTGAGTCCGATGACAAAAGTGTTGAAGGAGATTCGGCAGTCCCAGTTGGTGTCGGCGTGGAAGACACAGACGGCGTAGTCAGGGACTGGGTAGTCGTTATAGATGTAGAAACCGTTGGGTTCTGGGCCTTTGATGCCTACTGCTTCACGAGGGGTTAGTGCTCTCTCAGGTTTTACTTCGAGTTGGACGCTGCGGATGTAAGGAGGTAAGGGCAGCCCGCCAAAATCCCAGGTGAATAGTTGAGCGCCGCTTGCCTGGTTGTGGAAGGTAAGGATTGTGTTGAAACTGGTGATGTCTGGCATCGGGAACCAGACCCAGATGTCATCGGCGGTGAGGTTTTGCGTCCAGTTGGATTCTTGGCCGAGACGTCCCACCGCACATAGTTTTACGCGGAACTTGTCGCTGATTGTTAGTTGGTCGAGGGGGATTAGCTCGATGTTGTCTTGCTGTCGTTCGGTTTCGTACCAAACATCTGACCAGATGATTGTGTTGTCGGCTTGGACTGAGCCGGGCTGCCATTTCAGGCGGTATTCGCGGACGGTTAGGTCGTAGTCGAAGAGGGTAACGCTGTTGGTGGGGGGATCCCAGGTGACTTCGATTTTTGCTTGGTTGTTGTCCCAGACAACTTGAGCTTTTACGTTGGTTGGTACGTTTGGCGCAATGATTTTGAATAGGTAGTCCTCGTCTTCGTTGAGGGGAGTGTCAAAATCGACAGCGTCGTAGATGTCGCCTCGGTATCTGAGGGCGGTTAGGTCATAGATGCCGTTATCGCCTTCTTCGACGGTTATGACACGGAATTTTTGGGCGGAGCGGTTAGCAAACTCGATTAACCAGGGGAATTGGGGTTCGGGGGAGTCCCCGTAGTTGGTGTTTATGTTTATTACGTTGCCGGAGTGGGAGGTGATGTTTGCTTGACGCAGTATTGGGTCGCCGTCTACACCGCTGACCATCCAAGAGAAGGTCGCACCAGTCCAGCCTCCGGGGGGATCTTGGGGTGCTTCGTCCAGGGTTATTTGTAGGCCGTTGACTGCTTTTATGCGGCCGCCTGCACGGATGGCTGCCTTTGTGGTGTCTGCAATCTTGACGATGTCGCCGGGGCGGATGGCGGAACCGATCTCATTGGTTGAGAAGGTGACCGTGTCATCTAGTAGGCGCTCGGACAGTAGTGCCCAGTTTGCGGCGCGGAGTGCTTGGCCTCTGCTTGTTACACCTAGAAGGCGTAGGTCTAGAGGGCGGTAGCCGTGACGGATGTACGCTTCGTCGTCGGAGACATACTCGATGCGGGTTTCGTATTGGTTGGCTGGGTCGTCCCAGCTGGCTAAGACGACGGTGTGACGAGCCCTGCGGGCAGTGCCGCTGTATAGAAAGTTGCCCCTGCTTACTTCGCCGCTGTCATCGAATTGTTCGATGGTGTTGGCATCACTGAAGGTGAATACAGCATCCTTTTCACGGTCTTGGACCGTGATTGCCATGGAACCTGCGTAGTACAGCAATCCACGGAAGATGCTGCTCATCTGTTGGAGGACTGTCCAGGCTTCTTCCCCGCTTTGGAGGAGGATGTTGCATGTGAAGCGGGGTTCCGTTCCACCACCTGGGGCGTCTACACCTTCGTCGCAGTACGTTGCGATTTGGTACAGGCTCCACTTGTCGACTAGGGCTTCTGAGATGTATTGGCCCGTGCCGTAGCGGTCATTTAGGAGTAGGTCTCTCAGTATCCATGCAGGGTTGTCGGTGTAAGCAACTTTGAATAGGCCGTCCCAGTTGCCGCTGTAGGTGCGGGTGACTGGGTTGTAGTTGTTGGGTACTTGGACCCGGAGACCCTTCATGTCGCAGGAGACATTGGGGATTTGGGAGTATTGGTCGGCTCGGATGCCGAGGCTCAGCATGGAGCTGTTGGCATAGCTGAATTTTTGATCTAATGACAGCACTACTGAGCTGAAATTAAATGTGCTTTCAGGTATGTCGATTGCTGGGTCGTATGTGTCGTCGTCTGGTGTTAGGCGGACAACACTGATTGTCCAGAGAGGGCCTACTCCTTCCAGCTCAAATTCATGTGCGCGCTGGAAGCTGCTGCTGAACTTTCCCTCGATGTAGCTGTCGAAGTAGGTGCGTGACGTTCCAGCGCTGTCTGTTGCTTGGATTTTGTAGTTGACTTTCCAGGTTCTTACGTCGCCGTCGTTTCCTGATGTGCGGCTGCCGTCCACTGTTTGGATGTAGAGGGCTTGCCAGGTGAGTAGAACCCGCGCAAAGTATTTTGCTCCTACGACTGCAGGGTTGACCGCTTGTGTTATGGGGCTGTTGAATTTACATACGGAGTCAACACCGATTGTGTTGCTTACTCGGTTGAATCCTGGGACGCCGGTTTGAGAACCGTTGGGTAGGCCGTAACTGAAGACGAGGTCTTCGGGTTGTGGGTTAATTTGACCGTTGGAGCTGCGGATTGGGGTGTTGTCTAAGTAGACGCTGCGCTCCAGTCCCTGGATTGTGTTGCCTTCTGCGGGGCCTTCGATTTGACCTTCGCAGAGTAGGAACTGCAGTTGGGCAAAGCTGACAGATTGCAGGCGTTTGTCGTCCTGCGTTACTACCGGTCTGTCTGGTTCTTTCTGTTTTTGGTTGCCGCCGCGACTTCCGCCACCGCCGCCAGCACCGTGTATGTATTTCATTACAGTTCTTTCCTAGTGACGTAGCCGAGTAAGCCGGAGGTGCCGGATACGTTTATTGATCTGGATTCGGGAAGTAGGCGTAGGTCAAAAGAGACGAGTCGTGGTGCGGGAATGCGTCTTCTGCCGTAGAGCACAGGAACAACTTCTCCTTGGGCTGCGTTGGTTGAGTTACGTGTGAATAGGTTTGAATCCAGTTCTACGTTCTCTTGTTGTCCCGTTTTACCTTGCTTTTTTAAGACTGGGGTGGGGGTTAGTAGTGTTGCAATGCCGCCTAGGACTAACGATCCACCGAGAAGACCTAGTGCAAGGCCGCCACCAGCAACGGCAAAGGGAATAATTAGTGCTGCTGCAATTAATACAACGCCAGCAATGATTTGCAGGAATCCGCTGTCGCCGCCCGCACCACGGAGCTGTGGGGCAAATATGATTGTTGCTACGCCTGTTTCGCGCTGTAGCTCGTTCTCGTTTACTCCTTCGGCTTTGTCGGTGATGACGCGCCAGGCAACACCGCTTTCGTGTTGAGTTAGTACCCAGGCGCGTAGTCCTGGGCAGAGGACACACAATGCGCGGAATGCTTCGGCGGGTGATTTGACAGCAACGCGGAACTCACGTCCGAACTTTCTGCCCGCAGCACCTAGGAGTTTGACGGTGCGGACTTGCTCCAAAGGGGACCCGGTCGGATAACCCAGTTTAGACGACGCTCCCAGTAGCTACCGAATAGTTGTTTTCTGCTTTTGTGTTGCGCTGGGTGGTGCAAAAATGTACGCCGGTCTAGAAAAACTCCGACGTGGTCGGTGTGGCCGGGGTGGTTACCAAGATTTAGTAACAAAATGTCACCTTCTTGGTATTTGCCGTTGTAGACGGGCTCGCCGATTTCTGGCCAGGCCATGTCGAAAGGGTTGAATCCTGGTGTGTCCCATTCGCCCCAGGTGCCTCGGGGCCATGGGGGTAGTTCCACCTCCATTTCGTGGAGTTTGTCGCTGATTAGGGAGTAGCAGTCGTAGAGACCGAAGATGAAGGGACGCCCCAGGAATGGGGCGACTGTGGTGAAGTCGCACTCGTGGAAGGAGTTGTCGGCTAAGCAGTAGACGGCCCAGGGGAGGGTGTCTGTCATTAGGACTTGTTGGTCGAGGGGGCTGAACCCTGCTAGTTCGAGGTGGGTGTGCCAGATGCCTGTTATTTGGTCGTCGTATTTGGCGTAGTCCTGGGGGTTTATGGAGAAGGTGGTGTGTCGATCATCAGCGACGTTGTTTACTTGGATGACGCTGCCGTCGGTTAAAACGAAGCCGCAGGTTTCTTCTGTTGGGTTTTTACAGGCCAGTTTGCGGATGGCTGTGCGCTGCTTTTTTGTTAGCCAGATCACAAAGTAAGACCAGGGAATCCGCCGTAGGGTAGGTCGGAATTGCCGCCAAAACGTAGGCGGCAGCTGTTGATGCGTTTTCCGCAGCGGTCCTCACCTGAGTAGTTCGGGTCTGTGGTGGGGCGGTCCTTTGCATCAGCGACTGCAGGGCCTGTGTAGCTGCAGTCAGCACTGCGGTAGACCCAAGGGCAGGCATAACGTAGTGCTCGACGTTTGGGCAGCGTTACTCCGTCAAGGTCGAATGGGGTGCTTAATTCGAAGGTGACGGATAGTTTGCCCTCGCTGGCTTTGCGTTGTACGAACCAGGTCTCGTCTGGCCAGCGCGCTCCAGCGTCTGGGTCGCTTCCGTTGTCGAGGTGGCGTGCCAGCACACGACGTCGGACAATTTTCATGCCGAGGAGGTCGTCGAAGGTGTTGATAAGTGTCGTGAATTCCAGGCCGATGTTGGCGATGGTCAGGGTTGGGTTTGGTAGGACGCCTTCGCTTCGCACTTCGAAGCCGGATGATTTGAAGGGGATGGCGGTATAAATTTCGCCTGCAAATTGAACGGGGCGGCCGTCAGCTACGACCCAGTTGCAGAAGTAGACGTAGCGATCTGTGTCTGGTATGCCTGTATCGAAATCTGAGGACTGTAGATCGAGTTCGAATAGCTCGATGATGGCATCGCCTTGCAGACCTTGTAGGTCTTTCTCAAACTCGAATGTTCTGTCGTCTGCCATCAGGTGTACCAGCGCTTAAGCGTGAAAGATATGGTTGCTAGATCCGTTGTTTGCCAGGACCATTCCCAAGATACGGGGTCGACAATGTACTTTTCTTCGGTGGTTTCTCCGGGAGGAGTCCAGTCAAAAGGTTGGGTTCCGTTGGCTATTAGTTCTTCTTCGAAGTTGAGGGCATCGTTGAAGTCCATGGGTGGGGTGCTTACGTCCCAGGTGTAGGCGACGGGGTTGAGGCCGTCTTGACGGCGAGCCATGTAGCCATCGCCGTATTGCTGCTGGAGCGTGCGAAAGGATGTGCGCTTTCTGGCACTCAGGGCAACGCAGAGGTTGGTGAGGCTGATGGGGTCGGTGCAGTCAGAAGGCATGGCTAGTAAAGAAGACCGCCGGGGCGTTTTTCACGGGTGATTACTTGCATTGTGGAGGACTCGACCATCCGTGCCAGCTTGGTTGCTTCGGCTGCGCGTTCGCCTTTCGATGAAGCAGATCCACCGCCGCCTGCTGCATTTACGTTGACGTTCACAACTGTGTTGCCACCCCCAGCTCCGTTTGGAATGATGTTTCCGCTTGACCCTGGTACGAAAAGTTCGGGGCCTCTTTCGCCCACGATGTAGGGTGAGCCGCTGGTTACTGGACCTCCTTCCGCTCTGCCGGGTGGCAGGGTGAACGGCATGGAGCCCGTTAGCGCACCAAGGGGATTGCCTCCTCCAAAAGCCCCGACTCCTCCTGAGGCTCCGGTGGCAAACTGTCTGGCTATACCGATAGCAATGAATTGGGCGATCATTTGTGCGGCAGTTTGTGCCAGCTGATCCGCGATTGTGTTTAGGAAGTCGGCAAAGGCTTCTTCGGTGGATTTTGTTCCTGCGGCTACTTGGCGGAAGCCGCTTACAAGGGAGTTAACCGCTGGGGTGACAGCTGTAAAGGCTTGGTTGAATCGGAGCTGTGCTTGCTCGGCTTGATTTAGTGCTGGTAGCAGTCCTTCGATGGCTGCCTTGCGTGTAGTTAGATCCTTGATTGCCTCTGTAGCTTTTGCTCTTTGTTCGGCTGTACCTTCTCTTTGTATTGTTGCTTGCTCTGCAAGTTTGTCGTTGATTCCGCCAATTAAATCTTCTTCACGACGGAGTTGGTTGATGCGAAGAGCCAGCATTTCGGAAGAGCTGCGTGAGTTTGCGTCCTCAATGTTGCGCTCCAGTCCTTGAACTATCCCTGCAGTTTGTTGCTCGCTGCGGAGTGCTGTCAGAGTCTTTTGAAGTTTTATCTGTTTTCCTTTAAGGAGATTTTGTTCTCGTTGTAGGTCGTTCTCTCGCTGTAGTTTTTCTAGGCGTTGGTCGTAAAGGTTGTTAATAAGGATGGCGTCTTCTGGAACTTTGCTAGATACAAGGGCTTGTTGACGTGCCAGCTCAAGAATTTGTATTTCTGTGTTTAGTTTTTCGTATAGTGCTCGATCTTGTATTTTTATTGCGGCTAAAGCTGTAGCTTGTAGTGCTCTTCGTTTGGTCTCGATGTCTGCCATAGACAGCTCTGTTTTTAAGATTTGTTGGCGGAGCTGTAGCTCTTTGGATTGTGGTAAAGCTGCGGCTCTGCCTCCGCTTCTTGTGTTTTTAGGGTTGTATTTTTCGTTTAATCTGTTTCTATTTTGTAAGTAATTTTCGTAGCCTGCTAAAGCTTTATCGATTACACTTTGATCTGGTTGAACAATACCGGCTGCATCAAGAGCTACGTCTTCAGGTTGTACAGGTACAAAGTCACCTATACCAAGACTTGAGAGTTGAGCACTGTTGGCTGTAAGTATTGCGGCACTAATAGTCTCCCAAAAACCTGCTGTTTTGGCTGTTTCCTCAGTTAAAGCTTTTGATTTCTCTGTTAGAGCATCTAAAAGGGCTGCTTGGGCTGCCTCACTTCCTTCAATCTCTAAAACTTTTATTAGTTGTTCAGCTGTTTCACGTGAAATTTGACCACGCAAACCGTCTATTTGCGTTAGAGCCTCAGCTTCGCCTTGTGCTGCCTTGGCAACAGCTTCAAAAGTTGCAGCGCCTCCAATAGGACCAAACAGTTTTGCTACATCCTTAAGTTCGTCTTGGTCAACAAGACCGCCTAATTCTCCGGCCAGAGTTATTACATCTTCTTTTGCTATATTTAACTGCTCTGACAGCTTGCTTATATCTGATGCTGTAAGTGCCGAAGTGGATCCTACTTCCCCAAGACGTGTGTTTAATGCAATAAGTGATTTGTTTAGTTCTTCGGCGTCGGTGATGATGCGTCCCAGGGCAGAGCCGCCGATGCCGCCTGCGAAACTGCCGAGTGGTCCGAATGCTGAACCTAGTAGACCGCCGATACCGCCAAGTGCGGATTCAGCTCCACCGCCGCCAGTGAGGATTGGGAAGGCAGCACTAATAACACCACCGGCAACTGCACTTTGGATTTTTTGATTGCGGGCTTTTTTATTTGCTGCGGCTACTTTATTTGCGGCAGCGGCTTCTCTTTCAACTGCTTTGGCTGCTTTTTCTGCATCTTTTGCGTAGCTGGCGCGTACTTTTGCAGCGTCCTTAAATAAACGATTTAGTCTGGCTACCTGTTGTAGCTCGCTTACTTGCCCTCGCTTTAACTCCTGTTGCAATTGCAGTCTTTTTTTGTCTGTTTGTAGTGCTGCTTGTGCTACACGGTTTTGTTTAGCTGTCTGTCCTCTGCCTGCACCGCTGGCGCTAAAGGGGTTGGTGTTTTGTATTTTTTCTGCGCGTTTCTCTAAGTCTCTTAGTTCTTTGTCAACTACTTTGACTCGCAGTTCAATCTCGCTTTGAAACTGAGCCACGATTTACCGCTAGCACTACGTTCCAGCAGTCTAGCGGCGACCTTTCTTGGCTTTTTTCAGGGCTTTTTCTTGTTCGTTGTTGAGGTGACTGAAGTAGGCGCTCCAGAGGAGGAGTTCTTCTTCGGTTACTTCTTCGGTGAGTTTGCGTAGGCTGTAGCCCAGTTCTTTGGCTACTCCCATACAGAGGAGGAGCCAGCTGTCTTTACTCAGCTCCGTCGTCAGGACTTTTCATGTCGAGGGCTTCTTCGTCTTCCTCGTCGCTTCCGCCTAGTACGGCCAGCATTAGGGATTGGAGGTCGCTGTCGCGGACTGCGTTTTTGAGGTCTGCGATGTCGCCGGGGCCGAAGAGTGGGGTGCCGTTGCTGTCCTTGGCTTTGCGTACCAGGAGCTGGAGCGCGAAGGCGTTGGGGTCATCGCTGCGGGCGTCCTTCTTGGCGCGTTCGCGTTCTGCTGCGGTGAGTGGGGTGACCCAAAGGACGACGGTTTCACCGCCTTCGAGGGTGACTTCTTTTTTGGTTGGGTCGAGACGGGCAGCTTTTTTCAGCTTGTCGATGAAACGTCCGGCCATGTCTACCTCTAGTACATAAGAACTATAGCGTATTGCATAAAAAACCCCGCTTGTTCAAGG
>Ga0098056_1000952_pt1 | contig 11668 bp, 10 predicted proteins | sample 17BtaG_FD_92583 | JGI IMG/M metagenome (GOLD analysis project Ga0098056, IMG submission 92583) | Marine viral communities from the Subarctic Pacific Ocean - 17B_ETSP_OMZ_AT15314_CsCl metaG | ecosystem: Environmental > Aquatic > Marine > Oceanic | place: Subarctic Pacific Ocean | collected...
ACACTGATGACGTAATAGCTGAGTCAGAAGAACAAGTAGAAGTTTCAGACGAAACCGAAGATGAAGAAGCAGAGGCTTCTGACGCAGAAGAGACAGAAACAGAAACAGAGGAACCCGAAGTTGAAGCTGCAAGCGAAGAGTACGTTAATGTTCCAGTCCTAAACGACGAGCTTGCGACAAGTTTTACGCTGTTCGACGCAGAGGGTGAGTTAGAAATACCTGATGTTATTGTCGAATACAAAGCAAACGGGAAGGTACGAAAAGACCGCCTCGACAAAGTTGTTAAACTCGCGCAACAAAGGTTTTCGCCAGACCCGGAAGCTCAAGAAAAAACCAATCTGGTTACACAGCAACGAGATCAACTAGAGCAACAGTTGATTGAACGTGAAGATCAGTTGGTAAGGCTTTTGCAAGAAGACGATTATTATTACAATGCACGGGAAGCATTTAGTAAAGAAAATTCTCCAGAGCTAAGAGCAGAGCGAGCAGAACAAAAAGTTCGCGATATGCGAGTAGCTCAAGAGATGAGTCAGATTGAAAATGAGGGGGGCAAGTTTTGGGAAGCAGAACTAGAGCCAGCCATCGGGATGTTATCCGATGCACTGCCTACTGTTTCCAGTGATGAGCTTGCCCAAAAGTGTGTTCAGGGCATACAACAGTACATGGAACTGGCCCCAAATGGGCAACCATACGTTCCATCACACAAGTTTGATGCTGTCCGTGAGTACATTTTAGAGGATCTTGCTTATTGGGCGCAGTTGCAGCATAGCAAGCGTTCCGAATCTACAGGCACAGCAAAAGATGACGCTGCCCTGAAGAAGTTGGAAAAAGCGCGTGTTGAAGCTCAAAAGGCTAAGAGACTTGTAGGCCAAAAGACAAAGCCAGTTGGCAGGGCGGGAAAGGCTCGCTCCCCAAAAAAGCAGCGTCGAGCGGCTACAGTAGATGATGCGTTAGATAGCGCACTAGATTCGGTACTTCAACACATATAGGTAAATCATGCCTGCTCCAACCGTAATTACGGATACCGAGCTAACTGGCCTACTCAAGAACGTGTATTCACAGTTCCGCGAGAAGGTTCAGAATCTCGTTACTCCGCTCCTTGCACAGCTTGAGTCTGGCAAGGCGGGTGGTCCGCGCAATATGAGATGGGGCGGTAACAACGTCTTCTTTGATGTCGTTACTGGCCGTCCTGCCGGAGCCACCTTTTCGCAGTCTGGGTATTTTCCCCCGGACACAACCGCAACTGAAGTGCAGGCCAACGCAGGCGTAGTTCGTGCTTACACGACTCGCCAGATTGATGGCCTCGCTTTTGTCGGAACCCAGAGCAAAGATGCGGCGTTCACGACCATCGCTAAGAAAACGATGGAAGAGATTAAGGACGCATCTTCGCTGCTTATGCAGCAAGCTCTTCACAACAAGGCAGATGGTGTTGTTGCGCTCGTTGGTAGCGTAGGCAGCACAACGTCTATCGTTGTAACATCGCCTTACGGTGTGGCTTCAGCCGGACAGGGGTCTTTGCTTCTGTCGGTTGGCGACTACATCGCCGTACTAGACACCTCATCTTCGGATGCGGTTCTTGGTCGCGCTCAGATTACAGCAATCAGCGTATCAGGAGACAACTCCACGCTGACCTTGGGCACAGCCATTTCTAGCATGGCAGCGGCAGATAAGATTGTTAAGGCAACCGCGAGCGATACTTCGTTCAACAGTGCCATGAACGGTCTGATTTCGATTACGAACCGTGGCGGTTCGTACAACACGCTCCATAACATCAACGGTGGCACATACCCAATCTGGGATGCTACTCGCATGGTGGCCGGAACGGACACCCCAGACGCAGATCAGCCCACTGAATCTGACATTTGGGATATGATTCAGCGCATCTCTGGCCGTTCAGGCAAGGATGCAATGGTTCGCCCCGGCGACTTCCTAATGATGACCACTCCGGGCATCGGGAAGAAGCTCATGGAGAGCATGGTCGGACAGCGCAGATTCACCGCAGGTGAGTTTGCAACAACGATCAAGGGTGGATACAAGGCCATTGAGGTCTGTGGAATCCCGCTCGTCATGGACTACTACGTCCCCGCAGGTACAATTTACCTGCTCCACGTTCCGTCGTTGGCTTGGGTTGACGCACGGGATTGGGGCTTCGTGGAGTTTGAAGGTGCCGGTCCTTGGCGTTGGCTACAGGGTCGGGATGCGTTCGAGACGACTTACGGTTGGTATGGCAATATGGCCTGCCTAGCCCGTAACGCTCACGGAAGCATTACTGGTTACACAGACACCTCTCGCTACACCCACGTAGCGTAACTTATGGAGGGGTAGGGTAGTTCGTAGCCCTACCCCTCTTCACGCTTCACAATAGGAAACCTGTGAAATGGCATACGAATTTTTTGCGCCTAAGCCGGGAAGGCTTGGCGTTTTGCCTCAACTGCTTGCAGGTCGTTGCGCTGCTGCTATCGGTAATAGCACAACCACGACTTACAATCTTGGGGGACATCCTGCGCGTTGCATTGCAAACCGCGCCGTGGTGTCAGCCGGAACAATACCTGCCTCTAGTGGCGGGACGATTCTTGGCGTTATCCAGAAGTACGATGCTTCAGCAGATGCTGCGGTGGCCCTTAGCGGCAACGTAGACCTAGAAGCATTGACCGCTCACGAAGGCACGGCAGTAACATTTCTTTCAACGCTTACAGAAGCGCAAAAGACAATGGATGCCGGAGACACGATTCGTTTTGCGGTTACAGCAAGCAGCACGGTAGGAACCGCTGCTGTTGATCTTACTGTCAATGTTGAGTTGTTGGTGCTCGAATAATGACACTTATTCTTAATGAACGGGGAACTCCAGAACCTCCTGCCGATAGCGTAAGAAGGCTCAAGAGTATTCACCCTGATCTTGGCTTGCGGTATGTCCACGGCGTTGATTCCCATTGGGGTATCACGATGGAGTGGGACAAGAATGATCGCAGGCAGGAGATGATTAAGAATGGATCGACGGACCCGGACAGTGCCTTCGATATCATTGGGTATTTGCCCTCCGACTGTTCGCTCGACTCTGCCCCCGCGCATATAGAGAGAGTGTTCAGGTATTTCCCAAGAGAAGATGTTCAGGGTCTTGTTGATCGCATTGGCAAATGGAACGCCGAACCTGCACAAAAAGCAGCAGAAGAAGCGTTTGCCGAAATCCTTGATTCGGCTGATCCTCACAAGGTTGGCGGTGTCGAGATTGCTGTTGAGGTGCCTGAAGCAATTACTTCTAGCAAGAAAACAAAGAAGCCTCGCAAAAAAGCAGCACCAAAAAAGAAAGCAGCACGTAAATCCAAGTATCTGGACTAGGATAGGAAATGGCAACCGTTACCAAAGCGGATCTTATTGAGCAGACTCGCGAGTATATGGATGCTGTGTCGTCTTCACGTTGGACCGACAGCCTGATTAGCACTGTACTTGGTAGCGTGTTTGACGCAGAGTGGTCTAACATTCTTAACGCTGCGCCGTTTTACAAGTTTGCAAAGCGTGAGATTACTACAGCGTCAGACGGCACCGTTCCACTATCTAGTCTTTCGACCGGATCTGGTGGGGACACAGAGCAGAACTTCTATCGAATACTGTCTGTGAGCGACGGCAACGTGCTGTATGAAGAAACGGATTTCTCAGATGTTCCGCTTGCAACAACGACCAATTATCTCCCATCATATCCAAGATTATTTTACGTAGCAGGGGATAATGTTCAGGTTCTGCCTTCGGACTCTGCTGTGGATCTAATCGTCTACGTAAACTGGAAACCTACGACGATTAACGATCTTTCAAGCGACCTTGCTACGTTTGATTTTCCAGACAATGCTCATCTAATTCTTGTGTGGGAAGCAGCCGCGCAGTTGTTACTAAAAGGTGGCGCAGAGACTGCTGCCGCAGGTGACATGAGATCGCTCGCTAGACTTGAGCGCGTATCTATGTTAGATGACATTCGCCGCCGCACGATTAACGCCACAAGGATGGCGTACCCTGACCTCAAGTACGAGTGGGCAGGTGGATAATGGCGCGAGAAACGGTTCGAGACATACAGCCAAGTATGGAAGGCGGCGTTAACGAAACCTCGACAGAGGTAATGCTGCAACAGAACCAACTACGAAGAACCGTCAACGCTAGGCTTACAGAGTTTGGCGCAATCACAAAGCGTGGTGGTCTAAAAAGAACCGCAGCTACACTGTCTAGCGGAAACGATATCCAAAACGGATTTACGTGGCGCAAGGACAGCGGCTCAAACGAAATCATGGTTGTGGTCAACGGTGGCCTAAAGACTAGCTCTTATGGCTCATATCCGTGGACATGGACAACAAGAAGCGGAACTCTGTCTACCACAGAGGTTCCATCGTTTGCACAGTTTCGTGACACAAGCGGTAACGATGTTGTGTACATCGCTGACGGTGGGCTACTTAACAAGTGGGACGGCTCGTCGCTAACAACGAATATTGCAAGCACACCGAACCCAAAGGTTATCGCGGTCCACAACCAAAGGCTTTGGTCGTGCGGCAACAGTTCGTTTCCTGACAGTATTTTCTACTCGTCACTAAACAACGGCGACACGCTAGGCATTACGGGTTCTAGTGGTGGTCAGATTGTAGTTAGAACCTTTGGCGATGAGGAGGTCGTAGGGTTAGCAAGCATTAACACCTCGTTGCTAATCTTTCACGACAGGGGAATCTCTCGCCTAACGGGTTACGGGCAGGACGATGTTACCGTCTCACCGACAGGCGTTACAGCCGACGTTGGAACAATTGCTCCTAACGCTATAGTGCCGTTCGACAATGTGGCCTACTTCATTTCAGAGCGCGGCTTATATCGTTGCAACGAATCAGAAGTGGCACCTGTTGCAAACGCACAGACCCCAGATCCAATACTGTCCATTATCAGAAGCCTGTCGTCTGCTCAGTTTGCAAACATCAGGGCGGTGCTAAATCGCGGCACTAAAGAGTTGTGGATCACGCTACCGGGCTATGGTTGCTACGTCTACAACACAGTGCTTAATTCATGGACAGGACCGTGGGATACTGGTTGGATCAGCCCGAACACCACAACGATGTTTGAAACATTGAACTCGTCTGGATTGCCCATAATTCTAAGAGGTGACGAAAGTGGATTTGTAAGCGAATGTGACGCAACGTCAGTGTTTGTGGATAACCTAAACTCTGACGGATCAGGTGGTGAGCGGTACACCATGACAGCGCAGTTCCGCAGGTTCTATTGCGGTGACGACTCGCTATCTAAGGCATTGCGGTGGGGCTACCTGACGGCCTCACTAAAAGGATCAGACCAGTGCCGAATAGAATGGAGCACCGGGAACGACCTTGGATCATTCTCCTTGCCTGTGAGCTACGACGAAACATGGGGTGCCAGTGGCACAACATGGGGCACGGGCACATGGGGAGGATCGGGATCGCAGAATTATCGCATCCCGATGGGGGGAAATGGTTATTATGTTGATGTCAGTGTTATTGATTCAGGAGAAGCATTGCCTGTTCTTAGTAGGTTTCAGTTAGAAGCATTTGCCCTTGGGAGACGCTAATGGCTACGACGGTAGCGCAACACGCAGTTGCTACGTTTTCAAGCCCGGTCAACGGCACTACGCCGATTGATGCGAACACAGTTCGTGGTAACGACAATACAATCCGTACTAGCTATAACGACCATGATGCCGATACAGGTGTTCATGTTCAGTCGTCTACGCTTGCCTCTCGCCCTGCCGCCGGGACAGCAGGACGTAAGTGGATCACATCAGGCGATGGAGGTGACTACCATCTCTGGTTTGATGATGGCACCAAGTGGATTCTTGTCGGAGATCAGACCACGCAGGTACAGGTCAGGGCTGCTGCAAGTCTAACCGCAGGTCAGGTTGTTAAGCTGACGGGCTACAACACGACCGACAAAGTGCCAGAGGTTAATGTCGTAGCATCGGCGGCAGACACAGCGTTTGGTTTGGTTGAGGTTGCAATCTCAAGTGGGGCAATAGGTTACGTCACTGTCATGGGTGTCGTAACAAGCGTTGTAAACACAAGCTCGTTCTCAGCACTAGATCAACTGTATCAGAACGGGTCAGCAGGATTTACGGCTACCAAGCCGACATCAGGTGTGTATCAGCCATGCGCTGTTGTGCTGCGCTCTGACGCGAGTGCCGGGTCTATCTACGTAGAGTTTATGGCAACCCGCATCGTAGAGCGTACCGATAACACCGCAAACACGATTGTTCTTCGAGACGGCTCTGGTGCCTTTACTACAGGGGCCATTACGTCAGCCGGACTAATCACATTTGCTTCGCTCAAGGGAACGGGTGCTACAACCGTTACAACAATTCTTGACGAAGACAATATGGCGACCGACTCTGCAACGGCTCTTGCAACGCAGCAAAGTATCAAGGCTTATGTAGACACCAAGGTGACGGCAGAGGACTTAGACTTTGCAGGAGGTTCCGGCACAGGATCTGTTGATCTTGACTCACAGACGTTTACTATCGCAGGTACGTCAAATGAGATTGTAACAGTAGCCGGAAGCCAAACTCTTACAATCAGTCTGCCTGACGATGTAACGATTGGCAACGATCTAACTGTTACCCGTCACTTAGACGTAGATGGAACTGCCAACTTAGACGCTGTTGACATAGACGGAGCAGTGCAGGTTGATGCGGCAGTAACAGTTGGCGTGGACGACACCGGATACGATGTCAAGTTCTTTGGCGACACAGCTAGTGCCTATATGCTGTGGGACACATCCGCTGATGATTTAATCTTAGCGGGTGCGGCAGGGCTAGACGTTGACGGTGTTACAAACCTAGACGTTGTAGATATCGACGGTGCCGTAGACATGGCATCTACGCTACAAGTAGATGGTGCAATCACAGGTTCTAGCACCATTCAGGGCACAACGATCACTGCTACTACGGCGTTGGTCGGGACGCTCTCAACTGCTGCTCAGACAAACATTACATCTGTTGGTGCCCTTGACGGTGGCTCAATTACGTCCGGCTTTGGGAACATTGACGTTGGAAGCTCAAGCATTGACGGTGGCACAATTACGGCTGATACAGCTTTTGTGCCAGATGCCTCAGACGGTGCATCTTTGGGTACGGCAGCGTTAGAGTTTAGTGACCTGTTTTTAGCAGACGGTGCCCAGATAGCGTTTGGTGACGACCAAGAGGTAACTCTTACCCATGTACACAATACTGGACTATTGCTCAGTGATGCCGCTGGCATAGGTACGACACAGCTACAGTTTGGAGACTCTGGAACATACATCCATCAGTCTGCGGACGGCGTTCTTGATTTGGTGGCCGATACTGAAATTGAAATAAACGCTACCACCATAGACATAAATGGTGCGGCAGATCTATCAGGAATAGCAACTTTTGGTGCCAATGTAGGAATAGGGACAACATCTCCAACCTCTTACTACACTACTGATTTAGTTATAGCGGACACGGCCTCCGGCGCGAGAGCAGGGATAACTATAGCCAACGCGAATGATGGTCAGGCCCGAATTGACTTTGCGGATGGGACATCGGGCGCGGCACAGTATCGTGGAACGATTTCTTACGCTCACGACTCCACTCCTGCAAGCGGATATATGAGGTTTGTGGCGGGAGGAAATGAAGCGTTAAGATTAGGAAGCAATTACATCTTAATGGCAAACCTTCCAACCTCTGATCCGGGTGTCTCAGGTAGCGTGTGGAACGATTCCGGCACTCTCAAAATAAGCTGATAAAATGACACTTACATGGAAAGTTGACACAATGGAAGTAACCTATACGGAGAGTGGCTTGTCAGATGTGGTTACTTCAGTAGCGTGGAGGGCTACCGCTACAGACGGCACGTTTGTTGATCCTGATGGTGTAACAAGACCTTTGTCTGCGTCAACTGTTGGTTCAGTTCAAATCACACCTCCTGATCCAAACAACTTTACGCCTTATGCAAACATTACCGAAGCACAGGCTGTTGGGTGGGCTAAGGACGCACTTGGTAACGAAAAGGTGTCGGAGATTGAGGCACAAGTAAACGCCGCTGTCGAAGAAAAGAAAACTCCTACCAGTGGCACCCCAACACTGCCTTGGAGCGAAGATGACGGAGAGTAGGACAATGACAATTTACCACTTCCTTGGGGGTAATAGTTGAAACGAGGACACCTTGATGCTGCAAACAACGCTTTTAACGAGTTTGGGGCAAACAGGTTTCGCTACGGTCTTCTTAAACGAGTAAGACAGTGGGGAAAGTTTTTGGGACAACAGATTGAAGAACGAGACGAGATGCGATCCGCAATCGTGGAGCAGCATCTGGTCGAAGGACAGGAACAAATAAAACCAGAAGATCCTAGTTACAACGAGTGTGGTCAGGATCTGACAGAGTTGTTTAACGAAGCAGTAGAGGGGGCACCTATGCCGATAAGAACTACAGACTTTCCAGACAGCATGGAGCTATCTGGCACTGCGTTTGCAATTCTTGTAGAGCTAGGTGTCTTTGAAGAAACCGATGCCGATTCAGAGTAAGGCGCAACAGAGAGCTATGTACGCAGCAGCTTCAGGAAAAGGGAAGTCAAAGATCCCCAAAAAGACGGCGAAGAAGTACATTAAGTCTACGCCGAAATCATCTTACAAGACTATGCCGTCCCGTAAGATGGCCGCTAAAAGAAAGAAGAAGTATTAAGACCTACACGCGAGAGCAGGACAATGGCACGAATTGGTAAATTTTTAGACAAGCTAAAAGGAGTAGTGGCACCAATTGCAAAAGTAGGTGCCCCTATAGTTGGAGGCCTTGTTGGTGGTGCTCCCGGTGCTATTCTAGCGGGAGGTCTGACTAGCGGACTTTCTGAGAAGGGTGACTTTGGCGACAAGTTAAGCGCAGGTCTAAAAGGTGCTGCCGTTGGAGCCGCAACGTCAGGAGCTATGAGCGCGTTAAAAGGCGCAGTTGGTGGTACACAAGCAGCAGGAGCGGTTACAGACGCAGCAGTAAACCCTGCAATGGCACAGGCCGGAAACGCTGCTAATGCAGCCGCCAAAGCAGCAACCGCTGCTCCGGCAGCAACCGGTACGTCAGCAGGATGGTTTGGACAGCTTGATCCTAACATGACAGCGAAGACAATGTTTGCTCCATCTGCTGCTGCTCCGGCAGTCCAAGGAACATTTAATCCTGCCTTAACGCTTGCTGAAGCAAGCGGAGCAGTGCCTACTACTCCACCAGAACTGTTTGCTGCCCCGCCAGATCTATCACAACCCTCTCTTCCAAGTGTTACTAGTGAGGTCGGGGGACAAATGATTGCCCCAGAAGGATACGTGCCAATGGAGCAACGAATGTTTACTCCAACTCCCGGCGGCGTTAGAATGGACCAAAGCGGCAACCTTGTGGGCGATGCTTCTTTCGGACAGACAGCCCTAGCAGGTCCACAAGGCCCTATGGTTCGGCCTCCCCAGTTGAAAAGTCCTCAAGGTCGTTTGATGAACGCATTAACTGGCATAGGACAATGGGCAGGAGAGAACCCAGAGCTTGCGCTAGGCATCGCATCGGCAGCAGAAGGCATCTTTGCACAAGACCCGCAAGAGCGAGAGCTTGAGTACATGATGCAGCTTAACAAAGAAAAAGCAAACATCGCTGCTGCGTTAGGTTTGTATGACGATTTTGAGCTTTCCCCTAGCGTCTTCTCAGGCTAATCATGGCAACCTTTAACACCGCCTTTGGCTCGCTTGCAAAAGACATGAAGATGCAGGCAGGTGCGCCCGGCAGTCAGCAGGCACAGGCGCAGGCACAGGGTCAACCTTCTGGTCAACCACAAGGAACACCTGAACAGCGTAGACAGCAAGCGCGGCAAGCACAACAAGCAGCAGGTGCTCCTACGTTTTCACAAATGCAGCAGCAAGGTCGTGCTCGTCCTGCTCCTCAAGAAACTACGGCGGCACAAAGGGCTATGGGTTATGAGCAAGGGTTGGGAGCACCATCGGGGCCTGTAGAGCCTTTGCGCCTAGCACCTACGACACCTGCCACACCTGCAACAGCAGCACCTACAGCACCTAACTTTTTGAATCAGTTGAATCAACAGGTGCAGACTTTGCAACAAGCTCCGTCTGTGTTTAGCACCCCGGAGATGCAGCAAATTCGTGCAGCCCAGATGGCAAACATTAACGCTGAGTTCGGCGCACAACGTAGTATGTTGCAAGAAGAGTTAGCTCGCAGAGGGTTAGCTGATTCTACGATTGCCGGAGGCCGTTATGGCGACCTAGCAGGGCAACAAGCCCGTGCGGTTGCAGGCGTAGACGCTGAACTCTTGCAACAGTCAGCGCAAGCAGAGCAACAAAGACAGGACCAAATTCTTTCGGCACTGACGACAGGCACACAAGCCGAAGCTACAAAAACCGCACTGAGTGAAGATGTCCGTCAGTTTGACATCAGTCAGGCACTGCAACAGACAATAGGTCTTGGTGAGTTAGACACTAAGAAAAAAGCTCTTAATCAAGAGTTAACAATAGCAGAAAAAGAAATTACTGCGCGAGCGGACTTGTTAGCAAAACAAATAACAGCAGATGCAGCAGCGCAAGGAAAAACAATAAGTGCTGAAAAAGCATTACAACAAGCGCGAGTTACTGCGGAATCTGAGTTACAGAAAAAACAGTTAGAACAAGCTCAAACGCAGTTTAATTCATCATTGGCCTTTGAAGAGAAACAGTTCCTTCAGGCCAAGCATGAGTTTGCTAAACAGTTCCGTATCACAGAGCGTGAAATGGATTTGGGCGAAGCTGAACTTGATGCTCAGAAGCGACAGTTTAAGAGGGCACAAGACCTAAAAGGATTGGCTTTTTCTGAGCAATTAGCCTTAGACAAAGAACAGATGAACTTGTCTAAGCGCGAACAGGTGAAGAGAGAAGAACAATTCGCTGCTATACAAAGTCAGGAATGGAGTCAGTTCTCTAATGAACTAGAACTCAAACGAGACGCCATAGAGGATGCACGGGAACAGTTTGATGCGTCGTTAGACGAAGAGTCACGCCAGTTCAACGAAGACCTTGTAGCGCGTCAAAGTGAAGTGTATTCCCGGTACGCAGGCCGTGTGTTTAACACAGAAACAAATGAGTGGGAAGACACGGTACAGCGTGAAATTGCGGAAGGAGAACTACAGGTTTCTCAAAAGCGTTTGCTTCTAGACCTTGCGGAAGTGTTGGCGGGAGCAGGTGGTGCCGAAGGAATATCAAAATCACAGTGGTCTAGACTTAGCAAGATTCTTAACCAAGCTGATCCTGACAGTGTGAACCGTGATCCCGACGAAGGCGAAGACCCTGACCCACCTGTTGAACCCGAAAAGAAAAAGAAAAAAAGAGAAGAAGAGGAAACAACTCCCGCAGTTGTAGAGGAAGACGACGACGATGATAACAGGGGTACGGTCTAATGTCTGTTGCTAGAAAAGTATTGGCCGGGTTATTTGGTGGTGCTAAGGTGGGCACAGAAGGTTTGGTCAGGCGAAAAGCCGAAGAACGCGCTCGCATGGAGCGTCAACAAGAGCAAGCAGCTAATCGCGAGCTTGACTTAGAGATGATGCGAGAGCGTCAAGCTGCTCAACGCGCTGCTGCTCGTAGGTCTACGTTAGAAGCCAAGCTTGATCGCAAGCAACGACAAGAAGAGCAGGCCGCTTTAGCTGCAAG
>Ga0098056_1000975_pt1 | contig 11571 bp, 19 predicted proteins | sample 17BtaG_FD_92583 | JGI IMG/M metagenome (GOLD analysis project Ga0098056, IMG submission 92583) | Marine viral communities from the Subarctic Pacific Ocean - 17B_ETSP_OMZ_AT15314_CsCl metaG | ecosystem: Environmental > Aquatic > Marine > Oceanic | place: Subarctic Pacific Ocean | collected...
AGAAAGACTAAATGAGGATAAGTAATCCGACGGAACGGCTAGATATTGATTACTTGAGGTTGTGGATGCCGTAGCATTTTTTCGAAAAAACTCTAGATCAATAGCTTTCAAGATACGCTCTTCAGCCGTCTTTATAAATGTAGGCAAGTGCGTAACGAAAGAAGTCTCAGAATTCTCAGAATAATCCTGAATTGCTGTTTTTAATGTTGCATATGTAAAACTCATGACGTTGACACCGTAACTGTCCCTAAACTAGATGTAAGAGTGCCTAGGGAATCTAATTTCTTTCCTACTATACCATCTCCATAATTAGTATATACCACAAAACTCGTTGTTTCTATAGCTGTGTCTGGTCGTGATACTCTTAATGCTTGAGGGTCAGAAATAGTCCTAGAAGGTTCTAATTGTGGATGTTTCGACTCATATTCATCTCTGCCAACGAGGGAACCGTTCCACTCACGTTTCATGTCTCTTAATCGGTAACGCCAACCAGACCTATCTGAAATCCCGTATGCGTTTTTTCCTGATGCAAATCTTGTCATTATGTCCTCAGATATTGAATACTAGGTTGTAGTTTAAGAGATACTCTGTCCTCGTCCTCGTCTGCTGCTCTTTGGAACTCTTCCTCATACACAACCTTTAATAGTTGCGTTCTTTCGGGTGCTTTTTTAAGCGAAAGATAATAAGCAAGACCCGCAACCATACAAGGAAGAAACCTAAAAGGAGCATCCGTCGTATTCTGCAACGTGTCAGCATCTTGAATCCTGTTAACATAATAATAAACTAGCGTGTAGGTTGAAACATCTGGAGTGGGCCATAAAGTAACAGTAGGTGTTACCTGTCTGTCATAAAAATACTGACTTGGACGACCTGTTGAGGTTTTGTTGGGGATATTTAGATATTCACTTCTGGATATTCTACTTATGGAATAATCAACACTGCTAGAGTCTCTTACAACAACGTCTAGGAGATCCGTGAAATTACTGGTTAAAGTATAAGAGGCATCGTTTGCGGAAAGAGCTTGTGTTCCTTGGGTAACTGTCCAGAGGTTTAATCCTCTGTTTGCCCAATCAGCGAACATCAGATTAAGAGATCGTCTTGCTGTTCTAGCGTCGTACCCTGTTCTGACTTCTACTCCACATCTCTCATACGCTTCTTCAATAATCTCTGCTACGTCAAGATCAAAATCTCTAGAACTAGAAGTTGCCATTTACTTTTTCCTCTTCTTCTTGCCACGTTTCAACTTCTTCTTCTTAGTAGGAGCCTGATTCGTTGAAACTTGCTTTTTCATTTGAAATCGACCCATTGCCATTTCTAGCACTCCTCTTGACGAACTCTTCCCATAAGGGCTTCAACATTTCATGGTTAGCACTTATTTTCACAGCCATAACTTCCGTTCTTTTGTCTACTTCTATTAAAGTCCATGCCATCCAAGATAACAAGCCGACACCCGCTACTGTTGTAATGCTTATGTATATCTCTTTCATCATGCGTAGAAAAATGTCATCTGGGTGATTGTATCAACAGTATATAATACTGTCATACCATCCTCAAAAAGAACACCCTCGTCTGGGAGATTATACGAAATGTTAGTGTTATCGGTTCCTATTGTTCTTGCTGTAAAGACAGAGCTTCCTGATTCTGGAGTTCCATTGTAAAAACTAATCGTTCCCGCAGTGCTACCAGAGGAAATAGAATACCCCTTTAATCTGACTCTACCCGCGAAAACAGCTTGAGCAGCCGTTGCCTGACTACCTACCTTAATATTCCCGGCATACTGAGCCGAACACTCAACAGCCGTTACTGTCTTGAAGTACTTACTACCATTTACTGCTTCCGCAGAACCAGTAGATGTAATCACCTCAGAGAGACTATCTCCATGAGTGTCTGTTCCTGTTATTGTTGTTGTCTTGCCATTGTCACTTGTACCCGTGGTCGTAACAGCAAGTTGCCTTGCTCCACCAGAGGCAAAGGACGCATTAGCCAGTGTTGCTGTAGTATTTGGTCTAGCAGCAGTAACAATAAAATCGTCGTCTGCAACAACCTCGTCACTTATTGTTATGACTTTTACGTCTGAACGCCCTGCCATATTATTCTCCTATAAAAGTAGGGGGCACGAAGCCCCCCGTTAATTATGCTTCGTATCCGTATAGTTCTATTAACAACTTACCTGCTGTATAATCAGCATCTGTTGTAGCACCTAGAGTTAGATACAAATACTCGTCTGCCGCAGGAACGGCTGTTAAAACAACAACACTACCTAATGTAGCGTCACCTGAGTTAACGAGTAGAGTTTCTGTCAAGCTACTGATAGCACCATCTTCAACACCAGTACCTTCAGTTGCTGAGTGGATGTTAATATCTGGGTCACCGCCCGCAGGAGCTTCAAAACAAGTCATTCGACCCGCTAGGATTGTTCCGTTTCTAGCAGCCGTAATTTGACCTATGTGACAAACATTAGATGTTCCATCAACACCAATGATGTCGCCACTAGCAGTTGATCGCAGTCCTGTAAGATCTATAAGAATACTGGTTTTAATGATACCACCTTCCCTAATCACAGAACTTTTGTAGACAGTGCCTGTACCACCCGTAATACCTGTACCTGCTTCTGTAGCCATTGTATTAGCATCAAGCGAAGTAAAGCCTGCAGATGAAACGGACATTTGTGTTGTTTCTGCACCTGTTGTTGCAGCGGTGGCGATAGAAGAATATCCACCCTCAGAACGTACTGTTCCCTTAAAAGTTGTATTAGCCATATTTACCTCCAATCTGGCAATGTCTACCACATTATGTGGTAGTTTGGATAATTAGAATATAAAACAATTCCACACAAAAAGAAAGGGCGATTTTACTCGCCCTTCTAGTTTGGGAGGAAACTATGAAAGTTAAGCTCCTGGTGACCCAAATACACAACGAGGATCAGAGAACCCGAAAGAATATCTCTCACGAGCCTTATACCTCATGTTACCTGTGTCGAAGTCAGCTTCCATGTTAGTCGAAAGAGGTGTTCTCTCGAAATGTAAGAAACCTCTTGGGGTGTCAGTCATGATGAAGAAAGCATCAGTATCTGTTAGGAAGTCATTCACAGTATATCCCTGTGGAAGCATTCCCATTGAACTAACAGCATTCACGTCATTGTCAGCAGTCCCTGGTCTCTGTGAAGAAGCCATCAATCTCTCAGCAGTAAACTGTAGCTGTCGAGGAATGATAAGCTTTGTACCACGGAGGGCGACTTTTAGACCACGCTCATCAACAAAACCGGCAATTTTGATCAACGCATCTTCCAAAGAAGTTTCATTCAAATCAGCCGCAGTTGAAGGCTCGTTTGCAAATGTGCTTCCGTTGGTTAATGGATGATCTGTTGCACACAGTTCTTTTCCGTCTCCACCTTTTACAGTTGAGTCGAAAGCATTGTTTAGAACTGCAGCAGCTTTCACCTGCTTTGTATGAGCCATTGATCTCGCCAAGGCTTTTGTATACCTAGAAGATAAACGGTCATAGAGGTTGTCCTCTACCGCTTCTTCTGTGATAGCAAAAGCTAACGCAATGGTTTCATGATTGTAACGGGCAGTAAATGATTCTACTGCGTCGTCAAAAGTTACAGCCGATCCTTCCGATTTGGTCGGGGCTGCTCCGAAGCCTGACAACATCACTTCTTCTTCGAATGCTCGATCAGAAGATTCTGTTGTGTAGATTTCAGAATGTTGGTTTTCGTACCTGGAATACTCCATGCCAAATAAAGCATTTAGACCAGGCTCTAACTCTTTAGCGAGTTGTGCTCTTGAAATAGCCATTACCTAGTCTCCTTATACACCAGTTGTTGAAACAGTACCACCTGCGATAGCACCATTTGGAGAGTTATAGTGATTGTTCAATCGAACAACGGCTCCAATACCCGCTGCAGCAAAATCTGCATTCTCCGGGTTTTCTTGCCATCCCATAATCCTCATATTTAAGGTGTTAGTGGTATTTATTGTGCTAATCGCCAAGGCACCTGAAGACATACCTGATGTGGTAGACCCAGAAGTACCTGATGAAAAATTAGCGTTTGCGAAGACAGCAGCTCTCGCTGTTGCCTTACTTGTCCATGAAGCATCCGTCGCAACTAAGAATAGTTGAAGAGGATCGTCATGTATCCAAGCTTTGACCGGGTGGTTGCTATCTGCACCAGATCCGGGCCAATAATTGGAATATACCGTCTCACCGGTAGTTGAAGACACATACTCACAACCGTGGAACGAGCCAAGCAATCCAACAGTTCCCCCTGCCGCAGCACCAACAATATCAATATAGCCAGTACTTAATGGAATTACAGGAGAACCTTGATAGATTGCATTAGAGTTGCCGTTCGCGATTTCGTAGAATGTGTATCCAGACGCACCAGTGCTGTTGGTATTCATACCTACCTTACCGATAGGTTTAAGTCCAAATGCACCATTTGAATTTGCCATTGGATTTCTACTCCTTTAAAAAGCGTTAATTTTTAGGGGACTCATTGCGACCCCCGAATGAAACTCTAGTCTGTCGATCATTTGTGATTGGCATCGAAGGATGCTGCTCTTTCATTAGATCGCTATCAACCGCAGTCATTTGTTCACGAGTTCTACCTCGATAAAAATCATTTCTCTCACTGACTGTTTCGAGAGGCATTCTTGCAAGCATTAATCCACCTGTTCCTATTATTCCTGCATACTTTCCATCTTCAATGGTCGGCACGTCCCTATTGGGGTATTCGTCTGCTCGTACTGGTTCCCACCCTTCGTCGATCTTCGCATGGACGTTAACTTTATCGTCCTCTCCACGAGTGGATATGCGAATCCATCGATGCTTATAGCCCTCTGGGGGTTCAGGTGCATTTAACCTGTTTGGTGGTTGCCAAGGTTTTCTGCGTGATGTTGTCTCACGGGTCTGTTCTTTTCTCGGTGTTCTATCTGTCATGTCTTAGTCCTTCACATATTTTGCGTACTCTTCGAGAGGTACTCCAAGTTTTTTAGCTATCGCTATTTGAGAAGGCGATAGTTTTACCGATCTTCGCTTCTGTTGTGTACGAGACGCTGTGGAGTTCGCAGAAGCGACCGTTGCTCCGTTGCTCGTTTTCTTTTCAAACTTATGAGGAAACTCTGATCTCATACGTCTGTCAATCTCACTATAGTACTCATCGCTCTCCGGGTCAAACCCTTCTTCTTGAATTAATTTATTATGTAGTACAAATGCAGCCTGAGTCATTATCTCGTTATCCCCAAACCACACATTTTTCTCAGCCCAGTCTTTAGCCTTCGGAGATACATCAACCTTCTGTTGTGGCTGTTGTTGTGGGGTTTCAACGGGTTGAGCTTCGGAAGTTTCGATTTTATCTTTAGCTAATCTATACCGTTCCTGCTCTATGGTAATCTTTGATAATGCTTTCTGAGCTTCGAACATTTTTTCTGAGTCCCCGGCTTGGTGGGCCTCGGAATACGCTCTTTTCGCCTGGTCTTCCTGCGATTCAAGCCTAGTTCCGTACTCAGATAAATACCCTTTATCAAGGTTTCCAACACGTTGTTTAAGGTGTTTATTCTCTTCAAGGAGTTTCTGGGACATTCGGACAGCTTCTTCTCTGTCTCTCTCTTCCTTCCTATACTTCTCCGTAAGCTTTTTTATACGAGCCTGAACCTTAGTACTGTAATTGTCCAGTTCGTCTTCTTTGGGTTCTTCTTTCGTCTCTTTTGATTCTTCTTTCGTCTCGACGACTTCGACTTCTTGAGACTGTTGCTCTTTAATAGAGGGTGCTTCTACCTCTACCTCTACTGTCTCAGCTACTTCTACTTTCTGTTCCTGTTCCATAATATCTCCTAAAGACTATAAATATCGTCGGGGTGCTGAATCGTAGCAATAACTTCGTCATCGTTAATAATACGAACTTCGCCACCCTCGATCTTGAAACGTGCACCCGCATATCGACCTATGCAGACCCAATCACCCTCCTTGCACCAAGGTTCGTTCTCAGAAAACTTTTCCTTGTCTTTATATGCTAAAGGGCCTACCCGCACGACGTATGCAACAACAGTGGCTAACGCCTCTCTTTGAACAACATCTTCGGGCATAAGTACTCCTCCCTCTGTTTTGCCTTTACCTTTATAGGGCATAACAAGAAGTCTCCAACCCGTGGGTTGTGGCAATCTGTCTTTTAAGGGGAGGTTTGGTTCTTTGTCAGGGACTTTGTAAAAGTCAGGAACTAATAATTTGCTCGGCATCTTCTATTCTATTCTCCAGCAGGGACTTGATTTCTTCTTTAGCAAGCGAGAGTCCCCGTGCCTCTCCTACTAAATGTTGATATTGATTCCAATCTTTTATATTTCCTAATACTAGATCTTGTGCAATATTTTTTTCTCTCTCATCAAATTTATTATACAAATATTTCGCAAAGTCAACAACATCCATACATCTAGTCCTTAATTTATCTCAAAGTGGGGTCCATCGATGAACGGCCGCCTTCCCTGAGAGCGACGTAAATCAACATATGCGTTCATTGCATCCTCGGCTGTTCCTTCCCAAGCACGAAGGTCATCTATCTGCCATGCAGCGCCCCAACGAATTTTCAAATCGGTTCTGACAGCAGCTTCTTTCATAGCATCAGCTATCTCATCGTACACCTGGATTTCCCAACAAGGATCTCCGTCTTGGTACGCCATTAAATCCACAGCGTGACCAGTATCGTCATCTTGTAAAAGGTGTTTTGAGTTCATCGTCTGGGATCTTCCGGCATCATAGAGCTTTTTTTGCTCGTCAAATGTCCTCACCCCATAAATAACTCCGAAGTCGATTTTCGTCAGTTCAATAGCTTTTTTAACAGTATCTTGTAACTGTTCATTTACGCCTGCTAGTTTCTGGAAGCTTCTTTGAGATAGTCTGAACGTCATCTTTTTTCTCCTGTTGTTTAAGTACTTCATCTGTCCACGCAACAGATTCTTGGTGGGTGTGAGTCTTTTCACAAAAAACACACCCACTGCCAATATACTGATGTTTACAGATATCGCAAGTAACAACTCGACCGACGACCATGTACGGGCGGTAATGAAAAGTATTGTCTTTGCCTATTTCTTTTTCCTTGCACCAAAGAACTTGGCAGCGGAACGGGTGGCGAAGCTTGCGGCAACGATAGATCCTAACGCAACCTGGTACCATTGAGGCATCCCTGTTAACGCTTCAAATCCTTCTGCCACTACAGCCCTACCCCACTTACCGCAGAAGCTCAGTACTAGAGGAATGCTAAACAAAAGTGTAAGCCATTCGTCCTTCCACGAGCCTTGCGATGCCCTTATAGCAGCTAAATCCCAATCTATCTCGCCTGTCGCTTCTTTCATGCGGATAGTCGCTTCTGCCTTCTGTATAGCCGTCTTGCCTTCAATATATGAACTCGCAAGACTTCCTACGGAACTAAGTATTGTCGAAAGCATTACTCTGCCTCTTTACACTTACAAACGTCACACTTCTTATTGAGCACAGCACACCAAATTCTTCTTATATATTTTATCATTAATTCTCTCCGTTTCCTTAAACATGACATAATGCCATTCGTTGTATCGGTTAATATCTTTTTAGGCATTCGCCATAGTGGTAAATCAAATAGGTTCATGTTTATCCCCTCCATTCTTCTTGAAAGCATTACTAGCGATAAAAGCTCCAATTATCCCCATATTACTAATAACCCATGTCTGGGCTATATTCGATAAATGGTCAACACGATCAAGTGGTACAATAGGCAACATCAATATAACAATGAATAGTGTAACAGATATCGCAGAAAACCACACCATATATCTTTGTTGATCTTCTTTTTTATCCTGGTTGTCCAGACGTACCATACGTTCCTTCATCATCAGTTCTCTGTCTGTAACGATACCATCACCATTAGTATCTAGACTTTTAGCTAATTTAGAATTTTTTTCAAATGTCTTCTGTTTCATTTTAATCCTTATTTAAAGCTATCATTCAACGAATCTACTACACTGTCAATATTTGGTTCTTTTCCATTAGGGTCATACTTACAACGATATTCATTTGGGCAGTTCCCCTCTACGACTAGTGTGTATGTATCGTTAGCTCCCTTGTATATACATACTTGTTGTCCATTCTTAGCCTGTTTCCTCTTATATCTCCTACAGGTTATGTACTTTGGGTCTTCTCTCATCCCCAATCTTTTTTCTTGCTCCCATGTCCAATCACTGAATTTCTTTAAAAAGCAAGTATAACAATTTTTTATCTTATCAGACTGTGCTAAATATACCACACCCTCAGATGCACACAACCATTCAAACGTGTATTGTCCACCATCCTTGCGTACACACTTACTTCCACCATCCTCTGTCGATGCCCATAAGAGTGTATACAAAAGTACCCAAAACACCAAGACCAAGACCCAAAACCACTGTAAGTAAGACATAACCGATAATTTTCTCCCGTAGTATCTTTCTATCATAAATTTCTTTCTGCCGCCTCTTACGGATTTGACCTTCCATCTGCAATAATTCGTCCCAACTCTTACTTCCGTGGGTAAACATCAAAAATTGCTTTAACTCATATCTCTGTTCTTCAAGCTTTTTTTTAGCGGCAAATGCCTCAATCGCTTCGCTTTCCACGGTTCCCCCACCGAACACCTTACGAAACATAGTAGGGTTCTTAGCAGACTTATGTGCTGCGTCTACATCACTGACTGCCCCCATCCATCTAGATAGATCCTGGGACATAGATTCAAGATCACGCCCTGCTTGAAACGCACGTTTAATACCCGCAAAGGCGGTAGATGCCGTGCTAACAGCAACCGAGATCGTAATAGGGTCAAACATTTTAGCCTCGTTGTTGCGTTGACTGCCTTTGTACGTCTATTCTTTCTCTATTTACTTGATTTCTGTCGTCAGCGATCTCTTCTTGCAATTCTAGTCTTGCAGAGTCGGTTGCAGCTCGTTGTTGCATTTTCATTTGCTCAAGCTGTAGCTTCGCTTGTTCTACGTCAGCATCGTTCTTTGTTTGCTGTTGTTTGATAGCAAGCTCTTGCATTCGTATCTTAACGAGTGGATCTTCCTGCACCTGTTGCGGTGGGGCAACCGCAGCCATGACCTCCTTCATTAGCTGTACTTCAATTTGAGCGACCCTTTCTTCAATGGAGGCGGGGTCGGTACTTCCTTGTTCTAGTTCGTTCATGTATGTTTGTCCAGTTACTGGATCGATTGTTCCTCGCTGTACGCCTTCTTGTAGCTCTTTCGCAGCCTCGTTTACTTCTTTTTCTACCTGTGCCCTTGCTTTATGGGCTATGTGTTCCTGTAGGTGTGAATAAAATGTGCCCATGACTTGTGGTGACGTTGCTACCAAAGGTGTCTGCATAAAGGTAGTATGTACCAATATATGAGCATCGTGATTTTGTTCCGGAAATACTTGTAGTAACTCACCCGCCAAGGCTCTCGCATTCTCAATGGCAGGGTCAGTTGGCTGTGGTTGCGGTGGCGGGGGAAGAATCTCCTCAATGTTTTGTACCTCCAAAGCTTGATACATCCGTCTATATGCCGAATGTAAATTATGAATCTGTGGGTTCGATTGGGCAAGTTGTAATTGTGTTTGTGCCAATGTAACCCGTTGAGCCATAGAAAAGATGTTTGGATCACTTACAGGTAATACGTCCACCCTCGCGTCAAAGTCCGTTGCCTTTATCTGCTGTTCCGCTCCCGCAACCTCATAAGGATAGAGGGGAGGAAGATTCTCTGCGAAAATTCTCGCAAGAAGTCTAAATTCCATTTTCTGTGCGTAATGAAGCCTTTTATGAATAGCAGACATGACCTTCATGCCACGTTCCAGTAAGGCTACTGTTGTTCCTACAGGGGCATTCTGCTTGTTACCTTCGGACATCTTTGCATCAGCAATTGATACAAAGCGTCTTCCACTGTCAACAAGGGAAGCCAAGAGGGTTGCGAGTGTACCAGAGGGTTCCTTGTAGGGGAGGGGGATTATTGCGTCACGGATATTGCCCCCCGGAGCATCAATATCTCTAAACTCTCCTGGTTGTAATGGTTCATCGTCGTTCCGTACCCTTACGCCCCGTGCCTTAAATCCCGCAGGAAGGTTAGCAAGTGTGCCGGCATCGATTAGTTGTCTTAAAATACTTGTAGTCGCTCTGCCTAGTCCACCAAGCAAATGAATAAGTCCGAAGCCATAGAACCCTAGACCAGGCATAAACTTGTAATGAACAAAATATTGCAGTTTTTTCTTTAGCTGATCGCCTTCAGCGTAATTCCTACGGATCGCCAGTACTTCTCCACTGTCCTTGTGTAATGTCACAATATAAGGCAGTTTCAATCCTGTTGGCTGTCCGTCCATGCCCATGTCCTCAAAACCCTCAATGTCGAGGTCGGAATGGCACTCTAAAATAGTATGTGTTTCCTCTGAAAAACCCTTAGTTACACCCTCTAATTCACTCACTTTGTCTTGCACAGTAGTAGAATCTTCGTCTCCAGACGATAGATCTAGATCCCTGTAAATACCACCAAGCTGTAGTTTACGCAGTTCATTCTCGTCCATCCTCAAAACATGAGTTACGCGAGACGCTGTTTGAACATCACTTGCGGAATAAGGAATAACCAAGTCCTGGGCGGGGATAAACTTCGATACTGCCCTCTGTTTCGGAGCATCAAAGTAGACTTTCTTGAAGGTTGACCCAGATAAAGGTAGGTAAAACAGCATTTGGTCTGTGTCCGGGTCGAATTCCTCCATTACCTCAGTTATTTGGTAATTCATAAATTCTTTTATTCTACCCGCCTGTGCCTCACGTTCCGGGGTCTTTTCCCCCAAAATCTGTGTTTTTATAGGGCCACCAGATGGTAATAGCTCTTTATATGATTGTGCTTGGAACTGGGTCACCGATTCAGAGATTAATGGGTGTGTTACCCCACTTGCTCCCTCAAAAGGCTCTGTTCTCTCACTTCCCTGAACCCCAAGCAGATCTAGTCCCTTGGTATAGGTTTCTTCCCACTCGGACCTTGATTCCTGGTCTTCCTCGAAAGAAGCCCTCATTTCAGAGGATAATTCGCCTAAAGTAGCATCATCTAAGGCTTCAGCTAGGTTAGCGTTGTGATCATAGGGTTCTGCCATCACTTCCGTTGCTTGTTGCCCCATAAGAGCTTGGACAATGGCTCCACCCTGCCCGTCATCAATAACCTCGGCTCCCCCTTCAAAATCCTGGGGTACATCAATATTTACTTCTACAGACGCTTCATCTGGCTCTCCCTCAGTAACTAAACCAGAATCCACAAGGGATGCCATTGGTATACGTTCTTCTGCCACTAGTACGTTCCTTTAAATCTAGGAGTATACGTTGCTTCTCCAGTCTTCCTATTTATTTCCACAGATCCACCCATTTTAGGGGAAAACTTAGTCTTCACTTTATAGTTATTCCTTGTTGGAGCAACACTGACCATTGTTTTGGTCTTGCCTCCGCTTGTGGAAGAATTATTCGTCATGCCAAGGAGACTCTTTATGTTCTTCTTTGCTTTTTGTAGTGCTGCTGTAGCTATCGCTTTCTCGTTACCCATACCTAGTACG
>Ga0098056_1000982_pt1 | contig 11541 bp, 31 predicted proteins | sample 17BtaG_FD_92583 | JGI IMG/M metagenome (GOLD analysis project Ga0098056, IMG submission 92583) | Marine viral communities from the Subarctic Pacific Ocean - 17B_ETSP_OMZ_AT15314_CsCl metaG | ecosystem: Environmental > Aquatic > Marine > Oceanic | place: Subarctic Pacific Ocean | collected...
GGGCAGACGAAACAGAATTTGAGAAAATGATGGATTGTAATTATCAAGCAAACGCAGTAAATTCTATTGATATGGTAAAAGCATATCTAAATCTATTATTAACGAATGATGATTATGCAGATTTCTATTTGCGTGGCGAAATGAGAACAGAACTAGATGATGAGATAAGTGGGACTTGACATAGGTATTTCATTTATGCTATTATCTAATTAACGAAACTAATTAAGGAGAAATGATTATGCCAAATTGGTGTGAGAATACATTAGAGATATGGGGAGAAGAAGAACACATGAAAGAGTTTTATGACCTCTTTGGTGGGCAAGACAAGATACAAGAGAACTTTTGTTTTGATATGATTACCACTATGCCCAAAGAATTAGATGGGACACGCAGTCCACAGAAAATCGTACCTCAACATAAACTTGATTTATTTGAGAAATTTAAAAAAGAGATAGATCTTAATTCAACAGAGTTGGATTACCAAAGTAAAACAATAATGGATAAATCTGATAATAAAGAATTTTCTAAGTTTGAAAGTGTTAATGAGATTGTAAAGGATTTCTTTTGGGATCACGATCAAGCAATTACTCTAGAAACATCTGATAGACTTAAATCAGAATATGGATCTGATAATTGGTATGATTGGAGAAACAAGCATTGGGGAACTAAGTGGGACATCAATGGAGAGGTTGGAATAAATGACATTCATGATGAGGGTTGTACTTTAAACTTTAATACTGCTTGGAGTCCACCTCAACCAATCGTATTCAAGTTACAGGATATGTTCCCTGAACTAACTGTATATGGTGGATATATTGGAGAGGGCTATGAGTTCGCAGGAGTATTTGAATAAGACAATGGAGAAGTGGGAAAAAAGAGATAAGAAACGAGATAGTAAAAAACGATTTAAAGATTATAAGAATAATATTAAGTCGATTACTACGCTTTGGGATATTACTACAAAACCTAAAAGAAAGAAAGATTATGAAAACGATAGCGAAGAATAGCCACACTTGTACAGAGTGTGGGAATAAAAAGAATAGCAGACATAATGCAAAACAAATATTCCATATAAAAACAAAGTGTGTTAGAAAGTCAAATTTTGTATTTGATAAAAGACATAAGATACAGGATAGATTTAACTGTGTTTATATCTGTAAAGATTGTGGTGGCGAGAAATTATTTTTAGATATGACTAAGAAGAATATGCCAAAGTCAGAAGATGAAGAATAGGGTATTGACATAGCCTATTCCAATATGATATAGTAAAGGTAACAACAGAAACGAAAGTATAGAACAATGACTTTTAATAAAGCAAAAAACAAGTCAACAATTTGGCACAACGAGGGACATCAATTAAGTGATTGGGCAAAGTCTGATTATAATTTAACTGTGACTCATAACAATTATGCAATTACAGATAATGGCAATCCTACAACTATTGAGGGTTTAGAAGAAGAATATAACCGAGTTGGTTGGCAGTCTTGTAATGAATGTTCTTATGATCCAAATGAACCATTTATTGAATGGAGATTGGTATCTGATGACTATGATGAAGATGAACCTGATGATAGTGCATGGAACTTAGAAACTGTTGGTCATATCGGAATAATCTTTCCTATGCAAAGAACATTTCCAATCGAGGAATTTAGTTGTTTAAGTGGTGGTGGAAAAGTATGTTATTTATGCTTAGATACAATTACTTACAAATGGGCAGTTGATGAGGGTTGTCCACATATTCAAATTAAAGAAAATGGTAAATGGGTAACTCAATACGATAGCAGTTTTTTTGGTTAGGGTATTGACTTAACTATATCAAATATGTTATATTGATTATAACAACGAAAACTAAAGGAGAAAATATGGCTCTAACTTGGGACATAACAAAAGTAGATTTACCGAAAGAGGTAATATATGTAAAGAATGATGAGGGAGAAGAAAACCTAAATCCAATTACTTGGTCAATTATTTGGTCAACAATCTTTCTTGGTATGAATGAACTTACCGAGAAGAACCTAAATGATTGGCACAGACGAATGAAACAATTAGAAATGTGTGGAATGGGATTGCTTGGAGAAAAAGATAGTGATGTAAAACGTATGCCTAATCTAAGAGAACTCAAATTACACATTGGTTTAAAGACAAATGGTTCTTTGATTAAAAAAGGTTCAGCATGGAATAGAGAATTAGTAAGACAAATTAATATGACTACTGATGAGATTGTTAAAAAAGAAAGAACAGAATTAGCAGAAGTCGAACAAGTTGTAATAACTGATGATGAGGAAAATGATGAATAAAGATTTATCAGAAATCAAAGTAGATGATGTAGAATTTACTAACTTAGATGATGAGATTTACGATAATTTATCGTGGTATTGTGATATGAATTTAGTAGATGAAACACCAAGATTAAAAAATAAGTTCTACGAAGTTAGAAACAAGATGATTGATTTTATTGAAAGTGTAAGAGCAGAACAAGTAGAGGGCAAAGATGAAAGTAATTATTGATTTAGAAGAGGATACTATCTACGCAGAAGATGATGAACAAGTAGAAGAAGAAATAATAATAGAAAATCCTACTGCTGAAAAGATTAAGAAATTAGTAGACTCTGGAATACCTGTTTATTGGTCTAATTGTAATTATGAAATTATAAAAGACGAACATACTTACATGATTAAAGCAAAAACAAAAGAAGATGTTAGTCATCTTGAGGGTTATATCTTTACACTTATGGATAGTACAGGGTTCGACAGAGGTATTCGTTACTTAGACTTAACTGACAGAGCAGACAAATTATTAAATACACATGAGAAATATTTTTATATGAGAGGGCAAAGATGAATAAAGAAAACGAAATGGATTTACATCAAGCGATTGAGATTATTGAAATGGAAGAAAATCCAACAGAAGATGAATATAGATGTGCTTGGCAATTTTTAGTAGATAAAGGACACGCTTGGAATTTACAAGGTTGGTATGGTAGAACTGCTATGAGTTTAATTGAAAGTGGATTTATACAGGGGAGAATAACAGGATAATGAGTGAAGAAGAACTAACCATACAGAAACTACATTGGGATAATATTAAAAAAGGTTATCCACATATTGCAGATGATGATGACAATAATGGATATGTCTATGGCATTGAATATAGTATAGGTTTGGGAGATACAGATCAACAATGGTTTAAGTCTGAAACAGAGCGAGATAGAATGGTAGAAGAAATGCTTATGGATATTTACCTAGAGATAGAAGAACCATATCAAGTCAATCCATTCGTAACAAATTTAATACAAGAACAAATGGATAAAGGATTATTAAGATGATAGTAGATGTAAGAAGTGCTACAAGTGGATATATAGAAATTGGAGATTGGGTAGTTTATGTTGATGATAGTACAGGAGAAAGAATTATAAATTCTTGGGATAAGACTGACATAAGACTTAACAATGAGGGGATAAAGTGTGGGGAAATAAAAGAACATACCTCAATGGGTACTAGATTAATAGACTACAAGAAAACAGGTCATGGATAAACTATGTAGACAATTAAATAATGGTTTAACAATATTAGATGAAAACGAATTATCTGATAAGGATATAAACAACTGTGATAACTGTGGGGAATTAGACTATTATCCTAATCTTATATGGGATAGTGATGAACTATGGTGGAGTAGTCAATATCTTTCAGATATGTCTGCTCAAAGTAAACTGAACGCTTTATGTGAAGAATGTTTTGTTCAATTAAAAGGTAGTAAAAAGTAGGGTATTGACTTATCTATTTTGATTATGCTATAATGATTATAGAAACTATAAAAGGAATATATGTTAAAAGATATAGAAATAAATACTAAAAGTTTAATCACTTTAATACAGGATATCTATGATACATTTGATGCTCTTGAAAAAGATAATGAGAAAGAAAACCTCAAATGGACACATGAGGGTAAATCAAAATCTCAACAAGCATTGATTATGACTTCTTTCTTTGAAGATATACAGAAGAAGAAAGGATTATCTGATCATTTAGTTAAGAGTTTACAGAATGATAAATTCAAACTTACTAGAAAAATAGATAAATTGAAGAATGAAATCGCAGTATTGGAACAAGCCTACGATAATATTCAACATAAATATCTAAGCGTGGGGAGAGGAATAGATAGTACACATAGTGTATTAAAGAGATTAGCATTTGATAATAAACATCAAGTCTTTAAAGATGATATGTTAGTAAAGTTATGGAAGATTAAATCAGATTGGTATTGAAATGCGTGGGGAAAGAGAAATAGCCAAAGACTATTACGATAACATAGTATACTGTCAATGTAATAAACCTTTATATATAGATGATATAGATGAAGAAAACAACTTGATAGCAATATGTGAAGATACAGATTGTGAGTATTGACTTGCCTATTATCAATATGCTATAATGATTATAGATAAAAAAGTAATTGATTAGAAACAATAAAGATACGAATGATTGAGTGTTGAGCAATGTATAGTTCATTACTAATCAACTCAACTGATCGCTAGTCGCTAATCAATTACACTAATAAATAAGAGGTAAAAGACTATGAAAATGAGTAGAGGTTTAATGGAAATTAGTATAGATGAATTTCTTGCAGATAGAAAACCATGCGAATTACTATCAGAGTTTGGATTAGAACATAAACATACAACTGATTGTGATTTAATTGATGAAATAGTATATCAAGCGTATCTGTTAGGGGAGAGGAATAGATAGTATGAAAAAATATAGAGTAATATGCAATGAGGGAACAACATTTCTTTCAAGAACATGGAAGAATGGGGAAACAGAAGAAGAAATATATGAAATTTTTGAAGATTTCTATGAAACAGAGAATATGGGATTTGATGAAGAAATAGATGACTATATCCCAATGCCAAGAGAGTTAGATTATATTAGGGATCTATGGAATGTAACCATAGAAGAAATAGAAGATCCTAATTACTCTGATGAAATAGGGGATTTATCTGAATGGGAATATAATAGTGGTAAAGTATCTTTATATAGATAGGGTATTGACTTACCTATATACGATATGCTATAATAGATATATAAGGTAAATAAAGATCGATATACAGAAATAGAGTAATAAATATATAGTAAATAAAAGGTAGGTATTGAATATATGGCTAAAACTAAGTTAAGAAAGCGAAAGCAATCTAATGGTACTTATAACCTAGAATATGACCCAATTCCAATGGATAGGGTACGAAAACAGGGAATTGAGTACATAAAAGCAACAGAATTGGTTAATGGAACTATCTTTGAGGGTAGGAAGATACCAAGTAGAATAGTATGCTTTTATAATATAAAAGACCAAGAGATATCTTGGAAGTATAATGAGGGGAAAGCAGAGGAAGTATGTAATGGGAATACAGACTATTGTTATCTAGTTAGAGATGATATGTTCTGTCCTAGTGGATACTATCTATGTCTACCTCATAATCATATAGTGGATTGGAGAGTATCAGGATTGGATTATCACTTTCTCTCCCCACAGGAATTTGAAGAAGATGAGAAAATGACTATGGAAGAATATGGGAAAATACAGGAAAAAGACCATATTACTTCGTATGAGAATATGAAAGATAAATTTGATTATTTAAGTAAATAACTTACCTTTTATAAGGGGATAGGTTTTATGGTTTTTCCCTATCCCCTTGACTTAGGTATAGCGAATATGTTATAATAATATTATAGGGTATTTAAGTATGCGAGGGTTGTCAGGGAAATTAGTAGTGAATGAACTGACCACAGAATGTGTTAATCCAACTACCCATACTTAACCACCCCCCTTTTTTTCCTAAAGGAGTTATATGATATATCAGCAGCCACCACCACAGGAGAGGAAATAGGTATATATAAGGAATGGAAAAGGAGAGGAAATGGAGAAGGAAAGGGGTGGGAAATGGAAAGGAAGGAAGGGGTCAAATGTCGCATAACTCCCCATGTGGTAGGGGGTACTTAAAAGCACTCCCCTGATTGTTGCAATTCAAATATACTAGGTCCACGATCTCTATGACGTATTAAGTTCTTATAGGCTTCTTGTAATCCCCATTCATAATATAACGATTGTCCATAAGACCTTTTGCACCACACAGTTAAACCTAACATATCGTCAATTATAATTTCTCCCACTTCTCCGAGCCAATGTGCCAAATGATCAGAGATAAGAAAATATTGCATTACTTCTCCCTGTTTCCATTCAATAAGTGCTTCTTTAAACTCTGGCTCTTCCATGTCTGGTAGGTTTTCAGGGTCATATCCCTGTCTAAAATCTTCTATATCTTCTGATGTTATAGCGTTTTCGGTTGCTATATATAAACTCTCGTAACTGTCGTCTTGCTCAAAGAACCTTTCGGCTACTTCGTTTACAAGATATAGTACGTTCTTATCACACCATTTCTTAAAGTCTTTATCTTCTGCTAATTTGTCGCTATTCACTTTTTACTCCTTTATTAGTTTTTACTTATATATCAATAATAGCATATATAGGGGGGGTAGGTCAACCCCTGATATATCCTATAACTCCACCTACTATTATTATATCATATAGGGAAGGGGTCTGTCAAGGGAAAAGGGAAGGAAGGGAAAAGGGAAGGAAGGGGATAGGGGGACTGGAGTTATGCGATTATGGGTAGTGGCTCAAAGAGAGAGCCACCACACAATTACGCCAACCACTATTAAGATTTCCAATCAAGCCCCTTTTACCACATAGAGTCAAATGCTTTAACCATGTTAGCCTGTACTTCATACCTAGATGCGTCTACCTGAACGTCTTGACCATCAATTATTACATAATCAATATCATGAGCATAGATACTACCAATTTCTGTAGCATAGCCATACACTTTAGCCATTCTGATATTACCTTTTTTGTTGTCCATCATCTCAAACTTCCAACCATTTTTTTGGTATCCGACTGTCCCTTTTTTTATGTCATTAGGTTCAATAGTTTTCATAGTTCCTTTTTGCTAGTTTTTTCTTTATGTAATAAGTATATCATATTTGATCACTCTATGTCAACTCAATGTTTACAATTTCTTTGTCTGTTAATTTAATATTGTGTTGCTCATAAAAGTTATCTTTTACATTTTGGATAAATTCTTTTTTGGTTTCTCCATAATTATTTATCGCAAATGATAATTCTATTTCACAGAACCATTCTTTTTCTTCACTCATTTTCGTACTCCTTTATTTAAGTATAGCATATTTGATCATTCTATGTCAATAGGGATATATCATATAACTCCAAAAAAAAATAAATTTAACTAAGCGTGGCGAAGGTGTCAGATTGAATGAAACTCACTTTCAAACTTAGACTTACGATATCATGATATGATCGTGCTACATCAGGCTACAACTTCGGCTTTCTATCCTAGGCTAGTGGCGGAAGTGATACATCTGGCTCAACGTCAGGGAACAGAGGGATCTGCAAGATACTCTATTTCTATTCGTTTATCTGAACTTGTACTAAAAGTTCGTTAACAATTAAGTACAACTGATAGTTTGACAATAACCTTCAAAAGTTTCTGTACAGGTTGCGAACCTATGAGCCTACTTAACCACGCTTATTAAATTGTTAAACAAGATTGATGATCGGTTGTTATAGACCGAATTTAATCTGTCCACATTCCCTACTTCGTTGTATTGGTAAAATGTTATTCACATTCATCGTTACTTCCTCAACCTTGTAATATAAGTATAGCATATTAAAGAGTGGTAATGCAATACCTTGATATATCATATAACTCCTCTTAAAAAAAGAGGGCAGGTGGGGGAAGGGGAAAAATGAAAAAACCCCAAACCCCTCTTGTACCTACCTATTACATTTCCTCAGCCATTGCCCAAAGGATAGGCTCAACTTCACTAGATATCTGTAAATGGAAGTCGCAACACTTTAACCTGTCGTTCATTTGATCTTTGGAAAAGATTAGAATATCCTTTATGGAAAAGGCTTTCCTATCTTTACAATCAAACCATTGTCGCCAATACCCTTTATCAGAGTCCACTTCATAGTGAACATTCTCGTTTCTATATTTAAAAGTTCCTTTAGCTTTCATCTTAACCTCTATTCATTTCTATATATTTTTCATTTAGTTCTGTTCTTATTACATCGCAATCATCAGAACACACAACATTATTTCCATAACATTCTGTATGATCTTTTTGATAGTTTTTCCACTCTAAAATTTCATCATCTGTTAGAGTGAAAGACTTAGGGTGTTTATGTGAGTTGCTAATCCAAGATATCATTTTATTCCTTTACTTGTTTCTATACTTATATTATAGCATATTTAATGTAGGCTTGTCAAGTGTGTCTTGTTTAGATTTACATATAACGACTTGCAAGAGCTTTCAGGATCAGGGAATACTTACTCAACCCCACTTGACTACCTACTAAGTATATAATAACATATATGAAGTAGTGAAGTCAATACTGGATATATCATATAACTCCCATAAAGAATGTGTCCCATAAAGAATGTGTCCAGTAAAGAATGTGTCCAGTAAAGAAAAAAAACTTTTCTCCCAAGTCAATGGGCTAGGTGGGCTAGATTTTTAAATCCTCTATTGGATGTCGTCTGAAATCTTCAGATCAGGAGAGAGGTCATTCCAGTTAAGGATTTCCTCTACTTCTTTATCGGCAGACTCATCGTTCCTACCGACACTCATTAGGATTTCATCTATTAGTTCTCTTAGAGTCATAATAGACCTCCACTTTTTTTGGTTTTGTTTTATCGACCTAATATAAGTATAACATATATTCTTTTTACGTCAAACCCCTACCCCCCATTGATATATCATATAACTCCAAAAAATGAGAGTATAGAAAGAAAAAATGTAAAACTTCCTATACTCTCTTAATTGTTAATGTTCTTCACATTTAGGGCAAATAATAGTTGAGCCATTTCTTATACAATCGCAACTCATAAGGGTAATTTTCCAGACTCTTTTTTCTGTTCCCACGTTGCCGACTCTATAGCACCTCTGAAAATCTGTTCATTAAAGTTTGGGTTATCATCTGCAAATATTTTGCATAATTCTTGGTATAGTATATCAGGGTCTATATATTGAAAACTGCTTGTCGCAGAGTCAATAAATTTTATACTGTTTTTCCACACGTCCACAAATTTTATGTAATCTTTTTTAGTCATCTTTTTTTCCTTTTTATTAGTTGATACATTAAGTATAGCACATTAAAGATTATTAATGCAATACCCCCACCCCTATTGATATATCCTATAACTCCAGTTGAAATTAAATGAAATCAACTGAATTAGGTTCTTGTCTAGTTATTAGAACTGAATCTTGTTCAAATTTAGTTTTATATTTTAGGGCAACTTTATTAACCACGTTGATATAATTAATATTATTTTTTTCATGAAGGATAGATACAACTTTAGTTTTCTCTTTAGTTCCCTTCCAATAACCTGTAATTTCTGATACTGAAAAACCTTCAACTTCATTAGCAAGTTCAGTATCTAGAAAACTATTAAATTGTTTATCTGATACAACTGACTTATTTTTTATATCAGTTCCAAAATATATTAATGTGTTTATCATTTTATTACCATACCTTCCGTTCTAGAGTTTGCTTTATTCTTAGTTCATTAATCTTAGCTTTAGTTAATGGTTTAGGTTTAGATCCATTGCCCTTAACAACTGTTATACATTTTCCATTTTTTCCAATGGGTACAATCAGTCTTGACTTACTTCTTTTAACTTGTCTTTTACTTGGTATATTCATTTTTTTAATCCTTCTTTTTAGTTACTATAATTATTCTATCATTTTATTTACTACCATGTCAACCCCTGATATATCATATAACTCCCCCGAAAAATAATAAAAATCGGGGGGAGAGAGTAATTAATTAATCGTCAATGTTTGGTTGTTCCATTCTTGCGATATGGTTATCCACAATGTACCCTGAATATATTTCATCAGAGAGAATGAAAATCTGTTTCCAGAATAACCCTGATTGAGTATCAAGATAATCTTCATCTTCTTTAACACCTGATTTAATAATCGCTAATGCTAAATCGTTATATCCCTGTGCTATTGCTTGTTCTTTATCTAATCCATTATAATCTGTAGCCATTTTTTAAATCTCCTTTGATTTAATTTATTTATTTATTTAACCTATAATTATTGTCTCATGGATTTGATTTTTTTACAACCCCCATGATATATCCTATAACTCCTCTGCTTATTCGTACACCTCCCCTAATAAGTCGCCGTCTGCTTCTTGAGGTGTATCAAAATCTACAACCTCATAATTTTCTATGGCGTGTTTCTGTACTGTAGGTATGCCCTGATCCTCGCAAGCCTGCAACCTTTTTAAAGGCGTTTTGTAGCCGTCATCATCTGCCTGATACGCAGACTCCCAGTCCCAGTTCTCAGCCCAAAATTTTAAGTTCTCTAAGTTATCCATTTTTTCTCCTTAACTAAATTTAACTATACCTATAGTATATCACATATTCAAAACTTGTCAACCCTGTGCCACTCGGCTCAACTAGGGATATATCACATAACTCCACTTCAGCCGAAAAAAAACTGAAGTGAGTATATTAATCGTTCTGAAAATATTCAATCATAAGTTTAAAGTGTTCCCTATCTAGTTTTTCAACTGGGACATGTTGCAATAATTCCATTAACATATTAACAATAGTATTTAATTTTATATCTATTCGTTCTAAGTCTAATTTATCCATTTTATTATTTCTCCCTTCTACTTAATATTACGTGTAATAAAGGGTAAAAAACGTCAGAGAAACATCAGAAAAACGTCAGAGTTTTTTATATTCAAAAAACAAACTGAAGTAAGTATATTAAGATTATGTATAATAAAATTTTCATTTTAAATCTCCTATAATAATTTGAAAATCCATATTCCCAGAGTTCTCATCACCTCCCACAATAGTGATGAAATCCTTTTGAGAAGGATCATCAATATCAAAATAGTGTGACTCCACCCAGTAGCAGTAACCACACATAACCACTTCATCACCATCTACATCAACCACCAATCCCCAAGATGCTATTTGGTTTATTATTAAGTTGCAGAAATCACATTCTCTATCCATTTTTTAATTCTCCTTTATTTGTTTTTTGGGCATAGTATCCCGTATTTATAATATTAGCACATATGGTTATTTAGTCAAATAGGAGTTATATGATATATCCAGTACCACTACCCCCACCACTTAAAAAGTGGCGAGAGCTGAGATTAATAGCTAATCATTTTTACTCCTTTTAAATCTATCTGGGTTAACTGACTCAGGATTTTTTATTGCCTTAATTATGCTGTCTGTATCTGTATCTTCAAGTTCCCATACTGACCTTCCGTCATCAGGTGAAAATTGAACAGCCCATACTTCCATTCCTTCACTCATAATTATTTACCATCTACAATTGTTGCTGAATATTTTCTACTCATTAAAAATAATTTAGAACCATTAGGGCTAGTTATTTCCAAATCTCCAAAATCATCATAATCATCTGTA
>Ga0098056_1000983_pt1 | contig 11541 bp, 4 predicted proteins | sample 17BtaG_FD_92583 | JGI IMG/M metagenome (GOLD analysis project Ga0098056, IMG submission 92583) | Marine viral communities from the Subarctic Pacific Ocean - 17B_ETSP_OMZ_AT15314_CsCl metaG | ecosystem: Environmental > Aquatic > Marine > Oceanic | place: Subarctic Pacific Ocean | collected 2015-01-18
AGATCAATATATTTTATATTAGTATTTGACACGCTTTCAGTAAAACCTATCTTCTTCGTTGTTTCATTAAATTGGGAGGCTTTGACGTCATTAATAACATAGTTTTTTGTCTCAAGACCTTGTACAACCTCTTGCTCTACAAAGTGTTTTTTCAACATATTGCAGAATATAGTGGATGCCTCGTTGTTTATAAGATTGTTAAAAATATTTTTAAGATTCTTATCTGTACCTTTTGATTTCTTTACAACAAAAAATTCGTTTCTATTAGGAATTTTAATGCTGTTATAGTATGGGACGCGGGTTTTGTATTTATTTAGCCCTGCTTCTATTCCGTGGGGGAAAAGTATATTAGCGTTATTTCTAATTATTTTTTGCTTTATCTCTGGTGTAAAGTTAGTTTTTGTAAATGTGTTTAAATATTTTTTAGTAATAACAGTTCTGTTGGTGTAGTTTGTGTCTCCCAAATAGGCGTCGATAGTTTCCACGTCTAATCTGTGAAATTCTTCGGGCGGGGGGTATGGAGTTACCACAGGATCAGAAATGTCAACACCTCGAAATACACCATTTAAGGAATAATACTTTTTAATATGATCGGGCCTAGGTGGAAAGAATTCAGTATTAGTCGTATACATCATTGAGTAATAATTTGGTATTGACAGAGAATTAAAATTGTCAGAAACGTATCTTTCATAATCTCGAAGTTCATAATTTGTGTGTGCTGTTAATTCATAATAGTCGACACCGTGACCCACAGCTTTCATATCGTGAACAATTGTTTTAATATTTTGAAGCTCGAAGGGTTTATAGCATTCGAAAACCATTTCTTCTCCACCGCTATTTACAACAATTCCCCTATAATCAGTGTTGTTATATTTTCCTCCAACTATAAATCTTCTCCACTCTTCATCAGTCTCCATGAGTCTCGCGTTAGAAGCCAGAAGTACATCAATATTTAGTGTATCCAGTGCTCGATTGTTTACTTTAGTAGTCTGGCGATGGAACGACACAATTTCAATTGGATTTTCTAGTACCGTGAGCTTAATTTCTTTTCTTTCAGCAGTTGTTCTTTTTCCCGCTGCAGTCATTTCATTGAATATGTATCTAAAATCAATACCTTCGCCGAGTGGATTGGGGCGCTGGTGAAGGCTATAATTGCCTCCAAATAAATTTCTAAAGTTATCATTTGAGTTTTTTATTAAATTGGTATCAATATATTGTGCTTTTCCTGAAACTTTATGTGCGTTATACTCAGCTCCGTCAAAAAATTCAGTTGGCCCTATAAACAAATCCGGACTTTCTGCAAAATACATATCTGTTGATAATACCAACGAACTAAGGATCGGTGTTAAATCGGAACTGCCGAGTGGTGCAGTTGGGGGCGGGGTCGGGCCCGAACCACCTAATGGGGGAAGAATAGAACCAGGATCAACAGTAGTAGTAGTTATAATAGGAGTAAATACCGGAGCGGGGGTTGGTGCTGGGCCTGGGATCCCAAAACCACTGCCGATTGTTTCAGTAAAACTATCCATGTCTACTGGGGAAATAAACGCTGTTGTTCCGGGATCAATTTTAATTTCAGGTGAAAGGTCTGGAGCAACAATTTCAATAGTTGGGTCGACGACAGTTCCCGAGGGTATCTCATAATCGCCCGGTAATACGTATTTGACAGGTGCGATGGGCGAGGAAACCACAGCTTCCTGAGAAGTAAGGTCGATTGGTTTGTCTGAACTGGACATCTAGTAAGAGCCTCCGGTTGTGGTTGTGATGTAAGATCCTGTCTCAAGATATGAGATAGTATCTAGATTAAATTCTATATACTTCACTGCCTTTTGTAAGTCTTTATTTGTTAGTGTATTTGGTTGACTGTCTCTCAGAAACAATCTTCTTGTAACTGTTTGAGTCAAATACATATCACGACATATTGTAGTAATTGTTTCATCATATACTTTTCTTGCATATTCGCCATCAGAGCTAACAGGGGTGCCAAACATTTCTTTTAATATTTCTACCTCTGGGGTGACAGCTGAATATCCAATAATTACATCTCCTGAAACACCACCAATGCCAGTAGTTACTCCTTCATCGTCTGCTCTTTCAAAAGCTGGATCGTCTGTATTGTATACAGATTTTATGTATTTTTGCAAGTGTTTTTCGACGTCGTCGTCATGATAATCATAGGTCCCCTCGTCTGCATAATAAAGTGTTTTTATAACTGATATTCCATTTTGGACATTGCTTATCCCAGAAGTATAAGTAGCGGACATCGGCATTGATGTGGGACCGGTACCAGAGTACACCCAGGTCGCGGTCGAGATCACGGGGGAGTACGCGGAGTCGGATATACTGATCATATCAAACATAACACCAGTTTCAGGAGTGTATGTAATAGATGTAGCGGCCGGAATAGCAGAATAGAGTCTAACGCTTACTCTCGGATCTAAAAAGTTATAATAATCATCGCTGTCGATTGCACCAGGAGATATCATCCGGTTGTCGGAAAAATTATTATTTACTAATTTTAATGAAGTAATTTCTCCATAATGGGGCATTACTGCCGAAGCTGAATCTTCTTCTTGAGACGAATAATGTAAAAGAAGATATCTCTTGTTGGCGATCTCTGCTCTCTTAATACAATACATATACGAGTGTGGCCATGATACACCGCCTATACTACTAAAAACTCTAGGATTTAATTTTGCCTTTACAGAAGTATATTCTTCTGTTTCAAATCTTGCTGGCTCGCTTCCCATTTTTATTTCCTCCCAATTTTAATGAAGTCTTGGTCAATATATTGGCCATTATTTTTCTCAGGGGTTGATATATAATACAGCCCCATTACCAATTCTGATAGATCTACTTTAATGTTAATATTAGGATCGTTTGTCACTCTATTTTTGATACTTTTCTTTATTGGTCTTTTTTCTATGTCTGGCACAAATATGGGGCCGTTGGGGTCACTAAAGTATTCATTAGTTGATATTTTCTCGTTTTCTTGATTCACTTGTTCATTTGTTAAAATATTTTTGTTTTTTAATTCTTTTTTGTTTTCGGAATTTATTGGATCTGTGCAAAATGAATAATCTGCTGGTCTATCTACCAACGTGACCCCTAATGCATTTATAACTTTAACTGCAGCGAAGGGGCCCCCTTCAGCCATCGCCGCCGTTGCTTCTAGGTTTCCATTGTCGGATAATCTAGGCACTATTTTAGTAAATTGTTTATTGACCAGTGGCTTTACAACCTTAGTTTTAGTGACGGTTTTTCTTTTAAGTGATTTTAATTGTTTTCTGCTGTGCATGTTTTTGTTTCCTAATATAACTAAACGTTATCAATAAATATCACCCACCAGGACTATATCTATAATAAGCTGAGGCGCCCGGGCCGCCATCTCCTGTTGCACTAGTTGCCGTCGCGACAACGTCGCCGAAGCCGTCGCCATCGCTGTCGATGGTTTCGATGGTATCAGTTATCCTAATACTAAATTCATCATGTAAGTCTTTTTGGTATTCGGCGATATATCCATTATAGGCATATTTGTTGCCCATTAAGGTATAACCAGATGTACTTTCAATTACTATGCTTCTTGGTTTTCCAAAATCAATAGTTGTGGGGCCCTTATAGGTTTCTATCATATGTTGTGGTGAGCCAGGAGGTGCGCCATCGCCATAGTTTCGTTCGTAAAGTTCTCTTATTTTTATCCTAAAGGTCTCAATAGCCCTCAGACTTCCATTTCTTGGTGATATCTGATGACTAAGTGCCATAGCATACTCTTTTAGTTTTTCAATATCGCCTTGAAATGCGTTATTCAATAATTCAAGGTGCATACAATATAGCAGCGGTGCTCGAACCCAGGGAGCATTGCTCGGATCTTCTGAATATTCTGCTTCGATTCCGTCTATAAAAAAATCATTAAATGTCTTATTAAGATTATTAAAAGAACAATTATCTCGACACAAGGTGGCATAATAACTGAAGGCAGTCTTGGCCATCCTGAGATCATCTCTTATAAACCTATATACACCATATGTCTGGTCCTTGACTTCAACATAAAATTCGTAGAATTGTCTATCTATGTATTTTTCAACTTGTTTTGGCAAAATACCGGTTCTAAATGCTAATATGTTGGCAAGCCCACCTGAGCCTAAATCACCAGTTTCAAGTATTTCTTCGCCGATGATACCAACTTTTTGAAATTCAAATGTCATAAGTCGATAGTTTGGAGCCGAAGCTGCTAAGGCTGGTTCAACATAGGATAGAGTATTGTTGGCAATAAAATTTGTTACAATTGCAGTAAATTCTTCGATAGAAATGTCACCATCAGATAGGCTCTGGCCTGCAGGTTTACCATATCTATCTGTTACAACTGCACTAGTGTATGGGGCAGCCATCATTGGATATTGGCGCATCATCTGACCACCAGATGGATTTGAATAGACTGAACCAATATTTCTAAGTGCAATGTACGAGTGAGTTTTCTCAATTGATACATATCTATCTTGAATGTCTAGATTGTATAAAGTATTATCCCAAATATCATCTTCTAACACTGATTTACTATAATATGAGACATAAGGTAGGCCTCCGCCAGAAGTTGGTTTACCTATAGTATACCCGGTCAATATTTCTCTTTTTACAAAATCTTTATGCAATCTATAATCTGTATCTTGACCTAAATCATCTACCGCTGCAAATCCGACAGTGCCCATTCTAGATTCAATTTCTGACCTGTAAGACGCAAGATCATTTAGATATGCCGGCTTGAGTATTCTACAATTTGTTGCAACTGGGTTTCCTTCCGATACATTATCAAATTCTGCTAGTATGCTGCCGAGCGGCAGATGAGAATGCGGAACCTTTTCGTCCTCAAGATCCGGTTTTAATACTGGGCTGCTGTCATAAGTTGAGTAAGTTTCATCGCTTAGATGATCAAGCATTTCGTCTTCGGTGTCCGAGATTAATTTTGCGTGGACGTCCACTCTTACTTTGTTTACTTTAAATTTGCTTTGCAGTAAATCTTTTCCAAAAAGTAAATCAATTTTTTGAGTGTTTAAAGCCAAAGAAATATTGCTATTTAATCCTAATGCTTTTTCGTAATCAAAAGAAAAATGACCGTTTTCAACAAGTGTAAATTTATTATTTGTTGTTTGGTCTCCTGAATTATTGTCCAAATCATAATTGCCAATGTCATAGGAAGGCCTGTCACCGTCGGGGCCGCTGAGTTCTTGGTAGACGGAATCTACACCTTTGCCCATAACATGCTCAAGATAGGAATTGATTGCTAGTATATCATCTGATGCTGCATCGGAGAGGTCGGCGCCTTCGGGCGCTCTGAGGAAGCCACCTAAATTATCATATTGTCGGTTCATTGCGAAATCAGTACCAGCACCCAATTCTGCTATATACTCAGATCTATCGGTCACATAATCATAGAGCCCAGCGTACGCATAGTAATTTTTAATGGCGCTTACGATATTACCATAAGCACTGTCTATACTAAGGCCAGAAATTCCTTCTTCTGTGTTTGCAAAATATGGTGGGATTGAGAATGCAGCTGGTACGCTTAGTGGGTTGAATCGGGGATCCAAATTTACTTGACCTTGAATTTCGTGACCATGCAAGTATATAAATGGTATGAAATCTTGGGGGCGAGTGCCCTCAATCGCTCTACTTAGTGAACCGTTTGATGTGTCATATCCGGCAGTTCGTCTCCTCTCACACAATATATCAGTGCGTGCTATATAAGGCGTGGAAGCTATAAGGGGACTTCGGAGATCTCTTACAACAGGATTTTGAATTACAAGTCTTTTTAATTTTCTACCTTGAATGGTCGCTTGGTTTGCATTATAAATTTTTATTTTTAAATTTTCGTAAAACCTTCCCTCTTGGGTTGTGATGGCACGATTAGGTATTTGAGATCTAAATTTATTTAGTTTTGGCAATAAGTTCGAATCTTGCCCTATTTCTTCTCCCAATATAAATGCTAATGAGTCCATCAAAGTTTTCGCCTCAATGCTATCAGGTGCCTCTGTTATCAATTCTTGAAGTCCGCTTATTATGTCGTTAAGTTTGATCTTGTCGTTGGCATAAAATTCTGAACTTATAGAGCGTATAACATCAACGCTTTCCACCAGATTACCAGCGATGTCTTCAAAAATTGTCACGGGACTTGTTAATACCCTGCCCATCTCCATTACCTGTACGTGTGAAATATCTGAAGCAAACGATTTGTAGAAGTTTACTTTGCTGCTTGTGCTCTTAAAAGCGTTTTGTATACCTTGTAAGCTGTAGTTAGTTTCTAGTCCTGAGAACAATGTTGTAAATGCTGCAAGACCTATTTTTTTAATTCCTTGTGTGGCATAATTTTTAATTCCAAAAAATGTTCGTTGTGTGTCCGGGGCGCCCGAGTCGGTATCCGCATTATAGAGCATTATTTTTTGTGAAGGATCAGATCTACTTCCTGGCTTCACTGTTTGTATGTAATTATTAAGGGAGGGTGTGCCAATCTTTCGAACTGCAGAAATAGCTATAATAGGCTCGCCGGCCCTGCTGAAAACAACTCCAGAAGGAGTGAATTCTTCGATTGGAATCTTATATGTATTAGTCTGTATAGATGATGCTAACTGATCGAATGAATCATAGCTAAATCCAAAACCATCAGTGATTGACAACACCCCTGTTGCGCTGCTTGCTAAACTGCTAGCGTTTTCTTGAGGATACAAAAAACATACTGATGATACTGGGTGACCAAGCGATGTATATGTAACTTCAGTGGCTGGTTCATAATACACTTCTGGGCCGGCCCTGAACCAAGGGCTTATGTAATTCAAAATATGTGAGTCTTTGATATTTTTGTTTATATTTTGTAAAAACTTTGAGTAATTGTAGTTACTTGGAGAGTTGGCAATTGTTTCATTCATTTCCTCCACCAAAAGCGTAAAATATACACTAAACCCCAGCGACTTAATTGAACTTACGAATCGTCCTACATTATTGAGTTCTTCCTCAGACACTGAATAATACATAGTTAAGGTTACATCAACGCCTTCATCGCCAATCTCAACCGACTCAATAAACGGGATAGGTAAAGTTTTACCAAACTTATTAATTAAGTTTCCAGATATATTTTTATCAATAGTACCATTTTTAACAGACATATTCGTTCCTTTTTAGCAAATTTCTGGCTCTGTTACAACACCGTAAATATCAACATTTATAATTTCGTCATCAACGACTTCCTCACAATCAAAGTCAATATCAACATAGTAGCTCTCTTTATTGAATACTGATGCGGCCTTGCAGGCTTCCTTTTCATCTATTTCGTAATCAACCAATAAGTTAAAATAATGTGCCACAGCTTGCTCTGAAAGCTGCTTGTCGGCCAATTCATCAATGTAGAACTTGTTGTTAATATTAATATCTTCTTCTGACATATAGCCATCTCTTATTGTGCCGTATTCTTCTTTAAAGAATTTTCTTATAAATTTATCTTTCCTTGTTCCCTCGAAGCTTTCGATCGGGGTGGCTTTGTGTACAACTTCGAATACTTCTATATCAAAATTGTCATTTAATACATCTGTATTTAATTCTTCAATATATACCATTAATTCTTGCGCTTCCAGAACAATAATATTATCATCAGTAAATTTTTGTGTCTTATTGATTAGTTTTGAATATTTCTGATTCCTGTTTGGTGTAATGCTATCACTATATGGCATAGTTTGCAAACTATAAATTGCATCAATGTTTAGTTGCGGTATATTAAAATTATTTATTAAGTCTTTATTAACTGAGGATGATATCTCTCCAATTAATGTCACCACCTTCATAGCAGGGGCCAATTCTCCATCAGAACTATGATGAGCATCACCTATGAAGTTTTCGTAGTAAAAATTTGGTTTCTGTGGGCTTATTTGATCAGGTTTATATATTAATGATCTTAGTGGTAGATATGGCCTTATCTTGGTTACTCTTCTATCTGAGGATTCAAAATCCACCAAACCTTCAAGATATTGGGTTTCATTTTTTATTCTATTGTTTATTTGATTTTGGTGTTCTGGATATCCTGCATAGTTTGAATCATAGATAACATTGTCATCTAAAAACGTATAATATTGCGGCTTAAAACGGCCGTTAGCTAATAAGTATTTGCCGTACGAGGTAAGCTTTATATCGAATACAGTTTGTTTTTTATCTAAAAATTTTGCCATAATATAATATAAATAGTTTTTAAGCTATTTTATTTTTTAGTCTTTCTGTTCAAATTAGAGGTGAAATATCTTGTTAAGGTATCAGTATCTACCCCTGCAAGGTTATCGGGCTGCCTGACAACTGGCAAATCATTTCCTTGACCTCCCATAAACGGCAAGTCGTTACCTTGGCCTCCCATAAACGGCAAGTCGTTACCTTGGCCTCCCATAGAAAGGGTATTAATTCGTTTAAAACTGACCGGGTTCTTCATGCGACTTAATTTATCAATGTATTTCTTTTGCCGGCGGGCCGCCTTGGGGTTATTTACATCAGGCTTATACAACAAGTCTACAGACAAGGCTCCCATTTCAACGAATGAGAAGTAATCGTATGGCCAATTGTGTATAACGTTTAGTTTTTTATTTTTATTAATAAAGTTATCGGAACTTGCCTCACCAGCTTGAGAAACCATCTTGTCATAATAATCAGATTGAACCCTCTGTTTCACCTTGAATACCATCCAATGTAGGTTGTCGTTATCAAGTAAATTATCTTGGCTAAATAACTCATTATTTGCCAACATGTGACAAACTGATTTTTCTTGGAACGTTACATCCTTGAAATTTCGGGGTGCAATATTTTGCCAAATATATGATAAATCATCTTTATCAAAGGTATACTCAAACGGTATTATATACATCACAATTGGTTTGAGTCCTCTATTGTTTAAGAAGTCAAATTGTGGCGGGATAACAAATTCATCCATCCTCTCAGTCAATTCTCTTACAGACTTACCAGCAGCAGAAAGACTATCACCTACCTTAGTATCAATTAAATCATCAAGAGATGCGTTTATTCGATCCATTGGAATAGATATAAAGTTTTTAGATTTAGAGTTCTTCTTGCCTGTTAGATTGTTTTGTTTAGATTCGTCAGCTTGTGTATATGGAATTGCCACTATAGCTTCTTTTACAACCAATTTGTCTTTTAAATTACCAATTTTGGTTTTTTGGTTCTTCTCGGTAAACCCAAACAAGTTTTTAAAAGATTTAACTTTTTTGTGTAGATTTTCTCCGTTTGCGGCCGCATCCTGATTGTTATAAACAGTATCGTTTGTTCTAACATCATAATGATACCTAAACCAATCGGCAGAAGGTTCTGTGAATTCTAAATACAAGCCTTGTTTTTTGTCTGGTATTAACCCAAACTGATGCCATATACCTCTTGGGACAGACTCGGGGGCATAAGTTGGCACTGACAAAATTGAGGACGTTAATCTACGAACAGTATAATCACTAAAGTTTAATGCCGGTGTTTCAAATTTAGATTGAATAACCCACTTTTGACCAACAGATGTGTTTCTTTTAGATTTTCTGCCTGTCAATTCGTCTTCTTGTTCAAACTGGACCCTCTCGATTCCGAAAAGATTAAAACTTGCAGACATTTGCATAGAGTTTTGATTAATTACACGTCCTGAATATGGTGCTGCTGAGCCTGTATAGTAATATGGTGAGCCGCCATTGTCACCTGAGCCGGTGATCTGTGCTTCATAGATGAGCTGTGTTGAGCCACTAATAATGTATCCTGGATCAAAACGCCAGAAATTTACTTTTGTTTCAGCTAATATTCTTTCAAGATCATAAGACTCGGAACCAGTGGGTCTGAAAATAAAGTCAACCCAACCTTCGCCATCACGGGAGCAATCCGTGAATGCTGGATTGTGGCCTGTGAAGCTATCGTAAACTGTATGGTATCTATAACCATTCATACTGCTAGTTATGGTACCCGCAATTGGGGGACCAAACGCAGTTGTTCTACTATATGTTGTAAATGTTTCTTTTAGTTTATCTTCACCAGATGTTCTGAGTGGATATTGTGGAAGTTCTATAAAAGAACTATTCTGTGAAGGTAAAAATTTACCTTCAACATATGGTTTCATACCAAATTTAGTGAACGGATTCTCACCAAGAATACTAACGGCTGTTGTAGATTGCTCATTAGTGTATTCAATTGAGCCCGTAGTGCTTCTATAAAATTTCAACCTGCTGATAAAAACATCGTCTTTCTTAAACTTTAGGTCGCTGCTTATAACATTTGATTCAAGCTTAGAGTATCCAGAATCTTCTAAGAAAAAGTCAGCAACGCCTCCTAAAAAGTTTCTCATCATAAGCGAATATTCGCGAGAGACTGGCCTTGGAGATAATGTGGCTAACATTTCTTTTTGAGCATTAGTTCCATTTAATGGTTCTATTGAACAACTTGGGTGTGATTCTAAGTCTGCTAAACCAAGATTATTTATAAAAGTGTGAGGAGTTATTAGAGTTTCAAACGGCAATCTGGTATCCCAAAAAGAGCTTGATAGTGTAATAATATCATCATTAAAGAAATCATTAGAAACTCTAACATTCTGCACAAGAGCCCAGTTATTAGGGGGTGCATTAGAACCACTAAATTGCATTCTTTGTTTTCTAATTATGTTACTTATAACTGGATAATCGACAGCAATTGAAGACTTGATGCTGTTGTATAAAATACCTGGTGCAAACAATGGTGAAATTATATTTCTAGCAATTGCAAAATTGTTATCTGTGCTACTCAGTTTGTTTACATTTCCTCCGAACACTCCTAAGTATGAGTCTTTATACGTTTCATTAAATTTTTCAACTAATTGTATTGTTCTTTGGGCCGGATAAAAACCCTTGTAAGGATTAAACTTAATTGCTGCTTTGAATTTCAGTCTAATTTCCGAGGGATCTAGATCGGTAGTTATATTAGTTTTGACAACGTTTTTAAGGAAGTCAGTATTTGTATATGTGATATAAAATGAATCGTTGGTGCTATTAATTCCCGTTTCAGGTATTTCAAAATTATCGGTTTTTGTTTTGTCATTAATTCCGTATTCAAGAATATCATCTATATGTTCAGAAATTCTATATTCCGGAAGAATGCTCATTGTCTTTGTAGTTGAGCTTAAGCCATCGTTTTTAAAATCTTCATACGAGTCATACCAAGGTTCGGAAGCTGCTGAAACAAATGTCAGTGTTGCCTTGGTGTTGTTTGTATCTCTTCTTATGATACCTGCTAATTCTGGCTGAAATTCTGCTTCGCCACCAAAAATCGGAATAGATTTTGCGGGAAGCCACTGATTGATAGTATTAAAAGAAGATGTTTCAGGAATTTGAGGGCCCATCATAGACGTTAAGGAATTTGGATTACTAACGGTTTGCTTTCGAGAAAACAGAGGACCTACTGATAACTTATTTGTGATCTCAGCGAGGGTAGTAGAATAGTTTGAACCCGTAAAATATGTTGTATAAGTGTTCTGCAACTCTCCAGCAGAACCTGAAGTCAGTA
>Ga0098056_1000985_pt1 | contig 11538 bp, 15 predicted proteins | sample 17BtaG_FD_92583 | JGI IMG/M metagenome (GOLD analysis project Ga0098056, IMG submission 92583) | Marine viral communities from the Subarctic Pacific Ocean - 17B_ETSP_OMZ_AT15314_CsCl metaG | ecosystem: Environmental > Aquatic > Marine > Oceanic | place: Subarctic Pacific Ocean | collected...
AAATATTAAATCTCATTTGAATCTATAAAATAATAAAAAAAAAAAAAAATTTTTTTTTATTTTCTGGGGAATTTGGAGACTTTTTTTTTGCGCTGCGACAAGCGAGTTTCGATGGGTTATTTCCAAACCATACAATTTAAAAACAAAATATTATATATAAATATGGAAGATGATAGTGAAATCTTCTATGAACTCAAAGAGTTTGATAATTATATGATAAATAAGAACGGAGAGATATACTCAAAAAAACATAAAAAAGTTATGAAACAATTTATATCAAATAAAGGTTATTATTATATAAAAATAAGGAAGGATAATAAATCTTATTCAAAATTAACTCATAGATTATTAGGATTACAATTTTTAGATAATTCAAATAATCTTCCTCTTATAGATCATAAAAATAGAAATAAACTTGATAATAATTTAAATAATTTAAGATGGGTTACAAGAAGTGAAAATTGTAAAAATTTAGGAATGAGAGAAGATAGAGAAGTAAAATATATTGGAGTAAGAAAAGTAAAAAATAAGATCAAAAAACCTTATAGAAGTGAAACAACATTTAATAACAAGAAATATCATGTAGGTTATTTCGACAGTGAAGAAGAAGCATATGAAGCATATAAAAAATTTAATTTAGAAAAGTTTGAAATAGAAATCATTTGACCGCAGCGCAAAATTTTGAAAGTCTGTGGGGGTGAGAAACAAAAAAAAATATTTTTTTTTTTATTTTTTCTTCAAATGTGATTTATCTATTTTATATGATTTACTACTTGGATTAACAGAGGCATATACTCTTGAAAAACCCCATTGTTCTGGACTTTTTATATGAGGTCTTACAGATTGAGGATTAGATTTATACGCCCCTTTTCCTTTTTGGAATATAGTTTGTATTCCAGATAATTTATATCCTGTAATATCACTAATTTCTTTTAAACTATGTGGTTCATCAGGTTTAAATCCATATTTTTTATTGAAACGCTTTTTATAAGTTAATACCATAATATATATATAATATTTTATTTACCTACTTTTTTATTTGCGTGTTTATGCGCCATTGAGAAACAACCTTTACCACTTCTAATAAACTTCTTCATTTCTTCTATATGTTTTTTTGTATGGTGTTTGCTATGAGTTTTAAATAACTCAATCTCTTCCTTCTTCAATGCTCTCGGTTTTAATAATGGTTTAGTCTTCTTCTTATACATATATTATTATAAAATATTTTATTTTAACAATCCCATAAAAATTTACGACTGTAGTAGTTAGCACTCTCCTTATTATTTTTAGTTAATTTCCCTTTTGCTTTTATTCCAGCACTTCTTTTACAGTAGTTTATTTGTCTTTGTTTATCCTTATGTTGTGTAAAATCTTTCATTGAACTATCACCAAAATGTATTATTTTTCCCTTAGGAGTTAATACCTTAAATTTTTTACCTTTTCTATCACTCTTGACTGGAACACCAATCTTCATAATATTATATATAATATTTTAAAATAGCTTTTTGAAAAAATTACCAGTTGATTTAGCAACATTAGCAATAGCATTCCCAGCGTCACTAAAACCCTTCTTAATATCGTTCTTATGTTTTATTATTTCACTAACACCAAATCCTAATGCTCCTCCAAGGACACCCACACCAGCACCTATAGCAATTCCTAATGGACCACCAGCACTTCCTAATTCAGCGCCTGTTAATGCTGCTGTTCCAATTAATGTTCCTGCTGCTGCTGCTCCTCCAACAGCACCTCCAACTGTATCTGCTGCTAATGCTTGTTCGTCGTCATTACCACCAAGTTTTTTAACACCACTTGCTACTAATTTACCTGTTTCTGCTCCTGCTACATATCCTACTGCTCCAGCAGCAATCTCAGGTGCTAATCCTACCGTAGTTCCTCCTAAGGCAGTTGTTCCTCCATACATTAATCCACCAGTTATTGCTCCTGATAATGCTTCCCTTTTTACACCAGTAATTGCTTGTTGCCTTGGTTTTCCATCAGGGTCGTCAGCAGGGTCTAAATAATCCAAGGCAGCGTCGGTTCCAAAACCAACTAACATTCCTGCTCCCATTGATACAGGATTTATTGCCTCACCGAAATGCTCTCTAAAACCAGCATTTTCTGCTGGGGTCATTGCCTGTCCTAAGTCATGAATATCATTAACACTATCTATATTATGATCGTTCATTATTTTAATTCTTCCTTGTCTATCACTATTAGCAAATTTTGCTATTTCTTCTTTAGTTAATTTTTGGAAGTTTGGTGTTCTAATATCAACAAAATCACTTTCAGTTGTTGGTTCAGTAACAGTAGCAGGTTTCTTTTTATCACCTTCTATCTTAGCAAATTCATCTTCTTGTGTTTCCCTTATTCTTACTTCCTCAGGTGTAGGTTTAATATCTAATTGTGACCTATTAATAAATTTATTTAATTCAGGTTCAATTGTCTCTATTTCTGTTGGAGGACTTGCTCCTAATTTTCCTTCTATTTCTTGTCTTTGTTTCATTGCTTTTGTTTTTTGTTTTGATCCTAATTTTTTTTTCATTGATTGTTTTGCTTCTTCCTTCATTTGTAATTCCATTTGTTCGTCTAATGATTTTGCTTTTATTACAGGTTTCTTACCTAATAATGATTTTTCTTCATCTGTGAAAGTTCCTCCCATTGCTTCCCAAAATCCAGTAGGTCCTTCTCCTCCTTGAATATGTCTATTTCCTTTTATTAGTGGTTTTCCGTTAGTTAATCCTATGTCGTTATCACCAGAAAAATTTGTTTTACTGCCTTTTTGTAAATCAAATATATAGTCACTATAAGTTTTACCTTTTTCTATATATTGAGTTTTCATTGTATCTAATGTTGAATATTGTTGTGTTTTATGTGAGTTTTCTGCTACTTTTAAAAATGTATTTTCAATAGTAGTATTATCCATAGATACATTATTAGGATTTCGATTCTCAGTAAAATTATCATGTTTGTGTGCGTCAAAAGCATTTTTTATTGGATTAAGTCCTACATTTTTTTTTAACGGTCTTAATGACTTTACATTCCAATTTTCGTGATTAGCATTACTACTTACTGCTAATCCTAAACTTGTAGGGTCACCAGTTGTTCTTATTATAGTATGTTCCTGTGTAGTGGATGTAATACCTCTTGCTGTTTTAGTTCCAATTACAGGATTGAATGTAGTAGAAGGAACATCATATTTTTGTCCCATATAGATCGCCTTACCTCCACCTTTACTTGCGCCTCCAAAATGTTCTACTGAACCATATTCATTTACAGCATTTTCATATTGTTGTTTTGCTTGTATAAATTGTGGATCTTCACTTTCAAAACCAGTTGCTATTCTAAAATTAGTTGCTAAATCTGTTTTACTTGGAGTTCCAGTAAATTGAGAACTTCTATAATGTATTTCTGTTTCATTAGTAGGAGTTCTAACAACAATACCTTCCTTAGTAGATAAATTCCTATCAATTACATATCCACCAGTATCTTCTTGACTTTTTAAATATTGTTGTGCTGTTTCAAAATTATCATCAAACATATATCCTTTTTTACTTGCTTCTACTAATTTTGCTCTTATCCTTTCTTGTGGTGTTAAATTCTCTGTATTAGGTTGTAATGCCCTTGATAATTGAAGACCCTTTAACATATGTTCTCTATGTTCCTTGCCTTCTTCACTATCGTCACCTTCACTCTCTAACTGATTAATAGCATCTTGTAAATCTTTAAATTTAGCACCAGTCTTTTTTTCTATTTGTTTTTTAATTAATTCTTTTGATTTATCACTTAAGTCTTGTTTATTTTTTTCTAAATATTTTTTAATTTCTTCTTCTGTTGGTGCTATATCCTTTCCTGGTGTTGGTAAATCAGTAGATTTTTTAGTAGGGAAGATTACACTTTCATGTTTCTTATATCTTTTTACATAAGTATCATAAGGTAATTTTCCTCTATATTCACTTCTACTCAACATTTATATTATATATAATAAAAAAAAAATAATATATAATATATATGGACTTGATTGAATATTTACAAAGTTACAAAAAAGGAAAACCCTTGATGAGGAAAAAGGGTAAAAGAAAACCTGGTCGTCCTCGTAGAGCAAGAGGATACGGTGAAAGAAGTAGTAAATACAATAGTTCTAATAATCAATCATTTAATAATAATATGGAAAAACTATTAACAACAATTTTAGCAGCAGTAACTGTTAAACCTACACCTGAAAAATTAATGGAAGGAACTACATATAATCCATTAGGAGCAAGAATAGGAGAACGAGAAATGTTTAGTAGAATGTATAACAGACCAGATTTAGAAGATCAATTTACTATGGATGAAAAAAAAGGAATTAGAAAAGCAATAAAGGCAGAAGAAGAAGAAAAAGACCCTGAAAAAATAGAACAAGAAAAAGTATTTATATTTAATACTACACAAGATTTTGATGCGAAGTTTGAAGAGATATTAGAAAAACAAGAAGAACTTTATGCTGACTTAGGAGAGTTAGTAGATTATGATCCTGATCCAAAAGAGAATATGCCTTTATCAACTGAAGCAGCAAGAAATTTTAGACAAGCAAATTTAAAAATAAAAGAAGAGGTTGTAGCACAATCATTAAAATTACAAGAGTTATTAAATGACGCAGAAGATTTAAATGATTATAAAGATTTATTAAAAAAACATAATGAATTAATAAGTAAAACAACAGAAAATTTTGCGAAAATTGATAATGATATAGCAGAACAACAAAATAGAACAATAAATGATTTAAGAGACGATTTAGATTCTTATGGTGATAAATTAATGGAAGGATTACAAATGGAAAGAGGTTATATAGAAAAATTCCAGGTAGCACAAGGAGAAAATATAGCATTGAGTGAAGAATTAAAAGCAACAAGAGCAAAAGCAAAAGATATAGTAGCACAACAAGATTTTCAGCGTTTTGGTGTATTAGGACAAGAAATAAGAGGTAATATTCAAGACAGATTAGTAGCAGAACAAATAGATGAAATTACAGATCAAACTGAAAGAGAATTAATTGCTGAGACAGAAGCAGAAAAAAAATCTGGTGTTCTTGGTGTATTAGGAAGGGATGTATTATCAGGTATTAGACAACGAGTAGATACAGCAGACCGTTCAAAAGCAGAAGCAAGATTAAGAGGAAGATTATTAGAAGAAGGAAAAAGAGCAGATAGAGCAGAAGAATTATTTGATATGGGAGTTGTAGAAAAACAAACAGCAATTAGAAAAGGTTTAGGACAAGAAATATTAAGTAGAAAAAGAAAAAGTTTTATTGGAGAGTTGAAAGGTGATATTGATGAATTATTTACTCGTCGTGAGAAAGAAAGAAAATCAGATCAAGAATTTTTTAGAAGAGAAAAAGAAGATTTAGAAACATTATTAGAACGAGAAGAAGAAGCAGGAGAACAACAACAGGAACAAATATTTGAATTAGAACAAGAAACAGAAAAACAAAAAGGAGCAATTACAAGAGGATTAGGAAGAGAAATAGTTGGTAAAAAAAAAGCATTTTATCAGCACTTCGATCTTGTAAAAAAAATAACGGAAGCAAATGAAGGAGCAATACAAGCAAAAAGAGCACATAATTCGTTACTTGAAAGATTTAATAAGGCAGAACAACAAAAAGCAAACGCACAAGCACAATTAAAAGGATTAAAACAATATGCTGATAGTTTGAATGACCAGATATTAGCAAGTGGAGAAAGAGGAGTAACAGCACAACAACAATATTTTGATAGAAAAATAGAAGACATGGAAAATAATTTAAGAATGGAAAAATCAATAGGATTAGATCTAAATTTAAAATTAGCAAAAAGTGAGGCAAACGAACAAGCACTAAGAAAACAATTAGTAGAATTAGAAACTGAAATAGATAATCAAGCAGCACGAGAGTTAGAAAGAACAGTTAGTGGATTAAGTGATATTTAAAATATTTTATATATATTATGAATAAGATAGAAGAAGAAGAAAATAAGGTTGAGAAAAAAAGGAAGAAAAAAGTAGTAGATGAGAAGAAATTAGAAGCACGATATCAATATTATGGTGTATTTCCAAATGAGTTTTTATTTGAGTTTTATAATCTAAAAAAAAAATAAGTTATATATTATATGGATTGTGTTAGTGTAGTTAGAGATACAGAAGATATAATTGAAGAAATAAAAAATAATGTAGCAATGCCTAATTTTTTAAAAATTAAAACTTATAAAGATTATCTAATAAATGAAAAAAAATATTATTATCCTGATATGTTATTAGATTGGGTAGCAAGAGAACATTTAGGATTACAGAGAACAGAAGAAGAGTTAGCAACAATGAGAAAAGAATATTTAGATAAAGTAAAACAAATAGAAGAAGAAGATAAAATTGGTGAAGAACAATGTAAAAAAATAGATGAAGAACATAAAATAATAATATAATAATTAATATATGAGTTTTGATTTTGGAGACGGCAACCCATTTGTATATACTAAACAAGATCCTAATATAGTTATGAGTAATCCATATACATTACCACCAGTTGATAATAGACCACAATATTTAAAAGACCGAGATAGGGAAGACGCAATAGCGTCAGCAAAAGATGATGAAGAATTAAATAAAAAGATAGTAGAAGACGCACAAAAAGAAACGCAACAAGAAGATTTTGATAGAGATCCTATTAATTATGAAGGAAATAAATTAATTAGTGAAGGACTAAATAAATTTGGTAAATTATAAAAAAAAAAAAAAAAATTTTTTTATTTTTTCTGGGGGATTTGGAGACTTTTTTTTTGCGCTGCGACAAGCGAGTTTCGAAGGAGTATTTGTCTAAACTTTTTTAAAGTTTATCTAAAATATAATTCATTTTTATTTCTTCTGTATATATAATTTCATCCTTCTTAATATAAGGAACATTAATCATATCTCTATTTTTTTTTTTAGTTTTAATAGGTTGTGGTTTATTTAACTTTTTTAATTCACTTCTTAATTTTTCTATTTTAGTCTTCATAATCTTTTTTAGAAAAAAAGATTTATCAAAAAACAATTAAAATATCATATAATATTATATGATAAGGTTAGGTAATCCTTATAAAAAGGATACAAAACAAACTCCTATTGAAATGTTATTAGCAAGAATGAAACAATCACAGGCAGAAGAAGCACAAGAAGATGTAAAAGAAAAAGTAGATAAACAATATCAAATGTTAAGAGCAGGAAATACAGCAGTAATGTTAAGAAGATTACATAATGATAAAACAAGTGGAGAATTAAGTAATATAAGTAGTAAGACACAATTAACAACAGATTTAAATAATCAAGGTTTAATGAAAATAAAAACTAAAAGTCAGTTTCAAGAAGAAGCAGAAAAACAATATAATAAAGATTTAGCACAACGCAATATAGATTGTAATAGAGGATCATTAACAGCGTGTGCTTATGTAAGTAAAAAAAAAGATACAATAGATAGTATAGCAAATCAATTAGCAGACGAACATAATAAAAAAGCAACAGATTTTAATAATAAATTAAAATTACAACAAAGTAAAAATCCATTAACAACAAGTAGCGATGTGATAGTAGATCCTGAAACAGGAAGAATCGTAAATAATCCAGTAGTAATAAATTTACAAAATCAAGAAAAATTAAAGGAATTAATAGAACAAAAAAATAAAAGTGATGCTGCTAAATTAGGACAACAAATGAAGGAACGAGAAAAAAATATAATTAATATAGGAAATCCTAATGTAGTAAGTGATAAACCAACTAATACAGGATTAAAAAAATACGGACAGTTTATGTTACCTCAATCAAAAATAAATGAATTAGAAAAAACAAAGAAATCTAATCCAACATTATATTATATGGAATTAAAAAATTTAGCAAGTAAAACTCCAGTAGTTAAACAACCACCAAAATCTAATTTAACTCCAACACAGCAGAGAAGTTATAAGGATATACAGAGACAACTTGAAAATATGCCTAATCCATTTACAGCAATTTCCTAACCGCAGCGCAAAATTTTGAAAGTTTGTGGAGGTGGAAAACAGAAAAATATTTTTTTTTTTTTTATTTTATATAATAGGGATGCCGCATGAAAAGACGCGTGGTGATGTCTTCATAGCAATAAGAAGTAGAGATTTAATTTCAACAGCACAACAAGATTATAATAATAGTGGTAGATTTAGTTTATTTGAAAATATAATAGCAGCAGAAGACGAAGTCTTAGGAGTATCACTAATATCAGCAACTATACCAAATTCCTTCTACAATTTATCAAATAATAATCAAAATAATAAATTAAAATTTAAGGAAACAGGTGATACAGACTACAAAATATTAACAATACCAAGTGGTTCATACGATATATTAGAATTAAGTAGTAAGGTAAAAGAATTATTAGAAGCAAATTCAACTAATACATTAACATATACATTTACTTATGACGAAATAAATAATACACTTAATATAAAAAATAATAATCCAACAGTATATAATACAACATTTGATTTTACAATAGAAAATAGTTGTAGAAGATTTTTAGGTTTTAAATCACAAGAAATAACAATAGATACTACTAATGGAATTACAAGTGATAGGGCAGTAGATATAACTGATACAAGAAATAGTATATATGTAAGATTACCAAATTTATCAAATAGTAAGGTAGTAGAGAGCAGTAGTGGAAAATTTAGTAATATTATAGCACAAGTTCCAGTAGCATTAAGTAGAAATAGTTATTTTGTATTTGAACCACCAACAGAATTTATATGTGAATTATCACAGAAACAAATAAATAGTATAGATGTTAATATAACTTATCAAGACGAAACAGAAGCAGTAAATTTTGAAAATGCGGATTGGGAAATAAATTTAAAAATAACATTTTTCAAATCTCACCATACACACGATAAACAACGAGAATATCACCATTCATTAGAAAAACAATTAAGAAGACAAGTAGAACAAACACAATCAAGAATACTACAAGATCATCAAGACCAACTCCAGTTAAATGAATTTATTAATAAGAAATTAAATGAAATAAAAATATAATATATAATATAATGAAGGCAATTCAAAATTACTATTATCTATATATTAATAGTGACGATAATATTACAGGTGCTACTAACTGTAAAAATATAAATTTCAATATGGATAGTGTTTTACAGTCTGCCCCTAATAGACAATATATAGAAAATCAAGCATATTGTTATGTAAGATTATGTTATTTTGCTATTGATTTAGCACCTGATAATGCTAATATAGGAACAACTACTACAATACAATTAAGAGTAGGAGGAACAATATTTCCTAATACATTTGAAACTTCACCATTATCATCAACTAATGCTCGTAATTTAGGTTCAAGTAATATTTTAGGTGTAATTCCAACTGGTAGGGAAGACGCAACAGATTTTAATAGTTTATTTTTATATTCTAATGTAGATTATGATAATACTTATGTTGTAATGGGAAATATATTTAAAGGTCAATTAAATTTACAATTAACAGACCAAGACGGAACAGCATTAGCAGATACATTAACAAATAATATAAGTTACAACATGAAATTGGAAATATATTTTCCAGAAGATCCAGCATTTAATTTTGATAATAATAAAAAAGATTTATTAATAAATTAATTAAATACTAATTAAAATTTAATTTAATTTTTTTTTTATATTTATATAATATAAATATGGAAGATAATTCAACTACGCCGATTGAAATGAGACTAAGTGATGTTCCAGGGATGCCATCCCCTGAACTTGAACTCACATATGTAACTGCTATTCCTATGAATGGTTCTACCTTCACGGAAAATCAAGAAGTTCGTATTGGACTAAATGTGCCGCAAGATTGTTTTGTTGATTTAAAACGAGCATATTTAAAATATAAAATTAATAATACAGGTGCTGCTCCAGTATTTTTAGACCCCTTAGTTGGAGGTGCTGCTGTAATTGATAATTGGAGAGTAATTGGTGGAACAGGAGCATTACTTGAAGAAGTAATCCACTATAATACATTTTATGCTGCTATGACTGCTAATAAAAATGTTGATGTAGTTTCTACTATTCACCATTTATATGAAGGTGCTTCTAAGCGTCCAGGTAAAGCAGAGAAGGTAGAGACAGGAACTGCTGATTTAACTGGTGTTGGTTTAACCTCAATTACTAATGCTGAAAGCAGAATGGTTACTCACCGTCCTCAGTCTGCTTTTTTCAATGCTGATAGATATATGCCCTTAGGTTTTACTCAGGGACTTACTTATGTCTCTATGACCTTATCACAGAATACTACTGCTTTTATTTCTCAGTCAGGAACTAACGCTGCTACCTACAGTTGTAGTGAATTTGAATTACATTTACCAATTCTTAAACCAGGTCCTGAATTTGCTTCTATGTTCCGTTCTGCTATGTCCTCAGGTGTTCCTATCCAGATCCATTCTGTTGGAGTTCAAAATTCTCAACAGGCAATTCCTGCCTCTACAACAGGTGAAAATACATTAACCTTCTCTACTCGTAAAAGGTCTGTTAAATCATTAGTAAATTCTTTAAGACTTAGCACTGCTGTAACAAGTTCCCTTGCTAATTCTGTATCAGGATTTATGAATTGTGATATAAGTGAGTATAATTATTCCGTTGGAGGTATGCGTATTCCAGCACAGAGGATTAAAGTAAATACAGATGCTAATGGAAAAGACGCAGGTGAAATACTTGCTAATCAGCAATTAGCACTCGGTCATTATTCAAGTGATTTAAGAGGTATTTGTTCTATTGACGCAAGACATAATGCTGACCCTGTTGAAACCTATTTAATTGTTGATGAAAAAACAAGCAAGGAAGGAGGAAAAGCATTATTCAGTCTTGATCTTGAAAGTTATAACGCTGCCTTTGCTGGTAAGAATTTAGCAGGTCAGGGATTACCTCTTGTATTCCACGCACAGACTGGTGCTAAGGGAATTCAAAATCAAGCAGCAGGTGCTGTATTATGTGACTTATATGTTATACACGATGTAGTATATGTATTAGACGGTATGACTGGAGTAATTACTGCTAACTCTTAAATATATATAAAAAAAATATAATATAATAATAAATGAAGAAGAAGAAAAAAAAACTTACAATGAAATATATTTTAGAAGAGATAGAAATAGCAAATATAATATTAGACGAGATAGATAAGGCAAATGGAGGTAATCCAGAAGCAAAAAAACAAGCAAAAAAAAATTATTTTACAAGTGAGATTGCCCCACTAATACATGTTTTCAATACTAAATAATTCGCAGCGCAAAATTTTAAACCTTCATAGGAATTCAAACTTAATAATAATTTTTTTTATTTTTTTACTCCTCCACCCACTTATCAACATAACGACATTTTCGTTCTGTTGAGAAGACTACTTCACCATTTATATATTGATAAACACCGTTAGCATATTCTCTATCTCTCATAGAATATACTTGATATTCAAATCTACCTATCTTAAATTCAAACCTATCCTTATTCACTTGAACCTTTTTTGCTGGGTCGTTAT
>Ga0098056_1000991_pt1 | contig 11510 bp, 3 predicted proteins | sample 17BtaG_FD_92583 | JGI IMG/M metagenome (GOLD analysis project Ga0098056, IMG submission 92583) | Marine viral communities from the Subarctic Pacific Ocean - 17B_ETSP_OMZ_AT15314_CsCl metaG | ecosystem: Environmental > Aquatic > Marine > Oceanic | place: Subarctic Pacific Ocean | collected 2015-01-18
GGAACAAAGATTTGGGTTAGACAAGCCTCCGGTATGGAAAAGTTAGCAGTAACTAATGTTCAAGGAAGGGCATTTAGACAAATGCGACACGCAGGCGACCCTGAAAAATGGACAGAAGAACAAGAACAAGAGTTTACTAGTCTTATAGAAGATGGTGGCGGAAGCGTACAAGACCAAATTACTAGTTGGATTCCTCCTTGTATAATAGATGAAGATTTTGATATTAATGTTTTGACAACAGAAGAGTTAATGGAAATCTTATCCTTTGTAAGAGGGGATGACAAGGATGGCGCTATCCCTTTATAGACTTTATTAGAGTAGCCCCCTCTCTATGTATGGCCTTCAAGGGGGTTTTACCCTCGGATTTATGGCTAAAATATAACGTAGAAGGTGGTACACATTTAATGGATTTAGACCTTCTTATAGCGGCTAATATTAATGATAGTATAATGGAGGCTAGTAGCGAAGCAAAGAAAACAGATGCTAAGGGCGCAGTTGCTAGACGCGACCAAAGAAGGGAAAAACGCAAACTATTAAACAACAACAATGACCTACTCGATATATTGAGAGATAGCGGAGTGCCTGTTGAGGGCGAGAGTAGAGTGGATTAGATATGATAGAAATAATTTTTGCTAATTCTTTCTTAGAGTTTCTTGTTCCTTTTGTCTTTATAGTAAATGCTGTTACTCTTTTAGTATTACGTTCCGGCGCTTCTAAGGTTTTCTTCGACATCGTAGGTACGTTCCAAGCACAAAGATTAATCAAAGATGCGAAGGCATCACAAACTGTATTCGAGGCCTTATACCTAGATTCTCTATCGGGAATACAAGAAGGCGCACAAGAATTAAGTGATATATTTACTGAAATGACTGAAAGAGTAATACCTATTGTAAAAGAAATAGAAGAGGCTAGAATTGAATTAGAAAAGTTTATGACAGTTACGGGTGTTGAGGCAAGAATAGCAGCAAACGAAATAACAGAAATAGGTTTAGCGTTTGGTTTTAGTGCCGACCAATCAATGTTGGCCGGTGCAAAAATGGCTCAATTGTCCGGTGTTCTAGGCGCAGGAAGTCTATCAACGGGTACAGAAATAGGAATGGCTTTTGGTCTTATATCCGGTATGGAAACGGATGCGGCTATGCAACGTATGATTAACTTACAGGCACAAACTAAGTTTATGACCGAAGGCATAGAAGATGAAATGTCGGTAAGAGAAAAAAATGATAGAATTAGAATGAACAGCCTACGTATTCTTAATCAACTAAATACTGTTGAGAATAGGTCGGTTGCTACAATGGAACAGATTACTTTCGTTATGAATCAATTCGCATCACAGGCTGAATTGACTAATGAAAGTATAGCAAGTATGGCGGCTTTATCCGCTACACTTATTGAGGCCGGTGAAGAACAAGGTAAGGGTGGTCGTGCTTTACGTATGATGTACGCTAGGCTTGGTGCTGACATTAATGGTTCAAGAAAAGCGGTTGAGGATTTAGGTATTGCTGTTGCTGATAACGAAGGAAACATGAGAGCGTTTTCAGATGTATTACAAGACTTAGCAGTTGAGTATAACAAAATGAGTGGTGAAAGAAAAACTGAATTGGCTCAAACAGTAGCCGGTAACAGGCACTATACCCGTCTTATTAAATTATTAGAAAACGTAGATAGGGTAAAGGAGTTAGAGTTTGAAGCAACAATTGCTATGTTCCCTGCTATGGATGAAATAGAAAGAAGAAGAGGAACGGAAATATTTGCTTTGCAGAAAGCGGAAATGGCTTATAAAAATTATAGTGCTTTATTAGGGGAAGAATTAGTACCGGCTATGACTAAAGTTACTAATAAACAAGCCCTTATAATAAAAGATTTTGCGGTAATAGTACAAAAAAGTGGTCGTATTGGAGAAGGTCTATTAGGTGTTAGTAAGGCTATGGAAACAATGATTGGCCCAACTTTTAATATGTTGTTAAACATACAAAACATGACTGTTGCTATGGACACTAATAGAATAATTAGTAGGGCTTTGGCCGGAGAAGGAATAGCAGGGTTAGATAATGCTTATTCTCAATTAAGCCAAAGTTTAAGTTTACATTTAACACATCAAGAGCAAAAACGACAGGCTGACGAAACTGAACACGAAGCAACTTTAAGAAAAAATAATGCGTTAAAATTATTAATACAAACTCAACAAGAATATAACGATGCTGTAAGTGCGGGTAATATGTACGATTTAGCAAAGTCTGATATTGACTTTAACACTTATCTTTCAAATGATGTTGACGAAGAAGGTAAAAGAATAAAAATACTAAAAAGATACGAAGATTTTTCATTAAAAATGTTTCAAAGGAAAGCAGATAGGCGAAGAAGAGATGCGGCGGCAGAAAGAAAAGCAGCAGATGAGTATAGCGCACAAGTTAGGAAACAAATAGATATTGAGGATAGGGCATTAGCAGCCATGCAACAAAGTGGTACTCAAACAGTAAACGGTATAAAAACTACCGCACAAACAAGACATGACGCACACGTGGAAGCAGTACGACAAAAAGAAGAATTGTTGGCTAAAAAGAGAGAACACAATGATAGGGCAAAGGCTTTAGATATGGAAGCAAACGAGTGGGAAAAGAGAATACGTGGTGAAAGAAAGGCTAGACATATGGATGATATAGCAGAATCTACGCACAAGAATGCAAAAGTTTTAGATGCGGCACAAATGTATAATGGACTTACTGCATCATTATTAGGTGCAGGAAGTGCCATGATGTTATTTTCTAATAATCAAAATATGGTAAGAGGTGGTATGGTTTTAAATGGTGCGGCTATGCTTTTACATACAATAAAAATGCTTGGTTCAATTACTGCTTTCAAAGGATTTAATACGCAACAAGCAATAACAATTTATAATATGGGAGTAGCACGTGTAGCAAGCCTAAAAGAAATATACACAAACCATTTAAAAACTGTATCACAAAACGCATACACTATGTCTATTGTTGGTTCTTCTAAAGCCATGCAAGGTTTAGCCGCATCTGCTATGATGGCCGGAACTGCTATAAAAAGTTTTTTGAGAGTGTCCGGCCCACTTGTTCTCTTAGGACTTCTTAGTGTTGCTGCTATGGAATTAGCAGAAAAGTTTAACCTATTCAGTTCACCGGACTTAGAAGCAAATATGCAAGGTATTTCTTCTGCTAGTTTAGATACGGCGGCAACAATGGATATATTAAATGAAAAACTTAGTGCCGGTGAATTAGAAGCACGAATAAAAACACAAACAGATTTAGTAAACAGTCTAAAAGATGCTACCGGCGCTTTACAAGTTGCTGCTAGAGAAGCGGCACAACAAGATTTACTTAATTTAACTACTGCACAAAACGTAACAGTATTTCCTAATTTAGACACAACACAAGCACAAAGTTATTTTGATTTATTAGATAATTTAGATAAGTCAAGAGATTCGTTTAAGCATAAATACTCAATGGGTCATTTTGATGGGGAAGAAAAAAAAGCACAAAAGGCTTTAGATGATTGGATTGATAGTAATGAAATATTACACACTAATATTTTACAAAGTGGGGCAGAAGATTACAGACAATATTCTATTGCGGCTAAACAATACAAAGAAGATATAGAAAATCAATTTGATTCAGAAATAAATGGTATTAACACAATGGGTACTGCATACGATGAAGCAAAAAATAAAATGACTGATTTTATGAATGAAAGAGAAGAAATGTTCTATGGTTTCAGTAAAGATAATTTAACGGGAGATTTAGTTAGACAAGTTACTCAACAAGGGGTAGAGACATTAATTACTACCACAGAAGTTGTAATGACAAATAATTTTAATGGTATAAGTGTACCGCAGATGGTAGATATTATAATAGACGAGATAGAGGGTAGGGGCAGAACACATGGATTCGCATTTTCCAATACTGCATAGAGTGTGATAATATGGTAAGAACAGTACAAAAAAAATATCAAGTGTGGCTCGCAGGCTACTACGATGATTTTAACGGCGCAAGAGCAATACCGGATTATTTACAATTACCTTCTGACTCTTCTTATGCAGTAACAGTAAGTCATTTTGGAAATCCTATGAACGGCGAGGCTTCCCTCAACCCTCGCTACCGTTGGTCTATTGTAGAAAGGGCATTAAAAACTAACTACGATACTACACTTTTAGGTACAAACAATGTAAATAGATATTTACGTAACAATGGTATTTTTGAGTGGTTATCTAGTGATTTATCAAGACAAAACTATAACAAATGGGAAGGTAGGGTACAACTACAATACCCCGATGGACACGTGGCTAACCGATATAGATTTGGTGGTAGCACATCCGAAGGAAACTTAGGTTATCAAAGATTTGTTAACGGACACGACAGTAGCGGTACTTATATTGTTCCCGTCGGAGACAATGACGCTACTTTTGGTAGAGCAGATATGAAAAGATTTGATATGGAAACTACCAACAAAACAAACTACGTAGCAGGAGATGCGGGATTAATTTCAACCACAGGAGACTTCGTACAAAGAGCGCATCTTACAGGCTCTTGGATGGGAGAAAAAATGCGTACTACTACAACAGATACACCGGCTCAAGTATTTGCCGAAGTTACTTCTCCCTCAAAACAACCTTTTCTTTGTATTCAAAGTAGTAGGAAATCAATAGCAAACGATGGTACTACTAATTATGCACCAACTGTAATATATGATGGTACATTAAATAGTAAATTAGATAGAGATGTTTTTACCGCAAGAGTAGCCTTAAGAAGTTATTTGTCTACCGCAGACAATTGGGATGATGTAGCAATACGTTTTGAAATAGGATTTCCTTCAACGCAAGCGGGTTTGTTAAACGACATCGGATATACACGAAGTTCAGACGTACCTGCAATAGATTTTAAGTTAAATATGTCCGAAATAAGTTATAACACTAAGGCTTTAATACATGATGGTAGTAACGCCGTATCTTATACTAATGATAATTCTTGGATTGATGTTGATTTTGTGTTTGATTACACTAATAATAAGTTTAAGGTTTATTATAACGGTACGGAATACACAGCATCAAATAACACAACGGGGGCAGGTAGTTATAGTAATGGGTATAGTATGCCTGATGGTACTACTGCAAGCAACTTATATGGTTGGCAAATGACTGTCCAAAGCACAGAAGGTACTAATGGCAATTATGGTTATGTTTCTTATTTAATGTTAGATAGAGTAGGTTTAGTAAGATACCTTACAGATGATATAACTACTACTGATGAAGTGCAGATACAAAATCTTTCCTTAAATCAACCTGTTAATGGTGTAAGTAATTGTAATATTATAATAAATGACGACCCCGACAGGGCAAGTAATGGTAATACAGGATTAGCCGCAACAGATTATGTGGAAAACTTAAAAGATTTGTTTGTATCTACTACATCACTAAATTGGAAATTATTAATTTTTGGAAATATAGATTCGAGAATAGATAGACCAATATGGAAAGGACATATAGATAAGTTTGATATAAAACAAAGAGGAAGAGGCAGACAAATATCTTTTTCTGCTTCTGATTCACTTATTTTAATGGGGAAACAAATACCTTTGTGGGAAGTGGGGCAGAAATCATTAAGTGATAATTCACAAGAAGTACCTTATTGGTTATACGATGCACAAGGATTCAAAAATATAATGAATCTAGGTGCATCTAAATTGGAATTAAATGATGAAAATGTAGGTTTTGAATCAATTAATAGTTATAAAGAAATGTCAAATCAAAGAACGCAATTGGGTAGTGGTTTGCCTATACAAATGTATAACAATGAAGATACTTTTGGGCCAAATAATATAGAAGATTTTTACGAAGGAGTAAGAATAATAGGTTTTGATGAAGATACTAGTAGTAATACTAGATTTTATTTAAGTGCAACGCCCACATCATTTAGTGCATCAAGCACCAATTTTAATATAATAAGTAGTAGACACACCACTACTTCTGCTATACAATTTAGTAGCATTGATTCTGATAATATAGTAACTGCTAATGCTTTAACATATAATCCCGAAAGTGCAAAAATAATCTATATAGGAAAACAACAATCTTTACTAACTCTTGATAGTGAGTGGCCTAATCCACCCCTTGATTCTTTGCACGACGACGATATTTGGAAAGGTATAAGAGATAATCACGCCCATTATGAAGATTTACAGCCGTTTTTTGGCCCACATAATATGCACGTTTATTTTGATGCAGACCCTAATTTAGAATTAGGAGACACAATATACATAAATACCGAATCAATGGATGGTGCAGTTGATTTGAATACTGCTTACTATAAAAAAGAAGGTCATAAAGTAATAAAAATAGATAAAATATTAAGTTATTTTGGTAGTACACCCGACGACACATACCGTAACGCTACTTTAGCCGGACATTTTGATGGCACAGGTAGAATATATATTTGGGTAGTAAAAACAGATACAGTAATTAGTAGTAGGAATTGGTCTACACAAAGTATTCCCGAACATGGTGTTTATGCTGCTAATAGTTTTATTACTAGTAACTTTACCAACACAGCAACAAGTATTGTTTTAAGTAGTGTGCATGGATTTTCGGGTAATGGAACAGCAAGAATAAAATTACCTAACCCCACAACACTTAACGGTGTTGAGTATAATTTTATAGAGTTTACTTATAGTGGAATTATCAACACACAAAACACACTAGTGGGTGTAACTAGAGCAAGTGATGCTATGAGTCAAAATCATCCAACTTTAGCAGGTTATTCTACACATGGCGCAACCGTTTATCAAGTACCCAATAGTGGAGCAACAGCCATAAATAGAGACAAAAGTACTTTACTTGAAGATAATAATAGGTTTGAGTGGTCTAAAGACACAGGGCGCATACCTAATATATGGTCTAGTGGTGCAGAAGATATTAAAAATAGAGCAAATCACGCTTTATGGATGAGAGATTTGCCCATGAGTTTATGGTTTCAATATCACTTTGGTATAGTAAATGTAAATTATACAAATAAAACTTTACCTAGCGGCGTAACTGCAAATCTTTATAGTGCTATGAATAATGGGTCATCCCAAACAATATCACCCACAACAACAGCAATTAAAGTGCATCAAAAAACCTACGAAAACTTCCCTACTCATGGTGTAGTTGAAATATGGAGAGGTGATAATCAAGGTAACGCTTCCACACACAGCAGTAATAATTTAGTATATGAAGAAAAGTTTATTTATAGAGGTAAAAAAATAGTAAGTGGTGTGTATTACTTAGTTGGCGTAAAATATATTACAGGTACTTATGTTTCTGCGGGTAATGCTAACTCAACATCCCCACCTTATTATTATATGAGGGTACAAGAAATAAGTAATGACTACAAACATCTTTGGTTGCTTTGGGCTGACATGAGAAACAATGGTTTAGCCGACGCAGACGGTGGTTTGAGAAAGAAAAACTTTGGGTTACAACATCCCGTATCTGAAAATTACAAATTAGATATGTTTTATGCAGACCAAGTTGACGAAAAAGGTAATATAGATAAGTTTGGTAGTTTAGAAATAGGAGATGATGTAAATATATGGAATGTTGATTCCACAAATGACACAAGCACAGGGGCAGCATACTCAAAACCTGCTGATTACTCTTCTTCACAGGAAGTAAGTAGTATAGCAAGCAATAGCGGTAAACTAAAAATACTTACATCAGAAACAGGAACAGTAGCGGTTGGAGATTATATTCACCTTATAGGTACTGCCGACCATGACGGAATACACAAAGTTGCTTCCGGTGGCTTAAGCGACGACGCATATTTTATTACCGAGACTACATTTGTTAGCACTACGGTAAATGCAGAAGGGGCAATTTACTGCCCGACAACAGGTAGCGACCAAGATTTATCCTACTACCGTGATTGGGAAGATAAGGCGGGTGCATTATTAGTACTAGATTCTTCAAGATTCTTTAACCTTAATACTAATGCTAACGGTGGTAAAACAGGGCAGTTAAGTGGATTAGGTACTGACTTAGGAGATTACGTACAAACAAGACAAGGTTTCCCCGCACTAATAGATAACTATTGGGCGGAAGCATTACCTTCTTTTAGAACAACAGGGGATTTAACAGGAGAACACCCCGCACAATACAAATTATTATCAGACGTTACTCTAAGTGATGGGCTTATTACAGGGTCAAATGGAATTGCTATTGATGATGCTAGTAAGTTTGGTGATAGTGGGGTAGGTAGTTTAATTTTAAGGTATAATAGTGATAATAGTTTAGATAAAAAATATTATTTTGTGTGGGGCAATAGATTAACAGCAGAATATAGTAGTAGTAGTGCAGTTGACGCTAACCCCGTAGTTAATACTACTAGTTTTAATTTTAATGGTAACACAACTACTACTATAACAAACACCGGAGAAAGTCATATTACTTCGGGATTAAAAGAAGGTATGTTAATTAGAAGAACAGACGTAAGTGCAGGAGAAACTTACAATGAAACAATAGTAGACGTTATTAGTAATACAGAATTAGAAGTTAGTGGTACTTGGGCGGAAGGTAACACTTATGTTGTGCCTGTTCAATTAGGTAAAGTTTATGTTTGTCATAATGAGTTTGATGAAGAAATATCAAGTACGCTTGATAGTTTAGAACAAGCAATTTTTGCCGAATATAGTTTAGCAGGTAGTTGGGCTGATTATGGGGTTGATATTACTTATGATACAGACAACGAACCGGACACTTTTGAGGTACATTCGACTGCATATCCGTTATATATGTTAAGACTTTTAATGCACATAAACGGTTACATTAAAAACAAAAATAGTGGTACTTTTTATGAAAGTGATAAAGTTAGAACTCTTTGGAATGCAGCAATTATGGACACTTGGCTACCGCCAACAATTTTATACAGTATGTATGACATAAATAATGTTCCTCAAACAAGTATAATGACAAGTTATAGCGATACAAGTAGTAATGATTCTTACGGCTCTATGGTTGATGCTAGGGGAAGGACTATATTATCTACAATACAAAAAATGAAAACTGCTAGTGGTGTAGGTGAGGATAATGGCGTAAATATTTCTTTTTCATACTTAATAGGTAAAGATAATAGATTTGAGTTTAGACCTAAGTATAAAAGTAATATTAATTTTACTAGAAGTAACATAAAAATAAATAGTTTAACCACTAAATTAGATTCACAAGTTACAAATCTTAGAGTATATTATAATAACGGTAAAAGTTTTGTTGATTGGCCGGCTACTACAATATCAAACACAACACGTTGGAAAGTTTTAGAATACCCTAAAATAAAACAACATTCAGAAGCAGTAAATATTGCCAAAAGACAATATGCTACATACGTTAATGCACCTTTTGAAGTTACAGTATCGCCCGTAACTACTACTGCTGAAAAATCTAAAATGATAGATACAGGTAGACATGGTTACATAGCAGATTCTTACGTAGCATTAGAGGGTACGAATGACGGTTATACAAAGGTGTGTAATTGGTCTAGGTTAGGTACAGGTGGGGTTTTGTTTAATGGTATGGTAAATGCTTTAGATGGCAACCAAAAAACATCTACTGATTTGTATGCAAGATATGGGATAAGTAAAGACGTAACTACAAGTGGTGATATTTCTTGGAACGACAATTTTTATTGGTATGGTAGTGCCTCTATATCTAACGCCGTACAAATCGTACATATACCTAATGGTACACCATTTGTTAGCGATAACCATACACACCCTATGCGTATATGGGTAGACCTAAAAAGCGGTCAATCGGGAACAGACATAGACAACGCCGAGTTCACTATAAACGTAGGTGATTATTCTTTTGATGACGCTACTAAAGCAGCAACTAGTCGAAGTAGTGTTACCGTAAATGTAAAACATAGTGGTTTTTATGAAATAGCATTACCTTCGACATACAGCGACACAAGCGTAGGTAACATGGTAGTTAGTTTTAACGCAGAATATTGTAGGGCTTTGCTACGTCATAGATGTGGCGACCCCACACACGCAAACATTCTAAAACAAGTGGCTACTAACACCAACACTATATTCCCTCTAGGTATGAGAGAATACAGCGAGATGGGTGCTATGGGTACTACTAGAGCAGAATGGTATGCCCCCAAGATTCTAGTAACAAGAGATTTGTCTTACACCCCCGCTACTTTTGTAAATGTTACAGATGCGGGTTTAGGTATATCTAATGAAAACTTAGTTATAACAAATATTAGGTATTCTTTAAGGGCAGGACAAAGTGAAGATTTAAGTTTGACATTAGAAAGAGATGAAACAATAACTTCTAGTAGATTAATACAACATCTTTTTGGCACTGATGATGGACAAAGTAACGACGGTCAAGATGATGGAGACGAGGGTGGAGTTATAAGACCGCCTATAAATAAGCCCGGTGAACCAATAGATGATAGGCCACAATTACCTCCACCCGATACCGACCCCGATGCTGATGAGGATAACGAATCGTTTCAAACATCTAGGGGAAGGCAAAGGCAAAGAAAATTAACCAAAGGTAGTAAAATGAGTCTAAAAAATGATATGTTTTCGGGAGATGGGAAGTTTAGTATTTTAGGGCAAGAAAAACATCAATCTATACCTACTACTATGAGAAGTATAGAGGGTATGGATGTGGATATAGTAAGCACTAGCGGTAGTGCGGTACTATCTTCCGAAGGATATGTTTTTGCCGGTAAAGGATTACAAGGTCTTGATTCTTCTTCTATCGCAAGTCAAGATGTATCTATCGAAACTACATTCGTAGTACCACACGATGTAATATCAAATAGATTTAGTATTAACGCTATAATATCTCATTCATCATCTCATTCTATAAATGAAAATGCTACTCTTTATGCGACAATAAAGTGCATGGAAACAGGAAAAACATTAAGTCATAGTATTACGGTAAGAAGCGGTCTTAATAAAGATAAGATTACTATATTCCCTAGTAGTAGATTAACAGGTATGCAAACTAGTGGTAATAATATTAAGGTAACAATAACTAGGAAACCAAACACCACAGACGACGGCTCACACGAAGCAAGTATTGTATTGCACAACTTACAAATTAAGATGCACAGGGCAGTAGCACACAGCCCTTCTTCATCTAACAATTTTTCTACTATCACTTGAGTGGTACATCTTCTAGGTTATCTCTTAGGGCTAGTATGTCTTGCGCTCTTTGCCTACCGACACCCTTGACAGCCATAACTGCTTTTTGTGTAGTCCTAAGCCTAAGTAGTTTAGGTATGCTACCAAACTCTTCTAGTAAATCTTGAGCCATAGTGGGCGTAACTCCTTTTACGGAAGAAAGAAATGCGATACGAGGGTCTAACTCACTTTTTTTTATGGCTTTTTGTGTATCTGAATCGTGATTAGAGAAAGCCATTCCTAGTTGAGTGTGGTTCACTACTAACCATTCGACAAACTCATCCATACTATTCAATTCCATATACTTAATTTTA
>Ga0098056_1000996_pt1 | contig 11468 bp, 23 predicted proteins | sample 17BtaG_FD_92583 | JGI IMG/M metagenome (GOLD analysis project Ga0098056, IMG submission 92583) | Marine viral communities from the Subarctic Pacific Ocean - 17B_ETSP_OMZ_AT15314_CsCl metaG | ecosystem: Environmental > Aquatic > Marine > Oceanic | place: Subarctic Pacific Ocean | collected...
CTTCGCTTACACATTTCTTTCTTACTTATACATCTGACTACTATTTCTAATAACGCGGCGCGGCGCGCCGTGGGCGGCAAGGCAAGTGGGCGGCCAGCCTACTCGAGGTCGCAAGTAGTAGCTAGCGCAACACCGTGCTAGTTAATCACAACAAGGAGATATAAAAGCTATGGATATCATAGGAAAAATTGCAACTGGCACATTCTCAATTCGTAAGTATGACGGGTACTATAAATGGGCGGTAACATTTAAGAACGGAAACACCGTGCTATCAGAGGAAAGCTACGCCGATAGAAAGTCGGCGCTAGGAACCAAGCAGACATTCGGCACAGCCAAGTGGTATATGGACAAAGCCCAAAAGAGAGTAGACCAAGAGATTACACGCTGGGCATTCTATGACGTGCTGACAAAAGACGGCGAGAAAGTGCACATCTTCGAGAAGGCCACCACGCTAGTAATGTAATTAACTAATCAACTGGGAGAGTAAGCGCAATGTTTACTCTCCCGCTCTTATCATAAGGAGAACTTAAATGACACCCGAACAAATTCACAAGCTACATAACTACGACCGCTCAGAGTTCAACGATGTAGAGAAGTACACGCACCAAGATCTTAAGGCGGCGTTAGCTTCACCATATAACAGCTTCGAAAGAGAAATGGAGCTCGAAGCGGAAGACATTCGTAGACGTGACCAAGAACTGCAAGACTTAAAGTCGGTCATGCAATCTTAAATATAATGGTGGGAAGTCGTGACACTATCACGGCTTCTCCACTTTTTCGTATCCTGTAAATCACCCGGAGATTTTTCATAAATAGGAAAGTGAACATGCAACTTATCATAACAATTACAATGATATTTATTTATACAATCTTGCCAGCACTAATAGCATTTGGAATTACATCATAAATAACAAGCTGGAACTAGGAGTACAAAAGCTTCTAGTTCCAGTTAAATTTTAAAGCCAGGGTAAAACGTACCTTGACTGGGTAAAACGTACCTTGGATCTGTAATGTGTGTCGTTATAGAAGCTAAAAGGTACAGGTCGAGTCTTATAACGTTAAATAAGGAGTTATAGTGTGTAATAACAATCCAACAACACAAAGTATTGATCTAATTAAGATAGTAACACTAGTACAAGCGTACTTATCTGTACATAATCCTTATAAAATGTTATTATTCCTTACTTATTTACGTGGTAAAAGGTCAGAGATTGTTTTCGGCTGTACTTTGTTTGCTCGGTTTGTTGTGTGTCTTACACGTCTGGCCGGTTTGGTTGGTGTTATTTTAGTAATTGTTAGTAATTATTAGTAATTAAAGGAAGGGAAATAAATCATGTTAGTAGAATTTGATGTTTACACATGCGAAGTAGTAGCAACATATTATTACAACAGTGGAAAGAAAGCTATTCACCTCATAGATCACGAAGATGGATATCCAGTAGCACAAGCAACAACTTGTATAGACGAAATAGAAGTTGAGCCAGATCAAATTATTATTAAAGATTATGCCGAGAATACAGGCATAGCAGAGGCTTTAATAGAAGCGGGAATTATTAATAAGGAACCTGATGTAGTATATGCAGACAGGTATGTGACATTCCCAGTCTATTCTCTAACGGACGAAGGTAAATTAATGTGGAAAGAGGAAACGCAATGAGAAGTCCAAAAGTAGACGCAAAGATTGATGCATATAAAGAAATGATAAACCATTGCGAATGTGCAGAACACTTGGCAAGAGTGTGTCAACACGCAGACGAGGACTGCCCTAATGAATACAGAACTAAGTGGTTAAATCAAGCAATACAAGATGCCTATGACTTTCTGGAGAAACACAATAAGGGGACTAACCAGCACGAAGTAGACAAGATGATTGGAGTGGAGAAGTACCCTGTGATTGCTGTTAGGAGAATAAAATGAGAATAATTGCGGGGTTGTGTTTGGGTGGTAAAAGTTTTTGGTGCTTTGGAGAAGGAAATAATGATGTCGAAATTAATACCATATCGAACCGACGAAGATATCAAGCAACTGATCACACAATTCGATGAGTACGCATTCGATGACCTACCAAAAGAATTACAAAGCACAATAAGATCGAGAACGATAACTTTTAATAGAAGAGAGCCTACTGAAATAGAACAGTGGGAAACAAAAAGTGATGCATTAGAACATCGCGTATTAAATAAAGAACTCACACTGGAAGACTACATAAACAAATACAAACACGGAAAGGATTACAACAAATGTTTAACGTAACTGAATACTTGAATGAATTAGTAGTAACAAAAGATGACACAACCTATACGCAATCACGCGAAATGGTAGACTTAACTGCATTGATATGTGAAGACGCATGGCTAATTAGACAGGCATACTTCGGAATGGCTGGAGCTATGGAACGGCAAATAGAATATCTAGGAGGAACATTACTACCTAGTGTTGAACAACGAATCCAACAGCAAACTAGTAAAGGAGTTATGGGCGAGTCATATGTCATTGATAATTGGATTGGACAGACCAATTCAATGGATGATCATATTAATGATGAAGTACCTGATCAAGCACTAGATGATAACCAGACATTTGCAGATCAATTACGAGATCGTATGAGAACTGCTGGAATAATATTTATAGTACATATGCTAGCACATGATGAAGTTAGCAAAGATCTTAACCAAATGAGTTATGGACAGATCAAGCAGAAAGCTAATGCTAGCAGAGCAGTAGCTAATGCTAATAGGAAGAGACAGGCTACACGAAAAGCTAATAAGGTTAAAAAGGCATCCTAATTAGGGGAGGAAAGATAAACGGTTAGGGGTAAAGTACATCCCTAGCCGTTTATCGTATTTTTAAGGTGGTAAAACGTGCCGCGTCTTTGGCGGTAAAACATACCTTGTATTTGACTGGAGAATGTCATGTCACGGCCATTTCCTCGCAGAATAAACCTACAAAGTCCTATTAGAGATCTACGAATAGAACGTAATGATGATAGCTGGTGCATATGGCTAACAGCTAACAAAGACTGGACATGTGGATCATTTATAAAATTATGTGATACTAATCATATAAAACGATGCACACTACATCCTGATGGAACAGAAACAATATTTGAGGTGACAGATGACTAAACCAGTAACATATGCACCATTCGGACCCAAGATATGTGGTTGGAAAATGCCAGAAGAACTTGTCTTTGCACTAAATGAAGACTGTGAACTTGTAACACAACCTAAACAACTTAGTGACTATGACTATAGTTACGAGTTAATAGGACAAATAGAATTACAAGCTAAGTTTAGTAATAAAATCCTGGAGGTGTGGGATACATGGTTCATTGATCGTGTAAATGAATACCTAGAAGTACTAGGAGCAAAACCAATGAACACCACGTTTCAGGATCATTGGTATAATAGAACATTAAACACTAAAGAATATAACCCTGAACATATACATCCTAATGCCCTAATAACATCAGTTGGTTACCTGAAACTGCCAAGTAACTATAAAGAAGAGCTTACTAAACCACAAAAGAATGGTGAAGGTGGTGGATTAGAACTCCATTTCGGAGAAACAGCTAACTTCTGTACAACATCAATGACAATCATACCAAGTGTTGGTGACTTCTTTATATTTCCATCAATGTTAAGGCACTGTGTATATCCAATGCCTAAAACTATTACAGAAGAAAGACGTAGCTTCTCTATAAACTTTGGAACAGCTAATGAATAGATCTAATCAACCATCATTTGTTTACCAATACATCAATATGCATAAAGGAGATAAAAATGTCTGTTGGGAATGGACTGGACCACTTAACAAGAAAGATGAACGACCCTACTTTACTGTTAAAGGGAAACGCCGTCCAGCTTATGCCTATGTCATCGAAACATGCACAGGCATACCGCAAAAAGAAGATGAAGTTATTAGACACAGTTGTGATAACCCTATTTGCTGTAATCCTGATCACCTTAGTTTTGGTAGTCATCAAGACAATATGAATGACATGAAGGAAAGGGACCGTCATGGCCTTCCTAAGACAGTTATACGTGCTGTACGTAAATTACTATCCGAAAATAAGACACATGGAGAAATTGCTAAACTATACGGAGTTTCTAGAGAAACTATTACAGCAATCAACAATAAACGAGCACACGCAGACAAGTAGTAACTATTACAAAGGCAAATACATTGACATAAACGTTTAGGTATGACTATAGTCAAGAGACTTAATTTTCGGTTTGTTGAATTTTTAAGTCTCCCTTGTGATAGAGCTACTACTTACCCCTGTACAATACAATTGTGCAGGGGCTTTTCTTGACACACATGGTTTGCGTGGTAAAATCTTTTTATGTGTCAATAAAGACATAGGAGGCCAAATTGGATAACATTACAATACTTCACCCGGAAAGGCCCAAAGAATTTAGTCCCGAATCGGAATTATACTTCGATGTTTGGGAACGACCATGCTATTTCTCTGGGGTAGATAATTACTATGAAGATAGTAATCATAAACACATAGTAAGAATGTGGAATAATAAACCAATATCCATAGGAGTAGTAGGTAGAAACTACAAGCTACTCTATAATAAAGAACTCTGTGAAAGTATTGAAGATGCATTCATGGACACATTAACAAAGGCAGAATTAGATGGAGTACGAAGAAGAGATTCTATCTCATACATGGGAGCTACATCTATCAGAGATTACATCTTCCCAAACATTCGTGCAGATATCGAATCAAAAACAAGTGATATCGCCTTTCGAGCTATCATTATTAATGGGTATGATGGCTCATCCAGTTTCAAGTTTTACCACGGAGCAATCGACTTCTTCTGTACAAATGGAATGGTTACAGGATCATATGATATGATTACTAAGAGACATACATCAGGATTACAGATACCGAAGCTGACTGATAAATTACGTATGTCAATAGATATATTCTATAAACAGGCAGAACAGTGGAAACATTGGATGGGTAAAGAAATCAGCAATGAAGATGCAAAAACATGTTTCGAAGCAATGCCTAATATATCTGAAAGACGTGTTGAACAACTCATGCGTCAATTCAGGATTGAAGTATCAACACATGGAAGAACTGTATGGGCATTGTATTCAGCAGCAACATACTACGCGACATCGAATGAAGGGCAATTCGCTGTAAGAACAACAGCACAAGATCATGCAGCATCAACATTGATAAATAGAGAACAACAAGTTAGATCTTGGCAAAACACGGAGCAATTTCTGGCTATCGCTGCATAACAAAGGGGAGGAGAATATGTTCGTAATAGGCGACATAGTTAAAGTTGTTAACGATGATAAACACCCATTCGAAACATGGGAAGTCTACGCAACTAGAAAAATGAATTCATCTACAGTTGTATATGTAACGAATGAACACAGTAATACAGCACGGTATGTCCCGGAAGATCTCGAATTACTCGAAAATAAGACAGAGAGAATGCGTCCCAAAACAAGTCGCATGTTCGGTACCAAAGACAAGTTTCATCATTGGATGGCAGTAGATAAAGCTAATGCACTAATACTCGCAGAGTACATAGTTGAGTATGGAATGGATGGATCATTGCCTAATCAAGGATACTTCCTTCCAGAAGGCAATAAAGAAAAAAAGGATGTACTCGATATAGCTTTGATAATCTTAGGAACAAAAGAATAAAACAGGGAGATAAAAAATGAAAGCATTCGAATTGCAAGAAGAACTACATACAATGACATTAGAAATTTCCAGATCAATTACAGCTTGCTTAGACAACCTGGAAAAGCATTTGGAAACAATAACTAACGATAATGAAGCAGCAATAGTGAAAGTAAATATGCATAAAGCTATGGCTGAATATGTAGTCCATTCCATGTTGGCATCAAAGTATAAGAAAGCGACTGACAAGAATAAAACAATTATGGATATCTTGGCGATGGAAATGGGCATAGATACTGAAGCAATAACTGGTACTACTAAGAAAATTTATGAAGATGAAGTGCTGGTATTCAATAAGAAGAGAAACTCTGATACTGACACGATATCTGCAACTGACCTATCCATTGAATTGAATAAACTTGGAATCGATGGGGCAATGCTGGAAACAGCAAAAAAGAACGCAACAAAAACACGCAAGGGCAACACATATTATGATGTTGTAGCGGCAGAATAATGGAAGCAGATAATCCTATAACTCTGGCTGATATTAGTAAGTTAACGCCAGAAGAGAGGGAAGCTCTCATTAATGGTATTAGAGAGCGAAGGTTACGTCCAGTTGTCATATACGAAGAGCTATCATTGATGCAAGCTGAAGCTCGTAAGGAAAATCTTGAGCAGCAATGGGCTAAACAACTGGAAATGTTCAAGAAAGAATTAGATCGTGTAGATAAAGCTCTGGATAAATTACAGGCGAGAAGTGTGAAGCTACGTGCAATAGAACTGGAGATAGAAATAATATGATTAAAGCAAGAGAAATAAGAGCCACGCTCCATGAGAATACTGACCCAAAAATCATACACATTTTATGTGAGATAACTGAGTCGATGAATGCACAGCAGCAAGAAATAAACCAGCTAGCTGAGTTATTAAATAATGTTACTGATCTGATCATGCAGTTAGGAGCAACAATAGAAGGTACTCATAACGCTGTTGATGCTATTAAAGGAATTAGGGGAGATGAATAATGTCCGAGAATCCAAAAGGGATCTACAGTGTTCTCAAGAATCAAGTTGTATCTATTACAACAAGGATGGCAACAGATGAAGATGCTGATCTTCCGGCCTATGACCACACTAAATTATCTGCGATTAACACTTGCCCGACTTGGGGTATATTACGTTATTCTCGCCACAAACAAATGCCCAATGCATCAAGGGCAATGGCTCTCGAAGCTGGTGGTGCTGCGCATGAAGGCTTTGCGGCAGTACGCTGGTATCAGTATTCGCGCTTTCAATGCAAAACAAAAGTACAACAAGATAGCGCAGAGTTTCACGGTAACAGGTTATTTCCTGATGGTCGTTTTCAGCGTATGCTTGGTGTTCTTTCCGAAAGTGCAACACATAGAACTAACTGTATTAACTTCGCCATTGAAGCGTTAGAATCAACAGACTTCTATGATGATATATCAGATAATCGTAGAACAATATCAAACATATCAGAAAGTCTTATAGCATATATAGATGCTTACGATATGGAACGATATCCTATATGGATACGTGATGAGCATGACCCAAAGACTGATATCGGTATAGAAATCCCATTTGATATACATGTTACTGTTGCTATGAAGGTTAAGCAATATCGAATATCAGGTCTAAAGAAACTGAAAGCACGATTTACAGGGAAACTGGATGGCTTACATGTTGATCCAAAGAGTGACAACCAATTAGTAATTGTAGAAAATAAAACAGGAGCCAGATTAGATGACTCTTGGCTTTCTCAATGGATATTGTCTCATCAAATTACTGGTTACTGTCTAGCAGCACAGACATTCGCTAATCTGGAATGTAGTAAGGCAATAGTGTCTGGAATGAGAATACCTATCGGTAAGATTGCTGCTGAAGGTATTAGAGTGGAAGTAGTTAATAGATCATCACTGTTAAAGGAGAAATGGGCTAACTGGTTCTTTACAAGCATCCTTATGGAACAAACATGGAAAGATAATGTGATTGATGCACCTATGTATACACATAGTTGTAATAGATACTTCCGTAGTTGTTCCTTCTTACCATTCTGTGCCGCAGAAACTAAAGAAGAAAAACAACAGATTATAGATGAAATGCAAAGTGATGAATGGAGTCCATTACATGAGTAAAGTGCCTGATAAGTATGTAGTAATGAAATGTTATGATGGTAAAAGCTTCATTGTAGCCAGAAATTTATCAGGGTCTAATGATCAATTCATTCCTGCATGTAGATGTGAAACAAGACAACAAGCAGAATTGATTATGAATGCATTAGTAGAATATGAGGTGAATAATGAGCCGTAAAGATTACATAAAGATAGCAAAAGCAGTGTTCAATGCACCAATAGATAATGACGCAAGAACTTATGTCGCTTTAGAACTAGCTTCTACATTATCCACAGATAATCCTAAATTCAATAGGAATAAATTCATGACAGCATGTGTGGGAGAGCCTCATGGAAATTAAATTAGGTACAGTAGAAACTACTACACCTGAGACTCAAGTCAAAAGAATGTCAATGGTCATTTGGGGTCCTAGTGGAGCGGGTAAAACTACCCTAGCAGCTACAGCTCCACGTCCAATATTGTGGGTGAATTTTGATCCAGATGGCACAAGTTCATTAATGGATCAAGAAGACATTAATATAGCTGATTTCTCTATGGAAAATGTAAACAAGGTAGTAACATTCAAAAATGATAATGCTGGAGGTATTAAGCAAGTATTAGATGATCATCCAGAAATTCAGACTGTGGTATTCGATAGTATTACTTCGTTTAATGAAATGGCTCTCAAACAAGCTGTTACTGAAGTACGAGGAGCATCTATGGAGTTACCAACATTACAAGGATACGGACGAAGAAATTCTTATACCATGCAAGGAATTATGTCAGTTATACGAACAACTGGAGCAAGTAACAAACATTGTATATTTATTGCGCACGAAAATACCCCGGACAAAGACGAAATGACCGGGGCAATGATGGTTAGCATCTTAGTAGGTGGTAAAATGCAATCTGAAATACCAATCAAGTTGTCTGAAGTGTGGCATCTTGAGGATACTGGGAAGGATCGAAAAATAACTATACGTTCTTCGCGCCTTCGGAAACCCATGAAAAGTCGGATGTTCAAACAAAGTGGAGATAGTAACTTCACATGGAAGTTCGATCCAGAGTCATGGGAAGGCGAAGGAATACAAGATTGGTATAAAATGTGGGTCGATAATAAAGGAAAGAAACTTGACCTACCATAAAGGGTACTACATTTAGTAAGTAGTGCTAACGCTGACTACTATATAAAGGGGCTGTACAGCTAGTCAGAATGCCACTATAAAAATCAGTTCCACTAAAACTAAAAAGACACAAAGGAGACTAAAATGTCAGAAGAAATCTCATCCATCGTTGAATTTTCAATGGACCTGAATAAACAGGATGCACCAGAACCGCTTCCTTCAGGTAAGTATACAGGTGTTATTCGTAACGCAGAGGTTAAAGAATCTCAGCGTGGCACTATGTATGCTGCTGTTTCGTTCCATATTGGAGCAGACCAGTTTCCTGCTGATTATACAGATGGAAATGATGATGGAGTAACTTTGATCTATCGTCGCTGCGGATTAGAAGATAATCCACAAGCACGTTATGGTGCAAAGCGTTTCATCGAAGCTATTGGAGCACCACTCAGCAAGAAAGTTGACGTGGCTGAATGGGTAGGATTGGAAGCTGCTCTCGAAGTAGGCCATGATACCTATGAAGGTGTTACCCGTGCCGTAATTGATCGGGTACATGCTGCATAATAATTACTAAATGCCGGTTTGTGACGAGCCGGAGCAATTGCGGTACTTATTCAGGTCATGTCGTAAGTACGTTTATTGACCATTTAGTAATTAGGGAGTGCTGATATTGACTTTATTAAGAAATTCTCCTCAGGCTTGTCTATCATTTTATTGCTAAATGACTACACCCTGAGGAATATTTACAGCCTTAATACTACGTCAATTCAGTACTCCCACACTACTTGACAACTAAAAGGAGGGGCTAATGGAAGATAAAGTAAAGTCATCCATTAAACGTAAAAAGAGGCCAGTATTTGCTATTATGTCAATACAAGATGACAATAAGCAAATCATTAAACTTTCTAAAGATAATGTGATACTTCACAAAGTAGAAAGTGATGCTGAAGCAGTATTAGAAGGTGATGCTAGTGGTAGTTATCCCGCTGGCAGTTTCTATGTTCGAATACCACTTCCTTAATATTATGTATAGCCCTTAGTATCATTGCTAGGGGCTATACACTTTGACACACAAGGTTATAAATGCTATGAGTACTGATGAGTGGCCGCATGAGTACCACTTAGCTACAGGATATTGTGTCCATTGTGGTTTAAGTATTACTCATATAGATAATCCACCTTATCAATGCCACAGAGAAAATAATGTAATATCTATCACTCACAAGGTACGCCCAAATGTCTTACAACCTACCACTACAGATAACGATTCCAACACCTGATGAAATACCTAAAGGTTTCGGTCCCAATTCCACAGGAAAAAGAGGCGGTAACTTACGTGTCCGTTGTACTGATGCTGAGTATGATTTGATACAGAAAGAAGCTGCTGACTTGGGTATATCATTAGCAATGTTTACTAGGTGGTGCGCTGTCCATGTTGCTATGAAGATTAAGCAATATAGAGATGATGCTGCCAGTAAGACAGTTGGAGAAGAAAACAATGCAAACAGCACAGAAGCTGGAAGAAGAGTTTGAGTTAGATGATACACAACTTGAGGCGATTGAAAGATGCTGTAATATGTCTGAGCGTATCGTGGCTGTCACAGGGGCTGCTGGTACTGGTAAGCATACTATATTGCAAAACGTCTACAGGCGGTTATATAAACAAGGTCGCACTGTCGTATTATGTGCGCCTACTGGCAAAGCAGCAAAAAGAATAACAGAAGCTACAGGTATTCAAGCCTGTACTATCCACAGATTATTAGAATATCCATTTCCAGGAGAAAGAGATCCTGAAACTGGTAAGACATTAGTATCCACTGATCCAAAACGAGATAGAAATTGTCCAGTAGAGGAAAAAGTAATACTGGTTGATGAGTATGCTATGGTGTCCGTTGAAGTACATCGTAACTTACTGGATGCTATACCTAATGGAGGCGTCATTCGTGTGTTCGGTGATGCTAACCAATTACAACCGATAGAATCTAATAAAAGAATACAAGCAGAACCTTCCTCATTTCTGAAGATGTTAGATAAGTTTGATGGTATTAGACTGGAATCTATACATCGTCAGGCTGCTGGTAGTAGTATCATTACTAATGGACAGAAGATTATCAAAGGGGCAATGCCTGTAAGAAAAGATGATTTCGAAATAAAAATAACCAAAGAACCTGTCCAAGTCGTACTGGATTATATCCAAGAAAATCTCACACAAGAAATAGATTATGGATCTATCACCAACCAGATCATATCACCAACTAAAGTAGGTTGGGTAGGTACTGAAGCTCTTAACGCATCTATTCAACAACTATTACAGCCAAGATCTGCTCCTTATAAGGTCATACAAAGACATAAATGGAGCAAGATAGAGGAACAAAGGTTGTATGTAGGAGATAAAGTCATCTTCACTGTCAACAATTACGGACTGTTATTGTTTAATGGAGAAACGGGAATCGTTACAAAGTTTAAGGATGATGGTGGCATTGTCATAGACTTTGGAGATAAAGATATAGAGGTTCCAGAGTCAATGGAAATGCAAAGTAGGTATGGTATATACTATAC
>Ga0098056_1000997_pt1 | contig 11463 bp, 10 predicted proteins | sample 17BtaG_FD_92583 | JGI IMG/M metagenome (GOLD analysis project Ga0098056, IMG submission 92583) | Marine viral communities from the Subarctic Pacific Ocean - 17B_ETSP_OMZ_AT15314_CsCl metaG | ecosystem: Environmental > Aquatic > Marine > Oceanic | place: Subarctic Pacific Ocean | collected...
GCTAAAATAATTAAAGGGTCTTCTACGCTTAATGTTTGAGTAGAAATAGTAGTTGTACTTCCATTTACTGTTAAGTCTCCAGTAACAGTTAATGAACCACCAATTAAAGCTGTTCCGTTAACATGAAAATCGGTTGTAGGAGTAACACCAACGCCTAACTGAGTAGTAGATACCCACAAAGGAGTAAGATTTCCAACACCATCTGTGAGGTTTTTTGCTGTTGAATCAACAACTCCATTATCAATAGTCTTAATGATGCCATCGTAAGTATCTTTAATTAATTGTCCTGTGAAACTTGCCAATTTGTTTTATTTTTTAATGATTCAACTTTTTCTTTTAAATACTTTTTAAGCAAGACCTCGTTTTTCTCTTGCTCATTGTTTTTTAATTTAACTGCCATCCACCAAAATTAGCTGTATCGTCTGGGTATATGTCAGGAAAAGAATTGGCATAATATTCAGTAAAATGTGCTGAAGCATTATCTTGTAAATAATCAATTAGTCGGTTACTAAAATATTGAGCTGTAGTTCTTTCTTTTTCAATTAAAAAATCTACTTCGTTTTTGTCTGCATTAACTGCATTTTCGCTAGTCTTTTTATAAATTCCTTCTGAGGAAATTGAATAAGCAGCAAAAGGGAGGTATTCTACCATAGCCCAGTGACAAAGAGCAGGTTTTATATAATCAGTAACTAAAGTCAGATAATGACCTGTTAAAGTGTCTCCTGAAATTTTAGTTTCTAATTGCTCATATAATTCAGTTCCTAAAAATCTTTGGATTTGGATTTCTTGTGCTATAAAAATATATTGAATAAAAGCATCCGTTGGTATATTTCCATTTGCTGAAGTGAACCTTACTAAATCGTCTCTGTTTATAAATAATACTTGTGCCATAGTTTAATTTTATTTTGGATATGCTCCGTGATTAGGTTGATTCCAAGGTGCTTTTTGTGAATCTTTATAGCCTCTAGGTCTAGCTTGATATGACTTAGGAATAGTTTTTGTTCTTTTATAGTCATCTAAATATTTAGATGGTTCTGTATTGCTTTTTAATCTATATAATACTTCCTTCCACGCATGACGACAGTAAACCCCTCCAGAAAAACGGAATAAATCGTAAGGTCGCCCTTTATGTCCTAGCTGCATATTTACTCCATCTCTTGACGCCCTATCAATATCTTCTAATCTATATACAACACCGCTTTTACTTAATCGCATCATGTTTTCGCAGAATGGTCTTGAAGATTTATTTCCTTTCCCTACTGCTCTTGAAGCAACTATATATTTATATCTTATTTTATAGTTCTTGCTATCTAAATAACTAAACCCATCTGGTTTAGCATATACTTCATCTTTTAGCCTTGTAAAGATTGATTTCTTTTCAGAAATTAACATATTAGCCCAGTCCTCAGAGTTTAAATTTTCATCTTCTACATCTCTTTCATCTACAAGTTCCCATTCTTCATCATTTATTTTTTCCCCTTGTAAATTGTCTAAAATAGATTTACCTAATTCGTCAGTTAATTCGTAAGGCTCATTTGACAAATCCACATCTACTTTTTCTTCGTTAATATCTTCTTGCTTAATTCCTGTTTCTTCTTCAACTTGATCGTCAGTTAAATCAGTATCTTCATCCATAAAGTCTAATGGCTTAAGAGTTTTGAAGTATAGATTAAGTGCAATATCATTAACAGACAGTATGTCATCAATAGCATCAATCACTATGTCCTGAGCAGGTTTAATAACAATATTTAAAAATAAATCTGTAGCTGTTTGAATTTCATCAGCATTATTTCCTAGTCCTCCTCCAGATTCTCTAATCCCTAGTAATAAAGGAGAAGTAATTCTATGTCCTACCATTAATTTCTTAACACACTCCTCAGCTAAATAAGCATAATGTTCTGGAGCATTGTTAAGTGATATATCTTCAACAGTTGTAGAAGATTCTTGGTTAGCATTAAAAGCAACAATTACTTTATCTCCAAGCGAGCCTGTAAGTTTGCCTAGAATATCTGTTTTAATTTGTATTTGTTTTTCCTTGTCAGGAATACCATTGTTAAAGTTAACTACCTTAGTTCCTGAGAATCCATTTTGCGTTTCATTAATTAAATACGCTGAAATTTCTTCTTCAAGTAATGCGTATGGCATAGATGCCGAGTAACTTGGTAAACTATAATAGTGAAATCCAACTACATATTTCTTAACAATAAATATTTCATTTAATTCTTTAGAAGTACCAAAAACAGGGATTCTTTTAAGTTTATCTCTTTTTCTATATTCTTTCCAGTCAGGATGGTAGTAATAAGCCTCTATTTCCCCCTTTTCGTTGCATTTCTCGGCTCTTAAGGTTTGTCTTGGGAAGTAGGTTATTTCACTTATTTTCCTCTCTGTATTGTAAGTTATTTGAAATGCTCCTTCTCCGAGAATTACGAAGTCTTGAACCACTCTAAACAAATCTTTGTTTTTTATAAGTGATTTCATTTGTGCATACTGATCTGGCTTTTCGCTAGAATCAGTAGCATCAAGTCCATGACCATATACAAAGCCTGTTACTCCGTTTAATATAGCATGGTTAGTTGTTGAACCAATATACCTGTCTATTATATATTGATAATAGTCATTGCCTTCTCCAATAGATACGAAATCTTGGTTTCTTTCTTCGTATACTCTTGGAGCTTCATAGGTATTTAGTTCTAAAACATGAATGTTACTTTTATGCTTCATAGAATACAAATTCATTATTTGAAGTAGTTGTAGTGTACTGCCCTGAATTGACACTATAGCTACTTATTGTTTGGTTAGTACAGAATATCCTTCCTCTAAATACTTCTTGAGTAGGACTTGAAATTATCAGGGTATAAAAATTATCTTGCTCTAAATTTGGAAATGCTCCAGTAAGTTCATACCAGTATTTATCTAATGTAAATTGACCAGTAAAATTTTGTGTATAAACATTTTTGTTCTGCGAATCACTTGTTATGTTTACTGCATAAGTAGTTGTAGAAGTATATTCTCTAGGAATTACTTTTATTATTTGATTGCCTGTTGATTCTTCTAATATTGTCATAACTCTTATAAAATAAAAGGGGGTTACTCGTAAAAGTACCCCCTCCTAACCTAAACAAAACTTAATGAAAAGAAACCTATCGTTTTTTAGCTATTAGTACCTACTACTATTGTCTCAGTTGCACCTGACAATCCTGCGAAAGGATTTGCAAGAGTTGCTCCATCAATGAAATTAGCAGGAAGCTTTTCTTGTGCTGTTAGGGTAAGTGTATATCCACTTAAATCTCCCATTGCAGTACCTGTAGCAACTGTACCTCCAGTTACCTCTGCTCCATGCTCTAATCCCATCAAGAAAGCATTTCCGTTGTTGTCTACAACTGCTACTTGTGGTCTACCATAAGCTAATAGTTTTATTTGTACGTTATCTTCTTTACTTAACTTAGTAAGATTTAGAGTAAGCACTTGCTCAAAGAATGTCGTTCCTGACTCTCTTGAAGATGTAATGGTTTGCTCTAAACTACTACCTCCTTTTAATGCGTACTCGTATGCTGAGAAAGTTCCATCTGCATCTGTTATTTCATCTGCAGTTTGTGTTACTGCTCCCAGTCCACCAAAGTCAACAAAGAAAACCTTTTGTATTCCCCCTACTACATCTTTACAAGGGACTGCTCTACCTGCGCTTAAATTACAAGCCATATTTTTTTATTTTTAAAAGGTTAAACTTTATTTATTATTATTACGCTAGTAATACTACTTCAGAACCAAGTCCGTATTGAATACCTGCTTTCCATCTCATGATGAATCTTACATTTTGTGATCCATCAATGTCAGCCATGTCAATAATTTTGATTTCATTCAAATCAGACAGAACCCCTGTACCGAAGTAAAGGTTTGAAGCTTGCGCTGCAACAACTTGGTCTGTAGGTATACCTGGTGCGTGGAATAATTTAACTCCATCAATAGTTAAAGGCACTCCATTGTACCAAAGCGTTCCTTTATTATCAACACCTGCTCCAGATGCAGTAACACCTAAAGCTTGGATGTAAAATCTAAGAGTGTCCGTATTTACATATACATAAAGATCGTCTTTGTCATAGATAGTGTCTGGAATAGCAGCTACTACCTTCTGTAATTCTGAGATTACTATTGAAGCAGACATAGCTCCTGCTCCTGCTACGTCAATAACGTCAGCATCAGCAGCGAATAATGTACAAAAGCCATCAAATTGTCCTGCAGTTGCATTAGTTCCACTCCAAATTACTTGCTCATACTTATCAGCTACTTTTGCAGCAAATTGAGAAACAATAAATTCTTGGAAACTAGCAGGTAAATTTTCTCCTAAAACTGAATAGCCCATTTCTGCAGCTTGCCAAGTTTGAGAAAAATCTTTTTTACAGAACTCAGAGTTGATTTGGAACTCCTCTAATGTAAGAACTCTTTCTGTTAAGTCTAATTGACCTGTATCTGCGAAATCGCAGCCAGCATTTTTAATAAAGTTAGCATCAAATGCTCCTTTTTGAATTACATACTTGTAGTCAATGTTTGGCATAATTGTTACACCTCCATTGTCTAAAGTTTTACCACTCAAAAGTGCGATAGAGACGTACTTATTAGCCCACTGTCCCGCATAAGTTGAAGTGATGTTCGTTGTAGTCGCTAAATCGACTTTGTGATTACTCATGGTTTAAAATTTAATTGATTATTATTTATTATTGATTATTCATTTTTTCTAACACTCTATCTAGTGTGTTTCTTCTTCTGTTTTTTGCAAACTGTACGTTTTGCTTTTTAACTTCTCCTTCAGGATTGTGTGAAATCGGCTCAGCAGCAACATTAATTTGATTAAGCTCAGTTTTAGAAGCCTCTACTTTTTCTTCAACTTCTTCAGAAGCTTCAACCTCCTCAGAGTTTTTATTTTCTTTCTCTGCTTTTAAATCTGCTACAGCATCTTCTAAGTTTTTAATTCTTTTTTCCATTCCCTCCCAGTCATCAACTGCTGCTTCTTTTCCATCGTCTCTTGATTCGTCATCGTCTTCAGCTAAATCTGAAGCACTTTTAAGTTCTGCTATTTTACCTTCTTCTTTAACTAGCATAACTGTTCCGTCTGAAAAATTATATTCTCCAACTGGTACGGCAATTTTGTCTTGTTCTTCTCCTTCGCTTATTATAAAAACAGATTTTCCTTCTTCAAAAGATTCTGCTTCTAGCTTAGTTCCGTTCTCCAATTCTTTAACTTCTAATTTTACTTTAACTTCTGATAGTTCCATTCCTAGAACATCTTTGATTGATTCAACTATTTCTGATGCTTTCATTTTTTTAATTTTTTATCCTTATTATATGTACAACAAAATCCAAAAGTGTTTCCACTTTTTTTATGATGCCTGAGTTTTACCTATACCTTGTGCGTGCAAAGTGCCATCACAGCATTTACTGCTATAAGTTTTTCCATCTTTACATAAACAACCCCTTTTTCCTCCTTTTGGGGAGTTATGAGCAAGATTTTTAAATCCTTTTTTAATTATCACTAATTATGCTTTTAATTTTTGCTATAAGGTCTTTAGCCTGCTTGTCTTTGCTTAAATCTTCTTCGATTTGCTCTTTAGGTCTATTTGCTTGGTCTGAAAAGAAGCCTTCTATAGAAAATCCTTTTACTTTGCCTGTTTTTACAAAATCATTCCAGATTTCATCGTTATTTACCTTCATAGAGACCATCCATGTTCCTTCAGGCACTTCTAGTCCATATTTTACTGATTTATCCATTTTAGGGTCATCAACTAGCCAAGATTCAACAACTGTAAGGTTTTGAATAGACATTTGATGCTCTAAAGTAGCTTTAGACTGATTTCCTCTAATAAAAAACATTTCTGAAGCCTTTTTGACAGTATCTTTAGAGAAAAAGACATAATATCCGTCATCTTTAGCGTTTTTTCTAAAAATTGGCTTATTTGGTATAAGAGCAGCACCCATAAGGATTCTTTTTTCCTTATCTACCTCTGCCATTTTGATTTCTTGGTTTTTAAGTGCTATAAAATCTGATTCTATAGCAGGAGATTCTACTACTGAAATTGCTTCAATTCCAGAGTGTTCGTTTTCTTCGTCTAAAAATAGTTCAATGATTTCCATACTATATGTACAACTTATTTTGAAACTGTTACCCTATACTTGCTCCTTCTATTGTATTTCTTTCTAATGCCTGTCCTGTAGTTACATCATTAGCTACTACATAAGTCTTAATCGGAGTTTGTGCTTGTGATGCTATTGCTCCTGCTAATTGGTTAGAATCTGAAGCTCCAACTACATTAAAAGCAGGAGGTGCTGATACCGATACTGCTGAACCTGATGAAGGTGCTGCTCCTGACGAGCCTGCAAATGCAGGTGCTGCAGGAGTTTGAGTAGAAGTAATAGCCTTAACATTTGCTAAACCTGATGCTATTATTCCTGCTGCTGCAACTGCTCCAAATATTCCCCCTTGTGCTAAAGCTTTATTTGCACCAACATAAGTGTCTATTATAGCTTGAGATATTGCTATTGCTTTTCCAAAGCCTGAACTTTGCCCTACTAAAGCTGCTATACCTCCTAAAGCTCCAGATATAATCCCTAGCTTCTGTTCTTCTGTGAGTTTAGTAATTTTAACGTCATCTTTAGCTGCATCTTCATTAATCTTTTTAATTTTAGCTTTATATTCTTTTTGTGCATTAGCTAATAAAAGATTTTTCTGTTCTTCATTTTCTACTTCTTTATTTATTAAAGCTGTTTGGTCATCTAATTGCTGCTGTGCTTCTAATTTAGCAAGTTCAATATCTTCTAATCCTATTTGTCTTAATTGTAAGTCTAAATCCTTTTGTTCTTGTAATAAAGAATTATAGTTAGTTTGTTGCTCAGACCTAAACCCTGTTACTGTAGCTTCAATAGCAGCTTGTTCGTTTAAAGCCTCAGTATAAGCAACCTGTAAGTCTACATTGTCTTTGTTTAATGCTAAAGCAGCTTTAGCTGAATCAACTGCAACTTGAGCGTTTTGCTTCATTGTTTTTTCTTGCTCGTCTAGTATTTCGCCTAATTTTACATTGGCTGCAATACGATCTTCAATACTTCTGGAAGTATCGTCTCTTAATTGTCTTTGTATTTCTGCTTCTCTATCGTATTTTTCTAGTAACCCTTGATTTTCTGCATTTAAAAGTTTAGCTGAATTAGCAAGCTGAGTGTTTGCTTTTGCTGATTTATATGTTGAAGCTACATAATCGCTAATGCCTGCTGTTAATTCTTCTTGTTCTGCGTTGGCATCAATTAAATCTAAGGATAACTGAGCTAATTCTCCTGAAAGCCTTTCAATTCCTTCAGTATCTTTTTTATTAAATGCTTGTTTAGCTAATAATTGTAAGGTTTTAAATCCTATTTGTGCTTTAATTACAGTAGGCATTAATAGAGTTTTTATACTATTTCCTACTCTAGCTATTGCACCTTTAAAGTTTTCAAATGAAGAAAAAGCTTCAATTACTCCATTTGTTATATCAGTAAATATTTTAGCAGTAGTTTGGAATATAGTATTTCCAAAATCTACTACTTGTTGATTCTCTCCTAATACTTCAGTAAATGTTTCAAAGGCTTTTAATATCAAACCAAAGCCTATAGCTTTAAATGCTAAACCAACTCCAGTAAATCCTTTTTTAAGTTTATTGACACCTTTGGTTAAACCACTAAGTCCTTTTTCTGATTTTTTGGCTTCTTTCTTTAAGCTAGTAAAAGCTTCTTTACTTTCTTTTTGATTATCTACTAAAGTTTCATTAATCTGCTGTAGACTTTTTACAACATCTTCAAGACTAGCCTCTGCTTGTTTACTATTTACCTTTAATTCTATTGGAATACTTTTACTCATTTTCTCAAATATTTTAAATGATTATATAATTCTTTAAAGGTTTCTGGTATTTTGTTTTTACCTGTTGCTATTTGAGAATATTCTCCTTCGCATTTGGTTATTTTAATTAATTCTAGTAGTTGTTCTATCATTATACTTCGTTTAATAGTTCAATAGTGCTTTTCCCACTTTTTAAGTCTGTTGTTACAGAGTTTATTTTATAGCTCTGAGTGTCTACTGTAACTCTATCTGCAAGAGTGTAATTCAATAACATATTTAATGGCAGGTATGCTGTAAACTTGCTTAACCTCCTTTTGTTATTAAACATTTCGGTTATATAAGTAGAATAGTAGTTTTGAAATAAACTTCCACTAAAGCTCCCTGTAATATCATACTCGTTATTTTCTTGATTGTAATTAACATTAGCTGTAGATGTACCAGATGCTAACGCTACACTATTACTTGGAATATAATAATCGTTTGTTTCTACATTTGATGCTGTATTAACGTAAGGTCTATCGGTTAAAAATCTAATGTCATCTTCATTTTCTTGGTATATAGGATAGAACAAAATAGGTTCTCCAAGATATGATGCATCATTGTCATCAACACACCATCCATATTGAGCTGTAGTATTACTACCAGTAGCTACATTTACAAGCCTTTCATATTTCATGTGTTCAAATGGAGCTTCTACTTTATAAACTCCACCATCATATTTGTCATCTCCTGTATATTCTGTAGTTCCCCATCCAACTCCACCAGTAGTTAGCTGTTCATGTTGCATCGCTAGTTTAGTTCCTAGACCTTTGTATTTAAATACAATTTCTTTAAAGGGCAGAGCTACATTAACCTGACTTTTAGGAATATCTACAAAACTGCTTATATCCCAAGGGGTTGTGCCTACTAGAGCTCCCCTTCCACCTCCATAGAAATTATCTAAGGTTTGTACTTTAATAGTTCCATCGTCTTCAACATAAGCCGTAAGATTGAATAACTTAAAGATTCCTGTAAGGAAATCTAGTACCTTAATTGGAGGTAGCTGTTGACTAGGAACAAATTGAGTAGTTGCAGGTATTGTATAAGCGCCAACAGTAAATGTATGAGATTCTGGAACTTGTAAATCAGACATAGCCCAAGAAACAGAATCTACTGTAAATTCTTCTCTTACTTCTAATTGAACTTGATAATTTCCATTATATACATCAACGCTTTGTGCAATAGCACTTGATGCTGTTGCTGAAAAACTATTCTGTATAACTCCATCTCTAATTACATTAACTGTATAAACTGTATTTTCAGCAGAATTAGGAGTTACTGTTAAAGTAGATGTTATTTTATTATTTCCTGTAAGTCCTGAAACTGTTAGGGTTTCTCCTGAAGCTGTAACATTAGTCATGGTAGTATCTAATCCAAAATCCACTAGACTAGTAAATGTTGTTACAGCATTGGGGTCTTCAACATTCCCTTTTTTTCTGTGCATCCACATATAGAGATTATAGTAAGGATCATTCCCTGATGTTTTAAAGAAATCTGTAGAGAATGTTATTCCATAGGTTTTTTCAATAGCCATAATTATAAGATGTACTCTTATAGCATATTTTAAATCTTTCCAATATACTCCATGATTCATGGCAGCACTTTCTCCATTTCCATTGGGAGCTACATTTCCGTCATCTGCTGTATCTGTAGCTGAATCATAAAATAATCTTGTAGTATGTGTAATAAGAGGAGTGATTATTGCTTTAGAATAACTTACACTATCATTTGTTATATCATATCCAGTAACCAAACCAGTATATATTGCCGTACTGCTATAAGGCTTACTAAATCCATCTAGCCAGTTAGAATCTCCAACTAAAGCATCTAGTGTATCTTCTCCCATTAAGTCCTTTAACTCTACAGTATTTCCAAAGAATGTAATCTTATAGGCATATACTTCATTCTTTCTCATTTCTACTCCTTCCAGTTTTATCTTACCTTTTTGAAATTCTAAATAGTTAAGCTCAATAGTTCCATTAACCTTTAGTCTTCCATCAAAGCCATCTACAATATCAAAGTTGTAATAGTGTTTAAATATTAGATTATTTACTTTAGAGGCAGGTAGAGTAAAGCTTTGTGAAAAGCTAGTAAACACCTTAGATATATCTTTAATGTTTTGAATAGTGTTTGTTATTGAAACGCTTTCGTCTTCAAAAAAATCTACTCTTTCTCCTTGAATGTAAAGTTGTATATACTGCATTATCTAACATTGTTTATTTTGTCAAAGGAATAGTTAAAGTCTAATGAGTAATTAATAAGCCTATCATTAACTGACTTTTTAAAGGTTAAGGATTTAGTATTTAGATTAATAGGCAATACATCTGTTCCATTATCTACCCATATTTGCTCGCTTAACATTAATTGTCTTATTACTTCATTAAAGCTTTCATCTATAAATCCTGTATTCATGCTTATTTTCTCTTTTCCATTTATACCTAGAGTTGCTATAACGTGCTTAGACTTATCATACGTTGGATCATTTGTATAGTTCATAATATCTCTTTGGAACTCACTACTAGATGTTGTAATGGAGGTAGTTGACTTTTTAAAGAATGGCATAATCTGGAGAGCTCCAAACTTGTTATAAAAGATTACTTGGAGTTGGTCGTATTTAATCTCGCATACTGCTTCAAGAGTAATGGTATGAGTTTGAGCATATCCTGTTTTAGTTGATACTACTGTTATAGTGTCTCCAGTTTCTAAGCTGTTAGTAGGAGTAACTCTTATGTATTGTATTTTTAATGTTGAATCGTTTGTGTCAGCAACTACAATAGGAGTTAATGTGTTCCCCCAAGATTCTGCATACAGATTCCAATATTCATTTGCTAGATTCCATTTTACATTTGCTCCTCCTCCACTTGTGAATGTAATGGTTGGTTCTGCTTCTACAAATACTGGAAATATAATATCCGTTCCTGGTTTAAAATAAATAATAGTGTTACTCTGCATATAAGCAGGAGTGTAATCTGGTCTAGCTACAATAGTATAGTCATCTGGAGTAGAGGTCATAATGTCTGCTACTAATGCTAATTGAGTGTTGCTTTCTACAGCAGCAATAGTTGTATTAGTTGCTGCACTTGTATTATTAACAGTATCTCCAACAGTAACTGTTTGCGTGAATGTTTGAGTTGAATCTATAAGCTTAAATGCTGTTGTAGAACCTGTTGTTGTAGAGCTAACAAGAGTATTAACAGGGTTAGTAGATTCTCTAGGGTTTACTCCAGTTTCAAAATATCCATAACCTTCAAATCCTAATAAGTCTAAGGTTTGACTTTCTGATCCTGCATCTGTTGTTATTGCACTATCTGCTTCAACCCACACTCCGTCTGTAGAGAAGTTAGCATATTCAGTATCTAAATAATCTTTTACAAGTCCACTTATTTCAAAGATCACATAATTGTTTCCTGTAAGAGGAGTTTTAGTAAGTGTGTATTGTGCTGACCCAGGTTTGTCTGTTGTAAATGTTCCTGAATATATATAAAGGCTCATTGTTACTGTTGTTATTGTATTTGCAGCAGGAGTTATTTTAATATAGTATGGACTTCTTGCGTTTAATATTGTACTCA
>Ga0098056_1000998_pt1 | contig 11459 bp, 7 predicted proteins | sample 17BtaG_FD_92583 | JGI IMG/M metagenome (GOLD analysis project Ga0098056, IMG submission 92583) | Marine viral communities from the Subarctic Pacific Ocean - 17B_ETSP_OMZ_AT15314_CsCl metaG | ecosystem: Environmental > Aquatic > Marine > Oceanic | place: Subarctic Pacific Ocean | collected 2015-01-18
ATAAATGTAGGAAAACCCTTAGGTCAAGCAGTTGAACAAGCAGGAAAAAATTTATTAAAAGATACTCCATTTGCATTTACACCAGATTCTGATAAAACAAGTGGGAACGTTCCCCTAACTGGAACCGATGTTAAGGAGACTATATCTAAACTAAATGATTTAATACAAAATACTACAGGACAAGAACAAAATACAAATAAAAAGTTACTGGGAAACTTAACAGTTATAGAAGAAAAACGAAAAATAATTAACGAACAAGAAAAACAAAGGGACTTCATTCAACGCAATTTAGATGCTGCAAGAGAACAACTGGAAGGGGTAAACAATAGAGCGAAAGCTGAAGGTAGAGAACTTACTCGTGTTGAAAGGTTTGCGGCTGGTGATATCCAGAGACATATAGATAAGTACGTCGACCAGATACACGGCAAGAACCAGAATATAATAATAAATGAGAGACAAATTAAATCACTTCTAACTATTGACCAAAACGGTAAGAAGAATAACGACTTAATGCTTACCCTGATTAATGAAACCAGGGAAAGGAATTCAAAATTAGATGGGTCTACATATACTCCACTAACCATGGATAGTTTTAAAAGAACTGGTGGTAGTATACCTGGTGATGGTAACGGAGATCTCGTTAACGCAAAATTAGAACGAGGAGAGTATGTACTTAATAAAAATACTGTAAAGGGTATTGGTGTTGATAACCTAGACCGATTAAATTTTGGTCAGATGCCAAGGTTTCAATCTGGTGGTGTAGTCATACCAGACTGGGGTGCACCTACTCCTCAAAGCAGTCTAACAAAAGCATCACATCCTGATACTGGTACAGGATGGTCAGTTGGTAATGATGCATATAATAGACCAGCCGTCTTCAGTAAGCCTGCCGCTGAGGCATTCATGAAAGTAATGAAAGAATCAAATGGTATAGTAAATCCAAAAGATATATACTCTTCAACTAGAAGTCCCGAGAAAAATGCTGCCGTAGGTGGAGTAGAAAACTCTAACCATCTTCATGGAAATGCAATGGACATTCATGGTGCGTCAAAGGCATGGTTGAAAGAGAGTGGAACAAAATATGGTTGGAAAAACTTAAATTACGGTGGTCATGATGGACACTTCGACTTCTTGAACGGTGGATCACTACCGGTACAAGAGGGATCAGAAAAAACTAGTAAGGACAAAAATAATGGTGGACTCCTAGGTAATCTAATGGGTGGTATTACAGGTTCTCTTCCTGTAATTGGTAATATAATAGGTGCATTCGGTAAAGGATTTATGGAGGGATTCGGTGGTGGAGAGATGGGACAATTGTTCTCATCATTCTTGTTTAATGGTGGTAAAGGTGGGAGTGGGAATTCACCAAACTCAGCTGGTTCAGGAGTGACTGGAGCCAATCAACAAACCCGAAGTAAGATAGCCAAGTATGCATTAGATGCAGGATTCAATAGAGAACAAGCAAAAATTATGGCAGCGATTGCAATGGGTGAGTCAAGTGGAAACGCAAATGCCTTTAACGGAGATGCCTCTACTGGTGATAAGTCATATGGTCTCTGGCAAATTAATATGCTCGATGCCATGGGACCAGAACGTAGAAATAAGTGGGGACTTTCTTCTAATGAAGATCTATTTGATCCAATGACTAATGCACGAGCTGCTAAAAGTTTGTTTGATGGTAGAGGTAACTTCAATGACTGGTCAGTGTACACCTCTGGAAAATGGAAAGAATTTTATGATCCTGCATTAAAATTTAATAAAGGTGGACTAGTTCCAGACCATAAAGATACTGTACCTGCAATGTTGACACCAGGTGAGTATGTTGTACCACAAGAGACAGTCAATAAAGTAGGTGCAGGATACCTTCGTGGATTAGATAATGAAATTAATTCTATGTTCAAGGATGCAAACACCACAAAGAGAGGACAGGAACTTTCTGGAATGGTTATGCAGCCTATCGTTATTAATAATGGTGGTGGAGGAGGTGGTAGTGGTTTAGTTGCCAGTGAAAAAGCTGAATCACTTCCTACCCTACCTAATGATACTGGTGTCGACTTTGCTATGGACTTAGTCATGACTAGACACACACTCTCCTCTAGAATTGGTGGATAATGGATAATAAATTTACATATCCAACAGACTATGAAATAGAAGATATTACTTTAGCAGGGGAAGATATATCTGGTCTCTTTGTAAGTCTTAATATATTTGAAAATATTTACATAGGTGGTGTTACTGGTTCGGTTACCATCATGGATACTGATGATACTGGATTCATTGAAAAGAACCAGATAGAATTCATTGAAGAGATTGAAATCAGTGTAAAGAATGCTCAGGGTGATAAGTTAGAATTCACAGGTTACATGAATGGATTGAGAGATGAACAGGTATATCAACAGAAACGATTGTATACTATTGACTTTAGTTCAAAGTCTGTAAGAAAGAACGAATCTAATTTTGTTACTAAAAAATTTGATAACGAAAAACCAGAAAGTATAGCAGAGGAGATGGCAAAGAAACTTGGTACACAAGTAGATACCAAACAAAGTGGTGAACCACTTACCTTCTTAGGTTCTAGAAAGAAACCATTAGATATCATGAAGTATGTAATGAGTCATGCAGTGACACAAAATAGTAAGGTAGATGCAAAAGAGGAAGAAGGAGAAGCAACTGGTACCACAGGTTTTATGTTCTGGGAAACTCTAGATGGATATAGGTTCTGTTCAATTGATGAATTGTTAGACAATGGTTACGAAGATGCAGGAACATTTAAGTTTCAATTAGCCAAGACGGGATTGTCTATGGACAAAGCAATGAAAGGTATTATAAAATATGAGTTTCCACAGATTGGTAACTTCCAATCTAAGTTAAGGTCCGGTGCATATGAATCGGTCAATGTGTCATTTGATATGGACAAAGGTGAGTACTTGGAGATTGCATACAAACCTGACCCAGAAACACTAACTCCTAAAGCAGATCAATATATAGAAGGTCCTTCAAGATATGTGTCTAGAATGTTTTTAAATGAGACATTCTCTAAGGATTGTAAAAAGACACCTGATAATGAAGGGGATCAGTCACGTAGGTTCTTACAACAGAATATTGTTAGACAAAATACATTCTCAGATCAACATGGAAGATTTGTAATCCCTCCACACTTTAAGATACGTGCAGGAGATAAGTTACAAATTAAAATTCCAAAGATTGATTCTGGTAACGGACCTTCCACATACAATAAGAAACACTCAGGTTCCTATATTGTCAAACAGGTGTCACATCATATTACAAACGATGGAAAAGCACATACTAAACTATCTACGATTAGATCAACCAAACAACAAGATGATTCATCCTCTCAATAAATACATTATAATAGGTGAACAATGAATAACAGTTCAACATCTGATCCAGATTTTTTTGGAAAAGACAACGTTAGTTTTTTCATTGGTAGAGTAGAAGATGTCAATGACCCCAAACGTTCCGGTAGGGTCAGGGTACGTTGTGTTGGTTGGCATCCTAAGGAAGACAACTCAGAAGATGGAATAAAAATTGAGGACCTACCATGGGCTAAGGTGGCACTACCTACTACTCTACCTCAACAGAATAGGGTAGGAGGTAAGCATGGTCTACTACCAGGTAGTTGGGTCATCGGTATCTTCCTGGATGGGAACGAAGCACAACATCCAATGGTGTTGAACTCATTTAACTTTACTGCAAAGACAACAGAAAATAATAATAGAAAATCAGATGAGGGCAAGAATGGTACTCTAACAAAAGGTGGATTCGATAAGGTTAATGCTCTCGCGAGTTCACTGAAGGGTAACGATGGTATCCTGACCGATGGAGAGTCAACAGAAACTAATTCTAGTAGTGGAGATACTTCAGGAGATACAGTCTTAGAAGCTTCTACGGATGGTGACTGTCACATTAAAGAATCACAGAAAGATAAAAAGCGACCTGGTCAACGTAGTCGTGGACCACAGGGCACACCAGAAGGTCAAACTTCAGATAGTACTATTGCAGATGGTAAATGTGGTTCCATAGTTGGTGCAAGGGATGAAATCCAATCACTAATGAAGGAGTTATTTCCACCACAATCTTCAAGATTTATTCATAATGATATTATATTCAATTCCATGTCAGGTGGAAGAATGAACCTGAATGGTTTGATGAATATACTTGCCCAATTGATATGTGGTACATTAAAATCTGGTATCCAAACTCAAAAAGGTTTCCTAGAAGACACCATTAACAGACTTAAGATGGGTATCGGAATCATGACCATACCAGATAGAGATGGTCCTATCAGAGAGATTGCTACGGTGGCAACATCTACTGCGGACGACTTCTGGAATGTCGCATTCAATACTATGCTAGAAACCCTATGTTCTCAGGTGTTTGCCAGTCTACAGGGTATGAATAACAGTGGTGAGGATGCAGACAACGAAAATAATAGTAGAGAAACTATCACAAAACCACAAACAAGAATACAAAATAATACTGCACTCTGTATGACAGATAGTATACTTAATGATATTCAATTGATTGTCGATGATACTATTAGTCTTGCTGATACGAATAGACAACAAAGTATTGACAGAAGTCTAATTGAAATTAGTAATCTATCCTATATGGTGAACGATGTTGCCAGTATAATTAATAACAGAACTGAGAACTCGATGACTGATAATAAAAATATTAGTCTGGTCAATGATCAAAAAGAAAAATCAGTTGAAAATGTCTTAACAGAAAGTACAGGTGGTAATACTGAGGGTGCATCTGAAGTATTTGGTCTCATCTCTGGGTTCAATGAATACTTAGGTCTATTACTACAATTTAAATTTACTACAAACCTACTTGTATTCAATAAAGCAGGTCTACTAACACTCGCCAAGTCAACATTGGGTATGATGTCTGGTGATAGTAATTTGGCTGGGTGTAATGTAGAAAGATTATTCAATACCGGACTAGGTTTTGTTGGTTCTATAGGTGGAGTTGGTGGTGGTAATTCTGGTGGTGGATCTAGTAGTGGTAAGTCATCTAAACGGTCAAAAGATGTCTATCAGAACATGGGATTTGGTGGATTACCAGGTAGAACTACACAATCAACTCGTAATAACCTATGTGAAGAAGCACTGACAACTGAGGTTCCACTTTCGGATGGTGGTGGTACGGTGTATGCAACATCATTACCAAGTTCAGACTTGGAGTCTGCACGAAATTTTAATCAGGGAGTACCTAACACCATTATAATTACTAATCCTGGACAGAATTACCTGAACGATACAATCAATCGTAGTGGAGTGAGTGAATGTAAAAAATCATTCCCATCAATTTACATTGAAGGGTATTCTGGTACACCTGTTCCTGTTGTCAACAGATATACAGGTGGGTTAGTTGCAATTTTAACTAACCCTATCTCCTGGAATCTTAATATTGCGAATCCATCAGTATCTGTAATCCCAGATGATGATAATTGTATGGGAGTATACAGTGACGAAGATGACACCGATACAATACTATCTACTATTGTAGTAGACAATACAGGATTCGATTACGGTGATGACACAACAGTATCAATCATCGATACTGATACAGGTGAAGAGAATGGAGAAGCAAAACCTGTCATTAGGGATGGTAGAATCGTTGAAATAGAGATTATAAATAATGGTAGGGGATTTGTATCTATCCCAGAGATTAATATTGATGGGTCAGGTCTAGGAGCAAAGGCTTTTGCATTGATGGGTATTGTGTCCAAGAAGGAGAACCCTAAACAAGTCGAACGATATGTCCACCTAAGTTTCTGTCCAGGTAAAAACTCAACTAATCTTCTAACACAAGGAACCCCACTCTCTTAATTATGACGTATAAACTTAAAGACGACCCAGGGAAACAGGAATATCAGTATTCTTATCCACAGGTATTCCCCGACGGTAGTCAGTTTTCTGTCTACTCATCACCAGATAATGGTCGTGTAGTTTTACAACACACTAGTGGTTCACACTTAGAATTTAAGGCAGATGGTAGTGTCTACCTAAAAGCAGTTAGGGACATTCATATTGATGCCAGTGTTCAGAATGGTGCAGATGGTAAACCAGATAAAGGTTCTGCTGCGTCTACAATCTCCGTAGAAGGAGACCTTATCTTTGATGTGGAAGGTAAGTTCAAACTTAATTGTAAGTCATTTGACTTAGAAACAAAAGACAATGCACAGTTCTACAGTGCGTCTGACATGAACTTTACTGCTGACAATATTGTCAATAAGGCAACACAGCAGATGTCCATAGAGAGTTCCAAGTCAATGTACATCTCAACCAAGGAAATGGTTGAGGCGGTGATTAGAAGAGTGTCAGAAGTAGGCACCAAGGAAGGTCCTGGTGGGGCAACACCAGTCGGTGGTATCAATATCACTAAGGTTCATGGCAATGCAATCATACAAAATGATGATGTTGCGGGTGGTATTACTATCAAGTCAGCCGGTTATCTAAACTTAGTCTGTGGAGCAGAACGAGTTGATGTAACAGGTGACCCCATGGCAGCAATACCCGGTCCATACTTCCCATCTATGCAGGGTAGGGCGACCTATACCCACATCGTCCGACCATTTCCAGGACCTAACCCCCGTGGCATACCAGGGTCTGTCTGGTGGGAAGTAGGACCCGGTGGGTGGTATCAAAATGTTATAGGACCAACAATCAAAAAACATACTGGACCATTCCTGGAAGATGTAACTGGACCATATGTACAAAATGTAACTGGGACTAGGTTCAGAAGTGTAAAGGGCCCTGAACTTGTAAACATTACAGGGATTCAAAAAATTAATGCTGTATCTATTTTTCTAAATTAATATGACACAAACACCTGGAGCGAGTGGGATACCAGCACCACCTACACCAATTGTTACTACAATAATAGAGTATGGAATCTTATGGTCTGCTAGTAATGGTAGCATTGTAACAATTGATAATATTGAAGTCGACGGTGAGTCTGCCCCTGTTGTTATTGGCTGGCCGACTCGTGGATCGTTTAATTCAGTCAACTTTGGTAATGATACTAATTTTATATACGATATTGTAAATCAATTTGTAAGTGCAACTTTTGTAAGTAGAACTAAAACTACTACGACTACCCCACCTGGTGCAACAGGAGCTGAAGGTGCAACTGGACCAACCACAACTATTACATACGGACCGCCAATTCCTCTACCGTATACACTTGTAGATTTTACTGTTGACTCTAACCACGAATCCAATAACAAGTGGATATATCCAGATGATTATAACGCAATCGTTGATGTAAACTATCCAAAACAATATGGTGGTGTGGTTCTATTTGCACAGAATCAACCAGGTGATAAAGAAGCAGGTGTCTTTTTAGATGCAGGTTGTGACAAAGATGCAAGGTATACGTTCACTGATACTAGTGGAAACGAACAAACTGTTGTCAGTGGTTACAACTACTTTGAATGTTTTGAAAAAGGTGAATATAGATACAAACCAAGAAACTCCGTGGCACTTAGTTTACTAAAAGACTATGATGCAAAGAAAATTATTATCCCAAGTAAACCATACTATAAAGATTTAACCGATGAGAAGGGTAAGCATGCACCAATCTATCCAATTGACATCATATCTTCATTCAATGTTGACTTAGATCAACAGTCAGTCACTGTAACATATACATTTAACTTTGAAATAAGTAATGATTTTGGTGAAGAAGATCCACTGATAGGATTACCACCTACACTTCAAAATCCAACACTGACTATGACACAAACTATTACTCAACCAGATAGTGTCAGTGAAAGATTACAAAAACTATTGGATGTATCTTCATATGTAAATCCAGATGACTACCCTGTCGATAGTCTTGCACCTGGATATACTATTGACTACCCTTACACAATGGTAAGTGGGTTTGATGGTATCGGTACAGAACCACCGACCAAAAGAGGAACAGATATTGAAAGATATGACTCAATCGTACCACAAACATTACAACGTGGAGATGTTTGGTATAATCCCGCAAATAATCAACGTAAATACTGGAAGGGAACTGACATGGTTGACAATGTAAAGATTGTCAATCGTGGTAGTAATTATGTAACCAGAAAAAATATTCAAGTGTTTGCAACAATTGATGTCTCACCAGAAGATACGGAAGATACAGAAATAAGAACACCAGTTCCATACGGATTGTATGTGGACATCACTGCAGACTCCAACGGTCAAATCGTATCAGCAAGTATTGTTGATGATGAGACAGGACACAACTTCATAAATGGTGACATCGTTGCAGTTCCTGGTGGCAATGGTAACGGTAGATTAGAAGTAGAAATTAATGATACTAACCGTTGGGTAAACTTCTACGTAGCGAGGTACTAAAATGGGACTACCTATTGCAAGGTTAATGGATCTTGATAGTTGGCATGACTGTCAACAACCACTAAGACTTACTACATCAGTAGGGGTGTATGTCAATGGAAGACCAGTAAGTTTACTTGGTGATCCAAACACCCCTCATATTGTTAATGGTAAAGACCCCTGTTCTAAAATTCACATAGGTAATATCAACGTGGGTTCACCTAGTGTATATGTTAATGGTAGACCAGCTGGTAGGGTTACAAGTGCAGTTGGTGGTTGTGGTATGGTGGTTAGTGGGTCTGAAAATGTATATGTAGAGTAACTATTCGTAGTTACTGAATCCTTTCTGCATAGTTACTTCAATACTATTGTCAAACTTATCTTTGAAGTTCTGAGATAGTGTATGATCGACTACAACAATACGTTGTCTATCATCTAGACCGTAACGAAGAAGTGTAAGTAGGTTTTGTTTACCTGTTTCATCTAGTGATGAGGAGAATACTTCATCCAGAATCAGGATGTTAGTAGATACAGAGTTCTTGAGTTTACCAATCTCTCTCCATGTCAACATAAGTGACAGGTCAATACGTGCCTTCTGTCCCTCTGAGAAGGAAGCATAGGAGAAGTTTTGGTGGAATGGTGACTGAACCTGTTCATTAAACTCTTCGTCCAGTGTGAAGAAGATAGGGAACTCTAAGTCAGTCATATACTTTCTGATGAACTTATTCATCACAGGTAAATACTTTTTTACAATCTGTGACTTGACACCAGATTCTTTTAGAAGATTAACAATAACCTCATGATTGTTCTGTTCTTCTATCAGGTTGACCTTTACAACATTTAAATCTTCTAGTTGTTCTTTTAGTACCTCTAACTTACCTCTCTCATAATCTATACCAGAAGAGTGCTCCTTTGCTTCTGATAGTAGTTTACGTTTCTTCTTTAATTCAACACTAAAATTATCAATCTTGGTCTGTGCACGGAAGACATCGTTTTGATTCTGTAAAATATCTTCTTCCTTAGACTGTATAGTCTCTACTACAGACTGATACTTATCAAGTTCTTTCAGTGCTTTAGACTTTACAGTAATAAGTTTATCTGATTCTTCTGTGTTCTTAGAACACATAGATTGTTTTACTGACTCACTAATCTCTTGTGTACAAGAAGGACATACATCATTGTTACGATAGAATTCACTGTCTTTTACAAGACGTTCAATCTTACCATCCATCTTGGCGATGACACTACGGAACTCAGTCACCATCTTCTTTGGTGAACCTACCATAAGTGTCTTTACCTCATGTAGAATCATACCATCTTTAGATTGACACTCTACTATGACATTATTTTGAGAGTCAATATATGTTTCTAGGTGTGAGATCTCCTCTTTTAGATTACCAATATCAGATTCAGAACGTTTGATAATCTCCTTGAGTCGTTCTTCCTGTAGATCAATCTTATAAGTTAGATTAGATATGTCACCCTTCTTGATATTAATATCTTCTTTGATTCTACGAAGACGATCCTTTGCTAGAACAGACATAGTAGAGAACACTTTGATGTCCAGGAAGTCTTCTATACATTCCCTTCGTCCTACATTATTCAATTGCATGAATGGAATAAAATTAGATGAACCAAGAATAACAACCTGCATGAAGGTACGTTGATTCATCTTTAGGATGTTCTGTTCAAGATACTTCTGGTTGTCTTTGTCGGCAGCTTCTGCGTCTAACAGTTCACCGTCTTTATATACCTCAAATACTTTTGGTTTCATACCACGACGAACCAAAAACTCAGACTTACCTATAGAGAACTCGGTCTCTGTAAGTAAGTCTTTCTTGTTCTTAGTATTAATTAGTTGAGGTAGATTAATACTTCTGAATGGTTTGCCAAACAAACAATAGCAAAGCGCGTCAAGCATTGTTGACTTCCCTGAACCATTCGTACCATAAACCAGTGTAGTTTTATGGTCGTTTAGATTGAATGTAACTGGTTGATTACCAGACGAAAAGAAGTTTTTGAATACAAGTTTTTTAAATACGATCACGGAAGAGATTGGTTGTCATTGTTTCAATTCGAGGGAGAACAATTTCTCCAGGCTCTACTACAGTATAGGCATGACCTAGTAAGTCACATAATTTATCGATGTTATCATCAGGTGTTTTGGTGACATGAAGTTCGAATCCAGCAGCGTTCAATTGTGTATTATAAGTTATTGCATCGTCTTTGTCAACGAAGAATTGAACTATTGTAATACCATCTGCATCATATGTTGCATAGGTTCCACTCTCTATGTTATCTTCCTTCTTGGTTAAGATGTACATTAGACCTCCTGGGCTTCTACATATAAACTTTTAAAAATGTTGATAAGGTTTTCCTTGTTTACAGATTCATCATCCATAGCTTTCACATAGTTAGTTAGTGTTGTTAAAGTATCTTCAGCTTCTACTTCTACTTCCTCGTCTATCGAGATGTCAGTGTTCTCAATAATTTTAAGGTCATGTAGTCCTACATCATACAGACCATCAACTAGTTTTGAAAACAACTTAGGAGTTGACTTTCCATCAACAATAATTTTGATATAACTATCTTTATAATCTAATGGATCGTAAGTAGTCTTAGTTGATTCATTATAATAAATCTTTTTGAACATGATGTTGGGGTTCTCAACGAACTCTAGTTCCTGTGTTTTAACATCAAAGAGATGAAATCCACGTGCATCACCTTCATCATTCCAGTACAACTGATATGCATTACCTAGGTAGGTTACATTACCCTTAGTAGACTTCTTATGAAAATGTCCAGAGAACACTGTGTCAAACTTCTTGAAGTAACTAGGGTTCATACCATGATTACATACATAATCCTTGTTTGCATAGAACCCTGATAGTTCTAGGTGACCCATACAGATCTTAGAATTTACATTATGTAATGTGTCGGAGGTATGCTCGGCGTTTTCATCACAGATCCAAGGGACCATAAAGATATTTTCACCATGTACTTTGACATCTTGGGCTTCATCTACAATCTTAATGTTGTCATATTCAACTAGGTTTAGTTTAGGTGAATTCAATCTCAGTGATTGTTTGTAGAAAA
>Ga0098056_1001001_pt1 | contig 11450 bp, 9 predicted proteins | sample 17BtaG_FD_92583 | JGI IMG/M metagenome (GOLD analysis project Ga0098056, IMG submission 92583) | Marine viral communities from the Subarctic Pacific Ocean - 17B_ETSP_OMZ_AT15314_CsCl metaG | ecosystem: Environmental > Aquatic > Marine > Oceanic | place: Subarctic Pacific Ocean | collected 2015-01-18
AGCAGGCGCGGCAGTTTGGACTCGGATTGGGTGAACAGCAAGAAGCGAGGGCCCAACAGGGTGAACAGTTCGACGCCGCTCAGACTCTCAACCGTGAAGTCGCTACCGCAGACATTGCAGACCGCAGGGCGCGGGACGAGGAGGCAGTACGTCAATTCCAAGCCGAGATGGCCCAGCGGGGAGCCCAATTTGGTAGGCAGGCAGGACAGGAAGATACCCGTCTTGCTAACCAGCAGCAGCAGTTCCTTGCCAACTTAGGGTTGGACAGGGATCAGCACACCCTCAACAGGGAGATAGCGTCTGCTGACATTACAGACCGCAGAGCCAGGGATGCTGAAGCGATTCGCCAGTTCCAGGCGCAGATGGCTCAACAGGGGGAACAGTTTGGTCGCACAGCAGGCCAAGAAGACACCAGACTTGCCAATCAGGCCCAGCAATTTGCTTCCAGTTTGGGAGAGCAGAGATTTCAGCGGCTCACTGACACCACAGACAGGGCCAGGGACAGGAACCAGCAGAATGTCCAGTTCCTTCGCAGTCTTGGGTTAGATCGGGACCGTCAGGAGTTCCTCGAGTCCCAGACAAGTAGACAGAATGTCCGTGATGACTTGGCATCGTTGCTTGAAATCACACAAGCAGAGAATCTTGGGTCTACCCTCGGGGGGTCCAGGATTGCAGCAGGCGGTAAGATTCAGGATTTGTTGGGTATCATAACCGACAGACAGGCCGTAGATGACACGGGTGGAACAACCGACGCGTTTGGAAGGCTTGTCGATCAATTTGGAAGGCTGATAGGGTAAGACAATGGGATTCTTAGGCAAACTCGGCAACGTATTTGAGGATGCGGCATCCTTCGCCATCCCAGCGGCCACTGTGGCAGTACCAGCCTTCTTGACAGGTGGGGGGAGCCTTGGCATCCAGGGGGGCATTGCGGCCCTTGGAGCGGGTGCCAGGGGCCTCCAGGCGAACGAGCAGGAGGAACGAGAGCGCAAGGCACGGAGGAGGTTCAGGAAAGATCAAGCCAACGCCAATGTGATCTCTGCGCTTACGCAGGGCAGGGTCAGGCCAGAGGTGTCTGCTCGGGTGCCAAACAAGGGGTTCCTTGAGAAGCTTGCAGGCGCAGCCAATACTGGTGCACAACTGGCACAGGCGGGTATTGCCACGCAGGCTGGACTGGATAGGATGCGGGCAGAAACAGCCCAAACCAAAGCCCAAACCAAACTGATGGGCAACATGGGTAACGCATTGTTCCCCAGCGCAGGAACCACGCAGCCAAGGGGCGGCTCTCCGGTAGGGGCGCAGGTAGACATTACCAAGGCGGCTGAGATGGGCCGTCAGGCTGCTTTGCGGAACCAGGACTACGTGGACGTGCCGGGCACCTTCGGTCAGGCCGGTGTGGGAGAGGCACCGACAGTTCAGCGCATCCCCGTTGCTGAGATTGATGACGTGAACTTCCAGTCTGGGTATCAGCAGGGAGTCCTTGAGCGCAATCAGGCACAAACGAACGCAATGTTAACAGCAAGAGGAGCCGACGCAAGAGCAACAGCCGAAGCTAACGCCGCCGCAGCCAAGGTTGCAGCAAAGCAAGCCGAACAGATCGAGGAGGGTTTTGTTGACATCCTCGAATCGACCATCTTCGCCAATCCTACGCTGACATTCGACCAGTATGTGGCACAGAACGGTGTTCCTGTTGGGATGGACCCAGAGAGCGCCCGCCGAGCGTTTGAACAGACGTTGTTTGACTTCCAGACGGCACTGCGCGGCGAAGAAAACGAGTTCCTGTACCAGCGCCTCCAGCCTCGCATCAATTCAGATGCCTTGCTGAAGAACGCTGGGAACCTGAAGTTTGCCATGAGTTCTCTGGTGTCGGGCTACAACCAGCAGAACGGTTTTGGCGATGTCGCCATGATTATCGGCGCGGTTCGTCTGTCAGATCCAGGCGTGTCGGTTCGGGCAGAAGACGTAAAGACTATCGAGCAGGCACTGGCACTCCTTGAGACCTACGCTCCAGAGATGGTGTCGGCACGGATGTCTGAAGGTGACGTGCTGCTGCCGGAAGCAAGGAAGAGGCTGTATTTCCAGACGCTCGACCTGTATGAAGCAAACAGGGCACAGGCAGACGCTACGGTTGCACAGATCGGGCGGGAGGCCGTGAACGCTTTACCAAATTCGGCAGACCGAATCGATGCTTTCCTCGAGGTCCCACGCCTCCCACAGGTGGGAAGTGGGTCATTTGGCCTTCAAGGCAGAGGGATGACACCGGCCTTACGTGATTATGTCCAATTCGAGAAACTACGCAGAGGTCTCAAGTGAGCGAACTTAGGCCGTATAAGCCCATTTCGGAGATGACCGACGAGGAACTCCTGGCTTTTGAGCAGGAGATTGGACCATCTCAACCCCTGAACCTCCCAGACGTTTCTCCGTTGGGGCGTCTGGTTGCTGGGTTTGGCACCACCCCAGAAGGCAAGACGAACATCTTGGAGAACCTGGGCTTTGAGGGGGTTCTCAGGGACCGTCCAGGCTCAGACTCCCTCCCCGAGTTCTTCGGGGATGTAGGAGATGTTGTGTCTGACGCCCCAGAGATCGTGGGTGGGGTCTTAGGAACCCTCGGTGGGGCTGTGATGGCTCCTGTTACTGGAGGGTCAACAATTCCCCTCGGAGCGGGACTTGGGGCAGGAGCCGGTGCGGCGGTAAGGCAGGGAGTGGGCAATCTGTTGGGATCAGATGAGGGTTTCGACATAAATGATGTGTGGAGAGCCATCGACTCAGCAGCAATAGGCGAGAAGTTCCTTGGCGGGTTGTTTTCCCGTCTCCCCAAGCCTCTCAGACAGCGGAGTCAGACGGCCAACGTCCAACAGAACGTCATGGAGCCAGCAAGAACGCTGGGGATTGAGGATGCAGTTCCAGCAGGGGCAAGAACGCAGTCAGAGGCGATTGGTAAGGCGCAACTGAGAGCGTTTGCAGACCCCGGACCTTCGGGGGACATTGCCAGAGGTGAGGCACGTCGGCAATTCAGGCAGGCACAGCAGGACGTGCTGGAGGAGGCGGCTCAAGGGGTGGGTGTGACTTCCAGAACACCGATAGGCAGTGCCGATGACCTGCTGACGGCCTCTGCCGAAACACTCGAGCAACGCCTCGCGGCAGTGGGAGCCAAATTTGACAAAGCAAGGGCAGCAATTCCCGACCCTTCCACGGTCCCGGTCGTAGTAGATGAATCCAGAGCCGCACTTGCTCGTATGGCCAAGAGGCAGAACGTATCTACCCTTCCTGGGGCCAATATCACCTCTGGGGCACAGGGGCAGTTGAATAAATTTACGCAGGATTTGGATGCTATCCGCAACTTCGACCAGTTGGATGCCTTTCGGCAGGAGATTGGCGACCTATTGAAGCCTGGTCCTCGCTTCGAGGCACTGAAGGAGACTGGAGCCGACAGGGAGGTCCTCGACCTGTATGGAGCCCTTGCTCGAGACCTTGATGAGAGCATTGCCCAGGGTCAGTTTGCACGGGAGTTCGGCGGCAAGACGGCAGGCCAGATCACGCCAACGGGTGAGGTGCATGGCATAAGGGTTCAGGGCGGCAACCCTGGCACTCGGAACGTGTCCAAGATGGAGGAGGGCGTTCTTGGGGAGGCTGATCTTCCTACTCCACCAGACCTTCAGAGGACTTTGGTCGCACGGGGCAGTCGCAACCAGCCAGGTTTTCGAGAACCGTCAACCCCCCTGATGGACGACCTTGCGGGACGCATTGACAACGCACAAGGGTTGCGCGTAGAGGCATCGGAGGCTTACAAGGACATCATTGCGCTTGAGGACGCAACTATTGTAAGGGTGTTAAAGGACCCTGATCAAGCAGAGAACATCTTCTCAATTCTATTCAGGAAGGGCGGGCCAGCAGCGAACGTCCGACGCTTCAGGGAGAAGATAGGGGCATCTCCCACAGAGGGCGGTGCAGCAACGTCTACGGAAGGGGTTGAGGCGTTCAAGAACCTCCAGGCCCGGATTTTCCGCACGGTCAGAGAGGAGTCTGAAGAAGCGTTGTTGGGAACAGCGGGGGCGGACGCCTTGCCGGGTGAGGCATTACCGTTCAGCGGTGAGGCGATGAGAAAGTCAATGGGGGGGCTGGGGGGGCGTGATGTGCTGAGTGAGGCTATTGGGAAGGAGGCCACCGAAACGCTGTATACGCTGGCAGACTTTGTGAAGAACGCCGACCCCACTCAGAGACAATTCTCCAGGTTGTCAGCAGCGGACGCCAAGGCGGTGCCGCTGACCTTCTTCGAGATCGCCATTATCCGCAGGGTTGCACAGAATATGTTCGACTTTGCCCTCCATCGGTCTGGCTTCCCGGCAAAGGGTGGGGCGACGAAGTATCTCACAGAGGGATTCGCTACGTCACCAAAGGCACAGGGAGTCTTGCGTAGCCTTGGGACGGTTACGGGGCAGGGGTATAAGAGGGGACAAGAAGAGTTCCCGGCAGGCCGAACCCCAGTTCGTCAGCCAGCAGGCTCTATTGGGGACCAGATCAGACAGATACTTCCACCGCAGACGGGAATCATCAACAGGGCTGGTGCATAAGTGCCACTCAACGCTAACAGCATCCAACTGGGGCCCTGGAACAGGGTGCGGTACGACATCCCGGTAGAGGACTGCGCTCCTGACGAGATCTCCTCCATGTCCAACGTGCGTCTGGGACAGGGTGGGGAGGCGTCACAGCGTCCGGGCACGCTCTCCTTCAACTCTCTGGGGGCAGTGAACTCTGGGGCCACTCTAACGATGTGCGCCCAGTACAACGTAACTGCAAATACCGATCAGGAAGTGATCGTTGCGGGGAACAAGATCTACGACTACTCCTCTTCGGTGTGGACAGACCGCACCAACGGCTTGACGGTCACAGCGGGGGACGATAACACCTTTGAGTGGGCCGATGCCAACGGCACCCTCGTCGCCACCAACGGAGTAGACACCGATGCTTTCAAGATCAGTGGCGGCAACGCAACTGCTCTGGACGACAACGCTCGATTCTCGAAGGGCAAGCACATCGCATGGTTTGATAACCGCCTCTGGATCGGTAACGTCAATGGTGCCACCAACCAAGTCTGGCGGTCGAACATTGCCGACATCGAGACTTGGGGTGCCACCAGTTTCTACAACTTCGGAGGGATCGTTACCGCACTCATACCATCGCAGAATGCCCTATGCGTCCACACCACCGAAGGAATTTATACTCTGATCCCGACAGGCAACGCAGATACCCCCTTCATCTCGAACAAACAAACAGCAAGAGCGGGTATTGACGGGCGTAGCTGTGTTGCTCTGCCGGGTGACGTACAACTGATGATCCTCGAGGATGGCATCTACGAGTGGTCTGGGGGCGCTGAGCTTGTAAAGGTGTCCCAGCATCTGGATGGGGGCTACTGGCCTCAGATCAACGTATCCAGGCTCCACAAGGCCCATGCGGTGTATTACCCCACAGAGAATGAGGTGTGGTTCTTTCTTCCTCATGGGCTTGCCCAGACCAACATGGACCAGGTGATGGTTTGGAATCGTATCAAGAGAGCATGGCACGGGCCTTACGAGGGGTTTGAGCGTAACTGCTCCACCCTGATCGACAACGAGGTCCACGCTGGTGACTTCTCAGGGTTTCTATTAGACCACGCAGCAACCACTGACGCTGACGAGGGCAGTAGTATCAACGCCTCCTTCGAGACTGGTGCCCCGGCTCCTCTGGGGCCTGATGTAAGGGTCCGGTGGCTGACGGGTAGGCACTACTACGACGCACAGGGCACAGACCAGTACGTCACGGTGATCCAGAGAGGGGCTGAGTTGGTCACTGAGTCCAAACAACTTCTACTGGACGGGGCGGGGTTTGAGTTGGATGTGGACTTCCTCGACATCGACACCCTGGCTGAGTTGGTGCAGTTCTCTCAGGACGTAGGAATGCAGGGGTATTCCCCGCAGTCTTCAGTAGAGATCCAAAAGAACACAGCGGGTGAGACTTTCACCCACCGAAAGATCTTCCTCCGTTTCAAGCCTCTTGGGCGCTTCATCAAAGACAAGCCGGACGATTGATATGAATGCCGTAAAAACCTGGACTACAAACGAGAAGTTGACCTCGACGGACTTGAACACTGAGTTCAGTAATGTCTACACCAACGCCGTAGACAAGGGCACCGCGCAGACCATCACGGGGGTGAAGACCTTCGATGATGACACCAACCTTGTGTTTGGAGCGGGGACAGACTACTGGTTCGTCTACGACTCCTCCAACACCCAGTTTGAGTTGAACACCACCAACAAGGGCGGCGGTGCAGACGGTATTGTGTTCTCTGTGGCTGACGGCACAGATGACCTGACCTTCACGGGGGACCTGTCGATTGATGGCACCACAGACACCTCCAGCACAACCACTGGGTCCATCCATACGGACGGTGGTGTAGGTATCGCCAAGGCTCTCTGGGTAGGCACCACGAGTAGGTTCGTGGGTGTTACGACTCACGGTGGCAACGTGGTCTCCGATACGGACTCCACCGATGACCTCGGCACCACCAGTGTGCGGTGGGCCAACCTCTTTGTGGATGACATCACCCTCACGACCACCCTGACGGCAGGCACCTCTCTGGTGGCCGGAACCCTCACCCTTGCGGGTGGGAGCATCACAGACTCATCTGCGGCGATCAGTTTTGGTGACGAGAACCTTAGCACCACTGGGACACTGGGCGCTGGAGCGACGACGGTGACAGACCTCACCTCTACGGGTAATACCACGATTGGTAACGCTACTGGGGATGCGCTGACGTTCCACCCCTCCGCGTGGACATTGACCAACGCCGTTAGTATCACCGGCACATGGACAGACCTTGGCACCGTCACCACGGCAGACATCAACGGCGGGACGGTGGATGGAGCCATTGTTGGTGGGGCCTCCGCAGCGGCTGGGACGTTCACGACCCTTGCAGGCACCACAAGCGTGGTGGCGAACTCCGATCTCACCTTGACCAGTGGTTCAATCATCTCGGCGTCGGGCTCCATCACTTTCGGCGATGAGAATCTCAGCACGACAGGCACCCTCGCATCTGGAAACCTCGGGGTCACAGGGACGATCACAGGTTCGGGTGTGCTGTCTATCGACGACACCACCGACTCCACCTCCGGCACGACCGGCTCAATTCATACGGATGGTGGGTTGGGGGTGGCGAAGAATGTCTACATCAGCGAAGAACTGCACCTACTGGACAGCAAGGCGGTCAAGTTCGGCACAGGCGAGGACGCATCTATCTCCTTTGACGGTACTGATCTACTGATTACGCCGAATGTCGTGGGCAATGGAACTGTGGTTGTTCAAGGGAACACGAGCAACTCAACCCTTGAAATGCCGGGGAACGGTGCCAGTGGGGTAATGACAGCGTTTGTGTATTCAGCCGACAATGTTTCCCTGATGTGGGATGCCTACTATTCAAGTGGGTTCAAGTCTGCTGATGCTGGTTCGTCTTTCGCTGCCTACAAGGTGGGCGATAAGTTGAGTTTCCAGTATGACACTGCGGATGTGGGTGCTGCGGTGTCATGGAATGAAGCTCTGAACATTCTCAGCACGGGTAATGTTGAACTGAAGAACGATCTCCTTCTCCCCTCCGGTGGTGTCATCAACTGGAATGCGGGGGATGTGACGCTGACGCATTCTGCCGGAGCCTTGACGCAGACCGTAGCGGCGGGGGCCACGTTCAGCCTGACCACTGGTGCTGGTAAACTCAGCCTCGCAACAGACAGTTCGGACAATGGCTACCTGTCTACAGACGGCGCAAAGCCGATCATCTTCCGAACCGGCAACACCGAAGCTCTCCGCATCGACTCGTCGCAGAACGTGGGGATTGGGGTGACGCCCAACAATCGCTTCCACATCCAAAACTCTGGCACAGCCGCCTACGCAATTCAGGTGGACGCTTCGGATGGCTCGGACCTATTCGGGGTATGGGAAGAGGCTGACGGAACGGGTATTGTTTATCTCCGTGACGCCGCAGGCGATCCGCAAGTGGTGCTGGATAGCGGTGGGAACTCCTACGTCACGGGCGGCAACTTGGGGATTGGGACGAGTTCGCCCACCTACAAACTTCACGTAGACCACGACGCCACGACCCGTAAGAAGGTCGCGTTCGTCAATAGCAACACAGGCGCGGATGTCAGTAGCGGGATTGAGTTGTTGGCTTCCACCGGAGGCCGCACAGCCACCGATGGTATCTATATCGAAGCTGGCGATACTGGCCAAAGCGGTATGACGGACACCGAAGTCATGTGGTCGAATACAGCTAACGGTCTATGGTTGGGAACGAGCCATGCCAGCGGGGATCTGCACTTCTTCACAGGTGGGCTGACATCTGCCAATGAGCGGATGACCATCGTCGACAGCGGCAACGTGGGGATTGGAACGAGTTCGCCCGACGGCACCCTGCATGTGCATACGGCGACAGCGGGGAGTGTGACGGCACATGGCAGTGGTGACGATCTCGTCATTGAGAGCAGCACTTCGCCGGGGATGTCCTTCCTGTCTCCGAACGATCAAACTGCCGGTATCTACTTTGGAGACCCCGAGTCGAACATCGACGGGCAGTTCTTCTACAGTCACGTCAATCGCGCCTTCACTTGGTATACGGCTGGTGCGAAGTCTATGACAATGGATTCTGCCGGGTCTTTGCTTATCAACGAAACCGCCAACGCCAACCAGACCATCGGCCTGACGATCAATCAGGGGGCGAATGATGATGAGGCGTTTGCGCTGAAGAGTAGTGATATCAGTCATCCCTTCACCAACCAAACCGAAGCCGACACCTACGGGACGCTCAGGAAGTTCCAAGACACGTCTGGTGGGTTTGCCATAGCTGGGTACAAGACAAGTGCGGGGGTTGCGGGAGGTGCTATTGCACTGCTTGGGCGCTTAGGCGAGGCGGCTGATACTACCAAATCCACAGCGGCTCGCGGGGTCATAGAGGCAAACGCTACAGTAACCGACGGTGGAACATCAACAGATGCCGTAGGCGCTGACGGCAATCTGTTCACCATAGAAAACAATGACGCTGCCCGCTTCATCTTCGACGCCGAAGGCTCAGGCCATGCAGACGTAGAATGGACAACCTACTCTGACCGCAGACTCAAGAGCAACATCGAGACAATCCCTTACGGCCTGAAGGAGATCAACGCGCTCGACGCGCTGGTCTTCGACAAGCAGTCTGGAGCCTACGAAGACGGTGAACTGGTCCTTGAAGACAACAAGCGTAGGATGCTTGGCTTCATCGCACAGGACGCCAAGGCACTGATGCCGGAACTGGTCAAGGACGTAGATGAGACAACCTCATTCTACTCCCTTGACTACGGACGCTTCACGCCTGTGTTGTGGCGGGGTGTGCAGGAACTCCACGCCGAACTCACAGACACCAAGGACAGACTCGCCAAGGCAGAGGCGGCTATTATGAAGTCTCACCTTGACCTCTTGACACGTATTCAAGCCTTAGAGAATTGACAGAAGGGCCTGGAAGCCCTATATTAGTAATATAACCCTTCAAGGAGGAACAGATGGAAGATCGTATCGCGCAGTTGGAGGCACAGATTCGGGCACGTATGGACGCACTGGCAGGAGCAGACCCTCTCTGTAACCGCATCATGGGTCAGATTGAGGTTCTGCGAGAGCAGGTCCAGCCTGGGTTGACCGTAGAGAAAGAGGAAGAAGACGCATGAACATCCTTGCAGTAGCTTCTAAGGCCGCTAAGATTGCGAACTCGGTCGGAAAGACCGTGGGAGTGCTTCCGGGTCTCAAGGGCCGCAAGAAGCGCCTCACCGCAGCCATAGGCGGTCTGGTGGTGGCCCTACTGGTGTCCTTCGGCGTCCCTCCTGAGATTGCTGAGGCGTTGGCTGAAGTATTCCAGGCACTGGCTGTCGAGTGACTCAAGAACAACGGCAAGCGGCCAAGGCAACCCGTCAGAATACACGGGACTCTGCTACGGCCCTTGCCGTTTTCGCCAGCCTCGCCATAGCCACTATATTCGACTTCAGGGACGACACGGAACTTCTCTTGGCCTTTCAGGGGGCCATCACAACCATGATGCACAGAGTCCATAGGAACATCTGATGAACAGTTGGGAAGAGGTGGGGACGCACGTCACAGAGGAACTCAAGAGAGTTTCTGTTGACCTGAAGCAACTTGACACCAAAATGGACAACTTGTCGGTCCAACTTGCCTGTATGGAAGGCAAGGAGAAGGGGATTGCTGCTATGATCGGTGGCTTCAGCGGTCTACTGTGTGCTGTGGGGGCCGTATGGGCGCTTTAAGAGCCTTTCCCACCATCTTCATACTATTGACCTTCGGATGTGGCGATAGCCCGTCAGAATCAGTCTTAGGGCCCTCAGAAGGGATTAACCCGCTGTTTGGGCTCACTCTACTGCGCGTAGAGGACCTGACCCTTGGTGAGGGGCGTGATATGCTCCAGATGGGGGAAGATACGTGGATCTGGACCCGTTCTTATCATGGTTCTGATGGTAGTATAGAGATTGTCGGGGAGTCCCACGGCATCTATACCATAGACTGCCATTCAGAGGGGGCCTGTAACAGCATCTGGACAAGGCTCTCCGGTAAGCCCTCCGTGTGGAACTCTCCGGTGGTGTACAACGAGGCCGAAGGGCTGTATCGCATCGGTGAACTGCTTTATAGGACAGACTAATGGCGAACCTGCTTGAATTGCTCTCCCAGATTGCGGTGCCTGCGACCACAGCACAGCCGCAGAGGAACACCCTACCCCAACCCCCTCAGACGGAGTTGAGACACGCCTCTGAGGCTGAGAGAGGGCCTGAGTTGATGTCTCATGGAGATGCCCTCAATCGGGGCATCTTTGGCGAAACCAAGATTGCAGAGATGCCCCTGTCGCCGGGGGATGTTTCTGGTATTTTACGGGGAGTGGCGAAAGCCGGGCGGGGGTTGCATCCCCTTGAGAAAAAGGTTGCCGCCGCTTTTCCTGAGAACGAAGACTTTGGCGGGGGATTCTTGCTTGGGGATGGGTCAACAGTATTGCGGGACGCAGAACACCTTGAAATTCTAAGAGGTTCGGGCATAGATGTGGAAGATGTCAGAGATTTTTTAGGACTCACTGGAGCAATAAGAGTGTCTTCCACCCCTGGTATGAGTCCCGGTTACATAGGATTTGAAGCAGCAAAAAACCCATCGGCAACGCAACTGCGCCAAATGGCTGCCCTTGCGAAGACTCACATGAACCCCCCAAGAGGTGTGTTTCAGATCGAAGTGGATGTTGCCGGAAGGCCAACCTCGTTCGGCAGTATTGGCGAAATGATGCGCCACTTCTCTCCTTGACACACCCCTCCGAATGCCTTATATTCCACAGGCAAAGGAGGTCTTATGCAAGACACATTGATGGCGCACAGTTTATCGAGCAACACCCTGAACAACGCCACCAAGTTCTC
>Ga0098056_1001004_pt1 | contig 11435 bp, 16 predicted proteins | sample 17BtaG_FD_92583 | JGI IMG/M metagenome (GOLD analysis project Ga0098056, IMG submission 92583) | Marine viral communities from the Subarctic Pacific Ocean - 17B_ETSP_OMZ_AT15314_CsCl metaG | ecosystem: Environmental > Aquatic > Marine > Oceanic | place: Subarctic Pacific Ocean | collected...
AAATGAACTGGCTTAAGAAATTTTGGAATTGGTTTATAACACCAAATGAAGACGCATGTTGCGCCGAGACCCCTGACACTAAAAACGCTGAAGAAAGAGATGTACAGAAAATTGTATATGATCTTTGCCGTGCCGCTGGCATACCTCACCGCGACATATCTAAAAACAAAATTACTGAGACTTTTGAGCAGTGGTATACTGGCGCCACTGACGAGACTGAGATCAAAGCAGCGATGGATGATTTTAAAGAAGAACACCCAGCGCTTAAGCCAAAATTACAGAGGGTGCAATAAGTGAAAATAACGAAGAAACAACTCAAGCAGATTATTAAAGAAGAGCTTAGCGAGATCACATCAGAAGCTGCTAATATGGGCGGTGACTATGACGCATTACCAAGTCACACTATGGCTGATAAGTTTGCGGCAGGTGATATTGCTAACCAGCCGGAAGGATCTCGCAGCGAATTAGCACAATTATTCCGAAGCCTTTTGGGAGAACTTGGAGAAACAAACCCAGAAGAAGTAGAAGCTCTAGCTGATACGGTTGCCGCACTCATTCCAGCCTCGGGTGAAAATGTATCCAAAAATCTTGGATTAGAAGAAGGTGTCGAGAACCTTACACCAGAAAATCTTAAATTAGTTTTTGATGTGTTGGTAAAGATGGCGCCAATGCTTGGTATGTTTGCTATCGGTACTCCTCTGATAATGGCAATAGAAAAGAAATTAAACAATAGAGAAATAGAAGAAAAGAATTCGTGACCAGATGAAGAAGGCTCAGTTGAGCTTGATGAGGAAGAGAATAACCCATGGGCGATATGCACAGCGCAGGTAGGTCGAGAAGATAAAGATAAGTATGAAAAATGTGTTAAAAGCATAAAGAAGCAAAATAGAGGCAAAAAATGATGAACTATGTCCAAGGAAAATTAGACAGACTAGTCGAAAAGATGATTTCCCGCAAGTTCCTTGTATGGTTAACTGCTACGGGATTGCTAGCATTTTCAGATCTTGCATCTGGAGATTGGGTAATCATATCTGCTATTTACATCGGTGGTCAGACAGTCATCGATGGCATTGCAAAACTAAAAGGTGTTGCATGAGTTGGGCAAAGGTTCTACAATTTGCACTTAAGAACTGGCGAGAAATTCTCGTCATTTTTTCTTTGTCACTTGTATCTCTTAAAATGCGTATGGATTATAACGCGCTTAATAAAGCTTACGAGATCTCAAAACAAGAAACCGAAGAACGCATTGAGGCACTACAGTATATCCACAGTGAAGAACTCGCTCGCAGAGAGCAAGCAATTGATACTTACAAAGAAGCCATGAAAGAGTTGAGAGATGAATATGAAAAGTCTCAAGAAGATTTAGAGAATGAAAAGCAAAAAAAAACTAAAGAATACGAGAGACAGTTCTCACAAGACAAGGAGGCGTTAGCAGATGAGATTATTAACACTTTTGACTTTGAGTATGTGGAGTAACACTGCATTAGCAAATGATACCGGTACATTTACATTCTTAGGTTTAAACCAGTGTGCACCATTTGAAGGCGTACTGTATGATCCATTAGCAAATGCTTCAATATTGATGAAAACTCAATCTGCTAAAAGCGCATGTGATATTCGTTTGAAATATGAATTAGGTATACAATCTACTGAATATGAGTTAAAATTAGAAAACTTAACAATAAGGCATGATTCGCTAGCACAAGAGTATACTACAACTCTTGAGTCGTTGAAGAGGGAGAATAATTCTCTTTCCGAGGCGCTAAGAAAGCAAAGCAAAAAGAACCCCGCACTCTGGGTTGTCTTGGGAGTAGCTAGCGGAATGGCTATATCTTATGGAGCATACAAGGTATTCGATGAGCAGTAAAGACTACGATAAAATAGCAGCCGCCGAAAAAGCTATTAAAGAAAAGTACGGCGAAGAAGCAGTAACTAATCCGCGATCAAATTGGGATGAAGAAAAAGAAAAAGAGTATCTCGAACAAATGAAAGAGTTGTACCGCCGCAATAATAACAAAAGAGAATGGCAAGAAAAAATAGATGTTAATGGCGTAAAGATATCAAAAAAACTACTTAATAGAGAATCTCTGAAAAATTGTCTCGTTTGTGGCGCTTTTCCAAAAAGCGTCAGAGATGATGTGTCATTGATAAAATTTGATTGTTGCAGTAAATGTTACATTCAATACGTCGAAGACAGAGAAGAAAGATGGCTAAAAGGATGGAGACCAAATAATGGCAACAGTTTATGAAATAGTACAAGGGCTTTCACAAGCCGCGGCTAATGCTTACGATGGAGCATTAGGTGAAGATTACGAACCGGTGAAGACCGGCGCCCTCCGTCGAGAAGAGGGAGATGCACTAATCGACCAAAGAGTCATGGATGGCTTTGGTGTTAAGTTTTACGGGAACATGATGTGCCTGTCATACCATTCAGAAATTCAACTTAAAGAAGTATATGCTTCAGGATTTGAAAGCGACACAGAGCAAAGAATAGCTGATATCGCGGGCTGGCTTAAGAAAGAATATAAGAAGATCACAGGAGACTCAGTTACTCTCACTAAAGAAGGTGAAATAGATGTCCGAGTTGAAAACTCATCTCGCGTACGCTCATGGGTTACAGCCAAGATGCATTACCGTGTTGGTGGTTTAGATGAAGAGATGCAAAACGAGGCTCCATCACATGATCGTTTGGATAGTGGCTGGAAGAAGTTTCTTTCCCAAGGTGGATGGAACGGCAAAGGCGGCAAGCGCCCAGAGAACGAGACCAAGAAAAAGGAATCGTAAAGTGAAAGTTGTCACAGTGTCATTGAAAAATGTATGAGTTTCAAACTAGATAAAAAACAACAAGTCAAAGAAATACTTAAATGCGGGAAAGACCCCGCATATTTTCTTAAGACTTATGCAAGAATCTCACATCCGCTTCACGGACTTATTCTTTTTGACACATATGATTTCCAAGACGACCTCTTGCATGATTTTAACGATCATCGCTTCAATGTCATTTTAAAAGCAAGACAGCTTGGAATATCAACCATTACAGCCGGCTACATTGTCTGGTTAATGTTGTTTCATCGCGACAAAGCTATTCTCGTAATGGCAACTAAGTTTGCGACAGCAGGAAACCTTGTAAAGAAGGTTAAAGGTATCATGAGAAATGTGCCTGACTGGTTGAGTATAGCCACAATCACTGTAGATAACCGAACTTCATTTGAATTGTCGAACGGTTCATCCATTAAGGCTGCTTCTACTTCTGGAGATGCTGGTCGTTCTGAAGCGCTTTCTTTGTTGGTACTCGATGAGGCTGCTCATATTGAAGGGCTGGACGAGTTGTGGACCGGTCTATATCCAACACTGTCTACTGGTGGTCGATGCATTGCACTGTCTACCCCAAATGGAGTTGGTAATTGGTTTCATAAAACCTGCACTGACGCTGAGACGAATACAAACAACTTTAACCTGACAACATTACCGTGGGATGTTCACCCTGATCGGGACGAAGCTTGGTATAAAAAAGAAACCAAGAACATGTCAAAGCGACAGATTGCGCAAGAGCTTGAATGTAATTTCAACACCTCCGGTGAAACTGTCATTGATCCAGACTGCATGAAGTGGCTTCTTGAAAACGTTAAAGAGCCTAAGCACCGAACAGGGTTTGATCGCAACTTTTGGATTTGGGAAGAATTTGATCCTAGCTGCAACTATCTTGCAGTGGCAGATGTTTCCCGCGGCGACGGCGCCGACTTCTCTACTTTACACATGATTAAATTAGAGACCCTGGAAATCGTGGGCGAATATCAAGGGAAGCCAACGCCCGATATGTATGCAAACTTCTTGAATCAAGTAGGGAGAGAATTTGGAAATGCCATGCTTGTGGTAGAGAATAACAACATCGGTTACACAGTCCTCGATAAATTGGTCGAACACGCCTATCCAAATTTGTACTACTCTATTAAATCTACACACGAGTACATAGAGCAATACCAAGCAGAAGCAATGAATTCTGCAGTTGCCGGTTTTACTACTTCTATGAAAACTCGCCCACTCATAATAGCGAAATTAGAGGAGTTTATCAGAAATAAACTAATTACCATATATTCTTCTCGTACAATTAACGAGATGAAAACTTTTATTTGGAGGAATGGCAGACCACAGGCAATGAAAGGATACCATGATGACTTGATCATGGCACTGGCAATTGCCTGCTGGGTTAGAGACACAGCATTGCATACAAGCGCAAGAGACTTAAACTATCAAAAAGCTTTTGTTAATGCCATAGTTACTAGCAAAACTACCATGAATACACAAATAAAAGGACAACAAGGCTACAAAAAAGACAATATATTTGATAAAATAAGTGAAGCTAGAAACTTGTATGATCAATATAAGTGGATTATAAAGTGAGAAAATAAAAATGGCAGAAAACAGAAGAAGATTAAAAGGCAACAACCCAGCGAACCAGCAGTCAGAGTTATTCAAGAGATTAACTAGATTGTTTTCGGGACCCATCATCAATTATCGGTCCCAATCTGGACGCAAAATTAGGCGCCAACATCTTGATAAATACTCATCTAGATTTAAATCAGCGTCTGGTCAGCAATTCAAGAAGACTTTATATAATCCATTAGACAACCTTGCGACAAACGCAATTGCCAATCAACGTCGTTCTGAGCGCTACGTAGATTTTGATCAAATGGAGTACACACCAGAGATAGCATCCACGATGGATATTTATGCCGATGAGATGACAACATACTCTGATCTCAAGCCGATGCTTAATATAAAATGCCCCAACGAAGAGATACGTGCAGTGCTAGCATTATTGTATGACAATATTTTAAATTTACAATACAATCTTTTTGGGTGGTCAAGAACGATGTGCAAATATGGAGACTTCTTTCTGTATCTTGACATTGATGAAAATCACGGAGTGAAGTCTGCTATTGCTCTTCCGGTGCAAGAACTGGAGAGAATGGAAGGACAAGACTCAACTAACCCAAACTACGTTCAGTATCAGTGGAATTCAGCCGGCATGACTTTCGAAAATTGGCAGATTGCACATTTCCGCGTTCTAGGCAACGACAAGTATGCCCCTTACGGTACTTCTATTTTAGAACCTGCACGCCGCATATGGCGCCAGTTAGTCTTGATGGAAGATGCAATGATGGCTTATCGAGTAGTACGCTCATCAGAACGCAGAGTTTTCAAGATTGATGTTGGAGCAATCCCGCCACAAGATGTTGAACAGTATATGGAAAAGATTGTGACTCAACTTAAGAGACACTCAGTCGTTGATGCCAGCACTGGAAGAGTTGATTTGCGCTATAACCCAATGTCTATTGAAGAAGATTATTTCATCCCAGTAAGACAAGGCTCTGCTACAGAGATTACTAACCTTGCGGGTGGGCAAAACATTACACAAATTGATGACATTAAATACCTTCGTGACAAGCTTTTTTCCGCGCTAAAAATTCCCCAAGCATATCTTGCAATGGGTGAAGGTGCAGCAGAAGATAAGACAACGCTTGCACAAAAAGACATTCGCTTTGCAAGAACGATCCAAAGACTTCAAAGAGTTATCATCGCCGAGCTTGAAAAGATTGGAATCATCCACTTATATACATTGGGTTTCCGCGGCGACGATCTTCTAAGCTTCAGTCTTTCTCTCAATAATCCTTCAAAGATATCTGAACTTCAAGAAATTGAACATTGGAAGGCAAAGTTTGACATTGCTGCTTCGGCAACCGAAGGGTTCTTTAGTCGTCGCTGGGTGTCTGAAAATATATTTGGAATGTCGTATGAAGACTTTGTACGGAACCAAAGAGAAATGTACTATGATCGTAAACAAGACGCCTCGCTCCAGGCAGTCGCCGAAGGTGGCGCCGGCGGTGAAGGCGGAGGTGGGGGACTCGGTGGTGATCTTGGTGGCGACTTAGGTGGCGACTTAGGTGGCGATCTTGGTGGAGAAGGAGACCTTGATCTTGGTGGACCAGAAGAAATGCCAGCCGGAGATGCGGGTCCTGATGCATCACCCGACGCCGATGCTGGTGGTGATGATTCTCCATTGTTGGCAGTACCGCCAGGTTCTCGTGATGCGCCAAGAACCTATGAAAAGAGCACATACAACCCAGTGAAAAATGACAGAAGAAAGGATTCTGGACCAAGAAAGCGAAACTATGCTGCCAAACGAAGTGCAGAAAAGAGTAGCAATACCACACGTAATGTGTTCCCAGGATCTGAAATCAATAGTATTCCAAGTATTGCAAAAGGTATTTATGAAGAAGACGCATCTATTTATAATTTGAAGGAACAGACGGAAGAAGATAGATTATTTCGCGTCCCGGAATCAGTTAGAGATATTTTAGAGAGTCTAGAGAATAATAGTTTATTAACGGAGCAAAAAAATGAAGAGAAGACACAATAAGAAAAGAAACACCGCGCTTGTGTATGAAGCGCTTATCAAAGAGGCGACAGCTGCAATTTTGAGAGGCGATCATTCGACTAAGGAAAAGGTAGTTTCGATTGTGAAGAAGCATTTCGGATTTAACTCAGTACTCAGAAAGGATCTACAATGCTATCAGTCACTTGCAGAGAATCAAAGCTTGAGCACGGAGGATTCTAGAAGAATTTTAAACGAAACTAAGATGCAAAAGAGACTTATAGATCCGACAGCATTGTTCAAGGCTCAATCAGAAGCAATAAAAGATGTAAACATTCAGATTGATTCAGATATTTTTAACAACTTTGTTCCCAACTATAAAACATTAGCTACAATTGATCAGATGTTTTCCTTGAAGACTTCTCCAAAGGATAAGGTTCTTTTAGAAAATGAGATTGTTACATTTATGTCTGATGAAATTCAAGAGATTGAGACCCAGACAGTTGATGATTTAGTGATAACAACTTTTGTGGAGAAATTTAACAAGAAATATTCCAACAATCTGTTAGAAGAACAACGAGAACTTCTGACACACTACATCTTGTCATTCTCAGACAACGCAGTGTCTTTGAAAATGTTTCTAAATAATGAAATTTCAAGACTCAAAGAAGCACTCAATAGTGGGATCATGACAGATGAGATCAAATCAGACAAAGATATGGCTGATAAGACAACTCGTGTTGTTGAAAAATTGGAGTCGTACTCTGGCTCAAATGTTAGTGATGACTTATTGTTTTCTATTTTGAAAACTCAAGAACTTGTAAAGGAAATCAGCGATAATGGCTCTAACGATTAAGATTGGTCGTGGCAACCAAAGCGCCACGGTACGACTTGAGATGGACTTGAGAAAGAGTATGAACGGCGATCTTATGATCTTCGATCATGGAGACATAGATATCGTCTTGTCGCCAAGCAGTAACAAGGTAGTTGTTTTTCCGAAAGAAAACATGAGCGATCTTGTATACGGTGCTCAAAATAGACTTTTCACTCACCTGAGAAAAAAGGGTCTTGTAATCCCTGAGTCAATTCAAGCATCTTCGTTTTGCGGTGCCTTTGAGGCAACTATGCAAGATTCATTTAAAGAAAACTTAAACTCAGCAAAGATGACTTTGATAAACATTTCAGAGTTTATTGATGAAGAGAGACCATACTTTGAGTCTATGGAAGCAATAGTGTCCATGACGGATGACGAGCTTATTCATCCAGACAAAGAGGACTCTACCGAACTTGGTGAAGTCCCCCAATCTACAGAGAAGGGGTCTATCCGACCGGGCTTCATCCGAGACCCATACTCACTAAACTACCTATACACCATTTAGGATTATTAATGGAATTAATGACATTCATCTTGTGTGCCTACGGGCTGACACAGATATTAGTTTATAGCGACATGCCGGCTATAAAACAAATTAGACCGCCAAAGGATTCACTCGGTGGTTACGGGAAAGTTTTTCACTGTCCAATGTGCATGGGTTTTCATGTAGGTTGGGCTTTGATGTTGCTTTCACCATTTACAGAACTATTTAGTTTTGAAGTTTCTGTTTTTAACTTTTTCCTCTTGGGATGGTTATCTTCCGGAACATCCTATATATTAAACATGGTCTTTGGAGACAACGGAGTTAAATATGAACACAAATACTTGGACAAATAAGTGGATGCTGCAGCCAGTTAGGCGCTGCTGCAAAGGATCTTAGCTATGAGTCAGAAATTATTGAGAGAGTATTACGAACTTTGCGATGGTGGCGTTTGTCAAGATTTACTGACTGAGGAAGAAAAGGCGTTTGTTGCTAACGGTGGTATGTATCTATCTGGAATTATTCAAAGATCAGATACTGTCAATGGAAACGGTCGCGTTTATCCTCACAATGTTCTCGTTCGCGAAATGAAAAATTATGATAAGCTCGTCAGTGAACGAAGAGCTTTGGGAGAATTAGATCATCCCGAAGATTCGGTCATCAATCTTAAAAACGCGTCACATATGATGACAAAGGTTTGGTGGGACGGCAAAAATGTTATGGGCAAAGCAAAAGTGCTCGACACTCCCGCCGGCAAAGTATTACAAGAACTTGTCCGTGCTGGTGTTAGCATTGGGATATCATCCCGTGGAATGGGTTCTGTATCAGAATCACAAGGCAATACAGTTGTTGAAGATGACTTTCAGCTAATTTGTTTTGACTTTGTATCGGAGCCCTCAACTCCTGGTGCTTTCATGATGAAGGAAGCTAAACAGTTTCAAAACAAAGTATTTACCAAAGCCGACAGAATCAATAGATTACTGAACGAGGTTTTGGATGATGAGTAGCCCCGAAAGCTTTCATGATAAGTGGAAAGGCTTTTTGGTTGAATCGAAAACCAATAGCGAAAGTTTATCAGAAATAGACGCAGTCGGTGCTATTGGGAACGCATTAAAGAAGTTCGGAATGGGCGACCGCCCAAAAGGTCGCTTAGGCGGCATGAGGAGACCTGGAGCAGTTACTAAAAAGAAACAGCAGGATACTCCAGAAGATAAAGAAGAAACAGCACTTATTGTTAAGAACACTAACGCAGTAGAGAAGACATCTTCTGAGCAAGAGTTTGACGCTCTGATGAAAACCCCGGAATTCACCGATCTTAAAAAGAATGATCCAGAAGGACTTGATAAGGTTATGAACTCGGTCTCCAAAACCAAGATCGATCCACTGATTAACAGTTTTGCAACTTCGATGCTGACAGGGGCATATGATTCGATAGTTAAAATATTACAAAAATTGAATGTAAGGAGAGCCTCTGCAGTTGCTCCGATCTTGGATAGAATAACAGGATTCAGCGGATCAACACGAAGGGAACAATTGTTTAGTTTTAGCACTGATTCTCTAAACGAGCAAGACAATTCAGGATTTAACTCTGCCCTCGAAAGAAACATATCAATGATATTCACTCTTCTGAAATCAGATTATCAGAAATATATTGTGGGCAGCGCGCTGATGTTGTTTTGGCAAAAAGTTGTAGATGAGAATACTTATAACTTGCCGGAGCAGCAATTATTGGCAGCAAGAAGCATAGCCAAGATACAAACTGATTGGATCAGTAAGAATGTCGATCTTCAAGCTATGGATGATAATAGAGAGAAGAACCAAGCAGATCTCAATAAAGCTGCTAAAGATCCAGAAGTTAGAGCTTTATTGACAGGCGACACACAACAAACCTAAATGGAAAACAAATGAATAAGACTGATTTAAAAAGGCTAATTAAGCCAATTGTTAAAGAATGTATTAACGAAGTGCTCATAGAAGAGGGTGTTCTATCGAACGTGGTCTCTGAAGTAGCTAAAGGAATGCAGGGGAACATGATTGTGGAGACACCACAGCGTCCCCAGCACCCATCACCCGCCTCGGAACCTGAAATTAAAAAGAAAGCAGCACAAGCTTCTCAAAGAATCCAAGAGCACCGGTCAAAAATGATGGAAGCAATCGGAAGTGAAGCTTATAATGGTGTTAATCTGTTTGAAGGAACTGTGCCAGCCCCAGCGCAGCAACAAGCCACAGCCGGCGCATCCGACTTAGGGAATCCCACCGACTCCGGAGTTGATATTAGTTCTCTTATCGGCGGAGCATCACAAGTTTGGAAGGCAATGAAATGAAAAAGCAGTGTAATTTTAAAGTAACGGCAAGAGAGTGCCGCGGTAATGCGGAGAAGATGATTAGAAAGTTTATTCGCAAGACCAAGAAAGAAGGTATATTAGATGAAGCCCGAGAAAGACGATACTATGAGAAGCCCTCTGTTAAAAAAAGAAAAAAGAGTGAAAAAGCGCGCCGACTTAGAGAAAGACAAGAACAAAAGAGACTTAGAGCTAAAGAAAGGCGCGACAGAAGAAACAACTGACTATTTACACTGAATGCATTAAAAATTGGGAGCTAAAATTATGGCAAATTCAAATGGAAATTTTATTAAATCATATCACATGGAAGTGGGCATAAACCACGTTCCTGCCTATCAAGTAAGCGGAAGACCTTATATAAGTTCGAGTGTTATATACAACGATACTGCTCGTGTGGTATCCCTACCATACGTGAGTAGATGGTTTCAAGTATATAATAGAGGCGCATCAGACCTAAGAGTTGGGTTCTCAGCCCATGGCGTCGAAGGCATTGCTGGAACATCCGGCAATGAGAGTCATTACTTTACGGTCCCACCCAGTGGATCCGGTGGCTTTGGGAAGTCGGAACAGTTTGAGATAAAAGTGTCAGAAATTTGGCTCTATGGTGCCACTGCTGGCACGTGCGACGTGGTATCAGGTTTAACGACGATTCCATCTCAAAGATGTAATACAACCTCCGGCAACTCTTGGAGCGGATCCGCAGGAGTCGGCTAAACATGTCATTTGGATGGGCATACGTAGACTGCGGAACTTCCGGCGGTGGACAGGCAGCAGGACCAACAGGGTCAGTTCAGTTTTTAACTGGAGCTAACTCTACCAGCGGGTCTGCAAGTCTTTTATATCATACGTCTGCGTATGGTGGATACACAGCCAGCACTTTGGTGATGACTGGTACATTGGTGGTCAATGGAATAGTCAGCGCTAGTCACTATCATATCGAAAACGTTACCGAGATTGATTCTAGTGGCTCAACGTACTTTGGTAATAGTGATAACGATTTACACTCCAGAACTGGTAGTCTTGTAGTCGTCAATGAAGCCAATAACAAGATATTAAGCGCGAGTACGACAACTGAAGCAGTTCATGTGCGTGGCTTAAACGTCCTATATGAACCTGTAACGGGAACATCAGTAACAGCCAGTGCTCCAAGTTATATATTGGGTGTACAAAACACATCAAATGTCGAAATACTTATACCAAGTGCTTCCATCTATGGTTCTGGGTCTTTGCTTCTGGTTAAAGATGAAGTCATTAGAGTAGGAACAAATATTCGACTCAGCGCTTCAAGTGGTTACACAATTGATGGATCCTCGTTTTATATACTTACTGGAACATTACCGGCAATTAGTTTATATTCTAATG
>Ga0098056_1001009_pt1 | contig 11401 bp, 13 predicted proteins | sample 17BtaG_FD_92583 | JGI IMG/M metagenome (GOLD analysis project Ga0098056, IMG submission 92583) | Marine viral communities from the Subarctic Pacific Ocean - 17B_ETSP_OMZ_AT15314_CsCl metaG | ecosystem: Environmental > Aquatic > Marine > Oceanic | place: Subarctic Pacific Ocean | collected...
AAAAAAGATTATGAAAATTGTAAAGCTTTAATTAAGGATAAAGGTTTGATACTGTTTGATGACTATCATCCTGATAAATTTAATGTAAAAAAAGTTGTAGATCAAATTTTAAAAGAAGATAGCAATTTAGATTCATTATTAATAAATATGCACGGCCATCTTTTTGATGAGAACAATAAAACAACTGATAATGGAGTAGTCTTGATAAAAGAAGGCAGTATATTTTAAAATGGCAAAAATATTAGTTAACAGAGCGCCAGTATCAGGTCCGTGGGGTGGTGGAAACAAAACCGTACAATGTCTTTGTGAAACACTTCAGAATGCCGGTCATGATGTTGTACACAGCTTACAACACTCAATAGACTTGCTGATCTGTATTGATCCCAGAGGATCCGGTGCAATGCCCTCTGGCCAAGACATATGTCGGTATAAAGAACAGTATGGAGCAAAAGTAATTCAGAGAGTGGGAGATGTTGGCAGCCATGGTAAACCACATCTAACAGGAATGGTTAAAGAAATGGTTAATCAATCTGATTTTATTATTTTTCCAAGTTTATGGGCAAAAGATTATATTAATTATCAAAAAAATAATTTTAAAATAATTCACAATGGACCCTTAGAGGTGTTCTACAGATTTAGAAAAGATAATAATAAAAATGAAACAATCAGTCTAATTACCCATCACTGGTCCCCCAATCCTAGAAAGGGGTATGCGCTTTATCAAGATTTAGATTCTGAAATAAATAATTTAAATATGAAGTTTACTTACCTAGGACAACTGCAGCCAGGTATATCTTTAAAAAATGCAAAATATATTCCCCCGATTGGCGATAACAACCAAATAGCGAAAATTCTTTCTGAACATAACATTTATTTGACCGCTTCCGAAGAGGAGGCCGGGGCCAATCACGTTTTAGAGGCCATGGCAGCCGGCTTGCCGGTTGTTTATAGGGATAACGGAGGGAGCATCAATGAATACTGCTCAGATTTTGGAGAATCTTATTCTACTTTTGAAGAAATGATAAATATAATTAAAGTAGTTAATTCGAATTATGAGTTTTACAAGAAGAAAGTATTGTCATATAATAACAATATTAATAAAGTAATAAATGAGTATTTAAAAGTTATTAATGAATTACAAAATTAATATAAGTATAGACGATGTAAGTCCGCATCCAAAATCATCCACTAAGGTTTTACAAAGTTGTAATAAACTAATAGAGAAATTTCCTGATATAAAGTTTACTCTGTTTGTGCCTATCTCCTATTGGCGCACTATGAATAATTCGACCCCAGAACCCTTGAATATATTGGAATTCCCGGATTTTTGTGAAGAATTGCAAAAATTACCTAAAAATAATTTCGAAATAGGATATCATGGGTTTTTTCACGGCATCCCGGGAGTTAGCAATAATGATGAGTTTAAAGATTTAAACACCCATCAGGCTGAACAGAAATTTAAATTAATGTTCAAAACAGTTAAAAGTGCCGGCTTAGAGAGCGTTTTTAAACCAATATTTCGACCTCCGGCATGGAAAATGTCCCCGGAGGCAATTAAAGCCGCGGACCAAGCCGGAATTGAGATATTGGCCCTCTCTCCAAAAGAAATTCATAAAAAAATCTATAATCATTTAGATGAAAAATACAAAAAAGTTGTTTATTACAATTGCAATCCTCCATTTGATGAATTAAAATTGTATAATAAAACAGAGATTGTTTATCATGCCTGCGAGTGGGATAGGAATTATTTAGGAGAACTACATACTGAAGAATTGCAAAATTTCTTATTTAATGATATTGAGAATATTAGTTTTTGTTTTATGAAAGATTTATGATATTATAAAAGATTTTTTATATGGGAAGAACAAACACAGTATTATTACCTTTTTACAAAAAGCATATAAAAGCCATTGATCGGACAGCATTATTAGGATTTACTAATAATAATTGGTTTAATGGAGATTTATATGATTTACAATTAGGTAATTGGAATATTAATTCAGATTGGCATTTTGATAAGAAATATGATACAATTATCTCTTTAAGATGTCCATATTTTGCAAAAAATCCAAAAGATTTTGTCGATCGTTGTATGCAGGCCACAAACCCGGGCGCTAAGCTTTATCTGGATTGGGGGTTAGGAGATCATTGGAGATTCGAAAAGTACAAGGTCGGCTGGGTTAAAGATAATGAACACGAGTGGGCGTATAGTGAAGACAATTTTCTATGGTCAACTTATTGGGATAGGACACTTTTATCTCATGATGAAGTTAAAAAATTCGAGTACTTTATAGGATTAAAAGGATACTCAAACTTAAGTGCAGCCATACATCAAGAAGTGCCGAGCATATTCAGCTTGAAGGATAGTGATTTAGATTATAGAGTGTATACAAAATTCTTCTGGGAGAATAGTCCACAATTGTATATTTTATTAGAGATTAATAAATGAATTTTATTTTATCAGAAATGACTTTTTTAAGATATTTTTTGCCTTTAATAATTGAGGCAAATAAAAAGAAAATTAAGTCTAAGGTTTTAATTAAGAGAAATGCAAAATATAATAATCCATATTCTTTTTTAGATCTTTTAAATAATTTATCTCAAGAGCATAATTTTGATATTCTTGATATAAGTGAAGCAAGAAACTGCACCGGTATCTCTTTTGTTATCGAGGGCGTCGATTGCCGATTACTGGATAGGGATAAAACAAAAATTATCTCCATAACATATATGACTGATTATTTTGGACTATATGATGGATATATTGAACATGTTGATAATGTTATATTTCCAAGTAAATATTTTGCCAATCAATATGATAAGATTAATTCAAAAAATTTATATTTAGGTTCGCCTAAATATGATATTAATTTAAATAAAGAAAATATAATAAAAAAATACAACTTAACCAATAACAAAAAGGCGCTAATTATCTACCCTAGAACAAGAGATTTAAATAAGGTTGATATTAAAAAAATTATTTCTTTTTTGAAGCTGAACAACTATGATGTGGTGGTTAAATCGCGAGGGAAGGAGCCTATTAATAATGTTGCACACTCTGGCGACTTTTATTTTTTAGACAAGTCATGGGTTCCTCATACTACGATTGAGTTAATAGAAGTTTCTGATATTATAATTAATTTTAATTCGACTTGCGTAAAAGAATGTGTTATACTTAAAAAACCATTAATAAACTTCAATATCAAACCATGGCTACCATTACCCAAATTATACAATCATAGTTTTTGTGAGTCATTAAATACGGATTGTAGCCAACAGGAGTTTACAAATTCTATAAAAAGATTAACAGAGAGTAATTTAGAAGAATCTTTTAATAATGTAATTTCAAATTATCTTTTTGAAGGAAATTCTTCAAGAAGAATATTAAAACACTTTAGAATAATATGAAAATATCAGCAATAATTCCCGCGCGCGGCGGGAGCAAGAGACTTAAGAAAAAGAATATATACCCTATATGGGGCCAGCCAATGATTTTCTGGGCGATTAAAGCATGTCAAGAATCAAAATATGATATTGATGTGTGGGTTAGCTCGGAAAGTGATGAAGTTTTAGAAATATCTAAATCATTTGGTGTTAACATCCATCGTAGAGATACAAAATTAGCAGACGATATAACATATAAACAAGTAGTTGTTAGAAATACAGCTAAATTCATAGAAGATAATGTTGGTAAATCAGACATCTATTTATCACTACAAGCTAATTCACCAACAATAACATCAGATCAGATTGATTTGGGAATTGATACCCTTTTAAAATATGAAAAAGATGAAATAATTAGTGTTGATGACAATTTAATGCAAAATGCAGCATTTCGTGTTTTTAGAGGTGATTATGTTTTTCAGGAAGATTTGAGTACAAATTGTGGTGTAGTTATTGCACCAGCTATGGATATACATACATTAGATGATATTAAATTAATGAAGGAGAACAAAAATGGCTAAGAGAAGCAGAAGACAACGAATTACACGAACTCCAGCTGCAGTGCCTTCCAAAGTAGTCCGATCGGCGTCTGCACCGAAACAGGCCCCACGAAAGGTTGTTGGAGAAAATGGAGCCGCCAAGCCGGTTGTTGTGGAAATGGTTAATTATACTGAACATATAAAAAAATGTTTTAATGAAGCAGATAATAATATTTCACCTATGAGTGATGTGGGGATTTTAAATTTATCAAAAAAAACATCCCCACATCCAATGTCAACTGTAAAGACACAATCGTTTATAAATAAATTGTGTTCTATGGGTGATACTCATTATTTAGAAGTTGGTGTTTTGAATGGAGCTTCATATTTTTCTGCAGCTTATAATAATACTGGAACTTATTATGGTGTTGACAATTGGTCTAAATATAATAATAGACAATCACATATAGAAACACAAATAAAAAAATATCAAACAAACGATAGAAAATTTGTATTTTTTAATGAAGATTCATGGAAATTGGATTTATCTGAAATAGAAGAAAAGATAAATATATTTTTTTATGATGGTGATCATTCATATGAATCACAAGAAAGATATTTAAGACATTTTGATAAAATTTTAGCTGATGAATTGATATTAATTGTTGATGATTATAATTGTGTAGGTTTAGAGTATCTGGAAGACGCAACTGCAGAAGCTATAGAAAATTCTAATTTTGAAAAAGTTTATGGTATAAACATATTAGGAAAAGATTTTGATTGGCATAATGGATTTTATGTTGCACATTTAAGGAGAAAAAATGAATAATTCAAAACAAGTGACAATAAAATAAAGATAGGAGATATAGGATGGAAAATATAAAAAAGAAAGAAATAAAATCATGGTGGAGAGATCACCCACAAACGTATGATCAAAACGGAACATTTAAAAGACAGAACATTTATACAAAATTGTCAGACGATGACTTAAGTATTAAATTAAAAAATAATGACATGCATATGATCGAAAATGCTTATTATGCTCACAATAGAAAAGATGAAAACTATATTCCATTTGAGAAATTTTTACCTCGTAATTCCAGTGTTTTGGAGATCGGATGTGGTCTAGGGGGCCATAGCGAGTCTGTGTGTAAGCTAAACAATAAATTAACAGCAATAGATCTAAACCCCACCAGCGTCCATGTTACCTCCCGAAGACTTAAGAATAACGGGTATAATGCGTCCGTCTTAGAAATGGATGCAGAAAACTTAGAATTTGAGGATGAAACATTTGATTTTATTTTTTCTTGGGGTGTGTTGCATCATACACCTGACACACAAAAAACGATGGATGAACTATACAGAGTTTTAAAGCCTGGAGGAAAGGTATGCATAATGCTTTATAACAAAAATTCTTTGTATAATTTATTAGAAGTATTTTTTAAAATAGGAATATTACAAGGTCAAATTTTTAAAGGAATGCAGCATTTAAGAAATATAGGTACTGACGGAAGGGAATTTGGTGGCTGTCCTTTAGCAAAATACTATAGTAGAAGTGAAATAACTGACAAGTTCATCACTAATGAAAAGTATAAAGATATTAATCAAAAATGCTTTGGTCAAAAGCAATCTATAACGGGATATTTTCCTAAGTTTTTAGAGAAGTATTTTATAAAAACTTTTTCTGATAAGTTTTTTGAAAAAATATTGTCTAGAATCGGTCTGTTATTAGTGACTACAGCAACAAAAATATAATATTTTGAAAATGAAAAAAGTTTACATAATAAGCGAAATTTGTGCTCAGTGGGGCGGTTCTTGTCGACGAGCTGAACAGATGATTTTACAATCCAAGCTAGCCGGAGCCGACGCGGTGAAGGTTCAGCTATGGGATACATACAGAATGCCCGGTGAAAATAGAGAGAGGTGGGAATATTTAACAATGACGAAATGGCAATTTTTACGTTTAAAAAATTTCTCTAAGAATTTAAACATTGATTTTTTTGCTTCACCATTTCACGAAGATCGGTTTCAGTGGATGGTGGAAAATGATATTAAAATAAACAAAATTGCAAGCGCTATGTTGGAGTGGGATTTAGATTTCTGTAAAAAGATGGTTGAAACTGGTATTCCAACTTATTGCTCTTTAGGAAATTGGGATAAGAAAGAAATGCCTTTTAAAAATTCAAATGTAAAATATATGCATTGCGTTGCAAAATACCCTCATTCATATGACGAAGCTATAGAATTGATGCCCGATAAGTTTACTGATGATCTGGTTGGATACAGCGATCACTCCATAGGAATAGATGCGTGTTTTGAAGCCGTCCGCCGCGGCGCAACTGTTATTGAGAAACATTTTACAATAGATAAAAGCTTGCAGTGCCCCACCGAAAGCGCACATATATGTTCGATGGTTCATGATGAACTAAATGAATTGAGAGTTTTTTGTGATAAATTCTCTTAAAAAGATCTTAATTATCGCAGCCCACCAGGATGATGAAACTATTGGTTGCGGCGGCACAATAAAAAAATGGGCTAATAATGGAGCAGATATAAAAGTTTGTTTTGTTACCTCTGGAAATACTGGCATTGATCAAACAAAGAAATATAAATCAGAAGATATAGTTCGCATTAGAAACTCCGAAGTAGAAAAAGCAAAGAAGATTTTAAATTATTCTTGGTGTACATTAAACTATCCAACTCAGTGTGTTAAGAATGACCAAGAAATATTTCATAAAATAATAAAATTGATTCGAAAGGAAAAACCTGATTTAATAATCACCCATTCTCCTATCGATAAACACAGAGATCATAGGGTTATATGCGATATCGTAACTGAAGCTTCTTGGAAGTCCTATGAGCATATCCACACAGAACTGGGCCCCCCGCACAGGATTAAAGACTTATGGGGTATGGAAATAACAGATCCGCTTCCAAAAGTTGATATTACTGTCGACATAACAGATACTTTTAAAAATAAAATTGATGCAATGGAAGCCTACATATCCCAGGAAAAGATAGTTGATGGCATTTTTGATTTTTTAGACGGGCTAGCAAAAGTTAGAGGATATGGCGCCGGTTGTAAATATGGTGAGTCGTTTAGGAGAATGAATATAGGGCCAATTACTCTGTGAGGTGCTTAATTATTACCTCAAATCATTTAAGACATCTTGCTTTTGCAAAAATGGTTTGTGAAAATATTGATGTAACTAAAATTATAATTCAAAAAAAACCTATAAGTTCAATTATCTTAAAAGAAAAAGAAGAATCATATTTCTATAATGCTAAAGAGTGGTCATTAAATAATTCAAAAATTTTAATGATAGATAATATTAATAGCATTATAAGTGAAAAGATTATAACAAGCGAAAAACCGGATATTATATTTGTATTTGGTAGTAGCTTGTTAAAAGAAAATATATTTTCCATTCCCAATATTGGATGCATCAATATCCACACTGGTTTAGTACAACACTACAGGGGGGTAGATAGTACATTTTGGGCAATGTATGATGAGAGACCTGATTTGATAGGATCTACCCTGCATTTTATCAATAATACAATCGACGCAGGGAAGGTCCTGGCTCAAAAAAAACTTACAGACATTTCAATAACAGATAGTTTAGAAGACCTTTTTATTAAAAATTGTATTTGTGGGTTTGAGCTTTTGAGGGAGAATATTAATAATTTTAAAAATAAAGAAATTAAAACAATCAAATTAGAAAAAAAAGGAAAACTTTATCAATTAAAAGATAAAACAGATGATAAAGTAAAAGATCTAGAAAATAGATTATATAAAGTTTTAAATAAATACTATGATTGATATTTTATTATCTGCTTACAATGCAGAAAAAACTATAAAAAGAGCTGTCGACTCGATACTGCAACAAACATATGAAGAGTTTAGTTTATACGTTTTCAATGATGCGAGTACTGATTCCACTGGGCAGATTCTAAAAAGCATTAAGGATGATAGACTTATTGTTATAAATTCAAATAAAAATATTGGCACTTATGCTTCGAAGAATTTTATGCTTAAAAATTATTGTAAAAATAACTTTATTGCACTTCACGATGCTGACGATACCAGCGAGCCGGAAAGACTAGAGAGACAAAAAAAATACTTGATAGAAAATTCAGATATATGCTGTCTGGGTACTTCTGTTAACGAGATAATAGTTGATTCAGAATCTCATACAGTATCAGAAAACTTATTTTACAAAAATAAAAGAAAAAATACCTATCCTTCAATTTTACGTAAAGAGAATTTAAAAGATATACAAAATTTAGATAATGATAAGATATATGAAAAATATTTAAAATTTAAATTTTGCAAAAATGGATCAGTAGTAATCAAGAAAAGCGTCTTGGAGGCTCTGGGAGGCTGGGATGGCTCGACTCATATTGCTGCAGATACAGATTTATTTATTAGGATATTAGGAATTGGAAACATACATAACCTCTCTTTACCTCTATACAATAGATACTTTCATAGCGATTCTCTAACCTCATCAAAACAATACGGCATAGATTCAGAAATCAGAAAAAAGTATAATCTAGGAAGAAAGGAAGTGATAAAACACACTTTGGAATCAAGTCCAATAGTAAGAAAGATGTATTATCCTGAGATAGAAGTATGTGTGGAATAATAGGATCTACAATCTATAAAATCAACCGGAATACCTTAAATGAGTTAGCTCATCGAGGCCCAGATGAGCGAGGTTTGTATGAAGATACCAAGATTTCAATGGGGCATACTAGATTGTCGATAATTGGACCCTCTACCGGCCAACAACCCGTCGTCTCTCAAGATGAGCATGCTGTCATGGTATTTAATGGCGAAATATATAATTATTTAGAATTAAAAAATAAATTAAATAATGTTAACAAGTCAACAGAATCAGATACAGAAGTATTATTACAATATTATATAACATTTGGTATTGAAAAAACATTGCAAGACATCAATGGAATGTTCGCATTTGTTATTTTCGATAAGAAACAAAACAAATTGTTCGCTGCCCGGGACCGCTTAGGGATAAAGCCATTGTTTTATTCTTTAAGTGGCGGTTTTACTTTTTGTTCCGAAATTAATTCTATAAAAAATATATTAGGAATCAATAATTTATCAATCGATCCCATGGCAGTTTCAATGTTTTTTAATACATTTTATATTGCATCCCCATTGACTATTTGGAATGAAATTCGCTCCATGGATCCTGGTTGTTATGGGGAATATTGTTTCGATCGTTCCGAATTTAATATTAAAAAATATTGGGATCTTCAAAAAGGCAATAGAACAAATAAAGATATTGAAGAGTTTGAAACATTATTAAAAGATTCGATTAGGTTAAGAATCCGTAGTGACGTCCCGTATGGTGCATATTTATCGGGTGGCATAGATTCTTCTTTGATCGTTAAAAATATTTCTACTTTTGATACAAATTGTAAAACCTTTACAGCGGAAATAAAAGATTCCAAATTGAATGAAAAAATTTATGCTGAAAGAGTTTCACAGAAATATAATACGAATCATACTAATATTGAAATTAAATATGAGGAAATAAAAATTAACTTTTTAAGAAAATTAGTTAGAATATTTGGACAACCCTTTGCTGATTCTTCGATTGTGCCTACATTTGCAATCTCTGAAAGAATATCCCAGCATGTTGCGGTGGCCCTCGGCGGCGACGGATCTGATGAGGTGTTTTGCGGGTACGACAAGTATGATCGATTAAAAAAGTCAATACCAGAAGTTTTTTTTCGAAATCAAAACCTAGACTTTATTAGCGATGAATTCAGAAGATCAACATATGATTATATGATATCGAAACTCCCTTACGAGACAGATAATCTGATAGAAACACTGAGGTTGATGGATATAAGATTCTTTTTAGAAGGAGATATTTTGCAAAAGATCGATCGATTAAGCATGGCTAACTCCTTAGAGGTGAGGGTGCCTTTTTTAGATCATAGAATAATAGAATATTCGAATAATATTGAATACAATCTATTATTCAATAAGATTAGAAAATACATACCTAAAAAAATACTTTCATGTGATTTTGATGATAGTTTTATTAATAGAAGTAAAATTGGCTTTATGTTAAACGTTGAACAATGGATTCATAAATTTGATGATATAATTTTTAATTCAAAAGTCTTGCAATCTGATATATTTTCTGTTAAACTTATTCCTAAAGATATAAATAATGCATATTTAAAATTTGCAATTTTAATGTTTATTTTGTGGTATGAAGAAAATTATGAATAAAATTGATGTCTCGATAATAGTAACAAATTATAACTATGGTAAATACTTACCCCGGTGTATCAGGAGCTGTTTGGCTCAAAAAAATGTATGCTGTGAAGTCATAATTGTTGACGATTGCAGCGATGATGATTCTTTGCTGGTTTTAAAGCCCTTTAAGGGAGAGGTAAAAATACTGAGAAACGTTACCAACATTGGTGTGGCAGCCTCAGCGAATATTGCTTTAGAAGCCTCCCGCGGTCAGTTTGTAATTCGAGTTGATGCAGATGATTTTGTAAGTGCAGATATGTGTTATTTTATGAAAACTTATTTAGAATCAAATCATAATGCATTTTGTGTTTCTTGTGATTATATCTTAGTTGATGAATTGGAGAATAAAATCGAAAGAAAATATGCTGAAATCGACAATATTTCTTGTGGTATAATGTATAGAAGGGACGTATTATACCAAATGGGTGGTTATAATGAAAAAATGCGGCACAGGGAAGAGGAAGAGCTTCGAAAAAGATTGGGTCAAGATTATAAAATAGAGCATTTAAAAATACCATTCTATCGCTACCGTATACACAATATAAACAAGACAAAAGAGCCTGCATACGAAACTTGGACAGTTTAATTAAGAAAAAAGAAGAAATTTGAGAAAAGTTTATAAAAAACCTGAAAAAACAGCGATAGTTATTGGCGCAACCGGTCAAGATGGCTATTATTTAGCTGAATTGCTATTAGAAAAGAACTATAAAGTTGTTGGCCTAGCAAGAAGAGCATCGTCGATTTACACTTCTAGAATTGATAAAAAGTTCTTTAAACACCCGAATTTTCAAATAGAATACTATAATTTTACAGATTCGGGTGCTTTGTATCGCTTGCTGTTGGACTATAAGCCTGACGAGGTATACAACTTAGGCGCACAGTCCCACGTTAGGGTATCTTTTGACGTTCCAGAAGAGACTGTAGAGACTATTGCGATGGGTACACTCAAGTGGTTAGAGGCAATTCGTATTGTCAACCCGAAAATTCGTTTTTATCAAGCTTCTTCATCGGAAATGTTTGGGGATAATCCAAATTATCCCCAAAATGAGGAAACAAGGTTTATGCCGGCCAGTCCTCATGCCTGCGCAAAAGTGTTTGCACACAGTTTAGTTAGGAATTACAGAGAATCCTATGGTCTTCATGCCTCTTGTGGTATCCTCTTTAACCATGAATCGCC
>Ga0098056_1001011_pt1 | contig 11391 bp, 18 predicted proteins | sample 17BtaG_FD_92583 | JGI IMG/M metagenome (GOLD analysis project Ga0098056, IMG submission 92583) | Marine viral communities from the Subarctic Pacific Ocean - 17B_ETSP_OMZ_AT15314_CsCl metaG | ecosystem: Environmental > Aquatic > Marine > Oceanic | place: Subarctic Pacific Ocean | collected...
ATGACTTGTTTGAGGCGTGATAGTAAAGGTTGTTGGCGTAACAGGGCTTACATTAACTGTAAACTCTGATCCATCTGTAAATATTTGAAGGTTTCGCCCTGGGAATACATCAACAATATTGTTTAGTTTTCGGCTAGATATTGTAGTGAATATCGCGTCATCGTCATCTCCCTCATCAATATCAAAGTTAAAAGCTGAACCGGACTTACTTAAGAATACACTCTGAGGTTTTGATTTTGTACCACCAAACACTAGCCGTCCCTCATAAAAACAACCCGTTTTTGGATAACCTCTGGTACTTGACCAGACATCCTCTTTGCGTGGAACGCCTGTTGTTGTATGGGTAAATGCTATTGATTTAGATGCTGTTCCGCTTGTTGGAAATGCGCTAAACAGTTCAAAGGCTTTTGCTGATTCATCTGCAACTGTGATCGTATATTGTAACGCGCCAGTTCTAGCAACAGATACGCCAGTTTCTCCAAAATTAGGCATGTCTTGTAAGTTCTTTCTGATATTCTCTGCTGTTGAGCTTTGCTCGTCGGCTGTAGCATCACCAGCAAAGGTTATATTTTTGCTAAATATTCCCTCTACATCGATCTGAAATGTATCGCCAGCAACAAAAGCGGTAAAGGTTAATACTTGAACATCACTTGTAGGTGTTGGGCTTAATGTATCATTATAATCAAATTGAGGTATATTAGTGAATGGCGCACTATCTATAGACCAATCTGTATCAGTACCAAGATTGATCACTCTTTTAACCTCGTTATCCTCTTGAATTAACAGCATAACCGATTCCGACTGGATGTCTCTAACAGCTTTAACCATACCGGTTGTGTATGGCACTTTAATATCAGCTACATGCACATTAGTGTTTTTTCTGAATATACGCAAATTACCATCAGTGAAGCTAAATAAATAATGCCTGTCCGACTCTATACTAAAATCTTTTAGCTTTACCTCTGATAGTGTTGAGGTTAACTCCCATAGATTAAAGTCTGACAAGTTAACCCTATTAGCACCTAAATCAGTTGAACCAATGCGAGCTAGACGCCAATATCTTGCGCTAGTTTTTACGGCTAATCTAAAGTCTTGAGAATTGGTTCCAATTAAAGGGACTGTGGCTCTCGTTGTATAAGTAATATCATCAGTTGATGACTGAACAACAAACTCTGAGCTTGTACCGCTTGTTAAAAAAATACCCCTAACGTCCACAACTTCAATATAAGTAGCTGTGCCTAAATCTTGTTTAGCAACGACATAGGGGTCAAGCGTGGATATATTCGTAGTCGTTACGGTTGCTGTTGTGTCATCTTCATCACTAATGTTTGCACCTGTGCCGCCGTTAGGCATGGTGTTGGTAGTGGTGTTTCTGGATAATATAGGTAAAGCTTTCTGGATAAATTCAGTTCCGGGCCTGCGTCTAATACCGCCTTGAGGCATTAAAACCCAATCACGGCCAATCTCTAACCCTTGGTAATACTGATCTATATCAGTCCGACCCTTTAATAATGGAGATAAAACCCCTGAAGTAAAAGCGTTCTGAATGAATCTTGATTTAGCCATTTAGCGAGCCACCAAATGTATATCTGCGGTCGAGGTTGCACCCTCCACACATAAAACAATAGCTCGGGCTCCTACGGAGTTGCAGCCCCCCGTATTTGATAAAAAATTGAAGTCAAACGCCATTAGAATCTCACATTAATAAAAGGCTTGTTAACGATAGGTGTTTGTGGGTGCTGCATAGAATCTGTAGCTCTCGCCATTCTTGAAGCATTTAGGTACTCTTGCGCCATCCTATCCGCTGAGGCCGCGCTATCCCTTATAGATGAAGCAAAGTCCCTGGCTAGGGCGTATTCGACCATCTTAGAGAAATAAACAGGCCATTCTGATTCGCTTACATTACTTATATAATCGCAATATAAAGCCTCTGATAAGTTTGTATAAACTTTGCTGCCGTATATTTGGTAGCCAACATTAGGATTAATCTTAATTAGCGTAAGCAAGTCCGCTGGTAGTTGATAGGCGTTCTGCCAGTCGTCTAAAGGTGTTTCTGTTAATAAAGCTAATTGAGCCTTGCGTCTAGCAAACCCCCATCTATGCTTTGTTAATTCGTTTTGGACTATATTGTCATATAGGTTGGCTGCTACTTTTTGAGCGCGGGAATTACCCACCAAACTATTTAAGGGTTCATCGCCAATTAAAATTAGGGCGTTAGAAACTAAATCTAATTTACTAGCCATGAGTTAACCTATATGAAAGAAAAGAAAGAGGGCCGAAGCCCCCTTGTTAGTCAGTGTCGGTTTCCGCGATCGCTGTGCCGTCAGAAACATCAACAACGCCAGCCGCGTTAGTTAAAACGACACACCAATTAGTTGTTGGAGTAGCAGTGTCAGTAACTAAAATGACATCTCTAATCCCTAACTCTGCTGATGCGTCATTAAAATAACCCGCAGTATTTACTGTTGCTATTGCATCAGTGCTTGCGTATGACCAGATTGAAGGTGCTGAACCTGTACCCGAACCAATGCGCGCTAAACCATCTCTTGAAAAAGCCATGATAACCCCCTAAGCCGTTTGGTCGTATTGAACTTTAACATAACCGCCAGTGTCACGAACCACGGCCCCCGCTTTTAGCATACCATTAGATAACCAAGCTGTACGCTCAGGAACCCAATCAACACTAGTTTTGTTCTCGAAACCTTGAGCCATACCAATTGCACCTTTATGGTATGCGTATGAATCAACGATATCAGATGCAACCGTTAAGCCGCCTTCGTCGCGTGTTTCGATAAAGTTAAAAGTGAAGCCCATAAATGACTTAATATCACCGTTAACTAAAGCTTTGATGTTCGCGTAATCCGCGTTAGTTGCTGTGCTGTCGTTTAATAGACCACTTAGACCTAAAGCAGAGCCAACAAAAAACAACTCGCCATCACCCACACCTTGGTCTTTTAGAGCAACCTTAGCTGAGATTAGGTTAGCAACCTTCAAGTTGGTAGCAACTGTAATATCACTTGCGTCTGGCGTACCTGCGTCCATCGCATCAATGATGATTTGATCTGAACGACGACCCAAAGCGCCAGCGATAGCCTCTGCTAATTCTTGCTTTTCGTCAAAGTTAACTTCTGCTTGATCGAAAATATCCGTATATTCTGGAGCATTCCAATTAGCTAAAGTTGCAGTTGCTAGACTATGCGATACATCCATAGGCGTAACTAAGTCTGATGTCGATTTTTGGTTAGCTAGACCTTTGCCTAACTTGCGAAATTTATATGTATCAGCTACAACATTGTTCCGAATGGTAACAGAGGGTTTTAACACACCCTTGCCTTGGTAGGCTTTCTTTACCATTGAATCAAATTCTGTGACTGCTACACTAGATAGTGTCTTACTCATTTTGATTACCTCAAAAATAGAATTGAATTAAATATTTCTTTGAGGATTTAGTATTTGATTGTCCCGCCTAAAGCGAGGTCTGTACTAAAACCTTTAAAACTTTAAACGGGCTTCGGTGGGAAGTTGTCCGATTGGCTAAATTATAGCTATTCTGACTATTTGTTGCAAGTATTCAACCAAATTGTTGAATATTTGGTTTGTTACCGCCGTACTCTTTCATCATTCGCTGGATCTTTAGTTCGTGATCGCGGTCAACAGAGCGCAGCCAGTTGTCATTCTCATCCTTGCGTTCCATCTCTATCTCAATGTCTCTCCAGGTAATGCCAGTCGGATTTTCGCCGCCATCAATCGGTAGCTTTTTAGGCGAGAAAGCTTTGATTAAACTCTCAGCCAGCAAGACACTATCAGCAGTTGTGATCATATCTTTGACCTCATCATACTTATCGCCGGCTTTAAATTTAAGCGCGCTTTCAACCGCTTTAATGCGCTGCCCTGCATTATCGCCTAGTTTAGCCAGCTCTGCCTCTTGGCTAATTTCCTGTGCGACATTGGTTTGAGCTGACAACAACTCAAAGCCTTTCGTGAACCCTTCTTGATTCATGCCCATGTTTGTAGCTAGTTCGATATACTCAGCCGCTAATGCGTCATCCTTATCGAAACCTCCTGGCAACTCATAACCGTCTTTCGGTGCGCCAGTGAAAGATCCAAACTTCTTTTGTAGCTCACCATAGGCTCGAGCTTGCTCGTTTACGTTCTTAAAGTGATCTGATTGATACCACTCTGGTGTCTCGCCTACACCCTTAACACCATCAGATTGAAACCACTCGCCCTCTGTTAGCTCTGGCGCAGACTCATCTAATAGACTCTCTGGCGCGCTCTCTTGAACCTCTGGCGCTTCGTTTGCTTCTTCACTCATCTTACTTTCTCCACGGTAGCTTTATAATTTGTTTATCTTTTTGTAACGGTTGGAACGTCATCATTGTGCTTGTTATTTCTTTTTTGATGTTGATTAAACTTAAATCGTTGATACTAACCCACTCAACCTGATTGTTGCCTCGATAACACCTAAACGCCTTAAATTTGTGAACATAGGCGAATCTATCAAAGTCATACTGATTAGCGATAGAAGCTAACCATTCAGCCTCTAGACCTATATTATCAAAGAACACTTGATCAGCTTTAGTTATATTAACCTCAAAAGATGCTTTAGGTCCTTGCTCAACCTCATCAGGATTATTAAGCTCTTTGTGCTTTTTAATTATTGTTTCTTCTTTCATATTCATAGCTTGCTTGATGCCGGACTCCTTAAGTTCCGCCCTCATTTGCTCGATATTGACTATATACTCCACTAGATCACCTCTGCTTTTGTTATTAGACTGATTATTGTATTCACTACGCCTTTCTCGCCATTCTTGTAAGCTGCAACATAATTCACATTAACAGCATCAAGAGGGGTGTTATTAGTAATAATGAAACGGTTAGTCAAATCAGCAATCACCCTCTTCCCATCATCTGACGCAAAACAGCGAGCGTAAGCTTTAGCTATGTCTGATTCAGCTTGCTTTCTTACTGCTGCCGCTTTCTCTGCCTTTAGCTTGGATTCAGGCGATAGCGAATCTTCTATATCTTGCCAGCTCATTAAGCCCCCTGTGGCGGTTGACCTTGAACCATGCCTTGTTGCGCTGCCTCTGCACCAGCTTGGATTACTTGAGCTTTCTCAGATGACGTTCTGACTAGCTCTTGTGGCATGCCTGTCTTCTCTGCCGCCCATGTTCCGAAGTCTTCAAGCTTGTAGGCCATTTTAGCTTGATCTGGCCCTGCTGTTTCAAGCGTGAAGGCAACCGCTTGTTGTACTGAGAGTAAATCTTCTGCATCTTGCGCCCTCGCTAGCGGTGAAGTGAACTTGATATTTACCTCGCGACCACCGATAACAATCGGCTGAACTACGCCTCTGCTCTTTAGGATGAAGTGTACGCGCTTTAGTATTGGAATTAGCGCCTCAGTTTGCAATCGACCAAATGCAGACCCTATCCTCTTAGCTAACTCTCTAGCCTCAATAGCAAATTGAGTTGCTGAAACTACCGCGTCGCTTGGCTCTCTAACATCACTGAATAAAGCTCGTTTAATAGAGGTTTGTAGTTCATTGATTTCAAATAGACTTAGCTCAAGATTAGCACCTGTGTCCAGTCTAGCTAACGAAGGGTTAGATGTGTTATTGGAGCCTACCGGAATGACTACACCTGGCGCTATAGTGATATTGTAAGGATTGCTCACACCGTCATCGGTTGCAGTCCAGATACCACTCAGATCAATAGCCGACTTAGTTAATGCAAATTCTTTTGCCTTATTCAGCGACTTAACATCAGGTAATACATCCAAACAAGGGCCACGACCTCTGATTTCACCAGCCGTTTTAGAGTATCTAGATGTAACCATAGGGGATGATTCACCGTAAGACTCAACCCAAGATGCTTTCTCTTCATTCTTACACCATACAACCGCGTGATATTCTTGCTCTTTAGGCTCAAACATTAAACCCTGACAAATATCAACATCTGTATCAGGTGAATCCTTGATTAATGCGTCTAACTCGCTTGATACCTCAAACCCAGGCCATTTACGCTCGATATTGCGCGCCTTTACCTTAAATCGCCTAAAGTGAGTTTCAACTGTTCCATGCGGACCTTCCTCAAATGCTATACCAATCTGAGGAACCGAACTAAAGATAACAGGCATTTCTTCTGATTCATCCTCGTCAACCATCATGGTTGCTGTACCGATAAGTAGATCTAAAGCAAACTCAAAAAACTGAGTGCCAAAGTTACTCCTATTAAGTACATCAAAGAGTACTTCCGCCTGTTCTTCCAGTGCTTTCCTTATTTCAGTCTCAGACTCTTGCCCTGACTCCTCTATAAGTCTTAACACTTCGTTAGAAGGTTCGAACTTAGCCCATCTTGACCAAATAGGCGCGATATTCTCTTGAAGTTTAGATGCCCCCTGTTTGATAGAGTCGAGAGAGGTCGAATCAAAGATTCTATCCATCTTCTTTTGGCCTTTATCATCTCTGTTAAATAGGTTTCTTTGAGGCAGGAAGTATTCATAAGCATCATCAAGCACATCCTCCCACTTCGACATTTGCTCAAACGCTTTCTTTTCGCGCTCTTTAATACTTCTAAGGCTACCTAGACCTTCTGGTATAGCAGCCATTATCGCACTACCCGTGAAGGTCTTGAACTTGATATTGTTCGACTTGTTGCGCCTGATGTTGCACTTCCACCACTCGCGCCAATTAAAGAGCCTGCACCGCCACTACCGCCTCTAGTACCTGCGCTCGCTGCTGTTGCTGGCGTTACTGCTGCGCCCGATAATAGTGAAGCTCGACCAAGCTTACCTCTAGCAAGCATTTTGAATCTTTCTTCGTTTTCTTCTATCTCTTTATCAAGCAAAGAGCGTTGACGCACTTCTAATGCTTTTTCTTCTGCTGTCTTAGCTGGACGTTTCGGACTGCTACCCATTTTGTAAGCTCCTGTATAACTGGTAAGGTGTAAGGATAAAAGGATTTCTAACACCTAGATATTGTTTAACATGCCCCACGCAAGTATTCATCATGATAGCTCTTTTTGATTTCTTCGGCTTTATCTTGATAACGGATTTGTTTTGTAGTATATCACCAATTTTGGCAAGTGTATAAATTTCAAGCTTATCTATTGTTTTGTTGCTTACTATTAATCTGTCGCCGTCCGGTATGATTAGAAAGCAGTGGTTAATCAAAGGATTCAGGAACGGCTTTAGGATATGGTTTGTCTCTCCATCCTCAAACACGACATAAACGCTAACCGAACACATTGAATTTAACCTGCATTGGTCTAGCGTTATTTGATGCTCTCGGCTTGCCTCCCATATTCTCAGACCAGCCTAAAGCTAATGTTTGTAGTGCGTCAGCACCGTGAGAGGCCCAATCATGCAGCGGTTGGGTTTTAAATATGCCTTTCTTATCATCCCACTCATACTGATAACTAGATATGCAGTTTAAACCATGCTCCGCTCTTGTGTCGTCTATCCATAGTCGTGGAAATATACGTCTTACTGCATCATGGCCTTCTGATTTTGTTTTAGGTCGCTGCACTGTGCGAAAGCTAATGCCCATCCTAGCTGCTGTAGCTTTGCGAGTCTTACCTGTTGATAGCTCTCTAACTTCTATATCGTGTGGCGCTAGATGTTGATCATAACTAATACCATGCTTTGCTGCGAATTCTTGAAGATATTGGATGTAATGCTCTATTCCTTGATTGTTATTCTCGTAATAGTGGAGTAACCGGACCTCTTTGCCAACTATCTGAAAGAACCAAATAGACATGGCGTCACTTATACCTAAATCCCATGCTGTATGGACTTTTATCGACGGCTCAACAGGTATAGAACCTATCCTTCTATCATCTCTTGCTGTTGCTAGTTGAGTCGCATAAATAGCCCCAGGTATTTGAGCATCAAAAGAGCAAAAATACTCTTGCTGTATCTTTTCCTCGCTCATCCCTTCGTCGCGTTCTTGCTGGATTATATCTGGACCTATAACCGGCGCGCCATCTTCTCGCTTTGTATCATTGACGGTTAGCAGCTCACAAAACCAGCCTTTTGACTTCTTAGCCATGTTATACAGATGGAAGCCGTGATTCTTGCCGCGCGCTGTGTAGATAAAAACAGCCCAGCCACCATTTTCTGCTAGCATTGGTCTAAAGTAATCCCATGCCTGCGGGTTTGATATAGAGTATTCAGAAAATATAATCCCGATAGGATTAGAGCCTACCATTGCGTCATAGTTATCAGAGCCTACCAATTGCCATGTTGAGCCGTTGTTTAACTCGATCAACATCTCTTGCTCTGAGGTTCTTTTACGGATTTCTTTGGGGAAGGCCTGATCTATTATTCTTCTACCATTCCTATCAACACCATTCCAGATCGCCTTTCTTGCTTGTGCAATCTTTGGGAGGCAATGCCAATAATTCCCTTTCTTCTGCATCATTGCCTTAGCTGTATAGTTGAGACTTGCAGAGTCCTTCCCTGCTCGTCTATGCCATACTAGACAAGCTCTTTTAATACCGCTATCTAGAGCTTTAAAGAATGGTAGTTGATGAGGTGTAGGCCACCAGTTATTTGGAAGGTATATTTCCATGAGTTCTCACCTATTAATATGACTTAAGCCATACGACTTTTTTTTGTTTGGTGTTAGAATTTGTTTGCTTTTCTTTGATGTTTATCCCGTCTGTTTTATGCGCTAAATCCACAAACTCCTTTATTCCTTTGGCGCTCATATAAGGAAGGTAAGCGCGAACGTTCCAAAATAATTTTTTTATTTTTCTTGCATCAGAGAATGTTTTTATCATATAAGACAAGGCTGATGCTCTATTGTTATCTAAATTAAACCATTCCCCGCACTCACTAGAGCAAGACAACATTCTATGAAACTCCCTCTCTAGATAGCAGCCGCCTCCCACATGCCCTAGAATTACAACTTCTTTCGGTGATGCGGTTTGCATGGTCGCCCGCCTAGCTTTTAATGTGGTGCTGTCCTTTGTGAATCCTATCTTAATGTAGCCGTTAGAATACATAGAGTAAATCATAAATTACTCCCTATGTTTATCACTAAAATCGACAACCTTAATGGTTAACTCTCCACCACCATCATTAGCAAGCTCAACATTTTTAAGATCGGGTAAATACTTGTTAACCAGCCTTAATCTAAGCTCTGCTGCGGTCTTGTACTTTTGATGCTCTTGATTGAATGTGTCGCTAGGTTGTAGCTTTTCTATATTCTCAATATTTTCAATAGCTAAGTTAAGATGAGCCCCTGCTGCTAATTTCTCTCGCAAAGCCTCTTGCCGTATAGCTCTATTCGCCTCTTTTACGCTCTGTCCGTTCTTTGGCATTTCTACTCTCCACGTTTCTGAGTTTCTAGTCTAGCTCTTTTTTTTCTTTCAAATTCGCAATTTTCCCAGAACTTATTTTCTCTTACTTTCTTGTCTGATTCATTGTGAAACCCTTTACCTAATCTTCCTCTGTATCTACAGCTCCCTTTGCCACCGTCCGGAAAGTGTCTGCTTCTATCTTCTTTTGTTAAAGACTTAATGTGATTTGTCATAACTCACCTATAAAAAAACGCCCCATTGCTGAGGCTAATATTTGCACCATCCCTGTGCGTACATAAAAACTATTTCTTCCACTCGCTTATGGCTTTCTCAGCGCCGCGAGAGACTACATAGCCACCTAGACCTATTTTAACCAGCTCGATTAACCCTGTGACTTCCTCTTGTGATAAGTTGGGAGCCGTCCAACCTAACCAATGAGCCGCTATTAGTGCAACAAAGGTGAGCATAGTAATAGGTCGCCAGCTTCTGGTTAACCAGGACTCACTACTTGCCTCGGTTTTGATTACGCTTGCTGCTGTCTCTAGCTCTTTTAGCTTTCCGCTTTGTATTAATGCGATAAACTCTAATTGCTTTTTATCTGCTTCATCTGGATCAGGAAACCAATGCGAAATTAGCTGCTTCCCCATATCCATTAATCCACCTAGGACCGGCACAGGTAAACTCATAAACCTAACTCCTTTGGATTAACAAACTCACCATTTGGATCTTTTATCTCTAAATGGACATGCTCTGTAATGCCTGGGTATCTATCACCTAACAACTGAGACTCACCTATAACTGTATTCACATCAACATAATCACCTAACGCTAAAAACGGCTCAACATAAAATACTCTCACGTCATAACCTTTGTTAGTTGTGATTTGGACGTATCGGAATGATAGGTCGTCGCGGTACGGGTAGCCTAGCTTTGTAACCTCACCGTAAACCGGTGAATAAATCTTTGAGCAGGGATAACAGGCATAATCTACGCCGTTATGCGTTCGTGACCCTCTGCTAGCGCCGTAGTGACCAGCGCCGAAACAATCAGCATACCTTTGAGGTGATAGCACTTTCATTTGTTAAGCCCCATTATCAACAGGAATGATGCGCCTAAAACTACAGTAATAATGCTAACTAGAATTTTATTGAAAGTTTTGCGCCAATCCGCATTACGCTCTAAGTCCTTCCCCATTTCCAGTGCGTGCATTTTGATAGCTTCTATATCTTCTTTCATGGACTCTTTGACCTGTTCGATCCTGTTAGATGACGCTTTCTGATTATTTTCTAAGCGCTCAAATCTGAAACGATTTTCTTCGTGTTTTTCTTCGATTCTCACTAAGTCGCCAGTGTGCTTTTCTTCTACTCTTACTATGTCCCCCGCATGGCGCTCTTCAAATCTCAATAGAGCTGCTGCCAATTTATCCTGTCCGGTTGATAACACCTTGATAGTTTCATCCAGTTTTGCAATATTCTGAGCTGTTGAATGGCCGATCTTCTCGATATTCTCGTTCGACTGCTCTATCACTCTCACAAGTAGATCGTATAAGTCTCGCGGCGCTTGCTTCAACGCAGCGTCTACTGTGCTTCTCGCGTTCAATGTGTTTCCCCACTTGATAGGCGGCTGTAACCGCGATCACTAGGATCATCGCTAGGCTCAGTATAACTTCGACCTGTTCCATCTGTCGTGACTCCAAAACCAAATGTCGTTACCGTCAATATTGATATAATTAGCGTCATTACTAGCTCATAGTTGCTATAAATTAATGTGTGGCTAGTATTATACTCTATTAATGATAACGCTTTATAAAAAATTGAGATTAATAGTACCTTTAATACTAATGTGCTCGCCCTGCTTGAAATCATGATTTTAATAAAAACCAAGTCGATTATTGATTCTATCAGGTAGTAATAACCGCCGATTTCACGCACGTTAAATATATGTATCAGGTTAGCAAACAGCAAATAAATACATATAAATTTCGCATTTATATCTGATTTTGCAAAAATGAAAGCGCCCACACCAGCAATGATGAGAGCGCAAAAATCAAAACTCTGTAAGTCTAAAGAAATCATTCTTTAAGGTTTAA
>Ga0098056_1001017_pt1 | contig 11379 bp, 19 predicted proteins | sample 17BtaG_FD_92583 | JGI IMG/M metagenome (GOLD analysis project Ga0098056, IMG submission 92583) | Marine viral communities from the Subarctic Pacific Ocean - 17B_ETSP_OMZ_AT15314_CsCl metaG | ecosystem: Environmental > Aquatic > Marine > Oceanic | place: Subarctic Pacific Ocean | collected...
TATCATAATTATAAATATAATGATAACCCTTTATATTTCTTTAAACATATTCTTTTTTAATAAAAATTAAAAAAAGTGTAAAAAAGTTTGACTTTTCAATAAAAAGTTTTTATATTTGTTCTGTAATTAGTAATTAACTAAAAAAACAACTTAACAAATGGCTACTTCACAAACATATATGGTAAAAACAGATGAGAATGTAACTCTAACCGAAAACGGTATGGTTACAAACCCAACGACACTTAATAAGTGTGTTGACCTCTTCTTTTCCATAGGTGCTATGAGAGGTAAGTCAAAAGAAGATGTTGTTTCTTTATTTAATGAAGCTTATAATGAAAATCCATTAATCGCATCTAAACTTCTATTTTGGGGTAGAGATGTGAGAAGTGGGGCTGGAGAGAGACAAATCTTTAGAGATATAATAACTCACCTAGTTACTACCTCACCACAAACAGTTAGAAATAACATCGGACTGATTCCAGAATTTGGAAGATGGGACGATGTATTGGTTTTGGTTGGTACAGAATTGGAAGGTGATATGTTCACACTAATTAAAGAGTCCCTAACAAATGGAAATCAATTAACGGCCAAATGGATGCCAAGAAAAGGTATTGTTGCGAACAGACTTAGAAAATTATTCAAATATACGCCTAAAGAGTATAGAAAGATGTTAGTTAATTTAACTAATGTTGTGGAAACTAAGATGTGTGCGAATGATTGGGAAAGTATTGATTATTCGAAACTACCATCTTTAGCATCATCTAGATATCAGAAGTCATTTGTGAAAAATGATACTGAAAGATATGATGAGTATAAGAAAGGTTTGGTAGATGGGACTGCGAAAGTTAACGCTGGTGCGATTTACCCATATGATATTATTAAAAGTATTCATTTAGGTGGTGATGAAGTTGTTTCACAAAAACAATGGGAGTCTTTACCTAACTGGATGGAAAATTCAGATGAAAGGTTATTACCTGTAGTGGATGTGTCAGGATCAATGATTTGTCCAGCTGGTGGTAATGAAAATCTTAGTTGTATGGACGTAGCAATTTCATTGGGAATGTATATCTCAGAAAGAAATGAAGGTGACTTTAAAGACGCTTTCATCACTTTCTCAGAAAGTCCACAACTTCAGTATTTAACTGGTGGGGTTACAGAAAGAATGGATCAACTTAGAAGTGCTGATTGGGGTTTTAGTACAGATTTAGAAGCTGTGTTTAGTTTGATTTTAGATCAAGCTAAACTTAATGATATCCCACAGGATAAGATGCCGACTAAGATAATGATTTTATCAGACATGCAGTTCAATCAGGCAACAATTAGTGACTTAGGTTCTCAGTCTATGATTGAATCTATGTATAATGAATATGGGTATAAAAAACCGGATATTATATATTGGAATTTAAACAATAGAGGGAGTAATTTCCCAGTGGAGTTTAATAAAGATGGTACTGCTTTAGTGTCGGGTTTCAGCCCATCGATACTTAAACCTCTTTTGGCCGGAAAAAATATGACACCAGAATCCATAATGATGGATACTGTAAATGATGAAAGATATAGTTCTATAACTATATAAGACGTTCTTTGAAAAATTTTGTGATAATAAGGAATAATTACAGCAAATTAACCTAGATCTAAAACGAAGGGGCTTTGATATCCTCAGGTGTGGTTGTACTTATACTTCCCCACTATTTAAAAGTGTCAAAAACGATTCCGTATCACAAAAGTATTAGATGTAAAACGAATGGTTTCTGCAAACTTAAAAAACTAAGCTAAAGTAGAAACGGGTTTTATTTCCCCTTTACCCTAAAAAAAGTATAAAGGGGATAACCATAGGTGAGGTTTAAATGGGATTATCCCATCCTCTAGGTTGTAAAACATACCTTTTGGTTTTGTCACAAGTAAAAATAAGACATTCAGTGGGGCTGAGTTAACAATCTACCGTAATGACGGTCATTACGTAAAATTCATACCGAATCACCATTCCGACATCGAATTACTAAAAGAGGGTATTTTTTAATTAAAGTACCCTCTTTTTTTTATATAAACATTTACAGTTAATAATATTTTATTTATCATTATAAAAAATAACAAAATATTATACAAATGAAATATGAAAATAGTTACTAAAAATTGTAGTTTAACCAAAGGTGAGAGAGGGTATTTAATTTACCTAACAGATGATAACGGAAACTCTTTAGAGTGTCATGACGTAACAGGAGAAGAAGAAAGAGAAGAAAAAGAAAACCAACTAAGTAAAGAAAATGATATTAGTGGGTCCGATGTTGAATACGTATCTTTAGAGAAGTATAAATCACAAAACAATAACTACACACCATTAATTTTGGTTTTTTATCTTAATGAGGAGTTATTCTCAATGCAAGACGCTATTAAATCTTACGGTGAAAACGTTAGACAATATTTAGAAAATAAAGGTGATAACGTTAGGTTATTCTTCTTACCTACTAAAGAGCCAGAAAAGATAACTTGTATAAACCCTGTTTTTATTGAGGAAGAGGCTGAGTTTGATAAATTAAATGACTTAATAGAGGACATTAGTAATAAGTTTCAGGTGGGTGTGGAATAGTAAACGTCTGTTTTTTATGGTCGAGAACTACTACGATACACTCTGTTTAAGGTCCATCCAGTCTTATCAACAATTTTTTTATATAATTCAGTTCTATTTCTTTTAGAAACTAAACCAGTGAATAAGATATTTTTCATTTTATCATTAGATTCGTAGAAATTTCGTAACGTAGTATATAACTTTTTAGCGTCTGATTTAGTTTTACAAGTGATGATATCAAATTCACCATCTTGATGTATTAATACTTTGTTAACAACATAATTTACTTGTTTAAGTAAGATACCTTTATGTCTTCTTAATAGAATCAATTTTATAATTTCTTTGGTTTCCATTCTTTTATCGTAACCAAATACGGTAAACTTTTCTTCGTAGAAGTACTCAACCTTATGGAGTATTGTCCACTTATCACTTTTTACGTTCACCTCTACATTTCTACCTAAACTATCTTTAGTGTAAAATTTTGGATCATTCTCTTCTTTTTCCTTTAACAGAAGTAATTCATAAATAACTGGTTTAGTTTTTTTATAAGCGTTTGTTGTTTTTGGAGTTAATACCTTATTTTTATCTTTAATTGTAAAGTATTTTTTTTTGGCATGTTTCTTATCTTCACCTTCGTAAATTAATTTTTTATGTTTACCATCTTTAGTTATAATAATTTTATACAACATAACTTTTATACTTTATTTTATGTTAAAAAATACTTATCATTATTAATAAATAAATAGAAAAATGGTAAAAGACTATTATAATATACTTGAAGTTGATAGATCAGCTTCTGAAAGAGACATAAAAAAATCGTACCGAAATTTATCTAAAAAGTATCATCCGGATAAAAATCCAGACAATAAAGAATCTGAAGATAAGTTTAAAGAAGTAGCTGAAGCTTATTCTATTTTATCAGATAAGGAAAAAAGGGGTAATTATGATACGTTTGGTGATCCTAACGGTCAACCACAAAATCCGTTTGGGGATATGGGTGATATGAATGACATATTTTCTCAGTTCTTTGGTGGTGGAAGAAATCCTTTTGGTGGTAGAGGGTCAAGAAGAAAAAAAGGTGGCGATATAAGAATAAATGTTCATATGACATTAGAAGATATGTATAATGGTGAACATAAGACAATAAAGTATCGAAGGAATAAAAAATGTGGTACGTGTGATGGAACTGGTGGAGAATCTACCACATGTGGTAACTGTAAAGGACATGGGGTGGTAAATCAGATACAAAAAACCCCAATGGGTAGGGTACAGTCAACTGTAACTTGCCCAAGCTGTGGAGGTACTGGAAAAATTATTACTAACCCTTGTGGTGATTGTTCTTCTAATGGGGTAATATCATCAGAAGAACGATTATCATTCGACATACCTAAAGGGATAATGGATGGTGAAAGTTTAAGGGTTACTGGTAAAGGTAATTCAATTAAAGATGGTGTAGACGGTGATTTGTTTATTAATATAATAGAGAAACCACACCCTACTTTTAGAAGGTCAGGGTTAGATATACACCAGAGAGTAAACTTATCGTATAAAGATTTAGTATTAGGTTCATCTATTGAAGTAGACACTATCGATGGTAAAATAAGGATGACTGTTAAAAGTGGTACACAAGTCGGTAGTATGTTAAGAGTCCCACAGAAAGGATTTATTAGAGATAACCAAAGAGGAGATATGATTGTTGAAGTTTGGTTGGATATACCAAAAGAAGTTACAGAAGAAGAAAAAAAGATAATTGAGACATTATAATTTGATTTTTTAAAATATTATGTTTATTATTAAAATAAAAAAATAAAAGTATGGCAAAATTTGAAGAAGTATTTGAGGATACATTAACTTTATTCAATAGACACATTGAAGATAGTTCTATACCCAGAGTGGTAAAAATTAAAATCCTATCTAATGAAGGGATTAAAAAAGGATTTGGTAATGTAAATAAAACACAAGAATTTGTTAAATTTATGACAGATTACGATGTAATTATACAGATTAACGAACCTATATTTGATCAGTTAGAAGATAAACAAAAAGAATATGTGGTAAAAGATTTATTAGGTAAAGTATTTTATGATGTCGATAAGGATAAAATAAGTATTTTACAACACGATATAACTACTTTTAGTGGTGTATTAAGTAAATATGATATTGACACATACCTTTCGATAAAAGAGAGTATTGTTACGTTATTAGAACAAAAACAAATTCAAGAAGACGCAAAAAAATAAATTATGGAAATTAATAAAGATGCAACATCAAAGGGGTTAACTACTCAAGATAAGAATTGGGAACTAATGAGTGTGTTAGGGATGAAATGGTCAGAGACTACTAATCTTACAGAAGAAGATAGGGAATTTCTATTAACTAAAGTGGAAATAGTAAAAAATCATATAAAAAGGCAAGGCCAACCCAGTGAGTTACTAAAATAGGTATATGCAACTTAGAGCAAAGACTGGTTATTCTTTTGAACGTAAGGTTAGAAGGGAAGAGGGTTTTGAACGTTATATAAAGGCACCAAGAATTAAATGGTCTGGTGTTGGTAGGAATAACGTTCAAAAACTTCTAAGTTTAAATAAAAACCCTGAATTATTTAAACCTATATTTGAAGAATCCAGATTCATTAAAGCAGATGCTAGATCAAAAGACGGAACATTATACGAAATTAAAAAGTATAGTAAAAGTCAAATGAATAAGTTTAACCTATATTCTGAACCAATAATAAAGGTTGCACCCACTAGAAGTGAATGGGGTGTAGGTAACCCTTATTACGATTCTTTTGATGGTTCTGATGAGTATAATGATTTTATTCGTAGACTAACAAAAACTAAATGGTGGAGAAAGTATAATAAAACTATACTTGAAAACATATATAAATCTAACAGTGGTATTTTTTCGAAAGACGGATTTATTCCTCATGATGAGATAGAATTTAAATGGGTTATAAATGAGGGTGATTATGCACCTATATTCGAAGGGTATCATAGGTTAACAATTGTTTTTAGATTGAAACAAAAATTAAGTTGGAAAGATAAAGTGTTGATTTTTTTAAAAAATGTTGGTATACTTAATAAATATAAATAAATAGATTATGATAAGTTACATTGGTGGGAAGGCTAGAATAAGTAAATGGATAGTTCCATTCATACCTAAAGATATTGAAACGTATGTGGAGGCGTTTAGTGGTATGTTTTGGGTATTTTTTAAAATGGATTTAGAATTATACCCTAACCTTAAGACAGTAGTTTACAATGACTTTAATGGGTTAAATACTAACCTATTTGATTGTTGTAGAGATTATGATAGGCTATGGGATGAAATATCAAAATACCCTTGTCAACAGTTAGGGGTAGAAGAAACACCTTCAGAATATAGGGAAATGTTCGATGAGTACCAAAAAGAAGTATTTCATAGTGGTGTGACAATAACTCAGGAGAATAAGTATGAGGTGGCAGCTAAATACGTTTACGTATTAACACAAATATTTTCTGGATCGAAACCAGAAACATCTTCATATATAGATTATAAAGGTAAGTATCGATGTAAAGTTTTAATATTTTTAGATAAGTTAAAAAATCCTGAATATAGAAAACATTTTGATAAAATTACCTTTGTTGAAAATTTAGACTTCCAATCCGTAATCGAGAAGTACGATTCTGAAACAACATATTTTTATGTTGATCCACCTTACTGGAAGACTGAAAATTATTATTCTAATCATGACTTTGATAGAGGTGATCATGAAAGGTTGGCTAAAACTTTACTATCAGTTAAAGGGTTGTTTTCTTTAAGTTATTATGATTTCCCATTATTAAGGGAATGGTTTTCACCATATGAATATGTATGGGAAAAGAAAGAGTTTGCAAAGGCAGCCGCAGCTAAAAGTGGTAAAAAACAAAACATGGGTGAAGAATTGTTAATCATGAATTATGGTGAGAACAAAATTACTAAACCTGTGAGAGGAGAACAGTTAGATTTATTTACACATACATTTATATAATATGAAAATTCCAAAAAGAAAAAAAAGTAATGATCAGACATTGTTGTTTGATTTAGAAGAGTACACTACAGGTACTACCGAAGAATTATCTGTCGACAATATATTTGATGATATTGAAGAGTTGTTTGAAGAAACAAATCCTACTGATGTCGGATTAGTGACAAACGAAATTTATTGTGGGGATACTGTTGAAACTATGAAGAAGATTGATGATAACTCAATCAATTTAATTTTAACGTCACCACCATATTTGGCGTCAATTAGGAAAGATAATCATAAATATCCTGGTGCGAAAGATATTATTAAAGACAACCAACCAGTAAAGGAATATTTAGAGTGGTTGGTGGATGTTTTTAAAGAATATGAGAGAATATTATCAGACGATGGTGTAATAGTATTCAATTATAGTTATACAACCTTTAACCCTTCGTTACCTTATATATTAATTAATGAAGTTTTTGAAAACACTTCATTACAAATATATGATACCGCATCTTGGAAGAAGAAAAATTGCGTACCCTTAAGTGGTCACCCAAATAGAATGACTAGGATTGTTGAAATGGTTTATGTGTTTGCTAAAACCCCAAAATTTAAAGCGAATAAGAAAGTTTCATCAGTTTCTAAAACAGGACAAAGATATTTTAAGACTTATTATAACTTTATTGAAGCTAAAAATAATGATGGTAAAGTAGAAGGTCATGAAGCAACATTTTCATCTGAGTTTGCTAAATATTTCATTGATTTGTATTCAGAACCAAACGACATAGTATTGGATAATTTTTCTGGTACAGGTACCACACCATACGCAAGTTCTAAAATGGGTAGACAATATATTGGTATTGATTTAGTTGAGGATTATTGTGACTATGCTAGGGATAGGATGAATAGGTTGTACAAAGAAAGAGTTGAATAATCTATAGTATCTTTTACTATTTTAAGATATTTATATGGAAGAACTAATAAATACTTGATTAAAAAAATCAAAGTTTTAAAGTTAGGAATTGAGTAATCATTAAAAAAAAACAATATGTTGGAAAATGATGAGAAAAATGTTAAAAAAATAGAAGACGAAATAAAATCATTAGAAAAAACTCTAGAAGAAATACAAACAGAGTGTCCCCACAATAAGTATAGTATTAAATATGTAACAGGAACCAACTCCCCAAAGAGAGTGTGTGATAACTGTAGTAAAGATATTGGATATGCCGATAGTAAAGAACTAAGAGATGAAGGTTTTACGTAATAAATTTGTTTAATTAAATATTTTTACCTATATTTGTATTATTAATGATGATTTAAAAAAAAGTTATGAGTACAACATTCGGAGTAGAAATAAAAGATAATGATGGGATAGGTGATGTGGTTGAGGTGGCATTTAGAAGTAATGGGATGAGATTTATCAACCCCTTAGCACACTTATTACCAGATGATACACCTGTAATTCCTTTAGATAACACACCACAAGGTGTTAACACAATTGGTGACATTAAAAGGGAAATTAGGAAAACACCTGAACCAATCACAGAATATTGGAGAACAGTAAAAGTATAAAATGATGGAAGGAATTGCGGCATTTAGTTGGGCATTTGCCCTAATAGTGATAGTTTATTTATTATTTAGAAGAGTAAATAAAAAATGATTTAGATGAGTTTAATATGAGTGAAGAAGAAATTAAGTTCATAAAAGATAGAATTGTGGAATTAGAAAGATACCAAAAGAAAGGTGTTAAGGAAATTGCATTCCCACAAGATAGAACCTTTTCAATAAAGATTATGAAAGACGTATTTGAAAAAATATTAAAAACAAAACAAAAATGAGTAACAAAGAAAACATACCGACACACGATCCACAAACTGGTGAATTAAACCCTTATTATCGAAAATTAACTGGTGATCAGAACCCGTTAACTAAACAATTAAGGGTAAAATACCCACCACTTAGATTTGATAAAGAACAAATTAATGATATTCAATATGTAGGTAAAAATATGATGAAAGGGTTAAGAGTTCCACCATCAGATAAAGATATAGATAAAATGCCTAATCAAAAGTGGCATCAAATAGTTTCTTTTATTAAATCTGGAATTAGAATATTGGGTTATTGTTTTATTCCTTTCAACTTGGAGTTAGCAACTGCTCTTCTTATATCTAGTGAAATAGTAGGAATTTTAGAAGAACTGGTTTAATGAAACACTTAAAAACAATATTTATTGTAGTAATAGTAATAATTCCATTCATACATGATTGTCAGACAGACAGATGGGAAAAGGATAGAATAGAATTAAACCAAAACAAAGAAAATGGATAAGGATACGTTAATAAATAAATTAACATTATTAGACACCCAATCGTATAGGTGTATAAGGATATGTAATAACAGAATGATGAATGAATCGTTAGACATAAAAGAACCTAACCAATATAGGTACGATCTCTATAACATTTATAAGGAATTAACAGTGGAACAACTTCATAAGTTATACCACATCAGAAAAAACAATAATTAGTATGTGGTATTTATTTAACAGATGGTTTGACTTAAACATATCTTGGTTTTTTGTTAATGGGAGAAAAATAGACTCTTATAATGAAAAATTAAAGAAAAAATATGGTAAGGGTGTTGACATTTAAGTAAAAATTACATACATTTATTATATGGGATTAACAAAACAATTATATGAGAGTTACATGTTAGACGGTAGTGTTGAAAATATCTACTACGAAAAGGTTTCATATATGAGAGGTTCTGTTAAACCAAAAAAAAGTAATAAATGTGAATCAAAAAAGTCGAATCTAATTCTTACGAGTAAGATGGAAGTCGATAATCAAGTTGATTCACATTAGTTCTTTGAAAATATGGGCTCGAAAGGTATTGATTGGGTATAACCATGAGAGAGTAAGCGTGTCGTCATTGGAGCGTTAATCCGAAAAACAGTCATAACTGACAACAATTCAAACATAGAGCTTGCTCTAAACGAAAACATTCTTTTGAATGGTGCCTCAGGTACTATTGCGAAAGAAGAGGTTGTATTCGCCTAAGAGGATACAAAAAATTCGAATATGAAACAGTGTAATCAAGTTCATAGGGGAATTAAAACAATGTGATTATGGTTTGATAGTTTTGGAAACTATATATTTTGTCTGTTTTGAAAAATAGAATACACACGTAGAAAACCTTTTAAGGGTACAACAAGACGAGAGTTCGAATCTCTCCGAGTCCACCATAACAGTACTTACCACACTTCTCATAAGAACAGTGTATCAGGGTAAGTCTTTTATAGAGTTTCCTTATTCTCTAAAGATAAGGCCGCGGTAGGGTCGATTAAAATTATTAATTTTAAACTTCAGTCGTCCCTAAAAATTAAAACCTCATCAGAAATGGTGGGGTTTTTTTGTTTTATAGTGTTTACTTATTATATTATAACTTCTATTTTTATAAAAAAATAAATTATGAAAAAAGTTGAAAACGGAAAAAATGTTGTGGTAAACTATACTGGTAAATTTGAAGATGGATCAGTATTTGATTCTTCGTTAACTGAAGGAAGAGAACCAATTAAAGTGGTATTAGGTCAAGGTAATCTTATTAAAGGGTTCGAAAATGGTTTAATAGGTATGAATGAAGGTGAGAAGAAAACTGTGAAAATTACACCGGAAGATGGGTATGGTGAATATCTAGATGGTTTAGTTACTGAGGTTAGTAAAACACACGCACCTGACACTGTTAAGGTTGGTGATGTATTAAAGTCAGAAGGACCTAAAGGGGTTATTAATGTAACAGTAACTGAAATAACTGAAGAAACTATTAAATTAGACGCTAATCACCCTATGGCTGGTAAAAATTTAGTTTTCGAATTAGAAGTTGTGAGTGTTGATTAAAAAAAATATCTTTAGGGTATTGACTCTTTAAAATATTTTATCTAATATTGTATCAATAATAACAAAAAGATAAATTTATCAAAGATGAGTGTAAAAAACACAAAAAACAGAGAAGAGGCGTTAGCGTCTCTATTTGGACCTTCTAAGACAGAGGTACCAACAGAATCATTAACTTACATTAGAAAAAACCCAAAGAGATTTGTTCAGAAAATTACTGAAATCTACGGTTTAAATTCAGTAGTTAAATGGGTAGGTGAAAAAGCGTAAGTAATAAACCTAAAATTAATTAAAAGGGTGGTAAGTTTTACCACCCTTTTATGTTTATAATAAAAAATAAAATATGAGTGATTTTAATGAATTAATTAACTCTACTAAACCTACGTTAGTGGACTTTTACGCGATCTGGTGCGGACCCTGCCAAATGATGTCTCCCATAATTGATGAGACTAAAAAGATTTAGGTGGTAATGCAACAATATTAAAGGTGAATATTGATAATAACGCTTCGGTTGCAAATAAATATGGAATTAGAAGTATACCGACATTAGTATTGTTTAAAGAAGGTGAGGTAGTTTGGAGACAGAATGGTGTACCACAAAAAGAAATGATTGTGGAATCTGTCAAAAAATTTATTTAATAACAATAGATAAAAAAGTAAATTATGGAATTAATTACAAAAATAGTAACTAATAAATTATTTAGGTCTGGTGTTTGTGGTGTAATAGCTGCAGCATTATTGGTTAAAGGTGAAGTTCTTTATGCAGGTATCGCTATCGGTGTAGGTGTAAGAGAGCTATTATTAGCTTTTAAATAATAGTTAATGTATCAGAATTTAGAAACCCACTATATGTGGGTTTTTTTATGATCGATAGATATTTATTAAATAATAACAAATATAGTTTTTAATATATGAGAAATTTAATTAATAAA
>Ga0098056_1001022_pt1 | contig 11353 bp, 13 predicted proteins | sample 17BtaG_FD_92583 | JGI IMG/M metagenome (GOLD analysis project Ga0098056, IMG submission 92583) | Marine viral communities from the Subarctic Pacific Ocean - 17B_ETSP_OMZ_AT15314_CsCl metaG | ecosystem: Environmental > Aquatic > Marine > Oceanic | place: Subarctic Pacific Ocean | collected...
ACAGAGCATTATCATCTGATGAAATAAAGCAAAACTTCAAAGCAGGTTTAATCACTCATGCTACAGATTCAGCTTACAGTGACGATTATAGTTCAGATTACGGATTTTAATAATTAAAAATAAAGATGGCAAATAAACGGGATTACAGACAGACCAGAGCAAAATACAAAACTTTAGTCGCAGAGAAAAACTTACCAAAACTTGATGTTGCCTCAAGCGACACAAGAGCAAGAGCTGAATTATTAGATGCGGTGGAAGATTTTTTTAGAGGAGGACCTAAAAGTATTACCCCTGAAAAGGATAGAGCTGTTATGACGATGATGATTATGTCGGCATTCAACAGTGAAGATGACCTTCTTGACGCTAATAGTATTGATTGGTCAAATGTACCTACATCAAAACCTAGAGAAGCGGGTAAAGTGTATATAAGTAGAGGAACAGTTAAAATATCTTAGATATGAGTTATAATTTATATTTCAGCATAACGAAGGAAGACTTTAAAAAACCCATCCCTGATAGTTTACAGGGAAAGTTCTCTAGGATTGTTGCGAACGAACAAGAGGAGGAGTCTGTAGAGGTTGCGTCCTCTTGGGAAGAGGCTGCCGAATGGGGAATGTTTCCTTGGGTTAGAAAATGTGTCGATTGGAATACTCAAGGTATGGACAATAATCTTAAAGTGGCTATTATTAAAGGAGAATTCTCTTGCATTCAAGGCGAGGTTTCTGCTCTACTAGAAATGGGGGCGGGTAAGGTTTTTCCTTTCAATTCAGTATTAACAAAGTCTGAAGCTCAGGCTTTAGGAAGAGGGGAAATGTTTACAGTTCCTGAAGAAGAGATTTAACAATTAAATATTGATTTAAAGAAAACTATCTTTTTTTGGTAGTTTTTTTTACCTTTATATTATGGATACTATGATAACGATAAATATATTGCACATAATTATAGCAGGAGTTTCTGTTTTTGGCGCAGCCATAGGGGTTTGGGTAAATCTAAATAATGATATAACCAAACTTAAATCTAGAGTATTTCACATGGAACAGCAAGACCAAGACAATAAAGTTGTCTTTGCTAAGATTCTAGACAAACTGCAGCATATAGAGTTATTGTTAGCGGAAAACCAAATTAAAAGCAAATGAAAGCCTATATACTTAGATTAAGAGATGACGGAATAGAAACTTTAGGTGCTTTAGTAGTTTTCGATGGCTTAGAGAAGGTTTTCGAATGCAAGACCTGTGAATTGCCTTGGAAGGCTAACCTACGAAACGTCTCTTGTATACCTCGTGGAGTTTATCAAGTATCTCACAGAGAGAGTGTGAAGTATGGAGACCATCTACACATAGAGGATGTAGAGAACAGAAGTTATATTCTAATCCACGTAGCAAATTTCGAAGAACAACTTAGAGGTTGTGTAGCTGTAGGAAAGACCTACGCTGATATTGATGGTGATGGGGATTTAGATATTACGTCCTCTAGAACTACCTTAAAGAAGTTATTAAATATAATACCTATAGATGGTATTCAATTAGAAATCATTTAAAAAAAATAAAGATGTTAGATTTAATTGCAGAGCATGGAGCAGATATTGTAGCAGGAATTGTAGCCTTAATGGGGTTATTAAAGATTATTGTTCGATTAACTCCCACGGCTAAGGATGACAAGGTGTTTGGTAGGTTAGATGACTTACTTGAGGCTTTAATCCCTAACTACACAAAGCAAGGGAAAGATGAAAAAGGTAAATAATATAAAAGATATATTAAGCTCTGTAGCTAAAATCTCCGAAGTATTTAAAGGAGAAAATAAGAAGTGGTCTGCTAAACGCTCCGTTTCGGGGGTATTAGCGGGGTGTGTAGTTCACGATGTATCTATTCAAGGTATTACTTGGATGAATTGTTTAATGGCTCTTATAGCCGTTCTTCCTTTAGTGTTTTCAGCTCTAGAGAAGAAGTATTTAAAATAAAATAAAAATGGGGACATTAAAAGGCAAATCAATAAAGAGTTCGTATCAGAAACTCCTACAGACTAATGCAGAAGTATCCAACACCTCTTTAAGGGGCGTTCAGTCTGGAGAGGGTGTTGATACAGCTTTGAATTTATCTACAGATAGAATAGAGGTATTAAAGTTAGGGGTAGGGACTGGTGGAACTCAACCAGATGGGCTACTACACGTTATGGCTGTAAGTGCAGGTAACGTAACAGCTAGTTCTTTTGCTAATCAATTAACTTTAGAAAACTCTGGTGATGCTGGTTTAAGCATCTTATCAGGAGACACATCTGCTGGTAACATATTCTTTGGGGACGCAAATGATAACGATGCAGGTAGAATATCTTACGACCACGCTAATGATGATTTAAAAGTATTTACTGCTGGCTCTCAGAATATGAAGCTTGACGCTTCTGGTAACTTAACTATTAGTGGTTCTCTAGCTCAGTCTGATGATAAGTTTGAGCTTAAAGAGAATTTTGAAAAAGTACCGAGCCTTAGCGATGCTGCTGTAACACAAGATACATCAGCGACCACTCCTGTAACACTAGATGCTAAGTATGGTATCATTACTATGCAAGCCGTAGATTTAGCTGCTACAGATACTGTAGAGTTTGTTTTTAATAATAACCACATCTCTACTGGTTCTACTATTGCAGTATCTACACTGCATGATACGTCTGGTGCTATTGCTGATAACGCAATGATATGGGCTATAACTCACGATGTTGCTGATGGTTCTTGTAAGATTAGAATTGGTACAAACGGTACAGATGTGGCATCTCAAGCGTTTGATATAAGTTTTATTATAGACCCTTACGTTACGCCTAATCAAAACTTCGTGTTATCAGGTGTTTCTGGTGGGGGTACTCAAATTTCCTCCAACTTAGGGAGAAGTAATACTTTTGCTGGGATAAAATTACTTACAGGCTCTACAGATAACGATAGAACTACAATACTTCCTAGAAGTTCTGGTACTGAATTACCTGCCACCTTCCAGTCTTCTGCATGGGCTTCTGTAGGGTTTGGTTCTGAAAATAAAGTAGAATTCTCTACAGCTCTATCTACTAGTGTAAATGTTGAGAATGCAGGAATCTGGGCAGGCTTAAAATTAACAGATGTAGGTACTTATGCTACTGATGCTAATCAAGCTTACTTTGTTTATGGGTCTGATGACACTATGGGGGCTCTTACGACTAACACTAACCTTCACTTCGTATATAGTATAGCTGGTACAGATTATATTACAGATTTAGGTGTAACTTTAGCTGCAAATACAGTTTATAGACTTAGAATTCTTTTTGACGAGAATAGACAGATTAGTGTATTCGTTAATAACACTCAATACGGGTTAACGTCTGCGACTACAGCGGGAGGGGTTACTCAAACAGCGACTAAGGCTAAATCTTTAGCAATGACTGACGATGTTGATTTTATACCTGTTATAGGAATTCAAACATTCACAGCTTTATCTAAGGGAATCCAATGTGGTTACATAAAGATGTCTAGAGATTTGTACGAATAGAAGTACGACATTCATAATATTTAAAATTCAATTAAATGGACGCAAGTAATTCGGTTATAAGAAAGATAACCATAGGAGATTTAAAGCAAGGATTGACCTACCAAGTGGGTCAACGAATGCTTGGAGGGGCTTTTGAAGTCACCGCTATAGTGCAGGATGAAATAGCTTGGCACAAGTACCAGCAAGTAGTGTACGATGTGTACGTGAAGAAAGAAGGAGATGATTTCTCTAAGCCTTGGAAGAGGTTCTTTAATCAACCAACAGCTATAGAATATAATACCAACGACTTAGGAGAATACGAAGTAAGATAAAAGATTATGAAGCCAATTAAAGACTACTACTGGATTAAGGTAGAAAAAGAAACGGAAGATACTATAAAGATTAACGGAGTAGAAATGTATAGAGACACCTCTTACGACCCTATGAAGTTAGCTAGACAATTCGGAACTATATACAAGACTCCCATCCACTCACCAGAAGGTGTGGATTTAGAGGAAGGGGATAAGGTTTGGTTTCATCACTTCATACCTACAGCGGTAAACAAAGTAAAGTACGCTGAGGATGATAACGTATACCAAGCAGAGGTTAAACACATATACCTTAGAGAGAGGAATGGTGAATATAAATCAGTTGGTGATTGGAACTTTATAGAGCAAGAGGTTAGAGAACCTGAGCAATCTGCATCTGGTATCATTCTAGAGACAGAAGGTAAGGATGTGGAGCTTCACGGTAAGACAGTATTCATTAATAACTGGATGAAGGAGCAGGGAGTAGAAGAAGGGGATAGAGTGCTCTTTAGTGAGAATTCAGAGTACGATATGAATATAGACGGTAGAAGCCTTTTAAGAATGCGTAACTTCGATATATTAGCTGTTTATGGGAAATGATAAGAACTTTACTTTAGATGCCTTAGAGAGGCTAATTAAAGCTAGTAAGGGAGCTGTTGACCTTCTAATAGAAGAGATAGAGAAACCACTAGTAGAGGAGGATGATGCTAAACGTAGGAATGCTATTAAAGCTAAGAGGGAGTGTTTTGAGGATTGTCAAGAGATTTTATTAGGCATTAAAAATCTAGAAGATAAAATAAAAGACGGAGAAAACTTAATAGAGGATAAGAAGGACTTTACAGCCTCTTTTGCCGAGAAGTATGCAAAACGAAAATAAAAATATAATCTACTTAATCCCTAATAGTAAGGGGGAGGCTTTAGAGTTTGATAATCTAACGATTGTCCTACCTAAGAAGCCTAAGAAGAAGGATATACTGTATCACGACCTACCTAAGAAGGAACAAAAATGGGTTAGGCTTGCTGAACCTAAAGGTTTAAATAGAGATACAGCCTCTAACTACGTGGATTATATAGAGGAGGAATTTAGAAGAAGAGCAGAGGGTCTTTGGTTTTATAACAACGGATTACCTACGTACATCACTGGTTCACATTATATGTTCATACAGTGGAGTAAGATTGATGTAGGGTATCCAGACTACAGAGCTGCAAACAGAACTTTCTTTATATTCTGGGAGGCTTGTAAATTAGACCCTAACTCTTACGGGATGTGTTTCCTTAAGAATAGACGTAGTGGTTTCTCCTACGCGGCTAGTTCAGAGACTGTTAATTTAGCTACACAGAGTTACGAGAGTAGGTTTGGTATTTTATCCAAGACAGGTTCTGATGCTAAGGTAATGTTTACGGATAAAGTTGTTCGTATATATAGAAATTACCCATTCTTCTTTCAGCCTATTATGGATGGTTCTAGTAATCCTCGTGTAGAGCTTGCGTTTAGAGAACCTTCTAAAAAGATTACAAAAAACCAAAAACATATAGAATCCTCTGAAGCTTTAAACTCTAGTATAGATTGGAAGAACACAGGAGATAACAGCTACGATGGTGAAAAATTAAGGTTACTTATTCAGGATGAGGCTGGTAAGTGGATTGGTCAGAACTCAATAAAAAAGAATTGGGGTGTAACTAGGACTTGCCTATTGCTGGGTCGGAAGATTGTAGGTAAATGTATGATGGGCTCTACTGCTAACAAATTAGAAGATGGTGGTGCTGAGTTTAAAGATATATTCTACGACTCTGATTGCGGAGAGAAAGATTTAAACGGAAGAACTCCTAGTGGTCTTTATAAGCTATTTATCCCTGCTTATGACAACTTAGAGGGATTTATAGATGAGTATGGTAACTCAGTAATAGAAACTCCAGAAGTGCCTATTATGGGTATTGACGGAATGGATGTAGACTTAGGGGCTAAGGACTTCTTAGAAAATAGAAGGGCAGCTTTAAAGAATGACACTGCGGCTTTATCGGAATTTAAAAGACAATTTCCATTTACCATCGAAGAAGCTTTTAGAAATGACTCACAAAGTTGTATATTTGACGTAGAAAAAATTTATCAGCAAATAGATTTCAATGAAGTTAACGATGTAAATGTAACTAGGGGTGAATTTGTTTGGAAGAGTGGGGTTAGAGATAGCGAAGTCGTTTGGCTACCTCATAGAAAGGGTAAGTGGCTTGTTAGTTGGATTCCTGAGTTGGAACATCAGAATGTTATCGGAAGTAGGTATAACAAGAAATTCCCAGGACGCTCAAATGTTTTGGTCGCTGGTTGTGACCCGTATGACCATGACACTACAACGGACGGTAGACGCTCAGATGCTGCTGCCCATGTTCTTCACAAGTTTACTATGGGAAGTGATGCTTCTATGCAGTTTGTTTGTGAGTATATTAATAGACCGCCTAAAGCTGAAATATTTTACGAAGACATGATTAAGATGTGTGTCTTTTATGGTTGTCAAATATTAGTAGAGAACAACAAGGTAGGTATATTAAAGTACTTCGAGAATAGGGGATACTACGAGTATTTAATGGATAGACCTGATATGACTCATACAGAATGGAGTAAAGGAAAGCAAAAGACTAAGGGTATTCCAGGTTCAGGAGCTGCTGTAATAAACGCTCAAGCAGAAGCATTAGCTACTTATATTTATGATTATGTAGGCTTAAATTTAGAAACAGGAGAAATGGGTAAGTGTTACTTCAATACTCTTCTTGATGATTGGAGTAGATTTGACATAACAAATAGAACAAAATATGATGCTAGTATATCTTCATCTTTAGCTTTACTAGCTTCTCAGAAATATATAAAACCAAAAAAGGAAGTTAAAGTTTACTCTCCTTTTGTTAGAAAATATAGTAATAAAGGTATGTTCAGTAAAAAAATCGGAAGATGATAAATAGGAGTAAAAAAGATTTAAACGGGTATCCATCCCCTCTGTCTAGCAACGAAGAAAAAGCCGACAAGCAGTACGGTCTTGAGTATTTCAAAGCTATGTATCACGAGTGGGATAAAGGAGGAGACAACTCTTTACAAGATAGAAAGGCTAGATTCATGCGTAATAAAAGATACGCGGAAGGAACTCAAGACGTAGGGAAGTACAAAGACTTACTAGACAACGAGGGAGATTCCTCTTATCTTAATATTGACTGGACTCCTGTATCTATTATCCCTAAGTTTGTTGATGTTATGGTTAACGGAATGGTTAATCAAGAGTACGACATTAAAGCTAAGTCTATAGATGCCATCGCTTCAGATAAAAGGTTAGAAGAGAAGAAGAAGATGTATGGTAATATGCTTACTAAAGACTTCTTAGAGTCTATGGAGGATGAAACTGGGATTCATTTAACTAAGAAAGGATTTGTAGCACAGACATCTGAAGAGATTGAGATGTTTATGGCACTAAACTATAAGCAGTCGGTAGAGATAGCTTTAGAGAAGTCTATTGAGTTTACTTTAGATGTTAATGACTTCAATGAGGTTAAGAGATTAATGATTCGTGATTTAGTTGTTCTAGGGCTTTGCGCTGCTAAAACTGACTTGTCTCCTACGGAGGGGATTAAAATTAGACACGTAGACCCTGCTAATTTAATCACTTCTTACTCAGCTAAACCAGACTTCAAGAACATACGACACGCTGGAGAGGTGTATTCTATCACTATATCTGAACTTAAGCAAATGGCTGGTAATGAGTTATCTGAAGAGGATTACATTACAATAGCTAACGAATACGCTGGTAAGAATAACAACCCTCAAAACTTTAGTACTTCTGCTTACTTTGAGAGCACTGTAGATACTTACGCTTACGAATACGATAAGTTTAGCATCAATATACTAGATGGAGAATTTATTACGGGACATAAGCTTAAATACGAAAAGAAAGAGAATCAGCATGGCGGTTTCTCAGTAAATAAAAAGAAGAGCAATTACAAGTCTCCTAAGGAATCCAAATACAAAAGAGAAGATTTATCTCAAGAAGTGAAGGTTGTTTATGTTGGTAAGTACATTGTGGGTACAGACTATATCTTTAATTATGATTTAATGAAGGATATGCCAAGAAAGAAATCAAATCTTTCTGAGACTAACCTATCTTATGTTATATACCAACCTAACCTTTATAGAATGAAGTCTCGTTCTATGGTTGATAGAATGATTCCTTTCGCTGACCAGATTCAATTGTCGCACCTTAAGATTCAACACATCTTAGCTAAGGCTAGACCAAAGGGTGCTGCGTTTGAGATTGGTTCTTTAGAGAATGTGTCTAAAGGAGACGGTGGTACATTTACCCCGTTAGAGTTACAGGAAATCTATGACCAAACAGGTAACATATACTACAGACGTATAGACGATGAAGGTCAAATGACTGGAGCTGTACCTATTACAGAACTAGAGAATGGTATTGGCAAAGACTTCGGTACTTTAATCCACGTATATAATCATAATATGCAAATGATTAGAGATGTAACTGGAGTAAACGAAGCTAGAGACGCTTCCCAACCTTCTAGTGAAGCTTTAGTAGGAGTTCAGAAACTTGCCCTACTAGCTTCCAATAATGCTACTAGAGACATCAATGACGCTCACCTTAATGTTACAAGGAGAATCGCCCAGAGCATTACCATTAGAATGCAAGACTTAATAAACTTTAAAGGTCTTCATGGTATGTATGTCAACATCATAGGAGAGACATCTATGACTAGTATTGATATGATGAAGAAACTTTCTATTCACGAATTTGGAATTACCTTAGATGTAGCACCAGATGAGGAAGAGAAGCAAATGCTAGAACAAAATATTCAGGTATCTTTAGCTCAGAAAGAACTTAGACTTGAGGATGCTATAATGATACGCTCTATTAAGAATGTTAAAATGGCTAATCAAATGCTTATCTTAAGGAGAGAGAAGTATCAGCAAGAGCAACAAGCCCAAGCACAACAAGCTTCTGAAATGAACGCTCAGATACAGCAGCAATCAGCTCAACAAGCAGCTCAACTTAAACAACAAGAGATGCAAGCTGAAATGCAAATAGAGCAAGCTAGGCTACAAGCTAAAGCACAGGCTGAAGTTCAATTAAAACAAGTAGAATACGAACTGAAAGAGCAATTTGAGCAAGCTCAACACTTGAGAAGACTTAGAGAGATAGAATTAAATAATCTAGGTAAAGAGGGTGCTGCTAAAATACAGGGAGATGTTAGGAAATCTGTTCAAGAGCAATCAGCCGTTAATCAATCTAAAATGATTGAGCAGAGAGACGGAAATAGAGGTCCTATACAAAAAACTGATGAATAATATTGTGCTTAACTAAAAAAGTACTATATTTGCGAAATATACTAAGTAAATTTAATTAACATGGATAATAGAGAAGAATTAATTAAGGCACAGTTTGGGGGAGAAATAGTTAACCCTGAACAGCAACAACAAAATATTGTAGACTTAACTTCCTCAGAATCTGAGGCGGTTGAGGAAACAGTTACTGAAGCTCCAACTCAAGTAGAGGAAGGGGTATCAGGTTTAACAGAAGAGAGTTCTTTAAATACTGAAGAGACTAACACTGAGACACCTCAAGCTGAACAGCAGGTAGAGAGTGAAGGAATCAAAGAGGAAGATGTTTTGAGTTTCCTTAGCGAAAGGCTAGGAAGAGACGTTAACTCATTTGATGATTTTGGAAACGGTCAGGCAACGGCAGAAGAGTTGGAATTCGCAAGCGAACAGCTTCGAGTAATTAACGATTACGTCAAAAACACTGGTCGGTCAGTTCAAGATTACCTGAACACACAATCTGTTGATTTATCTAATTTGTCCGATGATGTCATTATGAAGGAGTATCTAAGGCTAGAGAATCCAGACTTAACTGAAGCTGAGTTAAGTGATTACATGGCAGATACTTACAGACAGAGTAAGGATGAGTACAGCGAGAGAGAATCAAATGTTGGTAAGGTTCAATTACGTAAAGACGCTAAAGCTGCTAGAGATTACTTCGACAAAGTAAAATCAGAATACGCTTCTCCTTTGGAGAGTCAAGATTCTGGTATGTCGGAAGCAGAGAAGGCTGACTGGGTAGGTAATATGGAATCTGAGGTTGACAGTCTTGAAGGTTTGTCGTTTTCGATGAACGAACAAGGTGATGAGTTTGTCTATAATTTAGATGATGATGCTCGTCAGGAAATCAAAGGTTACAATTCTAATCTAGAAAACTTCTTTGATAAGTATGTAAACGATGGTGGTGACTGGGACTTTGATAAGCTTAATACGGATATGTACATCCTAAATAACATCGACAAGATTGTTAGAGGGGTTGCTAACCAATACAAGAGCAAAGGAACAGAAAACGTTATTAACGAGATTAAGAATCCTTCCTTCAACCAAGAGAAGAGGGAAGCTACTCCGAAGCAGGAGACAACTCTTGATATGTTAAGAAGACAAATCCTTGGATAGACCAAGGTAAATTAAAAAGAAATTATTATTTATTTAAAATTATAAAATTATGGCAACAGTAAGTTTAGGATCGTCACCAACAATGGTGCCTACTCCTTCTAATGTAGCAGTTGCAACTACATCTAATTATGTTGGTAGTGCTACTTTGTTAGCATCTTCTGATGGAACAGCAGCAAATGTACCTTTACATAAACGTGATGTAGATGAGCAACTAATTAAACGATACGGTGATCAAGGTATCACTGGATTGATGGAACTTTTAGGTTCTAAAAAAGAAACAACATCTCAAACTTTTGAGCACTATGAGGAAACTCTTCTTCATAACCATTTTGAAGCTGATATTTCTGGAAATGAATTACGAATGGCTGCAGCTTTTACTGATACAGGAAGTGCAGATACTGGTAACGTAGCGTTAAGAGATGGTGATTTAATTCTAGGTGCTGATGGTACTATGTTGTACGTAACAGCAGGATTAGCAGATAATGACTTTACAGTTAAAAATATGAATGGTGGTATACCTTCTTCTGCTTCTTCACAAGCTTATGCTGTAGTAGGTAATGCTTATGCTGAAAGAAGTGGTCAACCAGTTGGTATTACACCTCGTGTAACTCAATACCAAAACAAATGTCAGATTATTAAAGAATCTTTCACTGTTTCTGGTTCTGAGGCAACTAACGCTGTTTATGTAAAAGTTAACTCTCCTGAGATGGGTACTGGTTACTTATGGTACTTACAAGGTGAAGCTGATACTTACCAACGTTTTCAAGACTATGCTGAATTAGCAATGATTATTGGACAATCAGGTGATGGAACATTAACTTCTGATGATACTGATACTGATGGATCTTCTTCTTCGGTTCTTACTGGTATTTCTACAACTGAAGGTCTTTTACCATTTATTGAAAACAAAGGTCAAACTATGGATCTTGGTTCTTCAGCAATTACAATGGCTGACTTTGACGCTGCTGTTAAGTCTTTAGACAAATACAGAGGTTCAAAAGAAATGGCTCTTTATGCTGGTATCAACTTATCTTTAGATATTGATGACTTATTAGCTGCACAAGGAGCTTACGCTGCTG
>Ga0098056_1001026_pt1 | contig 11341 bp, 9 predicted proteins | sample 17BtaG_FD_92583 | JGI IMG/M metagenome (GOLD analysis project Ga0098056, IMG submission 92583) | Marine viral communities from the Subarctic Pacific Ocean - 17B_ETSP_OMZ_AT15314_CsCl metaG | ecosystem: Environmental > Aquatic > Marine > Oceanic | place: Subarctic Pacific Ocean | collected 2015-01-18
CTTCCAACTCCCGACTTCTCTGCCGACAACGGACGAAACTACATGCGTGAAGTTTACTTCCGCTGCTCTCGTCAGATGAAGACAATGGGCCCTGTTGACCTTCTTCTTGGAGATGAGGCATCTTACCTCAACTACCTTGACAGTTTGGACGAGCAGGTTCGAATCATTTCTGATTCTACAAAAGACGGCGACCGTGCTCCACGGTCTATCCGCCAGGGCGTTAAGTTTCTCGATGCAGACTTCTATCTTGAAGACAGCATTGACATTACAAGCACGGCCTTCAACCAAGGCGGCGTCGCTGGTCCTGCTAATAGCGGAGTTATTTACTTCCTTAACACCGCAACTTGGCATGCCTACACATTGGGTCATGACGCTAATCGCGAAACCAAGGGCGACTTCTCAGTACGCGGACCTTTCCGTATTCCTGAGCAGGACCTCTTCCGTTACGAGATTGTCTTGAACATGGGTATTCACACCAATCAACTTCGTGCAAACGGTGCCGTCACCGGCACGGCAGTGCCATAGGGGGCTAACATGTCTGGATTTACATCAGCGGCTGGAATCAGCCCAACAACAGTCACAACCTCTGCTCAGGCTCCTCTTGGATTTGAGCTTGTTCAGCCTGACGGCGATAAGGGGCTCAAGGTCTGGGTTTACGTCTTCAATGATGAAGCGGCTACTGACTTTACCGAGGGCGCCCTTGTTCAGCGCGATGCTGCTGCTTCAACTTACGACGCAATCGTAAGCACAGGTGCGGTATCTCCTCAGCGAATCATTGGAGTCGCGCAGCACACCATTGCTGCTGGAAGCTACGGATTCGTACTAAAGCGCGGAATCGGAAAGATTCTTTGTGACGGAAACGTTACTGCAAACAGTGCAGTATGTCCCGACGCAAGCGCTGCAACGGCAACAGATGTTGCTGCTGTAACAGATGCTGCGGTTGCGGTGGCTCTTGCAGACGACACTGGTGCTGCGACTAAGGTCGATGCAATGATTATGTGTGTCGGTTAGTAATAGAAGTTACGACTACTTGGTGGTAGTGTAGGGGCGGCAGGTTTTTGGCCTCCGCCCCTTTTTTTATGAGGTGATACATGAACTTGACAGACATTCGAAATGCAATGTACGCGCAAGCGGACTACGGCCCAAAGAATAGCGAGGGCGCCAATGACAGAATGGACAAGTTCATAAACCGGGCATACAATCTTCTTTCATTAGAAGCGCCTTTTTTGTTTTTTGAAGACACTTTGAAGCTGGCTACGCAGCCGGATATTATAGCAGACAATAATAATAAAATTAGTTTTGCTCCAGATTTGACTTGGGACTCTTCGGGAACATCATTTTTCCCGGACGGATCGACATCAGCTACTTTGGAGCCCAACCCTTGGGTTGTCAAGCAGGATGCCGTGGGAGCAGGAGGGACTCTTGTAGACTGGCCTACTGACAGAAGTTGGGATGGCAGAGTTATTGAGATACAGGACTCGGACGGCAACTGGCACAGAAACATAATCAGGACCGTCTGGGATGTTAATTACCCATCAAGGGGTATAGTTATACCCTCCGGTCCAAAGCAGACCCCGGCCACTGGAAAGGTTTTGTCGTTATGGCGACCCTGGGATACGTCGCAGTACGGATCTGGCCCATTCAAATATAGGATATACACCAGAGAGTACGCACTCCCAGATGACATAATCCAAGTCAACTCAATGAGGCTTTGGAAGACAAACAATTCTTGGCCGCTAAACGTCATTGGGCAGGATGACGCAGAGAGGCAGAACCTGATCGACAGGCATACGGATGTCGCGAAAGGAATCCCTAGAGTCATATACCGCAGGAAGCACATTCAGATACAGGGGCCGAGCAGCTCTCCTGATGCAGCATTAAGCAGCACAGTGAAGCTCGGAGAATACGATGGAACTTCCGCAGAGTACCCAAGATGGAAAGGGCCTGAGCCAGCAGGTCAGTTTGAATACGTCATTACGTACACTTGGGGGAAAAGAGATATATGGTTTGAAAACCAAGGCATGGGCCTATGGAACGACAATCCCTATAACTGGAATAACCCACAATACGGGGCCGCGGCGACGTCTGCAGAGTGGGTTGATGCAACAGGCCGAAAAGGAGCAGCAAACCGCTCACAGGCCTCTAGGAATAGGTTTAGGGAGCCTTTGTACGAGAGCGCCCCGTCTCCCGTCTCCGCTCAAGTTGTTGCTACAAACGCGGCGGACACAAACCAAGAGGGTACGACCATCACTGCCGGTGGAGCAGCTGTTGTTTTGACGCTCCCTAACATTCAGTACATGCAGGGATTTATGGGTATAGGCTCTGGTCCTCTTGGCGGCGGAGGCCCTTTTGGCGGGATTCTGCCTCCTCAATACAATGAGGGCTTTGCTAGAGTTAATTCTAGACTCAGTGGATGGCACGTAAGAATTTACCGTAGACGGATTACGGCAGACTTTACGAACTACGAGATCCTTAACACAGGCACGGCAGATCCAGGAAGGGTAGAGCCCGGACAATGGATTGAAGGCCTTAAGAAGATTGATATCCCAGACGCATTCTTTTTATTGGCAGAGGTTAATGTAGACTGGGACAATCAAGGATACTTCATTGATGACGGCACCATCATTCCCGATTATCACCGTAGGCTTCGCGATACGCACGGGTATCAAACTGTCAGCATGTATCCTGTCCCGAATGAAAGGTTTGAGGTTGAGATCAGATGCGTCAGAAGACCGAGGGAATTAAAGGACGGACAAGACGTCCCATTGATTCACGCGGAGGCCTGCGACCTTCTAGTTGACCGAGCGCTTCAGTTGCTGTATGAAACAGAGGGAAACATTAATATGATGCGGCTTGCTAAAGGCCGATACGAAAGAAACCTAAATACGCTTTCAAAAAGGTATGGGGACTTACGCAGCGCCGCTGTTCCAATGTTAAAAAGACTTTCAAGGGCTTCGCCGGGATACAGGACTAGCGTTCAGTACAGACAGTGGTGGAACATGCCCAATTCTTAATAGGAGAAGATATGTCAAGTGAAAAAATTAAGGCCGGTTCGGTCTATCGCCTAAAGAGGGACGATGGGACTGTCGAAGAGTTTTTGTGCTGGTCAACAGTCAGCCGCCCAGGGCACCCTATCTCAGGGTGGATTCAGAGATTTGGTCATGCCAAGCAGGTAGTAAAAGAGGGGACTGAGTTACACAAAAACCTTGAGCTTGTGAAGCCTGAGGTTGTGGCCCCTGTAAAGAAAGCTCCCGTAAAAAGAGCTGCTAAAAAGTCTACTGCTAAAAAGGCGACTGTTAAATCAGAAGTCAAGAAGTCGGAAGACTAGATGGCCGATCGCCGGGCCGTAAATCGCTCGGGACTGCTCAATATACGGGCAGTAACGGGTAAAATATTCTCTCCGGACTCTTTGGCTAATAAGATCCAAAACATGTCGGAGACTGCTCGAAGTACGCTTAAGAGCATCAAGGGCCCGGCGCCCTACATCCCCTCTTACGGAGATCAGATACCCCAGCCGTCGTATAAGTCCATCAAAGGGCTGTATCACGGGACGCTCAAAGATGGCGAGAAAGAAGTGCTTCTTGCAGTCGCTCATAATGGTACATCTTATCTGCTTCTGGAGTTTAATGGATGGAGCCGCTCTTGGTCAACCGCACACCAATGGGCGCCTGACGAGCCACTCAGCAAGTATCCTGAATTCCCTACACAGTTTGAGCAGTGCCCAAACGGAATCGTTGTCATAAGCCAGCACGACGCGACCCCTAGATTCTATGACGAAGACGGTCATTGTGCCGTATTAGGGTATCACAAAAAGCCGGGAGCTCCATCAATCATGGGCCCAACCGGATACAAGAGATATAATTTTGCAGGATTTAGTAGTACTGATGACTTTGAGGCACGGACCCCAAACATCGGAGGGTTCTCTGTAGACGGAAACATATATAGCCCATGGAATTATTCCGGATCAAACGCAAAGAGCCAGATGCACACCACATTCGGGTACGGGAGAATAGGCACAACGTACTCAGACGGCACAGTTGAAGCTGTAGACGGCCTGTCGAAGACCGCCGCCGACAACGGGTTTGCCCCTGGTATCCTTTTGTCCGGAGCATACAACGGGGCCGTTCAATGGGTTGACATGTATGGGAATTTTAGCGCACTGTCGCCTAGAAGCAACACAATACAATACACGCAAACGTCTAGCTACTATCCAGACAATCTCCCTACTGTCCAAAAAGAAGTATACGGCGACCAGATTGCTCAGCCTCCAGAGAATCTGCTTAAGCAAATAATGTGGCAGAACGTGTCTGCGTGTTTTGAGTCAGACTCTAACGGAAAGACGGTCGCGAGGAACGTGTATCGGACAAAGGATATAAAAAACAGTGAGTCTGCAACTCAATTGTTTCTTTTAAACACAAACGCGGATGGCGGAGTTTTTGATTTTGCAAGCATCCCTGACAACCAAACTGAAGTGTTTGTTGACAACGCTCCAGACGGATGGCTGTCTCAAAAGGCCCCTGACGTAGTTCCTATGCAGCGGTTCCGTCTTTGCAGGCTTGCGTTTGGAAGAATGTTTTATGCAAACTCTCCTAATGACTCAGGACTTATAAAGTATTCTATGAAGGGCCGATGGGGCACCATACTTAAAGAAAACATGTTCTACCCAGACCCAAACGGGGGTCCGATTACAGGAATGGCGACTGTAAAAGAGGGGTTGCTAGTTTTCACAGAGTCTTCTTCATTTCTTATTACGGACACCAGCCAAGAGACTGGGTATGCGGTAACAACGTTAAGCACCACTGCAGGGTGCGTTGCTCCCAGCTCCATCTCCACCACTGAGAATGGTGTTACTATTTGGCTCGGCAGGAATGCATTTTATGCGTACCAGGGCGGAAGTATTGCATACTTCTCAGAGTCTATCAGGGATGACCTTAAGTTCCTTAACACATCAAGGCAGGCGCAGGCGACGGCGTCTTGTGACGTAGCGACGGGCGAGTACCGATGCTGGGTTGCTACCAACTCCTCCCGACTAAACGATACTTGCTATATATACGACGCAAGGCAGCCAAATACGGGATGGCGAACTAGGACTGATATTAAGGCGACATCTGTATGCGTTACAAAAGACCACCGAGGGTATATGCTCGCCGCAGGCAGTGTGGGCACGGAGCCCGCCTCAACACCGGACTCTGTATACGTGCTCGACAAGGAGGTTCCGTCCACTGTGTTTGCAGGGCCGCCTAAAGAGTTTGTTATAGAAACGAACTGGCTTTTGAACGAAGACAACTTTGACTCTAAAAGTCCTTTGACCGTATATTTATGGATGGTTGAAACGTCCTCACAAAGCTTGGATGTTGAGGTATACAGGGACTGGAGAAAGTCTTTAGTCCATACCGAGACCGTAAATCTTTATTACGAAAACGACCCTCCTCCTTTTTTGGGCAGTGCAAAGCTTGGATCATCTACTGTTAGGGCGAACCGGCCTTTTTGGTGCAAGGCTAAGGTGTTTGTTCCAAGCTGCGAAGTCTTTAAAATAATACTTAGGTCCACCTCGGAAATAGAGTTCGTTGGACTTTCCTATGAGTTTGTTCCGCACCCTGCGGGCGGGGCGAGGGTGCAGAAATGAGCTGGAAGTTTCCGGATTCAAACTTGGTTCAGACAGAAGTGGTCTCTTCAGAGGAGCTCAATAAGGGGTTCATGCCTGCAGCACAGGAGGCTCAAGGCAGGATCAACGAGCATAATTTAGCTTCTGGGGTTGTCCCCCCGGCGTCGTTCGGGGCAAACAGTTTTATACCAGATACGCACGTAGAGTAGTCTGGGGTTTGTTTGGAATACGTAAATACCCGAGGGTCAGGCCAGACTTCGGTAGAAGGAGGAAACGGGGCGACCAGGGGCGCATGGATTACGATAGATGGAGTTGCGGGACATAACTCGTATACTCAGTCCCCAGATTTAGACGGGGCGGTGCAGATCCCCATGGCCCCGTTTTATGACACAGTGGGCTCTAAGAAAGAGCCTTATCAGAGGCCTGTGGGGGAATCGGTGCCCAGGCCTATGTCTGTTAGCTTCTTTGTCGAAACAGATACTACTTTGTGGATTATGGCCACATGCCAAGCCGGAGACTTTGGGACGGCAGGTGAGCGATTTGGCTCTATGTTCTCTCTTCGGGTAAACGGCGCAATTGTTACAGAGTCTATTTTTGGGTCTGCCGATGTGCAAAACGACTCGATAGGGTATCAGAGCGGAGGCGACGTGCTGCCGGACGCAGAAAGAAAACAGGCATCTCCTTCATCAGGAACATCCTCAATCCGGTCTGGGTATCCTGTATGTTGCGAATGTGTGGTAGATGTCCCGGCAGGAGATGTTGTTGTAGAGCTTACTGCAGTAAATGTTATCTCGCTATCCGGAGACTTTGTTGATGATTTTGTTGACAGGATGGCTGTTGGTAGCAGGGAAATAGTTATTTTAAAGATGATGGGGTAGTACTTATGGGAGAAATTAACTACACGCCGTTCATTGAGGAAGAGCCGTTTAATCAAACGGGCTTGTCAGACAGGTTCGCCCAGCTTGCCCAGCAGGGGATTGACGACCTGACGGACACGGCGTTTCAGAAGGGATGCCTTTCTGAGGAGCATACACCCAGTTTCTTGTCCTATTCTGAAACTGTTGAATTCGGAACTGACGCAAACCTTACCGTATCTTATGAAAGTGACTGGGATGTTGCGGGATCTGCTCAGACCGGCCTTACGTACTGGAACGGGTCTACGAGCTCAACTCCTGTAATGAATTACCCGCCCAACGACGGAGTGTGGGGACATATACAGAACGGGGCAGGGGGGAATTTGGTGGCTACGCTTCCGGCGAGCCTAGATTTTACTCAAAACTTTAATGGAAGATACGGCGTGTCGGCTGTACTGGTTATGCTCAACGTGCAGATGGAGAGGATGGAAGTTTACGACCCTGCCAATCAAGACAATCCGGTAGCCCCTAGCGATGAGCCCGGACTGGCTGTCTGTATTCAGGTCAGCGATGACAATGTCAACTGGTATCATCTTTACCTTGGTGACAGCCAGTACACTAGCGGGTCTGCCGCAGGCAACCCTCCGTACAGGTATAGGCTTACGGAAAGAAGGCAGGGCGCGGCGGGAGTCGAGGCTGACTACACTATTAAAATTGGGTCTGACAGGAACCTTCCATCCAGAAGGGATATAAGTATCCGAACCATTATAAATCAGTCGTCTATATCAAACACGGTAAATGCTCAGAACGCCCAAGGAGGTCTTGGCTCGTTTAGATACATTCGAGGCGCGGTTTCGGTTATAAAGTCTGGCTCTGACTACAATAAAAAAGTAGTAGCTAGAATAAGGAAGGCAAACCTGACTATAATGTGCTTGCGGGCCAATGAGGTTAATCCATAATGCCGAACATAAGCTATAAGAATGCCCCCGGTTCTGGGACGCTCGCTGAAGGGCAGGCGCCTACAGGCGTAGACATATCTGAAAACTGGTATTTTCCTACGGCTACTGGAGAGCAGTCTCTGGAAGTCATAAATGGACACTTGGATCAAAACAATTTAGACGCCTCGTTTAAGTTTAACAACGATCACTTCCAGAGGGGTACTGTAAGCAGGGGCACCATGGTAGGCAGCACCGCCAATAGCGACTACTTCGACAGCATGTTTACAGGCACGTCCAATAGAGACATTGCGGGCACGTACGGTGAGACTGATGATGCAACCCTATCTCTGAGCTCTATCGTTATTCCCGGCCTGTCAGTTCGGTTCTACGTCCCGTATGCTTCGTCAAAGTGCATTCTTCAGTGGAACTTCAATCATCAAAGCGACGGTCTCTACATACTCAACGTAATAGATGGCCAGTCAATAAATGACACGTTCAACAAATTTAACTTTCCGTCATTCTTTCTGTTTGTAGATGGCGAATTGCAGCAGGAGAACTGTCGAAGGTATATTCCCTGCTTTGGCGCTAAACGTGCGTCCGGTCTCGCGAGTTCCGGGGTTGATTACGCCTACGGGCGACACTGGTCGGGCCATAAGCTTGTAACCCTTCAGAAAGGGTGGCATACTGCCAGCATAAGAATAACGCTACCATCAACACCGGGGAGCTTTGACACGGCTGCCTCTACGGTCCCCCAGTGCCGAGTCCGGACTCGGGGAATGAGATACATACTTTTCAGATAGGAAGACACCATGGGATCATTACTCGACAGAGCAAAGGCTCGAAAAAGCAAAAGCAGCTCCTCCAAAACTCCTAGAAAAAAAAGCCTTACTGCAGAGCAGCAGGCAGTTGTCGATTCTGCAAAGAGGCGTACGGACCAGCTTTTGTCTGATGCGAGAGGCTTCACAGAGGCTCAGGAATATATTGAAGAAATGAAGAGAGACTCTCCCGTAAAGTATGACGCTGCGATGGCCGCTGCAGAAAAGGATCGTCAGAAGGGAGTGTCACAAGCTGTGGCGGACGCTTCTCAACTTTATGAAGCGGGCGCGATTAGAGACATGAAAACGGAGGCTGCGTCTAAGGCTGCAGGCGCGGCGGCGGAGGGCGTGGCAGCGAGGGCTGGGCTTCCGATGGCGATGCAGCGAACTGCGGGCCAGAGCGCAAAAGGCGCTGCTCGGGCTTTAGCGGACAAGAGGCCACAGCAGGACAGTATTCTAAGTGCAGACAATATAAGAAAAGGCCTTAATCTTGCAGTGACTGCTCCTTTATTGGGCCTTCCTGCATTGATCACAGAGTCCTATGCTAAGAATAATCCTAATTTCAAGGCTCTTGTCAATAGGCCGTTTATGTCACAAGGGGCAATAGACAAGGCCGAAAAGCAGGCATCTGAAGGGATGTCGGCTCAAGATCAGAGATATAAGTTAATGCTCGATGCAGTAAAAAAAGCACAGGAGAAATAGCATGGCGACGGCAAAAGGGGCTCTTGGCGGACTTGCTGCCGGGTCAAAAGTAGGCGGTGCAATTGGATCGTTTTTTGGCGCTGGTCCAATCGGTGCAGCGCTTGGGGGAGCGCTGGGCGCGGGCATTGGTGCGCTAGGAAAGAATAAGAAGAAGGCGCTACAAGACCAGCTTGCCGCTGTAAAAAGGTCCCAGCCAAAGCCCGGCGCGTTTCAGCAGGCGTATAATCGGTCAATGTCTAATGTTGCGGCGAGCACTTTCGGAACTGCGGGGCTAGAGGACCAAAAGCGAGCTCAAGACCGCGCTGCCCAGGCATCGTCAGGCGCCACCAGAGCAGTGACCCAGCAATACGGGGCGATGAAGCGACAGGCGGCCAGGCGGCTTGAAGACCAGATTGCCCAAGAAGCGGCCCAAGAAAAAGCTGCTATACCGGCCATGTTTTCTCAAGCTGCAGATATCGCAGAAAACTTGGGTGAAGATATTCGGGCCAAGCGAGCAGGGAACGAAGAAGAGGCAGTCGGAAAAGCAGCGGGTAAGAATAGCTTAACTAAACGGGCGGGAGGAATAACTGGAGAGTCTGCCGAGTCCGGCGTCCAGTTCAAGGACTCTGCCCCAGTTATCGAGGAGGATGACGTGTCTGTGACGGCTTCAAGGACCGATCGAGACAGGCCGTTTCGCGATGACCGGGCCGAAAGCGCGCAGGCGATGGAGAATCGCTTGATTAGCGACCTCAGAAACCAAGACGAGCAGGGCGGAACAAAGCGTCAGATTACTCAAAATATTGCAGAAAGGCAACGGCTTGCGCGAGCTGCAGTGGAGCAAGCCAATGCGCCCGGCGCTGTTAGCCGATTCTTCCAGAACGTTGAAGAAGACGATATTGATATCGAAAACATGTCTGATGAAGACCTGTTAAACAGCATTCAATTCAAGTAGTAGGACGGAGCCATGGCTATAAATCAAAACCAACAAGAGCTGGTAAGTCTGCTCGCCAACGCCAATCGCAGAAGAATGGCTATGGACTTAAAGTCTTTTACTGGACGAGACCCTAAAATACCAGAAACAAGCAGGCAGTACCTCAAGTCCCGTATGACTATTGCTGGACTTAAGGACAAGATCGCAGAACAGCAGCTTGCTTTAGCTCAGGGAAACTACAAGGCATACATGGAGGCTTCAAAATCAATCAACGAGGACAAGCTAAAGTATGCCGTTCAAATGCAGATGAATGCGAACAACAATAGGCAAAGACAAGAGTCGGAAGTCCTAAAAAGAATGACGGACATCGAGAAAGAGCTTAACGGAAAGCTTACCTCCAAAGTATTTAGTGCAGTGGCTTCTCTTAAAAAGAAGAACTCAATTACTGAAGCTAGCGATCCCAGCTACCCAGACTCTTATACGGCCATCCAAGACGGGATGAGCGGCGTTCCTGTTGAAGATAGAATGATGTACCTAGACGCGGTAGGCAACCTTTACACTCCTCCAGTGGCCGGGGCGCAGCTGATGGCAAACATCAAAAGCGCGATGCCTCAAAGCAGGTTTGTTGCAGAGCTGGATGAGGGCGAGCAGGCTGAAAGAAGAGTTCACCGAGACCGCAATCAAATGAGGAACCTTTACAACAGGTACGCCAACAAGACAAACAAGGTCGGATTTGCTGGAGGCAGTTTTGTAAAAGGATTCAATCCAAACAGCATCGAGGCGCACTCGAAGACCCCCGGAGCTCCTCGTCTAGAAAGCGAAATCCTGAAAGAGGCAGAGTTCCAGCAGGCATCTTTTACCGGGGACTTGGCCTCGATTATGGAGCGCAGCTTTCAGAATCCTGAGTTCATTAGACTTATGGAGAGAAACGGGTTTGATCCGAGCTCTGCCAAAGAGAAAAGAAAGTTTTTTAATCTCTTGAGGAAGGGTCGGGTGCAGGGGCCTCCGGAGATTATTAATGCGGTTCAGGAAGAGTCGGCTACAGAAGAGGACGTGTTTGAGCTCTCTGAAGAAGATAAGGAATTCGCCAAGAACATGACGATGGAGGACCTTGAGGCCCTAGCGGATGACGTAGACCTTGAGGACAGGGACTCTTTAAGGGAGTACAAAGCCATACTCAAGGCATCAAACCTCAAAGAAATGAGCCCAGAAGACTACCGGGACACGATCGCCGACATCGACAATCAGATCGGAGCCATGAAAGGCTCCCCTAAAACACAGAAGCCCGCTGAAGCTCAAGACGCTACTCTGGCCGCCTCGGACGCGCCAAGCCAAGTCTCTGCCGCAGAGCAGGTGGCCCAACAGGGCGGCATGGCCGAAACTCCTGCCGCGGTCACGGAAATAGATACGTCGGACACAGTCAAGGGCATCTCTTTTGCTGACTCAACCCCTGTTGTTGAGAAAGATGAAAGCCAGATAACTATAGAGTCGGACCCTGCTCAAATGACGGCAAAGCA
>Ga0098056_1001028_pt1 | contig 11329 bp, 8 predicted proteins | sample 17BtaG_FD_92583 | JGI IMG/M metagenome (GOLD analysis project Ga0098056, IMG submission 92583) | Marine viral communities from the Subarctic Pacific Ocean - 17B_ETSP_OMZ_AT15314_CsCl metaG | ecosystem: Environmental > Aquatic > Marine > Oceanic | place: Subarctic Pacific Ocean | collected 2015-01-18
AGGAGTCGCGGGCACAGCCTTACTACCACTAGGCGGAGCGATAGCTTTAGTCGGCCTTGGTGTCGGTCTCGCAGCTGCCGGTATGGCAGAATTAGTCAAATCGTTTAACGGTTTTGACGCCACAGAGATTGTCGCAATTGGCGCTGCGATGCTCGGTTTCTCTGTCTCGCTCTATGCGGTGGCAGCAGCAATTGCTGCGTTCGCGAATCCGCTGACAGCCGGCGGTGCGCTTGTCCTTGCCGGTGTTGGCGTTGCGATCGGAGGCCTCGCTTACGCATTTGGTAAGTTTAAGGGCAAAGATGATGGTATCGATGATTTAATTCCGGTAATGCAATCAGTAGGCAATATTAGCCAAGGTCAGTTTGAATTAGCACAAAAAACGTTCGAATCAATAAAGAAATCAATTAACGCCACTGAAGTCAACAAAATGGAAGGCTTAGGTAATTTATTTGGTGATATTCACATTCATTACATTCAAACTGCCACAAGGGTAAGTTCTGGCGCCGCTACAAGAGACAATGCCGCCGGCAATAACCGTTCTTCAGCAGAAAGTATATCACTTAGCGTAGATACTCCGATTCACATAGATATTGGAGGCCGGCCGCTTGACAAATATATTCTTAAACTAGTTAGCGAGAGTGAGACGTCTGAGATGAGGGCCGCTGTGCAAAAGCAAGGCGTAACCCCGTAATAAAGGAGTATAAGTAATGGCTGATGATAATGATACATTTGGAGAAGGTAGTAACTACTTTAGTTCCTTTAAAGTCGGTGGGGTTAAACAGAACATATATGGCCCCTCAGTCAAGGGTGTTCCAAATCCTGGTGTAAGAATTGAGCCTAAAACTGATGCTCAAGGCAAGCAATTATATGACCTCGACGGACAACCATCAGTAAATATTATCCAGCAGCCAGCTTTTATAGACGGCTCAGATGCATTGGCAAATCAAGGCTTTACGATCTCTTTCCAAAGTGTTATTAATAAGAAAACGACCGTTTTTAAAGCTTTCGTGACGGCCTTCAACGAAACATATAATTCAAATTGGACCTCTGAAGAAGTTTATGGGCGAGCCGATCCGATTTATTTGTTTAAGAATACAACTAGAAACATTACGTTAGCTTTTGAGGTACCTGCATCAACCGAAGGCGAGGCTTATGAAAACCTTACCAAAACTCAAGAGTTAATTCAAAAATTATACCCAGCGTACACCAACGTTCAGCGAGCACAAACAATTGCTCAATCACCGCTTGTTAGAATGAAAGTGATCAACTTAACTCAACGAGCCGCCGGCGACTATGGCGCGAATTTAGGGGTTTCGCCTCAACTTATGGATGTCACACCGGACGCTTCGGATGGTATTCTTGGCATTATTAAAAATGTCAGCGTTAATCACCACCTTGATGACCCAAACACGGGTGTCTTTGAAGTTGCTAATGGCACGATATTACCAAAATTGATTGAAATACAAATTGAATTTGGAGCAATTCACGAAATGCCGTTGGCACAAAGAGAAGAGTGGGATGCCCAAGCTTTTGAGCAAGGTTTTTCACAATTTCCTTATGGACTCACTTCCCCAGCCGGCCGCTCTAAAGAAGAAATCAAGCGAGAAATAGACGAAGCACACTCAACCTGGTCCAAAAACTATCAAGATGAAAGAGAATTAGAACAAGAAAGAGAGCTAGGCGATCAAGCAATGGAAAACGCTGAAGCAAGATATGCCGGTCTTTTCGGAAAAGCAAGATTCAATAAAGATAAGAAGCGCCTTCAAAATGGTAGTATTAAAAATGATGAAAAAAGAAGATATTTGCAAGAAGCGGTTATTGGCGAAGAAATGACGAGAGGTAATGCAGACAGTAGCGATTATGGCACATATGCTGAAGACAATTCTGATTTCTATGATCGTGCGGAATATGACGCGTATGGCGAGATCATAAACTAAAGGGAAACAAGATGCCAAGATATACAGGAACACAAATATTCACCAACACAGAAGAGTTTTACGAGTTTCTTCGCAAGAAAAGAAATAGCCCGAAAGCTATTCGTATGTACGAAACTCAGAGGTTATATAACCCAACTGTTGGAGAACGTGCTAATTTGACCACAATTAACCACTTATGGAAGCTTGGGGACAGGTTTTACAAATTGGCAGCAAAATACTATGGTAACTCACAATATTGGTGGATCATAGCTCAATATAATGGCATGCCAACGGAGGCAGACGTTGTTCCCGGTGATGTTATAACAATACCAACAAACCTAGAAGAGGCTTTAACTACCTTGAGAGCCGTGTAATAATATGTCAATACCCGCCACACCAAATAATACTGCTTCAGCTGTTGAGAAATGTAAACAAGACGCCATCTCAACGGAAAGGGATTGCACAACAAGGGCTGCGTCTGTACCAGATGATGGGCAATTATATGATTATCACGCCGCCCATCATGAAGGTGTGCTGCGAAAGTACGATCCTGACCAAGATCCATATACAACTGAAACTGATCCCATAAAATCCGCCATACGCGAGGATGTAAATGAACGCTTTTCTGATGATGGCTCACTAAGTTTCGCAGAGGCTGCTGGTGCAGTGTGGGTGTCCGCAAAAGTCGGCTTTGAAGCCTCGCGGGCGCTCTTGCCGGGCGGCGGCTTGGAAGAGTCCTCAAGCTCCACAGTTCGAAGAGGGATTACCAAGTCTAAGGCTATCAGAGTGGCTTGTCAAGCCGTAGGTTCTTATAAGCGCGCCGAATGCGAAGCACCGTACAACGAGCCTGATCGCGTAGACAGGTTGGGCCGTGGCACCCGTGATCTTGTCGCTGAACGAGGGAGCGCAGCCGCTATACAAAATGCAGCCGGCAACATTGCCGAGTGTATGAAAAATCTTAGCAAAGCACAAGCGGCCCTGAAAACGAAGTTCGATACTTTTGTTAACTCTATGGCAGCCCCTGAAAATATGGGATTTAGAGCAGAAGAAATAGGAGCTTGGAATTCATTAAAAAAGGGTGAACTCAATGCAGGCTGGAACGAGTCCGATGATGGTGGTACGTACAATGCTGGTGAATTGTTGAAGAGTTGGACGGGCGATGGCGGAGATTGGTATGCGGCCCTTAGTCCCTACCGGCGCCCAGCGGGAATCCCTAGTTATGATGCAGAAACAGAAAAGTTTAATCTTCAAGATCCTTTAGGCGCCGGTGAAACGGTGGCAAAATCTGATTATCCTGTTGGTTGGGTTACGATGTTGAGTGTTTTGATTGGACAAACAAATAAAATAATCGAGAACACAATCAGCGAGTCACAAGCTCTAACCGTAGGCACGGACCCAGGCGGATCATTTGCTAAAGGTGTGATACAAGCCCATATCGCCGGCAAAAGTACTTCCCAGGAAACTGGTGAAACAGGCATTATAACGAATCAGGCTTATGGTCCACACCTTTACAATTTAGTTAAAAATGGTGGTGGCTGGTTTAATCCCCAGCAGAGCGATCAAGATCCGGCAAGAACTGTTCCAGATGGTGTTGACATGTCTCCCACAACGCCAAGTTCAATATGCAATGTTTGCAAAACCGCCGCGCGGATACTGCAGAACATCGAAGGTATTCCAAAAAAGCAAGGTATTTATTTAGATGCAAACTTAGGTGGTATATGTGAATTAATCGATCAAATCACTAAAGATACCGAATGTATAGTAGAGAACTACCAGGATCTCTTAGATGAAGAAAATAAATTAGATGAAGACATTAAAGATATGGCCGATGACCTCGGCCTTGATGAAGATAATCCAGCTGTACAAGATGCTATCGCTGCCATTGCAGCCGAAGGCTTAACTTCTGATTATTTTAATAGCTCAAAAACCATTTTTAAAGAACAATGTTGGCTTCTTGCGTATGTTGATTCTATTGCAGAATATAAAAAATATGTTTTAGATAATCCAATAAAAGTCACCGACACAACCTTTCAAGAGGGTACTGCGCACAAGCGCTTACCATACATCCCAACAGCAGATAAACTTACAGCAGCAACATCTAAAAGCACTGGCGATAACAACAGTCACAATGCTTCGCTTTTAATAGACGGAGACCCATATGGGTTTCTCAACCACCTGGTAGTTCCCGAAACAATAGGCAGTTTGATGGATATGAAGCCCCACGAGATTTCAGGGTTACAGCCCAGGATAAGGCTTTTTAAGATTGAATATGATATGAACGGGGATGATCTTTATGAGTATGAAATACCATTTGATTCTCACTTTACCGGTTTAGAATCAACCACTCTTGGTGTAAAGCCGTTTCTAAAAAGAGGCGCCCGCGGTACTGGCGTCGGTATTAAAAGTTTTAACTTTGTATATGACGGTACCAACCCGTTCGCAGTCAAAAAAAGCATCTCAGCAAATTTAAAAATATTTGCCAACAATATGAACGAATTGTTACAAGAGAGAGGGACCATATCGGGCCGTAACTCATATGAAACATTTAGATATACCGATCTGGCAATGAAAACTGGAAAATCAATAGGAGCCGACCGGGCGGACATATGTCTTGATTTAGATAAAGAAAACACTGTTCGAGCGCCCCTAAATTTCAGATTAAAAGCAAACATAGGCTGGGCCAAACCACAAACCCAAGGAGCCCTTTCAAGCAATGTGTATAGTGCACTAGACGATTCATATGTCACTCTTAATCTGACCCCAACAGTTCATAACTTTGAAATAGATGAGCAGGGAAGAGTGGTGTTCAACATTAATTACCTGGCTTACATTGACGAGTTTTTTGATCAAAGTATGTTTAATATATTTGCTAATGCTGATTTTAGTGCTGGGTTTGGTGGCCCGTTATTGGTTTCAACTTCACGACACATCAGAGATATGCGTGTTGAGACAATTTCAAAAACCTGTGGCCAAGATAAGAGAGAAACAAGACTTGAAGAAGATATGGACTTGGTTAAGAAAGAAACCACAAATAGTTTATCTTATCTGGTCACGTCACTGATAGATCGAGACAAGATCTATTATGTTAACCTACCGTTCGAAAAAGTGCGCACTTTTAATATGTTTGGTCCGTATAGAGACTACGAAAAGGTAGCAGCAAATATATTTAATCCGGATGATGCCACTAATAGTATTATAATGAATAGTGAAGATAGTGACGCTCAGATTTACTCAGGAATATCAGACGCTATGAGATCCTTTGAAAGTGCATATAGCGAAACTGATGGAGATAAACGAGCCGAATTCACAAAAAACATATCGGCCTCCATGGTTGGGGCCAATCCAAACTTGAACTCACTGGGCTTCTTCTACCTCAGTGATCTTGTTGATATAGTCTTAATGAACATTGATGAAGAATTAGGCAAATTACCAAAAGAATTAAATGAAAGATTTGTAGGTGACAACCCAAGCTTAGATAAAGAAGATTATTTTGTCACAGATGAGCAAATATACGAAAAACAACACTTATTTAGAAGAACAAAAAAGAATTTTGAGAGTCTGCGAATTATATTAGGGCCTGCTGAATTTTTTACCAAAAGGTCAAAACAGGATTTGCAGAAAAGGCTGAGCGTATTTGTTAATTTAGGAGATGTTCCGATATCTGTCAAATACTTTGTAGAATTCTTGACAGATAAGATGCTAGCTTCATCAAAATCTTCATATTCATTAACATTGTTCTTAAATGATTTGTTAAACAATCTAACAAGAGATTTTCTAAATAATGATGATTGTTTTAAATTTTCAATTAAACAAAAAACAAGAATTAACCAAACTGCAGTAACGGCGTATGGTTCCGCTACAAAAGTCACCGATCAGGTTGCATTAGATCCTATTACGAACAGGATTATTGATAAAAATATATTAAAATACCCAGATAATCTAGATTATGCATTTGCTGAAAGAAGAATACATCGAAACGATTTATCGCAAGCAATCTTAGATGTATCGGGCCCCCCCGGTAGCGCAATAACAAAAATAGGCGTCCAGAACGAATTCAACTGCTTTGTATACTTTGCTGCCAGGACACAGCCTACTGAGCTAATGAGAGGAAAGAAATACCAATGGACAGAAGACAGAATAACATATCCCGGCGATCATGAGCGAGGCATATTTCACTACTTATTAGGAAGAAACAGGGGTCTTATAAAAAATATTAAACTTTCAAAAACAGAAACAAAAGGTTTAGCAGAAGTGAGATTTGAGACTAATGGTTATGACGGCCTAGAACAGCTGAGAGTTGTATACGATGTAGAAATTGATTGCTACTCAAACGTTAACACCTTCCCGGGCACCTATATCTACATTGATCCGAACGGGTTTGCTCCGGACGACTATCCTGGAAAATTCAGCTTGACAGACTTGGGTGTGGGAGGTTATTATATGATAATCCGCTCAGAGCACGAATTTGGTTCTGGCTACGCTAACACTAGATTGGTTGCCAAATGGGTACATTCAATAGAGAAGGCCCTAGAAATGGAAGAGTGCAGAATTAAAAAGGACAAAGAAAGCGGGAACGGTGTCGAGTTTAACACGCGCTGTAAATATTACACAGATAGGGAGTCACAGGCAAAGACCTGATAAGTTAATAAATGTCAGAATTTTATATACAAGATAATCGCGAATCAACTAAAAATGCATTCAATAAAAAGATCATTTACAAGGATGCTGTAAATAACGCTAATGGTCGCGACCACAACAATGTTGTTAATTTTAATTTTGGTGAAAAGGTATTGTATGGTCGTATAAAAAGAAACGGAACCCCCATTTGTATGATTGAGAGACAAAACTTGAGACCGATAAAAAATTCCGCTGATCCTACGAAAAACCCACTGTTCGCAATGCACTTTGTGGTAGATGTTTTCGATGAGATGTGCCTACAATATGAAAAGTGCGTGCAATCAGGACAAATAAGAGCGGATTCTGAATTTTTATCAAACCTTAAAGCTTACAAAGCATACACAAACCCCATTGAGGCATACAACTCATATCGCCAATATTATGATAATCGTTTGGCCGGCCTGTTCAAAAAGAATAACTACGCACCTGAGAACTTTTCCGAATTCGCCGAAAGTATAGATAACATTTTAAAGTTCGTTTCTCGTGAGGTAAGGTTTACGTTACCAGGTTTTGTTAAGTCAAGAAATAATAGCATCCTAACATCTGCGATTGCCATAGAGGTTGCAAACAAAGTAAAATACAGCAACGACGACGATAAGATCAGTAAATTTATAATGGATCCCAACTGGGAGTTTTTTGTGCAAACTTGCGATTCATATGGATTTATGATAGATCTTAATATTCCTTGGAGAATAGTTGCCGATTTGGATTCAAAAATTATGAAAAGCAGATCCGCACAATTTGGCGCCACCAATGTGACATCTATGTTAAATGACTATTACAACACAGCCCACAGTTCTCATTTCATAAATTTTGTCAGTGACATGTTAGGTCTCTACAATTCAGTAAAGACCAAAAAAATACAGAAATATTATACTTGTGAAGATGGGAGTACAAAAACTGTATATAGTGAACCTCGCAACTATACCGCTCTTGGCCTATTAGAAGAATATGGTACTGATTACTTTTTAAAATTGTATGCCACATTTAGAATATATGAAGAAATACCAAATGTCAGTGAGGTTGCTCGCAATAGGCTAATTGGCGAGATCTTGGGGTACTCAAAGCTAGACGTCGCGGGCATTATAGAAAATTTTGAAATTTTAATCAATAAAGAGTTTGACAAAGTCGGATCTTTTAGTTATATTAGTAAAAGCAAGAAAGCTGTTGAAAAATCTGATTTTGAAAGCGGGGAAACAAGTGCTATTTCAAGCTATTGATGATAAGAATGAATGCATCGGCATATATGCCAACGGAAAACTTGACTTTAAAAACATCCCGGAAAACCTGACCAAGACTTGGAAGTACAGCGGCTCAGTGCGGAATGATAAAGTTGAATATGCGTGGCTGTACTCGGGTGGCAAAAACTTGCAAGAGTGCTGCCCAAATGAGTATATTGAAGAATTGACGAGTGCACAAAAAAAGATGCGTGCATATGTGAAATCCTTCGAGATAGCAAGAGTTAATCTTCGCGATCATTGTGTTTTTGAACTTGTGCCTCATGATTTTTTAGTAGAATTTTGTGAGATTAAAAACAAGATTACCCAACACGTATTTGATTCATATGATAAGCCCTCGAACTACGGACATTTAGATTCAGTCCAAAAGTTACTGCACAAAATACGTTACCAAGGCCTCAATATAGACGCGTCTGATTGCAAGCACTTGATGACCTCGACCATTCACCGGAACAAAATCCAGCAAATGAAAAAGTATAATTTTATAGATTATGATCTTTTCGGCACTGTCACTGGGCGCCTGACTACAAAGCAAAACTCCTTTCCTATGCTGACCCTCAAAAAAGAAATTAGACAAATTGTAAAACCAAACAATGATCTGTTCATAGCTCTTGATTATAATGGCGCTGAAGTCCGGACCCTTTTGGATCTACAAGGTGCAGAACAGCCTATGGAAGATATCCACAAATGGAACAGCAAGCACCTTTTTGAACAAGAGGTAAGTCGGGAAGAGTGTAAGGTGCGCTTTTTCGCGTGGTTGTATGACCCGGATTCAACTGAGATAAGGACAGATTATTATGATCGTGAGAGTTTGTTAGATAAATGGTATGATGGAACTTATATCACAACACCATATGGTCGGCGAATTGAAGTTGAGAAGAGAAAGGCATTTAACTATCTGATCCAAAGCACAACAGCGGATCGTGTGCTTGAAAAGGCAGTTAAAATTGATGATGTGCTTGATGGCCATGAAAGCCATGTATCGCACATTATACATGACGAAATTGTTTTAGACTATAGTGATAGCGACCGGGATCTAATTCCGCTAATTAAAGAAATTTTTGAAGACGGTTATATGGCCAGCGCAAGTGGCGGGAAGGATGGGTACAATCTTAAAGAGTTGAACATATGATTTCAATTATTGGCCTAGGAAATGCAGCCTCATCGGTTGCAGAACTTTTCTCGGAGATCAAGCAATATAAAGTGTACAAGCTCAATTCAAAAGTTGAGAAGAATACAAAATATAATTTTAAGCTAAAATCATTTGACAACCCTGAAGAATACGAGTATAATATACCTAACCTTAAAACGTTCTTTAAAAGCATTAACGATAATATACAATTCCTTATAATGGGAGGTTCGCTGAGTTCTAACTATGCATTAGGGGTTCTCGAACAACTGAGAGACAAAAAGGTCGACTTAATCTACATACAGCCTGACACTGAGTTGTTGACAGGGATCCCTGTTCTTGTAGAAAATACGACATTTGGTGTTTTGCAAGAATATGCTCGGTCAGGTCTTGTAAACTCGATCACTTTGATTTCCAACTTGTCTATTGAGGAATCGTTAGGAGATATCAACATCAAAAACTATTACGATTCCTTGAATAACTTCATCTTCTCTACAGTACATCATTTGAATTATTTCACACACTCAGAGCCAGAGATTGGCCAGGTATCACGCCCAGCAGAGATAAATCGGATCCGTGCTGTAGCAGGGCTCAACATGAAGAATATTGAAGAAAAATGGTTTTTTAACCTTGACAGCCCGCGGGAATTATGTTATTATTTAGCTATCAATACAGAAAGATTAGAAACAGAGGGAGGATTGCACAAGAAGATTGTCGATATGCTTAAGCAAAAGCCTAAGAATGCATTTCGTAAAATTTCATATGCAATCTATGAGACACCCTACAACGACTTTGGGTTCTGCGTTGCCCATACTAACGTAGTACAAACCAAAAAAACTCTTGACAAGCTTGAGCAAGAGTGATACATTAGATGCTGTGGAACGCACAGTATACTTTACAAACAAATAGGAGAAAAAACTAATGTCAATCAATATGGAACTAATGAGAAAGAAACTTGCCACACTTCGTGGTGAGGGAACCAAGGATGCAAGCTCACCTTGGTTTAAGCCAGACGAGGGCGACACTGATATTCGTATCGTGCCTTCTAGTGATGGCGATCCCTTGAAGGAAATGTTCTTCCACTATAACGTGGGTGAGCACAAGGGCGGTGTTCTTTGTCCGAAGCGAAACTTCGGTGACGAATGCCCAATTTGCGAATTCGCTTCTTCACTATGGCGTGAAGGAGTTGACAACAACGACGATGAGAGCAAGAAGCTTGCAAAGAGCCTCTTTGTGCGAACCCGCTACTTCTCGCCAGTCGTTGTGCGAGGTCGAGAAGAAGAAGGAATTAAGGTGTACGGCTACGGTAAGCAGGCCTATGAACTTCTTCTTGGATATATTCTCGATCCAGAATACGGTGATATCACAGATTCTAAGGAGGGAACCGATATCACTCTCACTTACACCAAGCCTAATAAGCCTGGTGCATATCCACAGACGAGCCTCAAGATGCGCCGCAATACATCCACATTGTTGGAAGACGCAGAAGCGATCCCCGCCCTCCTTGATCGCATGCCAGACTTTGACGGACTTTTTGAACGTCTTAGTCCCCAACAAGTCGGTGCTATCTTGGACGAACAACTTTCCGGGGATTCCTCCGCGGAAGGACGATCGTCTACAACAGCCAAATATGGTCCTGCCAACGGTAAGAGCAGTGTTGACCAAGCATTCGATGAACTAATGAGTGGCTAATGTAAATAGGCTCTAGTGAAACCGATGGCAGAGCGGGGTTGAAAATACTCTGCCATTTTTTTTAACATCAAGGAGAAAAGATATGTTAGAATCATTGAAATCGCTGTGGGCGCGCTGGAAGGTCCAAGTAACAGTAGTGGGAGGCGCCCTAGTTGTCGCAACCGCTTACGGAACTTGTTCCTTTGATCCACAGACTGTATCTGAGGCACCAGTGGAGCCTGCGGTCGAAGTGACCACAGCGACACCTACGGTACCTGTATCAGAAGTAACTCCAGTTACTACTGAAGATGCATCTAATACAGAAAATACCACCACTGGTGAGTAAAACAAAAGCCGCTGGCAGACCGGTAAAAAGTCTGCCGCTTTTAAGGAGATAAAGCATATGAGACTCGTTCTACCAGTCCTTGCCGCGACCCTATTGATGGGTTGCGGGGATAAGGATGAAGACACGGCGGAAGATACCGCTGCCTCTGCTGACACAGCAGCAGAGTAACAAAAAGCCGCTGGCAGACCGGTAAAAAGTCTGCCGCATTTTAAACTATACTATTAAGGAGGGCACGTGCCTAAAAAAGTAAAACCAAAGGCCGGCCGCGTCGATATGCAAGATCTGATGAGGCTCGTTAACAAGAAGGCAGGCAGAAATGTTGCTCATGACCTAACAGGCGATAATCCCACAT
>Ga0098056_1001030_pt1 | contig 11322 bp, 13 predicted proteins | sample 17BtaG_FD_92583 | JGI IMG/M metagenome (GOLD analysis project Ga0098056, IMG submission 92583) | Marine viral communities from the Subarctic Pacific Ocean - 17B_ETSP_OMZ_AT15314_CsCl metaG | ecosystem: Environmental > Aquatic > Marine > Oceanic | place: Subarctic Pacific Ocean | collected...
TCCTGAAGGCGTTTGTTGGCCTTCTAATGCAGGAGGTACGGCTCACCCTGAAGTAATTTTTGATACCTACACTGGTAAAATTACACTCCTTCCATGGAATACTACCCAACCTCTCACTTATCCAGGGGACCTTCATGTTATTTTAAGTTGGAACACTTTCGTTGCTCCTGATAATCCTCCGTTTGAGGGCTTTATTGACGTAGTAATTCCTATTTCGTATGTGGCTGCCTTAACCTCTGATGGACCAGGAGACGATACGGTTACAGTAGTTAATAAAGATACAGGTACTAAATTACGGCTTCCCAAGAATTATTCAGCCTTAAGGGGAACAAAAAGAGTATCCAATAAGAACGTAAGGGGTCCGAGAACTATTGGAGCTTCTACTAGGTCTAAGGGAGTTTTACGTATCACCACTAGAGAGGTGGCTACTTCTGAAAAAATAAAACAGCGATTAAGCACTTCGTATTATGATGGATTGAGGGATCCTAACTTTACTTTTTTTAACACGGTTACCCCCGCACAAAATATAATAACTCCATATAATGATATAAATGAGTACTATGTTACAGGCTCAGTCCCAAATCGAAGCGTGTTATCTCAAAAAGGAGTAGATTTTGTTGTTGCAAATGTTGTCGGTATTAATACAAAGCCTTTTCTTTATAATGATTTTTCGTACAATGCCTTAACGGATGATAAAGTTAAAAGGAGTTTATCGACTAGAGCATTAAAAGGTCTAACCCAGGTCACTGCTATAGATGGTTCTCCTTATTTAGATAAAATAGCAACAAACATTAAAACTGCTATTATATCAAACGAGCTTCCTAGGTATTCTGAGGAAGACGTATTGCGACTCGCAAGCACTTCACGGGGAGTGAGTGTGCCTCTTTCTCCTCATACTGCTGTAAATCAAGAGAAAGCCTTTGATATTATGGTAAATAAAAGTGCCTCATTAGATTTAAATGCATACCCAAATATAGCTAATAAAAATAGAATGCTAAATTGGAAGAGCTTGGCAGAAGATCTTAATAAAAATATAAAGTTAAAGACTGCTGACGGGGTAGAGACACCGTTGTATATTCCTAACTCAGAAGTAATTTCCGTATATGATTCTACAGGTGGATCTCACGAATTAACTATGCAAGATGGTGATTACTTTACAGCCATTACTTTGTCTAAAGAGAATAGGCTTACTGTTTATTCTGATAGAGAAAAAGCAAAGGTCCTCTCTCCCGCTAATATTGCTACTGCATCTCGATTATTAAGGTCTGACGTTTATATGGATTTAACCTGTACCTCTATTGATAGCTCCCTAATTGAACTAGACGTTGATACTACAGGGGTTCGTCAAGATTATTATTTCCTTTCCTTAGATAAAAAAACTATTGAGGATGGTGTTCCTGATGGAATAGGCGTTAGAAAAACCACTGCAACTTATAATTATATTACATCTACGTCTGAGATAGATGAGTATGTAAAACATAAAGCTTTTCCTTATTTAACTGTATACATTAGAGATGACGATATTATTTTTAATCATTTAGAGTCCTCTTTAACTGCACAGGTTACGTTCAATGAGCCTAGCCTAGAGTATTTAACTAATATGGATCAAATAATATTAGCTAGAAGAATGCCGTGGTATTTACTAGTTATTCCTACGGATGTAACTGATAATTTAGAATCCCAAACAAGATCTGTAATGAACAACTTCTCTTCTAGAACTTTATCTTTAGGCTTTACTTCAAATAGAATGAATACAGACCAAGCCCTTCGGGATAATAGATTTTTAACTGAAAGTATAGCAACAACAGGCGGAATTAATTTTGAAGGTGACCGAATAGGAAGAGTTATTTACCAAGAAGCGCGGGAGTATTCAATTAATTTTACTGCACTTACAGATAGTTACAGATATCGAACAGGTGCTGAGATTGTTCCAAGAAAGCTACATCCTACAAATGCGGTTCTTAAAAAACTTAACGAAATTAAAGATGAGTTTTCCTTAACTACGCGAGATAGTATCAAATCTTATGACCTTTTTAGTAGGTTATCTCCTTCTGAATTTAGAGGTCTTAACTTAGACCAGGAAAGCACTCAGAATTTTTATAATAAACTTAGAGTAAATAAGGTAACAGATAGCACTGCTATTAATGAAGAGAAATTTGTTTCAGTAAAAGAAGTTTCTGTGCGTCCACAAACTGTTGTCGATGTTTTACCTAAGGATACTGGAGGAGTTGTTTTCACTAAACAACCCACCGCTGCTGCCGCACCTGACCCCGTAACAGCCCCAGAGGAGAGGCCAACTGGGCCTGTAGCCACTCCATAATGGCTGGAGTTGAAAGAGAAGGTGATGCCGCAACCTGCGGTGATCCAAACACAGGATCCACAACTGTTCGAGCAAATGGGAGGGGTGTCACTAGGGTTAACGTAGATGCTGCGCTTGGTCTTATTATCGGACCAGGAAGCCAGACGGTTTTTGTAGAGGGCTACAATGTTTCCCTTCCTGGAGATTCTATTTTACCGCACCCCTGCTGCGGATCTCCAGGATGTGGTGCTCATTGCGCGGCTACTACTACGTCTGAAAGCACCAATGTATTTGCAGGTGAAGGGTTTCCTACGGAGACAATCACTACCAACAATCAAGGAGGGGCAACAGAAGACATAGTGGTTACTACAGCAGCAGATGTTCTAATATCCACATTCACTCTTACCCCTGCTTCTATGATTACTTTTGTTACGACTGGGGGTATTGATACTGAATTAACAGAGCCTGGGGCTGTTACTGTGGGAGCTTACACCATAAGAAATATAGGGAATACTGAGACGGGACCCTTTACGGTTGGCTTATTTGAAATCCCTAAAGAAGCAGGAGAAGGTATTTATTACCTAACAGAACTCCAAGCACTTGAAGGTGTTCCTGGAGCAGTTAAGGTAGATGAGCAAACGATAGAAATAGGTCCTTATAGTTCTTATTCTGGTGAATTTACGATAGACGTTGAGTTGAGAGCCCCCGACACGTATTACTTCGCTATATTCGCAGACACTTATATTGATTTGGTTGAGCCTAATCAGGACAATACTTTCCCCGCTCAAACATTTACAGTAACATAAGTATACAAACAGAAAAAAAACTTATAAAAATTAATTAGGTTAGGTAGATAATTAAGAGGGTATTCTCCCTCATTGATAGATTTATTGGAGAAAAAATATGAATTTTAATACAAGTGTAGATAAAGATGTGGTTGATGATATCCTTGAAAGCTCATTATGGGCTAAAGCAGGTGTCAAGGTAGGAGAGAGAATTGTAGAAGCAAAAGAAGATGATGCCCCTTTAAGCGGCTCTGAAAAAACACCTAATGATGGTGAGATTGGAGACGTAGAGGCTTACTCGGACGGTGTTGCTAATGAGTACGAAGAGCCTACAACTTTAGATGGAGAAGAGGACTATCGTACCGACGAGGACGCAGAAGAAGAGAAGGTATCTTTTTCTCTTGCAGACCTCCAGGTTGTTCTTGATAACTTAGCAGACGAAGATCTTATGGAGCATGCTACAAATATGCTTGAGGTCTTTGACGTTGCTTACGAAACTCTTTCTGAAAGTGGTGACGAAGAGGAAGAAGAGGACTACGAGGAAGAAGCCTGAAGATGGAAGGCTTAGATATTGCTAATTTTGCTGAAAGCTTATTAGCTAAAGAATCTGAGAAGCTTGCTGAGACTGGTAAAACTGTCCAGTTTGCTGCGCCTCAATCCCCCGATGCACCTGATGTTTCGGAGGTTCAGGTTACAGAAGATTTTGCTAATCAAGTTCTTTCTGAAGGTAACTGGAACAAAGCCCATATTTCAGTAAAGAAAAAAGCTCAACCCAGCAGTAGAGTAGATGAAGAAGCTTTATATAAAAAAAAGCTTCTAGAGCAGTATGAAGAAAAACTTCTTGAGCTTGAGCAGTTAGTTACTGAAATGACCACTGTAGGTATGATAGGTACAGGGCCTGGAGCTTCAATGAATGCTCCCAAAGAAAGTAAAAAGAAGAAAAAAAAGGATGACAGATTTAATAAACTTAGTTCTAGAGCGAAAAGCAACTACTAGTGACAGGCCTAAAGAGCGTGGTTCGTACCATACTCTAAAAGACGGGCCTGTAACTTCTAGAAAGTCTAAGGTTAAGAATTATCCTACTATTAAGGTTGCTCTTCGTCGTGGGTATCCAGGACAGATTTTTTCTACTAAAGGCTCTGCGAGACTTTATGTTACAAGCAATGCAGGATGGGGCAAGAAAAGCTCTGGAAGGATCGCAAAGGGGTTCACACCTGGTTCGGCAACTCCTTCTTCTAAATGGGATAGTATAAAAGGTCACGCAGTTCGGACCATGAAAAAACACGGGAAGCAAAGATCTCGAAAATTTGATAAGTATGATGATAGAGCCAACGAAGTTGGTAGGGATAAAAAATGATTTTAACAGACACGTTTATTGTAGAAAATGCAGAATTAATAACAGAAGAACGCGCAGGCAAAACCGTTAGACGCTTAAGAGGTATTTTTGGGAGGTGTGACGAGAAAAATAATAACGGGAGAGTTTACTCTAAGAAGTTGTTAGAACGTGAAGTTACAAATATTACAGAGGCTATGGCCGAAAGAAGGCTGATGGGAGAATTAGATCACCCCTCTCACAATTCTGTAAAACTAAGTAATGTTTCTCATTTGATTACTGGGCTATCTTTTAAAGGCAATGAGCTTGTCGGAGAGTGTGAACTTTTAGACACTCCTTCTGGTAAAGTGGCCCAAGCTTTAGTTGAAGGCGGTGTTAAAGTAGGTATCTCATCAAGAGGGATGGGTACTTTATCAGAGCAGTCTGATGGAACTAAGACCGTTAATGAAGACTTTAAGCTTGTTACTTTTGATCTTGTTGCAGACCCATCCACAAGAGGCGCGTTTCCTGGATTAAGTGAATCATCTCAATCAAATCTAGTTGAGGAGATTGTAAAAGATACATTAGATAAAGCAGCCAAAGAAAAAGTGTTTACTACTATATTAAAAGATAAATTAAGAGAGAAGGGTGAATTTAACCAGGCTCCTGCTAAACTAATGACCATTCCAGAATTGCAGAAGAAAGCAAATAAAAAAGCGACCAAACCTACCGCAGAAGAGCCTTTCAAAAATTGGGAAGATTTCTATGGATTTAATACAGGTAAGGCTCGTCTTCCTAAGAGTAGGACATATTCTGATGCAGACACAGTTACTGCTCCCGAAGATGTTGTTGAAAATAGGTACGGAGCATTGCGTTCTATGCTATCTGAAGGTGTTAAAGATACAAACGAGTTTGATGTTATTAGAATGGCATTGACAGAGAGTAAAAAAAAAAGACAAAGCACTAGAGACTCCGCAAGAAAGAGCCTATACGCCGCCGCTAAAGGTGCAGGAAAAACTAGAAAAAAAAAGATAGATAAAGATTCAGACGCAGCGCGAGACGCTGCGATGCTTAGACTACAGAAAAAGATATGAACCTTTTTAAAAACTTAAGACTTATTCTTGAAAACACCCCCTCAAAAACCGAACTTGCAGTAAAGAAGGCTATGAAGTGGGATATAAGACCAGAGGATGAGCCTGGTATACCGCTGCCTTTTAAAAGGATTAGGGTTAGAAGAAGAAAAAAACAACAAAGTGCCAGCCTTTTATCGACACCAGGTGAAAAAAAGCTTCGTAGAAGATTAAAGAGTTCTGTTTTCTCGACAGGGACTGAGCAGGGCGCTATCCAACATAACCTTGATGCTAGGCTAAAGCGAGGAAAAAAGCGGCGTAAGGATAAAGAGGATTACGAAGATCATAGAGATAAGGATACCATGTAAAAAAAAATAGAAAAAAGTAACCTACTTTTTTTTCAATAGTAAATACTAATAGACACGGAGTTTAATTATGAGTAAATTTGATGATATTTCACAGCTTCTCCCTGAGGGGTTAACCGAAGAGACGGTTTCCGAAATTGCAGTTCTTGTCGGGGACGTTATTTCAGAAGAGGTAGAAAGTAAAGTAAAAGATTTAGAAAATAAAGTTCACGGCTTTCTTCGTATGAAAATTGATGAAATCAAGGATCATGCAATCGCAGAACTTGAGCAAGAGAATGATACGTTTAAGAATGCCCGTATTTTTGAGTCATTAAAAGCACTAATGTCTTTAGAACTAAATAGTTCTGATGATGACAACGCAGTTGCTCAAACTCGAAGAGAGTTTGAAGAAGTTCAAGAAGAGAACGAAGTTCTTGTTCGTGAGCTAAATTCAGCTTTAGTAGAGTTCTCTAAAATGGAAAACAGCTTGAGAGTCGTATCTGAGAAATTAGATATTCTTGAGTCAGAAAAACAGGATCTTAAAGAAGAAGTACTTCATCTTGAAGAGTCTGCTAAACTGCCTTTTGTTAGTAGCGAAAGAGCAGTCGTTATCTCGGAGCAAGTCGATGAAGAGGTAACACAAACAAACCCAGTTGAATCTCATGCAGTTAATGAGTTCCTCAACGAAGATATGATGGCTTTTATGCCCTTTAAAAAATAATTGGAGATTTAAATTATGAATGTTGATGTTAATGGCAGTGTTGCCAATGATACAATCGAAAAGTGGTCTCCTGTATTGGAAGGAATTGAAAGCGACTACACAAGACGGGTTACTGCCCAGCTTCTTGAGAACCAGGCAAAAGCAATTATCTCTGATCAACTTCAGGAATCAGTTGCAAATAACATCGGTGGTACTAACACTGTTGGTCGCCTAGGCACTTTCCAGAAGTTTGCATTCCCCCTTGTTCGTCGCGTTTATCCTGAGCTAATTGCCAACAACATCGTTGGTGTTCAGCCCATGCAGGGACCCGTTTCACAAATTTTCTACCTTGGTAACTCGCGTAGAGATAACGGAAACACACAGTTAGTTTACAGTAAGTTCAACCTTACTTATAGAGGTCAGGTTGCTGGCCCAATCATGGCCCAAGGTGCAAACTTTGATCTTGATGCCATGCCTGCGGACTTTGATGTTAGTGACATCATGAACAACTCTTCTGGTGATCCAGGAAACACTGTTGGTGGTCAAATTGCCGAATGGCCTTTATCAGCTACTCCTCGTCTTTCGACTGGTGTTGCTGGTGGTCCTGCGGCCCTTATGGGATTCAACGTCTCTGCTGGTGAGCGTCTTGAAGGCTCTGGTATTCCAGAAATGCTCTTCAACATCGAGCAGCAGCCCGTTGCAGCCCGTACCCGTAAGATGAGAGCCCTTTGGACTCTTGAAGCTTCACAAGACCTTAAGGCTTATCACAACCTTGATCTTGAGCAGGAGCTTACCGATCTTCTCGGTAAGGAACTTCGTCTTGAGATTGACCGTGAGATCATTGAGGATGTTCGAATGCTTGCTTATGGTGTTGGTCGTGCTGGTGGTGCTGGCGGTATTGGAGCTTGGGATGCCCAGGCTTTAGATCAAGCACAAGAGAAGGCATCACCTTCTTTCCAAGATGGCTTTGCCCCTGATTTCCAAGGTGCTAGTTCTTTCCTTTACGACTTTAGTGAGCGTTATGACAAGAACGAAGCTGCAAGTGTTTATGATAACGTCTTCCTTTTAGACTTCTCATCATCTGCTCTTGATTTTGCTCCTCAGCATGTTGGTCAGGTCTACGCTAACTTAATGGCACTTTGCCAACGAGTAGCCACTGATATCTACAAGACTACTTTACGTGGTCCTGGTAACTTTATCGTCACCTCACCTACTGTAGCCGCAATGCTTCACGCAGCAGCTAAGATGGAAGGCGGCATTGAGAGATCAGACGGTCCCACTAACATGAGTGGTGCTAAGGTAGAGTATCGAGGCAAGCTTGCTGGTCAATTTGATCTGTATATTGATCCCATGTACCCTGAGGACGAAATCCTTGTTGGTTATAAGGGCTCTAATGCGATGGATTCGGGCTATGTTTACTGCCCCTACATCCCACTCCAGCAAACACCAACAATCACTGATCCTGAGACTTTCCAGCCTCGTAAAGGTATCATGACTCGTTATGGCAAAGCTGCTGTGTCTCCATCATCTAGATTCTACAGAATCATTAGACTTGTTGGCCCCACTGCTAACTACTTATTCACACCATTCTATCAGGTGAAGAATAACGCTTGGGTTTAAGTTAGCTTAAATCACAAATAAAAAAAGGGGGTGAGGATTAATCCTCGCCTCCTTTCTTTTTTTCTTTTAAAATATTAAATGTATAAATATCAAAGCAAATGTAAGTTTCGAATGCTAACTACTATAGGGGATAAAATTTTAGAAATTCGACCAAAACAGATTATTGAATCTAATGTAGTAATAGATAATAACTACTTAATTCCACTAAATAAGAAGAGCGATCCCCATTACAAAAAAGTAACTACGGATAAATCATATGGAAAACCAGCCAAATAATCACCCCGCAATCCCAAAACCTATTGTCAATGGTTATGGGGCAAGCTTTGGAGTTTATGGTGGGGATAAGCTCACTGAGTATGCTCCTCCAGGAGAGATAGATACTCCCTCACTTAATCGTCTTAGGCTAGAGGACGCAACTGAGTTTACGGGATTTGAAACAATTATTAAAGATTACATTTTGGGAATGCTTGGCTTTCCTGTTGTTAGAGTAGAGCTAACCACCTTCCAATTAAAGACTTGTGTTCAAGAAGCTATTAATAAACTTAACTATCATGCCCCACTATGGACTCTTCAATACGCTTCTTTTGATGCCTCTGCTGGGCAGAATATCTATGAACTACCTCTTTATATTCTGCATAATTTAGAAAATGTTAACTACAGAAAAAATCTTTTAACTATTCAAGCCGCTGCTGGTACTCTAGAATTTGACTTTTTCTTAAAATACTTTCAAGATAACTTCTTATTTGGAAATATGAATGTAGGTGAGTTCTATCAGATGCAACAGAACTTAGAGATGTACAGGAAGATATTAAGTGCAGACGGTGGATTTAATATTGTTGGTGGAAAATACATACAGATCTACCCTTCTCCAGTGATGACCCCAGAATCTGTTATTCTAGAATATAGAGCAATGGATTCTAATACTATACAACCTGCATATGTAAATTGGGCTCAGAAGTATGCCTTGGCTGTAGCTAAAGGAGTTTTGGGACAAATACGAGGTAAATTCGCCTCTGTTCCCTCCCCTGCTGGGGGAGCATCCTTGAATGGGGCACAACTTTTACAGGAAAGTACGCAAGAAAAAGAGGCATTAGTTCAAGAACTTCTTATGGAAATAGAAGAACCCCCTGCTTTTAGTACATTCTAATGAGCAAGGGTAAAGATTTATACAAGGTATCAACACAGATGCCTGCTATCCCTGAGTTGGAGGGAAAAAGTGAGCTTTCATTCTTTGATCCTGAAAGTGCTGATCTTAATCTATTTAATCTTGTTGATGATGAATTAATAAGAATCTCAGGATCAGAACTGCTGTTCTATAAGTACTTCAGATCTCAAGAATATGATGAAGTTTACTTAGAAGAGAGATCAAAGGCAATAGCAGCGGAACCTATTTTAGTTCACGGACATTATGAGCCTAAGCCTATGGAACAAAACTTAAATGAGTTTGGCTTAGAGCTTACAAATGATCAAATTTTTATATTCAATAAATCTTACATCACGCAAAAATTATCAAGAAGTCCTCAAGCTGGCGATATAATAAAGCCTAAATTTCAAAATCAGAAATACGAAATATTTGAAACCCAAGAAGACAGCTTTCAACTGTATGGTGTTTACCATATTGTTTGTACTGCTAAACTCCTTCGTGATGACACTGCTACTGTAGATGAGATACTTACTAAAAAGAGTGAAGGTGTTGGCGAATACTACGACTTAGAGTAATACCATGTCTGCAAGCCCCATTGACCCAGGAACCCCTGCAATTAGAATGTTAACAAATCATACAGAAACAACATATACTGCCTCCTCTTTTCCAGAGTCGGAAGCTTCCCAGGTTTCGGTTCTGGATTGGACTTTAAACATAATTAGGCAGATTGAGAAGAAGAGCACTTTGCCCGTTAATGCTTATAAAGAAATCGTTAGATTTTTATTAAGTAGATTTAATGGACTTTACTATTTGAACCATGAGCAAGAAGCTGTTGAAGTTAAGTGTAGATATGGTAACCCAGAAAGAACAATAGCCAAGCTTAATTCGGAAGACAATATTGTTTTACCTTTAATTACTATTTCACAGGATGTAATTGTTGAAGCACCCGCAAGAAGGAGAAACGCTTCAAATTTAATCCAAAGCTCTTACTGGGATGATGAGAAGCAGAAGGCTTTAAGGGTTGTAAGTCTTTGTGATGTTCCAGTAACTATACAATACAATATTAATGTTTGGGCAAAGTACATGGAAGATTTGGACCAGCTATCGCAAAAAATACGCTCGTCTTTTAATCCATCTATAACTTTAAACACTAACTTTAGCAAAAATAGTCAGGTGTTTTTAGAGGCTGAGACAAATAATTACAGTTTCTCCCTAGCAGATAGGGAAGATAGGGTTCTTCGTAAAAGTTTTACAGCTTCTGTTGAAACGTATATTAAAAGTCCGAAGTATCTTATAACATCTACGGGTAAGATTGAGAAATTAAATATAGAAGCAGACGTTTATTAGATAATATTTTTCCAAAAATCCAAGACAGACGTTCTATATAATCATAGAGGTATCTTTTATGAAAACAATTAGAAATGAAGCTTTGCAACGATTAGAGTTGTATTTAGATACAGATAGGGGATCAAAGAGAGTTTGGTTGATGCCAAAAGAAACAATTGTGGTCCCTGCCTCTTACTTAAGTGGTCAGATTAAAAATCTTACTGAAAGAAGAATACTTAAAGTTAGAAATGCTTAGGAGATAAATTATGGTAAATTTCGTTAGTCCAGGTGTATATGTAATTGAGAAAGATTTAAGTGATTACACGCCAGCAGTAAACCCTACAGTAGTAGGGTTGGTGGGTTTCGCAAGCAAAGGGAAGCCTAATAAGGCTACTCTTATTACAAGCCAAGAATCATTAATTCAAAATTTTGGTGAGCCATCGGAATCTATTCCTGGGCAGGCCATTGAAGGAGCATTGGAGATTCTTGAAACCTGTAATCAGCTTTACTTTGTACGGGCTTTGGATAGTGATACAGCAAGTGACGCTAGTGCCTTAGTTCCCATGGGGTCTTGCCCCGCTATCGCCGTATCAGCTAATAGTTATGGAGTAAACAATCCTTTATACCTCAAAGTTCAAATAACAAACAATGCTGGTGCTAACCAGTTTGTTACTACTAAATCATTCGCTATTCCTGCTGGCACATCTGTTGGAGGAGCAGCA